>Ga0272440_1000168_pt1 | contig 54326 bp, 43 predicted proteins | sample SSMMMBAug17_FD_192440 | JGI IMG/M metagenome (GOLD analysis project Ga0272440, IMG submission 192440) | Marine sediment archaeal communities from Little Sippewissett salt marsh, Falmouth, MA, United States - SSM-MMB-Aug17 | ecosystem: Environmental > Aquatic > Marine > Wetlands > Sediment ... | reverse complement strand
TAAAAAAGCTCATACAGATAACCGGAGTTATCGCTAAAGCTACACTTATTGCAATTAATTGTGTTTTAATCGAAATTGATGAAAACAATGTTAACCTCCTTGTCAATGATTGATTGTGGGTCCCAAATGAATTAATACTTTTTTTCTTGCTCTTGCTTAATCCATATATTGTACAAAAGCGAGAATATTTTCAATTTAATTGCAAAGGAATTCTCTGAAAAAAACTTCCCCATTATTGATATTGTTCGTTTTTAGGTAATTGTACTTTAGAGACGTAGCATGATACGTCTCTACACGATCTTCTTTTATTGGACGATCAAGAAAAATGAGCATGTTATATTCAGAGAATTCCTAAGGAACACTCAAAAAATAAGTTCCCCATTTAAAAATGCTTAACTCAAGAATTAAACATCAAGCATATGCGTACAAAACTGTTCACTCTATTTTTTGAACCATGATTACATTGAATAAGATGAATAAGATGAATAAAAACACTTTTAATTCACCTTTTTCATCTTCTTCAGTGTAATCATGGTTCAAAAACAGAATGAGCATAAAATGAGCATGTTATATTCAGAGAATTCCTAAGCTCAATCATACCAGCTAAGTTCTAATGATCACTCCATTAATTCATTTAACCGGATCCATAAATATTCAATATTTTAACATTTTCAATAATGACCTCATATCATTAAAAAATCGTCTTGCAAACAATTTTTTTATTCATATTCATTTAGGACCTCGGCTTACTTAAATTGTGACGATGACTATCGCTGATATTTTTATTTGAAGACGATTATTTTTAAACATATTTATTAAACTTTTTCTACCCAAATAATGAGGAAAGCTCTGAAAATAACGTCCCCATTTATTGATATTGTTCGTTTTGAGATAATTGTACTGTCGAGACGTAGCATGTGCTACGTCTCGACACGAACTTATTCTATTGTACGATCAAAAAAAATGAGCATGTTAATTTCAGTGTTATGTTGTGAGTTTAACTAACCCATTGAAATAAAGATAAAAATTGACAATTCGGCCATTCTTGATATACCTAATATTAACAAATGGTTATATTTATATTTTTCAGAGCTTTCCTAAGAAAGAACCTCATGGTTTGTTGGGATAACAATTCATAGATGTTCAATTTATATATATTTATTATGTAAATGGAATAGAAAAGCATAAAATCATAGACGTCCCCATTTCTGCACCAATTGATCAATAAATAAGGATCGTGTTCCCGGAATTAAATGGGGAACTTATTTTCCGAGCATTCCTTAGCCTGAAGACGATGCAATCAGGCATAAGTGTAAATTATGCATTTTTCCGAACGTTTAAACGAAACTAATCCATTTTTTTATTGACAGGCCGCCAGATATTAAATGCCTCAGCATTTTTCACGAGTTCGTCTCTAAAGTCAGGATGAGCAATATTGATCAAGGCTTCTGCACGTTTCCAGGTGGATTTACCCTTTAACTGTGCGATACCATACTCGGTTACGACATATTGTGTCATTGTTCGTGGAACAGTGATACCAGTACCTGGAGAAAATTGAGGAACAATTCGAGAATGTTGATTTCCTTCCTTGTCTGTATAAGTTGATGTCATGCAAATAAATGATTTTCCACCTTTTGAGCCATAAGCACCTTGTACAAAATCAAACTGACCACCTGAACCGGATATATGTTTATGACCTTTACTTTCAGATGAAATTTGTCCAAATAGATCTGCCTCAATCGCATTATTGATGGAGACGACTTTCTTGTTTTGAGAAATAACTTCGGGATTGTTGACAATCTTCACAGGATAGGAAGCGCATGCTGGATTTCTATCCATGAAATCGTATAGTTTTCTAGATCCAAAACCAAATGTATAGACAATTTTTCCTTTAAAAACATCTTTATTTCGGTTTGTGATGCAACCGGCCTCATACATGTCCACCACTGAGTCCACTAGCATTTCTGTATGAATACCTAAGTCTTTAACGCCGGATTGAGCAAGAAGGGCGCCCAAAGCATTGGGCATTCCACCAATTCCCAATTGAAGACATGAGCCATCTTCAATTTCTTTAATTAAATAATCAGCAATGATTTTATCTTTATCTGATGCTGGTGGTGGATCAGTGGCAATAATCGGTGAATTATCTGATTCCACAATATAGTCTACTTCAGAAATATGAATCGCTTCATCCAGACCACCATAACAATATGGCATGGTTGAATTTGTCTCTACAATCAAAATCTTGGTATTGTCGATCATTTCTCGAATGAATGTATTGGCAAGGCCAAAGTTAAAAAAACCATGATCATCTATTGGTGTTGTTCGAAGATAAAGGATATCAATGGTCATGTATTTGAATTCAAAAAAAGTTGGAATCTCACGAAACAATGATGGAATATGATTACAAAGTCCCATTTCATGCAAAATTCTATCTCCAGGGCTAAAAAATGCATTGTCATAGATTAAATGCTCGCTCTTGGGATCAGCAGCGACAGCTTGGGAGATCCCTGGGAAACACATGGTGGCAAACGTATTATTGGATAACTCTTTTTCCTGAACTCGTTTTGCAATAAAACCATCAATATAAATTGGTGCTAGAATAAATCCGCCATAAACGACTTCGTCACCAGGTTTGATCAATCCTGCCGCTTTCTCTCCTGTAATTAATTTTTGGGTATACTGACTATTATTAGTACTCATTTTTTTGACTCCTTTCATTTCCTAAGTTTGGATATTAAGTGCTTTATTAATATTTTTTACGCAATATCCATATTTATATTATTATTAAGGAATGCTCGGAAAATAAGTTCCCCATTTTAATTCCGGGAACACGATCCTTATTTATTGATCAATTGGTTTATGCGCCTTTTTATCAATAAATAAGGTCATGTCCCCGGAATTAAAATGGGGAACTTATTTTCCGAGCATTCCTTAATAACTATACCTTGGCTTAAAGCTGATATAGAATAAACGATATTTCATTATTCCAGTTGGATACATTTTTCTTTAGGTATGAAATATTGTTTTGGCGTTCAACAACAAATAAATGATTCTAAGAAAATCCTTTGTGAGAGTCAATTAATTTCTTTCCCTTCAAGAAACTTCCCTTGCTTTTTTTATCATGGGTTTTATTCTATTATTAAAACCTGGCCCTCTGGGCCAGGTCAAAGGAAATTGGCTATGCCGTAAGGAATGCTCGGAAAATAAGTTCCCCATTTTATTTCGGGAACATGACCTTATTAATGATAAAATGGTGCATAAGCCAATTGATCAATAAATAAGGATCGTGTCCCCGGAATTATTAATCAAGTCAATTTCCTATATTCGGTAGTTCATGCCCTTTGGGCTTATACCAAATCCGGCTCCTCTGGGCCGGATTTTTAATCAGTCAACGATCATTAGTTTTGGGGGAGGAAATGGGGACGTCTATGATTTTATGCTTTTCTATTCCATTTACTTTAATATATAAATTGAACATCTATGAATTGTTATCCCAACAAACCATGAGGTTCTTTCTTAGGAAAGCTCTGAAAAATAAGCTCCTCATTATTCAATATTTATTGAGTCGTTTCTGAACCATGATTACACTGAAGAAGATGAATAAGATGAATTAAAACACTTTTAATTCATCTTATTCACCTTCTTCAGTGTTATGTTGTGCGTATAACTAACCCATTGAAATAAATATGAAAATTGACAATTCGGCCATTCTTGATATACCTAATATTAACAGATGGTTATATGTAATTTTTTATAAAAAACTCGCAACGTAATATTTTTCTTTTTTTCGCACATATGCGCCGAGATAACAAACAAAAATTTTTCACCTCAATTTTTTGAAGCTCTTTTTTTTGAATATTTCCTTATTTGTTAGATCCCTATTTGATATATTTCCATTATTGTTCTTTTCCATTGTTTTCTATAAGTATTTTTTCTTTCAGCATCTATTAAGTAATCATGGTTCAGAAACGACTCAACAAATATTGAATAATGTGTAATTTATTTTTCAGAGCTTTCCTAAGAAAGAACCTCATGGTTTGTTGGGATAACAATTCATAGTAGATATTCAATTTATATATTGAAGTAAATGGAATAGAAAAGCATAAAATCATAGACGTCCCTATTTCTGCCCCATAAAGTATTCTGTTATCATGTATTTATTTGACATTTACTGTAAAATCGAATTATAATCAATAATAATATTCAATATTAATAGATTAATAGTGATAACAAGAATGTCTTCAATCATTTTGCCTTATATTTTCAGCTCACAAATGACGACAGATCATGCAAAATTTTAACTTAACTTAGGAACGTTCTGAAAATAAGTTCCCCATTAAATAAATAAATGCTCATTCTGTTTTTTGAACCATGATTACACTGAAGAAGATGAATAAGATGAATTTAAAGTGTCTTTATTTCATCTTATTCATCTTTTTCAGTGTAATCATGGTTCAGAAACGAATCAACAAATATTGAAGAATGATGAACTTATTTTCAGAGCTTTCCTTAACTATGAAGAAATGGTTGGCAAATTCAAAATTGACTGGTATATTATGATGTTTTTTGGGATGTAATCCGGCTTAAAAAAACACTATTATGGGAAATGCATTCAAGCCGGAGCATCCATTTATATATTAAAACACCCATTAAAAGTGAGCAGATTTTTGCTTTATTAAGGGTTTGGTTGTTTCAGTTGAAAATTTAAGAAAGGAAGTATAATGCATGAAAGAATATTCCCAATTGATGAATGTCTTGAATATGAAGAATTTACTGATCGAGTCGAATAATTGCGTGATTTAGAAAACTGGATTAAAAATATTTACTACAAAAGATCGGGCAGTACTTCCATTATAAAATTAACGAAAAATTTTTGGAGGTAAATAATTATGAAAGTTATTGCAGACTTTTGCTTAATTCCTTTAGGAATAGGCGTATCTGTTTCAAAATACGTTGCGGCTTGTCAAAAAGTATGTATGGAAGAAGGTTTAAAAATTCAACTTCACGCATACGGAACAAATATTGAGGGAGAGTATGACAAGGTCTTTCAAGCGATTAAACGATGTCACGAAGTGGTTCACAATATGGGTGCGCCAAGGATATCAACAACTATTAGATTAGGAACGCGAACAGATAGAAATCAAACAATGGAAGACAAAATTTCTAGTGTCGAGCAAAAGCTTGATTAATATTCCCATTCAATTCATAATCATTATTATCAAGCAGGTAAATTGACGATTGCACCTGATTTTTGCATTAAAATATGCCTATCGCATTTTAACAAGATTTAATTATGACAATTATTATATTTGTCGCTTTTAGCATATAAGGAGTAAAAAATATGTTATATGAAAAAGAAGCATTAAAGTATCATCGTGAACCAAGACCAGGAAAAATTGAAACAATTCCCACAAAGCCATGTTTAACCCAGTCTGATTTAAGTTTAGCATATACACCTGGTGTCGCTGTTCCTTGCCTGGAAATACAAAAAAATGAAGATTTGTCTTACGAGTATACATCAAAAGGAAATTTGATTGGTGTCATAACAAATGGAACTGCTGTTTTAGGCCTTGGCAATATTGGTTCCCTTGCTGGCAAACCTGTTATGGAAGGAAAGGGCGTTTTATTTAAAAGGTTTGCAAATCTCGATGTCTTTGACATTGAAATGAACACAACCGATCCAGATGAATTTATTAGAGCGGTAAAAATACTCGAACCGACGTTCGGCGGCATAAATCTTGAGGATATTAAAGCCCCTGAATGCTTTTATATTGAAACAGAGTTACAAAAACAAATGTCTATACCGGTGTTTCATGATGATCAACATGGAACGGCCATTATTTCTGGTGCAGCGCTTATCAATGCTTGTGCATTAACCAATAGACAACTATCCGAAATAAAGATTGTTATTAATGGCGCTGGCGCCGCAGCAATTGCTTGTGCCAATATGTATATCGATCTTGGTGTTACCAAAGAAAATATAATATTATTAGACTCAAAGGGTGTCGTTTATAAAGGTCGTGAGCATGGCATGAATCCATACAAAGAATCCTTTGCAATTGAAACATCTCTTCGTACCCTCGATGATGCAGCGAAAGGGGCAGACTTGCTACTTGGTCTATCTGTCAAAGGTGCATTTACGCCAGATCATTTAAAAAGTATGAATAAAAACCCAATTATTTTTGCCTTAGCGAATCCAGAACCTGAAATTGGGTATTATGAAGCCAAAGAAATTCGAAGCGATGCCATCGTCGCAACAGGTCGATCCGATTATCCCAATCAAGTGAATAATGTACTTGGATTTCCATTTATTTTTAGAGGGGCACTCGATGTTAGAGCGAAAGCAATTAATACTGAAATGAAAATAGCTGCTGTCAGAGCTTTAGCTGAAATTGCAAGAGAAGATGTACCAGATTCTGTAATCAGAGCTTATGGCAGTAAACAATTCCAGTTTGGACCAGATTATATTATACCATTGCCTATAGATTCTCGCGTATTACTCAAAGTTTCTCCGGCTGTAGCAAATGCAGCTATAAATAGCGGCGTTTCAAGAATTGAATTGCCTGGCCAAAAAGCATATATTCAATCCCTTGAATCCATGCTTGGACCTGAACGAGAAATTATGAGGAAAATGATTTCTCGCGCACAGCAAAATCCCAAGCGAATTGTTTTACCTGAAGGAAGAAACCCGGTTATTCTTCGCGCTGCTCATCAAGTTGTAAAGGAAGGCATCGCAGAACCTGTTTTACTTTGTGCAAGGAAAGAAGAAGTTATTTCTCAGTCAAAAGCTTTAAATATATCACTTGATGGTATAGAAATTGTCGAACATCGAAATAGTCCTCACTTTGAGCCCTTTGCAGAAAAACTGTTTAAGAAGCGTGCGCGTAAAGGATGGTCAAAGCATGAAACACGCAGGCTTTTAGGTAGTCGCTATCTTTTTGGAGCAATGATGGTTCATGAAGGATTAGTTGATGGACTGGTTCATGGTGTTGATTGTTATTACCCTTACGCAATTCGCCCTGTGGTGCAAGTCATACCGAAACGAAAGCATGTGTCAAAAGTAGCTGGCGTTTATTTAATGATTTTTAGAGAAAGAACTCTTCTGTTTGCTGATGCAACAATCAACATTCATCCTAGTTCAGAAGATCTTGCAGAAATCGCATCCCTTACCGCAGGTATGGCTAATTTTTTTGATATCAATCCTCGAATTGCCATGCTCTCTTATTCTGATTTTGGAAGTACAAGACATGCGGATACTGAGCGTATTCGCACAGCTGTCGAAATCGCAAAAAAAAGATATCCTCATTTAGTTATTGATGGTGAAATGCAAGCTGATACAGCGGTTGTTCAAGAGAAACTTATGAATGAATATCCATTTAACACGCTTGATGGAACAGCCAATGTGCTTATTTTTCCGGAATTGACTTCAGCCAATATATCCTATAAGCTTCTTCACAGACTAGGGAATGCAAAAGCTGTGGGCCCACTATTGATGGGAATAAGTATGCCAGTCAATATTGTACAAAGAGGTGCTGATATGGAAAATATTGTTGATGTCATCGCCATTACTGTCGCACAAGCTCAAGATATGCAACAAACCATATGACAAATTATTATTGGAATCGGGCTAAGTCAGGCAAGTCTCACAGGTCTGGGAGGAAATGGGGACGTCTATGAATTGTTATCCCAACAAACCATGAGGTTCTTTCTTAGGAAAGCTCTGAAAAATACGTTCCTCATTATTCAATATTTGTTGAGTCGTTTGCTAACAGGGTTGCTGATCAAAAAAGACCTCCGGGTTTTATCACTAGGCCACCAAGTGGCAGAGGCATCCCATGTGCCCATTTTTGCAAGCTCATATGCCCTTTTCCATGGGTAAAATCCCCACACAACATTTATACCATCCAGTTTGAATGACTCGGAAACAATATGGGAATTAATTCCATAATGGAATGAATATTGAGACATAAAGGGTTCCCATTCTCCGTTTGTAATACGAATTGTAGTTTCAGCGAACAGAACAGCTGAAAAAAATAATGAGATTGCTATCACAGTAGACAGTTTTTTTACAACCATTCTCTTTTTCCTATAAAAAAAATAACGTTCGCATAACCGGCGTGGTTCAGCTGAAAACGGCAAGAAAAACGAAGAATCCTTACTAACATATTGATTAAAAGGTATAAAATTACATTCACCAGGTCAGCGTCTTAGTAAGGAAAACTCAACTGGCCTTGATCATCTTGAAACCTTCTCATCATATTATTGTTACACAGTTTCGTCCAGAGTCCTTACTTTGATACATTTGAGCATCTGATCGGTGAATAATTGATTCCATGGTATCGTCGTTACTTGCCATAGCCCCACCAATGGAAACTGTGACTTTGAGATTTTCATTTTCATGAGTAATCCAGCTTTTTTCAATAAACACTCTGATTCTTTCGGCAATTTCTGTCAAAGCGGGTTTATCCATATTGGGCAAAATGACAATAAACTCCTCTCCACCCCATCGACAAATAACATCGATTAGCCTTACTGTGTTTGTAATTGTTTTCGCCACCATCATCAGAACCTGGTCCCCAATATTGTGACCATAGGTGTCATTGAATTTCTTGAAATGATCAATATCCATGAACAAAACACCAAAGGAAACCCCATTCTTATTTAATTCATTCATCCGGGTAGAAAGGTTCATTTCAGCAAATCTTCGATTGCCGACCTGTGTTAATTGATCAATAAAAACTTCTCTTTTCAAATTTTCCATTTCTTTAATAATTTCAATTCGCTTTGAATTATCTGAAAAGATCTCAACAGCACCAACAATTTCATTGTTTTCATTACGAATGGCTGAGGCACGAACCGACACAGGAACACGATGTCCATTTTTGTGATGCATAAAAACTTCTGTATCCCTTATTTTACCATCAATAAGTGTCTTTCCAAGGGGACATCCTTTTTTACACAACTCTACCCCTTTGTTATCAATGTGCTGCAAAATATTATCTGCGCAACTACTCCCAAAAACGTCTTCTTTGCTGTAACCAGATATCCTTTCAGCACTTTTATTCCAATAGGTTACGACCTTTTGAGTATCAACATAATAGACACCATCATAAAGATTCTCCAATAATTCTTCGAAAAATTTTTGTTCCATAAATTAACCTCTTCGTTCATCTAATTGTTTGTTTAATGTTAAGCCAAGCATCATTTTATGTGGCTGATATAATGCTTTCAAAGTCCATGCCATTATGGATAAGGTGGAAAAAAGTTTTCGTGAAATATAAATTGACTTGCATGGTGCATTCTTCTCGTTTTTCTTACAATGATGGGACTTCATTATTGGCGGGAAATGGAGACGTCTATGATTTTATCCTTTTCTATTCCATTTACTTCAATAAATAAATTGAACATCTATGAATTGTTATCCCAACAAACCATGACGTTCATTCTTAGGAAAGCTCTGAAAAAAATAAGTTCCTCATTATTTAATATTTGTTGAGTCGTTTCTGAACCATGATTACACTGAACATGATGAAGAAGATGAAATAAAGACACTTTAAATTCATTTTTTTCATCTTATTCAGTGTAATCATGGTTCAAAAAACAGAATGCGCATTTTGGTCCATATATGCTTAATATTTAATTCAATCATTTTGAAATGGGGATTTTATGTTCAGAGATTTCCTTAGCAATTCGACCCCGCACTTTGGTGTACATCCAACGTAAAACCGAATGCATAGCCGCTCAACGTCCAACCACTTTCTTGGGTGTACATCCAGTGTAAAACCGCGCTTGATTGCTCAGTGTCTGTCCCAAAGCAGTTGGAGGGTTGCCCTGAATTAAACCAATTATGTATTGCTCAACAAGTCAATCCCATCATAGTTATCATTTAAATCAGACGAATCATAGTTTTTTTTCGTTGTTTATTCATAAGAAGATGAAAAGCGATTGCCCTTTATTTGCTCGGAGACGCACAACTTTACGTCTCTAAATAGGGCATCATGTTATCGAAAAAGGGTTAACTGAAAAATGAAGGATGCCGAAAATTTGATATTAATTTAATTGAAATGATGATTGATTATGCGAATCTGTGTCGAAAGAATTCATCGTTGGAAGGCGACATTTTTGATCAAATCGGATTCAATCCCCATTCCATCAAAAAAAGTCTGCAACGATTTGAAATGGATATTTTCAAAATCATAGTTTAGACATTGATAATAGGTATTGCATGTTTGAATATCAATTCCTAATTTATGGGCAGCCATACGTGATATACTGTCAATATTGGCCAGACCCGACTGTTTAGATTGGTAAAACTGGTGAATAATGCGTTGAACATTATTTGGATTTGCATCTGCATATTGTTTTCGGACTGCCCAAACACCAAAAACAAAAGGTAAGCTTGTTAGATCATGCCAGAGTTCTCCCAGATCGTAGACATAAGGCAAACGTTTTTTCCAGTTGTACCTTAAAGCTGTATCACCAATCACTAATGCGGCATCGCTCTCAGAAATCCAATCCGGATATACAATAGGTTTTAATGAGTAGTGTGGGACAATTCCTGTGTTTTTTAATAACAATTTTAAAAGGGCTGCTGCTGTTTCAGATTCATGGGTCAGTATAATATGCTTATCATTCAATTTTTCAAGCTGATATTTACTGACAAGCTTGACACTCATCACTTTTCCCCAACTGGAAATGGATAGACCCGGCAGAAGATCCCATTGATGTTGATTTTTTCCATAAGCAATTGAAGATACCGAACTGATATCCAGTTGTTTTAATGATAACATTCGATTTAATGTGGCGGGTGGTGCACTGGTTAATTGATATTCAGCTTGATGGAACATCTCCAAACCATAATATATTGGAGCAACATTCATATATTGGATACGCCCCAGTCTCAGGGAATTTTGGTGTACTCTATTATTTTCAGGTATTCTTGAAGCATACATAATGTTTGAAAAAATTTTCCTATTAAGGCATTAAAAATTCTTTGATAGCACTGGCTGTTCAGTTTGTCAATCTCATGTCATCCTCGAACCTTCGATGGTATTCTTTCGACGTTTTCAGATCGTCTACACATAATGTTTTCTAATTAGAATCAATATATTCTTGCAATTTTTTCTATTCATGTTAAGATAAAAATGTAAAAAAAATGAATATTTACATCAGTATTCCATGTGTTTGGCATTTATCTTGCTAGAAATTATTCATTATGTCAATTAATGAAGCTGTTGGGATTGAAAATATGTTAGAAACAATTCAAAAAAAACTGTACTTTAGCCTTTTTTTGTTCATTGTGGGGTTGATCGCAACAGGCACAACCCATGCTTATGAAATTGAATTAAACAAACAGGGAAAAAGCTATGCCTTGTTAATTGGAATCAATCAATATGCCAATTATCCAGACTTGCAAGCACCAAGGAAAAATGTTGAAACTTTGGCTAAAATTTTGATTCAAGAATACGATTTTCAGAGAGACACAGTATTTATCCTTCATAATCAACCGTCTCCGACTTACGCTGTCATCGAAAAACATTTGATGGATTTGGGGCAGCGCCTCACTGATAAAGATCAATTGTTGATTTATTTTTCAGGTCATTGTCAAATGGATGATAAGGGGGATACATATTGGGTGGCAGCTGATAGTAAGCCATCTGGGAAAAACAGGTTTAGCCATAAATATTTGATTCATACACTGATCAAGCGGAATATGAATGAAATTCGCCATATTGTTATTATTTCAGAGGGATATTTTTCGAAACATTTGTTTCAAGAATTCAAAACCCCGCCATTTGTGTCACAATCTTTATATAATGATTGGTTGTATAAAAAATCCTATCTCAAATCTCGAGAAATTTTTCTTTTAAATGATCGCTTTTGGGATATGACTAAAAAAACAAATGGCCTGGGCTTGTTTGCATATTATTTGACACAGGCTTTCGAAAAAGTTGAAAAACGTCGCATGGCGCTTTCTGATGCGCTTTTAAATTCAGATCTCGTTCATGGCCCTATTCGTAATCTCACCGGTGTAGATATTGAATATGGACGACTTAAAAATACAAATGACCAAAATGGACAATTTGTTCTAGAAAAATCCAAACGCCTTCCAAAGGTAAACATTGCAGTATGTCAAACCAATCCAAGTATTGGTTATACAGGCGATTCATTTCTTGTTTCCTGTGAGACAACAGGTTGGGCATCCAAAGTATCCATTAAAATAAATGGGCAATTTCATCAAATGACCGGACTTGATAGAACCTGGAAATACATGGCTCGTATTAGAAATACAGGAAAAACAATCTATTACGTAACGCCTTGGAACCAGGAAGATGTCAAAGGAGAACAATATAAAGGCTTTTTTGAAACAGTGATGCCCACCCCCATGGTGTGCAATGTTATTTCATCACGTGTTTCACCGGCAAAAGGTCTTTTGGGTAAGACATTCCATTTTTATGCAAAGACTGATCTTCCCACAGATCATGTATATCTTTATTTGAATGATCAAAAATTTTCCATGAATGGACAGAATAAGAACTGGTCATTCAGCAAAGAGATAAACACCATTGGTAAATCATACTACACAATGGTCACATCGAATAAATCCGGTGTGATTGGAAAACTGCAACATGGGTTCATTGAAACCAACGTTCCGCCTGTTAACGTATCCCGCGCAAAAGTAAAGCCTGAATATGGTTATATGGGGGATGAATTTATTTTTACAAGTGTTACTGACAGGGCGGCTCAAGAAGTGTTTATTGAAATTAATGGGGAAACCTATGCCATGAGAGGCAGTTTACGAGATTGGTTTTTTAAAAAACAAATCAATAAACCTGGTCTCGTGGAATATGAAATTGTTGCACTGAACCAATTAAAAGAAAAAGGAAATCGACAGTCTGGAAATTTTTCCATCTCTAGAAAACCACTGGAAATTCCTGATGTTTCACACATATCCATCTTACCTCAAACAGTTTATAAAGGTGAAACATTCCTGGTTCATGCGCAAACAAGTGCACCAGCGCGCATCGTTTATATTGATTTGAATTCTCAAAAAGACATTTTTAAGGGCAAAAGCACTGAATGGTTTCATACAACCAAAATACATAAATCCCAAAACGTTCATTTCAGAATTGTTGCAAAGAATCACCGGGGAATGCAAGGAATCGCTCAAGATCAAATGCTCCACATCAGAGAAATTCCTTTAGATACAATTAAAATCATTCATTCAGAGGTATCGCCTAAACAATGTGATGTCGGATCAGATGTCTTTTTTCATGTGCTGACAGATAAGCCGGCAAAAAAGGTCCATTTAATTCTAAACAATGATCAAATCCCCATGAATGGTCAGGATCGCGAATGGCAACTGACCCATTCGGTTGATATGATGGGCATTTTGTATTTTGCAATTATCCCCATAAATGGGCGAAACGTAAAAGGTTTATCTTATATTGATCATATAGAAGTTACGCCTGGAAACCCGAAAGTTAAATGGATACGCACCTCACCAGAAAATCCATCCCCAAACGAGCCTGTTTCGATTCATGCTCATACAGACAAACCTTCAAAAAGAATGATCCTTCAAATGAATGGCATTTCATATCCTATGAATACTGCATATCGAGATTTTTATTTTAAGCATGTTTTTACAGAGCCCGGAACCTATGATTTTACAGTTCAACCTTACAATCTTAAAGACAATCCGGGTATTTCATCAAAAGGTCATGTCAAAATCGTTGAACCTACACCCCCATTACCGGGTGTTGTTTCAGTCAATCTGACACCAATGGAAACCGGATACTATCTAAATGAAACCCTATTGTTTTCAGCCACAACTGATGTTCCTGCTAAGCGCACAGTTTTAGTTCTGAATGGCAATTCCATTGAAATGAATGGGGTCAGCACAATTTGGCATATGAATCATGTAAACAATAAAATTGGAATAAATACCTACACCATTACATCATATAATAAAAGCAACCAGGCAGGAAAAATAAAAACCGGTCAATTTCAAATATACCAAAAGAAAGAAAAGCCGGTCAATATTACGCAGGTCGATGTCACTCCAACAAAGGGAAAACCAGGTGATTTTTTTCATTTTTCTACCACTACAGATCAGAAAGCAGAGAAGGTTAAACTGATCATTGAAGACACCTCGTATGAGATGACTGGCAGAGATACCCAATGGCAGACGCAACTCAATGGCTACAAAACTGGCGATAACCCATTTTATGTGATTGCCTATAATCAAACAGGTCTTTCCGGAATGATTCAAACAGGAGTGTTTTCAATTTCTGAACCTGCCACAATATTAAAACCAATCATTATTCAACCCCCTACATTTACGTTACTTCCGCCTGAAGAGCGCTTTGTGGATCATGGAAATGGGACAGTGACCGATAAAAGCACACAATTGATGTGGACAAAAGCTCCGAAAACAATGCCTGACACCTTTGACAATGCAGTAAAATATTGTCGCAATCTTTATATTGATGGCCTGTCCTGTTGGCGCTTACCTACAATTGATGAATGGAAACAAATCGTTGATAATTCAACACAAAATCCGGCATTACCCCAAGGACATCCTTTTGAATCCATCCATACAAGTTATGGGTATTGGTCAAAATCACCACATCGATTTGGACCCCAATATATGTCTCAAATGAAGCTGTGGTATGGCAAGCACGGTTATATGAAAAAAACTCAACGGGCACTTGTCTGGCCTGTGCGATATGCTGGACTTGATTAAATTGAAAACAACAAAGCTGGCCACTCAACTCATACTGTCTTTTTTTGTTGCAATGGTCATCCCAATGACCATTGCAACCATTTTTTCCATTGTCTTCTTTAATAATGAAATAAAAAATCATGCCATGCAAAAAATGCGTTGCGAAGGTCAAATGGCCTACCTGATCTATGAAAATGCATTAAGTGATCTTCAACAACTTACAAAAAATTATGCCAGAAAAAAAGAAATATCCTTATTATTAACGACTCGTATATCCTTACCAAACAATCTAATAAAAATGACTTCCGACGATATTGATATGATTACATTTGTGGATTTATCAAGAAAGGTTGTCCTTAGAATCCATTCACCTGCAAAATCGGGTGATATCCTTGATAATCCATCCTATCTTTTGAATGCCATATCCGGAAAAGAGCGTGTTGCAATCGAAATGATGTCCCTTTCTCGGATGCAACTTGAAGGTTTTCATATCCCAAACAAAAAGGCCAGATCACAACTATTCATGACTGCTGCTGCGCCTGTCTATGATCAAAAAAATGAAAAGACTGTGGGTGCGATTATTGTGCGAAAAAAATTAACTTCGGGAAGTGACGTATTTCAATCAATTGGGCAGCAATTACAAATGAATACAGCGTTTTACCATGGATTGGATTATATGGGTGCAATATTAACTGGTAATGAAAAAAAATTCAATTCGGTTCCAGAAAAGGTCTTAAAAAAAACCCTCTCAGAGAATAAACCTACCTTTTATGCAAATTTTATTTTAAAAGGCAACCTCAATTTAATAATACCCATAAAGGGTTTTAAAAATCAAGCGGTTGCATTGTTTGTCATTCAACGTAATGCCGATACTTATGTACAAGCGCATCATTTCGCGATGTACACGCATATTATCATTTTTTGTCTGGCGATATGCCTGGGTTTTTTCTTTCGAAAACATATTGAACGTCGCATATTAATCCCCCTCAATCAACTTAAAAATGGGGCAAAACAGATTCGCAATGGAGATTATAAATATCGTCTTTCAGTCAAAGGAATTGAAGAAATCGAGCATCTGGCATTGGCGTTTAATGAAATGACCATTGAACTTCAGGATAATCAAGATTTTTTAACACGTACAGAAAAAAAATATCGGGGGATTTTCGAAAATGCTGTTGAGGGGATATTTCAAATGATGCCTGATGGTCGCTTTTTAGATGTCAACCCTGCCATGGCCCACATTTTAGGATATGATTCTCAGGAAGCTTTGTTGGCAGAAATCACCGATATGGCCAGTCAAACATTTGTAAATCCTGAAGATTTATCTAAATTTCAACATATTTTGGCAGAAAAATTGCAAGTCATTGATTTTGAGATACAATTATATCAGAAAACTGGTCAAAAGATATGGTGCTCAATCAGTGCCCGAGCCGTGTTTGATACTGAAGGTAAGGTTTTGATAAAAGGCGATTTATTATACTATGAAGGCACCTTGCTGGATATTAGCAACCGAAAAGCGCGGGAGCATGCAGAACAGGCGCGTAATGCAGCCGAAATGGCCAGTCGCGCAAAAACTGATTTTCTTGCCCGCATGAGTCACGAAATTCGCACTCCAATGAATGCGATCCTGGGTATGGCGGAAATGCTTCAGAAAAGCCCGCTTTCACCAGAGCAGAAACGTTATGTCGATCTTTTCAGTTCGTCCGGCGAGTTGTTGCTCAGCATTATCAATGATATTTTGGATTTTTCAAAAATCGAAGCAAACCAGTTATCCATTGAATTTGTTGTGTTTGATCTTATTGAACTTGTTGAAAATATTGGGAAAACGCTGTCGTTTAAAGCGCATGAAAAATTGTTAACATTTATTATTCACATTGAGCCTGATGTTCCTCGATATGTTAAGGGAGATCCTGTACGAGTGCAACAAATATTGATGAATTTAACCGGTAATGCAATCAAATTTACCGAAAATGGAGAGGTTTTGCTAAAAGTTGCGACAAACCATAAACAGGTTAATTCTTATTTATTTTCTGTTGAAGATACCGGCATTGGTATTCATCCATCTTATCATGACACGATCTTTGACAGTTTTTCTCAGGCAGATACGTCCATTACACGACACTATGGCGGCACAGGTCTGGGATTGGCTATCAGTAAAAAACTGGTTGAACTGATGAAAGGCAAGCTGTCTTTTCACAGTGAATTGGGTCAGGGAACATCATTTTCTTTTTCTTTATCCTTTGAGCCTGTTGAAAGAGATGATCCCCCAACCCGTGTACTTCATAAATATGTCGGCAAAAATGTAATCATTATTGAGGATCGAATGAACAGCGCTAAAGCACTGGAGGCGCGATTGAAATATTGGCATATGTATTCCCACTGCTTTGATCGGGCACAACATGCACTAGAATATATCCAAACCTGCCCTGAGACATCCAAACCAGATATCGTGTTTATGAATCAGCGTATTCCTGATGCTAACCCCTTTGCATTAAAAGAGAAAATATTGCGCCAATTGTCATCAAATCCACTGTTTATCATCATGTTTTCATCAGATAATGAAAAAATCAAAAAGGAAAAGGCCAAACAAAGTGGTTTTGATGCTTTTTTGAACAAACCTATCATGTTAGACGATTTGGACCGTACTGTGGATATTTCGACTCGAAGTAAACGTCCTGTTGAAAAAATTAAAAAAATTCCAAATCATCATGATGTCATAAAATGCAAGGAGCCTGTAAATATTCTGGTTGCCGATGATCATCTTTCAAATAGAAAAGTAATTGAAATGTTTTTGAAAAATGATCCCATTACCCTTGTTTTTGCTGAAACTGGACAGGAAGCGGTGAATCAATTTCTATCCGGTTCCTTTGATATGATCATTATGGATATGGAAATGCCAGTGATGAATGGGCTTGAAGCCACACAGCAGATTCGTCAAATTGAAGCGGATGAAAATAGAACAATAGCGATTCCCATCATATTCCTTACAGCCCATGCTCTGGATGAACATCAAAGACAATGTTTTGATGCTGGCGGAACTGCCTGTCTGACTAAGCCGGTAAAATATCAACACCTTATTGAAACAATTCAAAAGTATCATACATCAATGCTATCTGACGTTGATGATATTGACAAAAATGAAATCAATGTCCTGGATGAAAACGATTTATTGGATACTGACATAGAGTTTGATATGCCAGATTTTTCAGACATTGATATTCAGGCGGGTATGGAAGAGTTACTTCCATTTTTTGTTGAATCCACAAAAAAAGATCTTGAGTTAATGAAAACAGCACTGCATGCCAGCGAATTTGAAACAGTTCGACGCATTGGGCATAGCTTAAAAGGGTCCTCAGGGGCATATGGGCAGGAAAAAATTGGACAAATTGGCGCATCAATAGAGTCCGCTGCGTTGGACAAAGATTCTTCGAAGATCAATGATCAGCTGAATGAATTGGCTGCATCTTTAAACCAATTAAACCAAACAATAAAATAATCATTGAACAGGTATATTATGAAAGAAAAAATCGACATAATCATTTCAATAGATAAAAAAGAATCCAGTCATTTTTTTAAACGCACGCTGTCACCATCAGTTTTTAGATGTCAATTTTCCCAAAATAATATTCAATTTGATAAGCTATACATCAATCGCCGTCCTGATGCATTGATCATTAACTATGAAATACAATCGCGGTATATCAGCCAGCTGGCAGGAACTGTCCGAAATATTCAAAACGATGACATGACAAAACTTGTTGTGGTATATGCGACTGAAAAAAAAATCGAAAAACTACCCGATAGTTATGATATACAAATGTATCTTCATAAAAAACTGAAAGCTGAAAAATTTCAACGCAGATTTTTGTCTTGTTTTCACTTAAACGAATTGATTGATAAGATTGTCGGTTCCAATCGAAATGAATCTGATAAACTAAAGCTTTTGATTGCTGAAGATGATGACAAGACGATAAAACTGTATGAAAAATTCTTGTCTGGCATTGCTTTTCAAACAAAAATTGTTAAAGATGGCCCAGAAGCCCTGATTGCATATGATCAATGGCGACCTGACATCATTCTATTGGATATATTATTACCGACAATGCCTGGGCTTGAAGTTTTGAAAGAAATCCGAGAGGTCAGAAAAGATAAATCACCAGCAGTGATCATGGCAACATCGCAAGGAAAACAGGATACTGTAAAAACATGTATTCAGCAGGGTATTCAGGGGTATATTCTTAAGCCTATTGATATTGCCCGCTTGAATCGTTCCATAATAGATAATTATGTCATGCATTGGATTTCGCAACAAGATAAAAAAAAAGAACTTCAAAAAGTAGCTCCAGTGGTCACAAGTTCAAAAGACATGGCAAAACCATCCCATAAAATCAAATTATTGCTTGTTGATGATGATACCAAAATCATCCAGCTTTATATTAAGTTTCTCTCCGCAAAAGCTTATGATATTAAAACGGCTACAAATATTCATGATGGCATAGAGGTTTATCAAAAATGGTCCCCAGACATGATTGTCCTGGATATTATTTTTCCAGAAATGACCGGTATTAAATTACTAGATGAAGTTCGCGTGAAATCAAAAGATGAATCAACGACCATCGTCATGTCCTCAATTCAGAAAGAAGACGCTGTCATTAAGGAATGTATGAAATATAACATTCAGGGATATTTAATGAAACCTTTTGATATAAATCATTTGAATCAGACGTTGTTTAAATATCATCAAAAGAATCAATATCGTGTCTCTTCGGTAAATCTGCGTAAATAAATGAGCTTAGTCTATGGAACGTTTTGATAATAAGTTCCCCATTAACATTAAATAAAGGTTCATTCAGTTTTTTGAACCATGATTACACTGAAGAAGATGAAAAAGATGAATTTAAAGAGTCTTTATTTCATCTTATTCATCTTCTTCAGTGTAATCATGGTTCAGAAACGAATTAACCAATATTGAATAATGAGGAACTTATTTTCAGAGCTTTCCTAAGCAACTTAAATGATAATCAGGTTGACCCGATCATAACACACGCACGTGTTTCAACATAGGTTTGTGGATGGCATGCCAATATTGCTCCTTTTTTATTCTCCCCTGACTTAACAAATTCGTCAGGCTTTACTTCTTCGCCAGAAATGTAATATAAAACACCGCCTGCGGCCCAATGAATTATTGCTGCTGCTGCTATATCATAAAGGTTGAATCGAGTAAACAATGCTGACTGGAACTCTCCTGTTGTAACAAGAAGTAAATGCAATGCTGATACACCAAAGGCTCGAACTTTACCTGGATAATTATCTAACGAATACAAGTGGGCATCAGATGAAACCCCTATATAGCTATCTTTACTTGGATATGTAGGAGTGATATTAATTGTTTCATTATTTTTTTGGGCTCTTGTATCATTAATTCCAATATAAATTGTTTCTGTTGCTGGCATATAGAATATACCAAGCCAAGGAGTTTTGTGGTTGAATATCGCAACTGAGATTCCCCATATTGGAATCTTTGCTTTAAAAAGAGCTGTTCCGTCTATAGGGTCAATAATTGCGGTATACTGTTCATTTTCATTACCGGTCCATAGACCTTCTTCTCCAAATATCCTTACATTTAATATTTTGCTAATTTGCTGCCGAAGAAACTTTTCTATTTTAAAATCCGCTTTAGTTAACCATGTTCCGTCAATTTTCATTGTTCCTTTTTCAGTTCCATAAAAATCCATTGCTATTTTTCCGGCATCTTTTACAGATTTTATTATTTCATTCATTAATCCATTATCAGTTACCACCTTAATTCCTCCCATATATGATCTTTTTCGACTTGGCAATCAGTGTTAAGAGAAAGTGAGTTTTTTGAATAGAGAGTACATTCAAAATTTGAAATTTTTGAATCAATTTTAGAAGGTATGAAGTTTTTTATATAAGGGGGTCCAAAAAGAAAATATAAAACAACAACAGCTGTAAGCATTGGTATTGTTCCAGGGATGAGGTCTATTAACAGTTTATAAAACAAACTCTCTGGAGGACGAGGAATTAATAAATATATTATTATCAAACACAGCATAGATAGAATTGCGAGAAGAATTAAAAGTTTTGAAATAAGTTTTTCTTGACTTTGACCCATTATTGATTCCTTTCTTGTCATTTTTTATTGCTTGACTCAAAAATTAAACATTAAGGGATTCTCGGAAAAAAACATCCCCAATTCAATAAAATCAAATAGTTATGGAGCTAATAAACGAGCTGCTACGCAAAAAATATGCCATTTTTGTTTTATTAATATCAATGCCTTAATATGTAAGGAAGGTTTTGAAAATAAGTTCCCCATTATTCAATATTTGTTGATTCGTTTTTGAACCATGATTACACTGAAGAAGATGAATAAGATGAAATAAAGACACTTTAAATTCATCTTATTCATCTTCTTCAGTGTAATCATGGTTCAAAAACAAAATGAACAATTATTAAATGAGGAATTTATTTTTTAGGTTTTCCTAAGTAGCCATAAGTTTTCGGGTATAAAAAAGTTTTCGCCGGGTATGACAAAATATTAATAGTCAAATAAAAATGTACGATCTCGGCAATTGCAAGAACAGCGTTGGGCTTTAGCCCATGGCCGTCAGGCTAAGATCGGCCGCCTTACATGTTCGGCCGCCTGGAGTTGAAACTCCAGGCTATTATCTGTCGTTCCTAAAGGGACTTGAAGTGTTTTATTAAATAGATCTCCTAAGTTCAAAAGAAGAGAGTAATATGTTAATAAGACACTATAAGTCCCACTAGGGACGACAGATAATCGCCTGGGGTTTCAACCCCAGGCGGCCGACCTTAGCCGGCTTTAGCCCTAAGCTGTTCTTGCAATTATCGAGATCATACATTTTACCTGATTGCAATTCTTTTGTTACATATATGATAAAACTTCGGTATACCCGAAAACTTATGATCGCCTACTTATAAATTTATATTGAGGCATAAAAATTGCATGGTATTTTTCGCCAAATTTTAAGGAATAACCATTTAAAATGATTGAAAAATTAAAAAGGGGAACTTATTATTCGAGATTTCCTAATTATCTGCGTACCCCAAAATAGATTACTAACAAACGCCACATCGCCGACATTCTGCAAAACATTCCAAACTTGTTTGACCATTGAGTGCTTTTTGATATTCCTGTGCTAAAAAATCCTTCTGAATTCCCTGATCGATAAAATCCCAGGGCAGAGGATCATCTGTTCGCTTTGGTGCAGTCCACTGATTAAAATTAAATGTTTTCATCGCCTGGGCCCAGTTGCCTTTCAATTGATATGCGCGTTCAATTAGATCTGACATTTTCTGATCCCCACGTGATAGTAACGCCTGAATGTTAGCTTTACGAGGAGAATCCACTTGCAAATGAATATTTGGCAATTTTTGAAGATGTTTCTTAAAATATTTCACTTTCTTTTTGAGGGATGCGATCGTTTCTAGACCTGTCCATTGAAAAGGTGTTGATGCCTTTGGTATGAAACAATTAACATTCAATGTTAATTGACCAATTTTTTTATTATGGCGACTGGTATTAATAAATATTTCCTGCATTTTTTTACAAAATTTTACAGCCAGGATGATATCATCCCATGTTTCAGTGGGCAACCCAATCATCAGGTAAACCCGAATATTCATAATTCCTGCACGAATAAGCTTTTCCACACAAGATAAGAAGTCTGATTCGCACATGCCTTTGTTGACAACACGTCGCAGTCTTTCCGAACCTGCATCAGGTGCAATGGTCATCGTTTTTATACCCGCATTGACAGCAAATGAAAGCCATTGATCAGACATGGCATCCGCTCGAAATGAACTTAAAGCCATTGTCATGCCCTTTTGATAGACCTGTTCACATAAAGTGTTTAAAAATGGAAGATCTGAAACAGCGGCGCCCAATAATGCAACTTTATTTGAGCTTATTTTTGCAGAGTCAATCGTTTCTGATAATTGTTCATAGGTTCGAAATCGTGGCGGTCGATAAACATATCCAGCGCCACAATAGCGACATCCATGGGAACATCCGCGACTGACTTCAATCAAAAACGTATTGGTAAAAGTGGTATTGGGGGTCATTAATGTACTGTGTGTGTTAAATGATGTAATGTCAGGGGCAAGTTGACGACGAACTTTTTGATGATGATTTGGAATATAAACACCTGGAAAGGATTCAATCTGATTTAATATCTCATCTTTGCTATTGGAAGGTGCGATATTCTTTAAAAGTTGGGGAAACACATGCTCTGCTTCCCCAATATAAAAAACATCAATAAATGGTGCAACAGGTTCTGGATTGAGAAATGTGACAACTCCGCCTGCCAAAACCAATGGAGAATCATGGAAACGATCTTGAGAACGTGCCGAGATTTCTGATAAAGTCAATGCATGAATAATATTTATATAATCATTTTCAATAAACAGTGAAAAGGCAATAATATTAAAATCAGCTAAAGGCCTTCCAGATTCCATTGAAATACATTCATGGCGTTGTGTATTCTTATCGACAAAAGCACGTTCGCATACAACATGGTCCAATTGATTCAACAGGTGATAAATCGTCTGAAAACCCAAGTTTGACATGCCCACAGCATATGTATTGGGAAACACGATGACGACCGAAAGCTTTTGATGCCATTTTTTGAAAACTGTACCGATTTCCTGATCAATAATTTTTTTTCGGGATCGATTCAATCAGGCTTTTTTCTTTCTAAGAAACGTGGGCACATCCAGGTCTTCATTATCCAAAACAACCCCTTTGTAACCTCTTAAGTTAGGACCTGTTGAGGGCGCAGTCGTGGCTTTACCTTTTTGGGATCGAATGAAGGTAGGCTCATCGTAATTCACTGCACTCACCATGTCTGCGGGTGTCACATCACGAACTTTTTGTCGATAGTCCCCCACCTGAAGTTGTGGTTTAATAAACTGGCTATCTTCACCCAGACCTGTGGCAATTACTGTGACACGTAATTCTTCACCAATCGTGTCGTCCATCACAGCACCCCAAATTATTTCAGCATCATCACCCGCTTCTTCATGAATTCGGTCAGAAGCTTCAGTCATTTCGCCCATGGTTAAATCACTGCCACATGTAATATTCATTAATACGCCTCGGGCGCCATTAATGGATAGATCTTCTAGCAATGGATGAGAAATAGCACGCTCTGCCGCTTCAATGGCCCGATTATCCCCAACACCAACACCAGTACCCATCAGCGCCATACCACCATTTGACATGACTGTGCGAACATCTGCAAAGTCCAAATTAACCAGTCCAGGACGAATAATCAAATCTGTGATACCTTTGACTGCATGAAGTAAAATTTCATCGGCACGTTTGAACATCTCGAGCATGGTTGCGTTTTTTGATGCCAGACCGCGTAGTCGATCATTTGGAATTGTAATGACCGTGTCAGCAACTTCTTTTAATGCGATAACACCATCTTCTGCCTGACGTAAACGCTTTTTACCTTCAAATGAAAAGGGTTTGGAAATAACAGCAACAGTAAGAGCGCCAAGCTCTTTGGCAATTTTTGCGATAACCGGTGCCGAACCTGTTCCAGTGCCACCCCCCAATCCTGCGGTAATAAAAACCATGTGGCTTTCTTCAAGTACCTGACGGATGTCTTCAGCGTTTTCTAATGCAGCATCTCGCCCAACATCTGGATTTGCACCTGCTCCTAAACCTTGTGTCAGTTCAGCTCCAAGTTGAATTTTAATTGGCGCTTTCGATATCGTTAACGCCTGAACATCAGTATTACAGACGATGAATTTCACGCCCTCCAGATTAGATTCGATCATGTTGTTTACTGCATTGCCACCTGCCCCACCAGCACCAATGACTTTGATATGGGCGCCATTTCCTGTGTCGCAATCAACAGCTTTGCTTGTCATAAGATAATACCTCCTCTGTTTTTACAGAGATTTTTTTATATTTGAATCAAATGGCTTCTTTGAACCATCCTTTCATTCTTTGCAAAATTCTCGAAAAAATATTTTTGTCTTTTATTCTGAACTTTTTCGGCTTTCTTTTTTTACTGGCGCCATGAAGAAGAAGTCCTACACCTGTGGCATACATGGGGTTATTCACAACATCTGTCAAGCCTTTAATTCCTTTTGGCTTGCCAATACGAATGGGTTGTTCCATCACCAATTCACCCAGTTCAGAGACGCCATCCAGGAGTGATGCGCCACCTGTCATCACGTATCCAGAGACAATCAGTCGTTCCAGGCCAGCACGATAAACTTCACGATTGACAAGGGCAAAAAGTTCCTCCATACGCGGTTCAATAATTTCGCAAAGCACAGCCCTGGGCACCTGTCTACCACGATTCCCTCCCCCAACACCTGAAATATCAACAACATCATCAGGGCTAATTCTATTTCGAAGGCATGAACCATGTTTTGTCTTGATAGATTCCGCATCAGTAATTGATGTTCTTAAGCCATAGGCCAAATCGTTGGTCAGGTTCGTTCCACCTAAAGGAATCACCGATGTATGTTTGATATTTTTGCCCGAAAAAATGGCCATATCTGTTGTGCCACCGCCAATATCAATCAGTGCGACCCCTAGTTCCTTTTCTTCGGGCATTAAGACCGACTCTCCAGATGCCAAAGATTCTAAAACGATATCGTTGATTTCAAGGCTGGCCCGATTGGCACATTTGACAATATTTTGGACAGCCGCAACCGCCCCTGTAACAATATGTATTTTTACTTCCAGCCGAACCCCTGCCATCCCAACAGGGTTCTGAATCCCAGACTGGTCGTCAACAATAAATTCCTGTGGAAGCACATGAATCACTTCTCGATCCATGGGAATCGCCACAGCTCTTGCTGCTTCGATTACGCGTTGAACATCATTTTGGGTTATTTCATTTCCTTTTACTGCGATGATTCCATGACTGTTAAATCCTTGCATATGGGCGCCAGCGATGCCTGCATATACATTAGATATTTCGCAACCTGCCATGATTTCAGCATCTTCTATCGCTTTTTTGATGGAATCCACCGTCGATTCAATGTTGACAATAACTCCTTTTCGTAATCCAACAGAAGGGTGGGTACCAGTGCCAATAATGTGTATGCCCTCATTCGTTACTTCACCCACAATTGCACATATTTTAGTGGTGCCAATATCCAATCCGACAATTAGTTCTTCTTGATCACGCATCCTTTTATTATACCTCCTTGCCGTCGGAATTATTAATTTCCAGGGGTCGTACAATTATACGATCCAGATTGTTTATATCTATATATTCAATTTGTTGATGATTCTTTTGATATTGAAAAAAAGTTAAGATTTTTCTCAACCGATAAAATTTTTTTTGAAAATCATCCGCCCCAAGCAATATTTCCATTTCACATTCAGATTGATTCAACCATACAGTGATACCGAAATGCGTGTCAATATGTACATGGCTGACAATCATATTTTGAGATAAGCCAAGTGTCTGTTTTTTTTCTGTTAACACTCGGATAATTAATATCATTTTTTGTGATAAAGGCTCATCATTCTGTGAAAGTTCTGCATATGACATGCCTGTGACCACCGGAAGATTCTTTGGATCTGATGGCATTTGTTTTTTGATTACTCGTCCTCGGGTATCAATGATTAATGGTTCCTGAAAAAGGAGTATTGCCAGCGGTTTCTTTTCTTTGACATGTATTGTCAACTTATTGGGGAATTTCCGATGAATATCTACTGACGAAATCCAGGGATTTTGAAACAATTGTTTTTTTATTTTGCTGATGTTGAGATGAACAATATTTTCAGAGTTTGAAATGGTTGCACAATCCATGATTTGCTGTTTTGTCAGCAATTCATTTCCTTTAATTTGAATGTCATTTGTTTGAAAATATGGTATTGTCGTTAAACAATCGTGTACAAAAATACATAAAAAGCTTAATACACTTAAGAGTATTGTAAAGCAGAGCGGACCTTTCCAGGATATTGTTTTTTTTCGTGAATTTGATCTGTAAGTATTTTGATTATACATGAATGATTTTCACCTCAGGTTGTAATTGGACATTAAATTCTTCCATCACCTTTTCCTGGATACTGTGCATCAGTGATATAATATCTTTTGATGTCGCCTGTCCCTGGTTAATAATAAAGTTTGCATGACGATGCGACACCATGGCATCCCCAACGCGATACCCTTTAAATCCAGCCTGTTCAATTAAAAAACCTGCTGCAAGAGTTTCTGATGGATTCTTAAAAAAACTACCAGCGCATGCACATCCAATGGGTTGCGTTGATTTACGATACATGAGTTTTTGTCGCGCATCCTGTCTAATTCGCTGTTTCAGTTCAGGAGATAATCTTAATTTTACCTGGATCACAATGGCATTTTCATCAATTTGATTCCATTTAATGTGACGATAACCCATTGTGAGGTTTTCTTTTAATAAAATATGGGTCTTGCCATCCGGTGTCATACAAACAATGGATTCAATGATATCACCCATCTGGCCGCCAATTGCTCCGGCATTCATCCGAACCGCTCCACCCAATGTTCCAGGTATTCCCAAAGCAAAATTCATTCCACCCAGTTCATTGCGAATGGCATGTAAACATATGCGTTTTAAGGAAATTCCTGCATCAGCTTCAATCAAATGATCCTGAATGTGCATTGCAGAAAATTGTGTCAAATTAATTATTATACCACAAAAACCTGAATCATCAAACAAAATATTGCTCCCCCCCCCCATAACCAGCCAGGGGATACGTTCATTGGTTAGCCAGGGAAGTAAAATTTTGAGTTCTTGTGAATTTTGTGGAAAAATGATTCCATCAGCAGGACCGCCAATACGAAAATGATTGTAAGCTTTTAAAGAAACATTAAATGATACCTTTGAAACATGTGTACGCAAAAACTTTTTTTGTTGAAAACTTAGCATTTTTTGTCTTGTATCAAAAATTATCCATTCTTGGCAAGTCTTTTGATAAAAAAAGATCGCCCGCTTGCCGGATATCTCCTGCACCCAGGGTAAGCAACAATTGCTTTTGATTTGAATCAATCTTTTGGATGGCCTCTTCAAATGTGTCAACATAAGAAACCTTGTGTGACAGATTTTTTTTGATGGCTTGATATAGTTTTTTGCTATTCACCTCCGGAATGGGCGTTTCCCCTGCACTGTAAATGGGCAGAAGAATAAGTTGGTCTGCTTGATGAAATGCTTGGGTAAAAAAATCAAACAAATCTTGGGTTCGAGAATAGCGATGCGGTTGAAAAAGGACGCATAGCCGATCCTCGGGCCATCCTGTTTTAATTGCCTTTATTGTGGCCACTATTTCTGTAGGATGATGCCCATAATCATCTATAACCAATACCTGATCACGTTTTCCCCTGATTTCCATACGTCGCTGGACACCTTGGATTTCTGAAAGCGCGTGGCGCACGATTTGTTTGGGGATATTTAATACTGTACAGGCGGCAATGGCAGCCAGAGCGTTCAGAACATTGTGTTGGCCGTTCAAACGAAGCGATAATCGGTCAATGGTTTTATTTTCAAATACCAGATCAAAAGACGTTTGAAAAGGACCGGTTTCTTCAATGTTTTTTGCCATCAACTGGGCGGTATGATCAATCCCATATGTCAGACATTGACGCTGAATCTTTTTTTCAAAGGTCGCAATGACAGGGTCATCCACACAAAGAATACTTGCCCCATAGAATGGCGGGCGATTGGCAAATTGAAAAAAAGCCTCATGGACTTTTTCAATCGAGCCATAATGGTCCATATGTTCTTGATCAATATTGGTTATTATTGCAATCGTTGGATACAGGTTAAGCAGGGAAGCATCGCTCTCGTCAGCTTCTACTACAATATAGTCTCCATTGCCAGAATAAGCATTTGAGGATAATGTGTTAAGGATACCGCCCATCACAATCGTTGGATTCATCCCTGCCTGATGTAAAATTTCTCCAATCATTCCGGTGGTGGTTGTTTTTCCATGAGAACCTGTGACTGCAATGCTAAACTTGCGACGCATTATTTCAGAAAGCATTTCTGAACGATGTACAATGGGGATTTTTTTGTGTTTGGCTGCTTTAATTTCGCAATTATCATGATGAATTGCTGATGAATACACCACCGTCTTGGCAAGATGAATGTTTTCAGGCGAATGCTTGTCATAAATTTTTGCCCCACATTGACATAATCGTTGGGTCAGTTTTGTGGAGTGGATATCTGAGCCACTAACCGGGTAGCCTTGTGCCAGTAATATTTCAGCGATGGCACTCATGCCAATACCACCGATGCCAATAAAATGAACCGGATGATTTTTGGGATTAAACATATTTAATTCTATTTAGTTAAAATTGTTATACAATAATTGATAAGGAATGCTCGAAAACTTCCCCATTTATTGCGTTTAAACTGTTCAGTCTTTTTTTAAATCAGGATTACACTGAAGAAGATGAATGAAAAGTGTTATATTTTATCTTATTCTATTTCTTCAGTGTAATCCTGATTAAAAAAAACGAAAAGGACAATTATTAAATGGGGAACTTATTTTCAAAGAATTCCTAATTCATAACATCCCCTGGCAATTTGATACGCTGCATCAGGTCTGGAAAAGGCCAGAGATTTATGATGTATTGTTTCCAATGCGCCTGAATTGTTCGCAAAAAAACGAATTCTTTCGGCCAATAAAGAACCACTAAGCTGATCTTCAATGATCATTTCCGCACCACCGGCATCAACAACCGCCTGAGCATTTTTTACCTGGTGATTATCTGCTGCATGTGGAAAGGGTATAAAGATTGCCGGCTTCCCTATAATGCTTAATTCTGCCACAGTCGTTGCCCCAGCGCGACAAATGACCAGATCGGATTTTTGATAATGTGTGGTCATGTCATGAAAAAAAGACCGAACATCTGCTTTCATATAATGTTTTTTGTATGATTCAATAAGCCATGTTTCATCATCTGAGCCACTCTGATGAATGAATGACAAATTCTGGTTTGCCAGATGCGGCAGGGCCTCTACGATGGCTTTATTTATGGCACTGGAACCTTGACTTCCACCAACAATGAATACTGTAAAGTCGTTTGTTTTTTGAGGATGCTTTTGCGTGGCATCAACAATGCTTTTACGAACCGGATTTCCGGAATATACTGTTTTTTTGGGCATAAACATTGATTGCGTCCTGGGAAAAGACACATAAATACGATCCGCAGTTTTGGCCAGTATTCGATTGGTCATGCCGGGAATACTGTTTTGTTCTTGAAGTACTGTGGGAATCCCCATCAGGTTCGCGGCCAGTAGGCAAGGCGCAGAAACATAGCCACCGACACCGAGAACAATATGCGGATTAAATTCATTGTAGATTCGAATGGCTTTTAGTATTCCAAGTGGAATTTGCAATAATGATTCTAATTTGGTTTTTAATGTGAGGCCTTTTAATCCACCTGCAGGGATGGTTTTATGAGGAAAAGGTGTTTGAGAAAGAATTTTTTGCTCAAGGGGTCGATCAGTTCCTAAAAAAAGGATCTGATTTATGGGGTTGATTTCCTTTACAGCTTCTGCAACCGCAATGCCCGGAAATAAATGACCTCCCGTTCCTCCACCTGCGATAATCATATGAAAAGGTTTCTGATTATTCTTCATTGTGCAATATCCTGTTGACTGTTTCTGCCCTTTTTTTTACCGAAATCGGTTTTTGGAGAACAGAATCATCAAGATAGCCACTCCATCCGCTTACCTCAAACTGACTGTTATTTATTAAATCTTGAATCCGCATGTGATGGCCATAAGCTTGAATCAAACGCTCTCCAAATTGACTAATGGGAGAGGATAAGGAGAACGTTTGATTCGGTTTCGTCGTGCCTTTTAGATGATCGTTGATGTGTACAAATTCGTCTTTCTTGTCGATGATTTCGATGCCAAAATTGTTTAGGAAAGCTCTGAAAATAAGTTCACCATTAAATAAATGTTCATTCAGTTTTTTGAACCATGATTACACTGAAAAAGATGAATAAGGTGAAATAAAGACACTTTAAATTCATCTTCTTCAGTGTAATCATGGTTCAGAAACGAATCAACAAATATTGAATAATGAGGAACTTATTTTCAGTGCTTTCCTTATCACTTTATTGAGGTTAAATTCACTGTATGGCATGCATCCGCCAGGGCGGGAATATTATCATGTATTTTTTTGATATCATCAAAAAATGGCCAACATATATTGTCGGCCATTTTCTTTGTACGAATTAAAAATTCGCTTTTATCTCTGCCTGAAGGAAATAAGGATCGGCGCTTTCAATCTTGGCGCCTTCAACACTCTCTTCAGTCATGGCATCACCTGCCATCACATATGCACCAATCAATGATAAAGAAAGATTATCCATTAATTTATAGTCAAACATGACATTCGCTTCAGTGCCTAAATTATCTGCTTTAACAATATATTCTGTGCCATCTTTTTCTTTCAACATATCCTCAACAGTCGATGCATACCACAGGCCAAAAGTGAGGTCCATTTGATCAGTGAGACAATATTTTATAGTTCCGCCACCGCCCATAATATTTGTTAAAGACCATTCAAGATTCTTGGGTATGGTATCGTCATTGGAACCCAGGCCCATTATTTCTGACCAATAATAATATCCAGCTTCAGCTGAGAAAAATTGTTCAATTTTTTCATCCTTTTCTTTGGGGTCGTCGCCAGAGGCATAAAACAAATGTCCTGCCAGGGTTATTTTACCTAAAGACATGGAACCGCCACCCAGAGCTGCTAAACCAGAAAAGTCAACGGATCCTTTACCCTTCCAGTATTGGGCAGATTCTTTAGCAACATTGGCGGACCCACCCTGGTAAAGAGATGTAAACCATAGAGAGACATTTCCCATTTTTGCATCAAAGTCGAATCCCAGATAGTACATATCCAAATCGGTTAATTTATTGATATCTGACCACCACAAAGTCCATGTTTTTTGCCCATTATTCATGCCGCGAGATGTTGCATACCAAAAATATGGTTTTAATTTAATATTGTCATTGACTTTAATTATAGGAGTTAATGCAAAAGTATCCACATCGTGATGTGTATTTTCCCCTTGCCCACCTTCACCAAATTTGATCCATTTGGCATCCAGGGTCAGCATTTCACCCAGAGGGCATTTGATACTAATACCAGGAGCTGCATCATTAAGCAGTAAACCGCGTGCTTCAAAAAAGCTCTGTTTTCCGACAACAAAATTGATGTCATTGATTTTAAAATCGATGTAGCTAAATTGCAATTTTAGCTTGGCTTCTGTAACCCCTGAAATGCCAGAACCACCTTCTGATATTGAATTTCCATTAACCCCTTTTACAGTGTTACGGCCACCTCCAAAAAGAGAGTCCATACGAAATTTAGTGAAAACTTTAAAATCTTCATTAATTTTCGCTGTGTATGCCAGATGAGCTCGCGAGTCGGCTTGTGATCGATTCGCACTTTGATCTTTATCATCTGCAGTAAAATTGCCTTCTGTTAATACCCGAACTCTTAAATCCCCACTTAATACATGTTCAACCGCATAGGCGGGCAATATCATAAAAAATACAAATACGAATACACTACAAATAGTCAGTGTGTTTTTCATTCTTTAAACCTCCTTTATTTCATTATTAAAAATATAAATACTATATATCAAGACATAGACATGGCCCGACTGATGACGAATCAATATTAAACACTGTTTGTCATGTTTCATTTGAACATCTACAATGTTTTAGAATGGACTTTTCAAAACAATCTCAATCATGTCTATGAGTATTTTTCAAGAAATATATTATTAATAATCATTGAAATGATCTTCATTTCATATTAAAAAAATAGATGTTATAAAATCGTACACCATTTTTAACAAAAAAACAATAATTTCTTGATGAATTTTAAATAAATCAATAGGCTATATTAAGGAAATACAATGAATTTAAAAAAACAAACTGGTCTTGAAATTTTACTTAATGCGATTCAAAAGCAACGTCACTCAGCAATCAGCCCTGAAGAAGTTGAATATAAGCGTCGGATGTCTGATATTATGCGCGAATTAAAAAATCTTGTGGCACGTATTCAAGATATCAAAGCCAAAAATCCTGAAACATTTCCACAGGAATTGGCCCATTTAGATAAAAAAAGCTTTGCAAGTGAACTGGGAAATATCATTTCAGAACTGGATGCTCGCTTGAAAAAGCCCGTGATCCAGAAAATGAGCCAAAAAATTGTCGACTATATCATATGGCGTCGTGAAGTAAGCATTCCGGTTATCCATGAACTTCTTGTCCTTCTCCCCTGGTGGATTGCAAATGTTCCATTTGAACCGGTTCGAACCCTGCGAGACCTCGGATTGAAATACATTCTTAATGGTCAGGTTTTACCAGTGCAATTGGTATGGAAAGAGCTTCTGGATTCAAAACTTGTTTATTTAGGGCACTGTGTGTGTCGAAGTTCCGGTATTGCTGATGATTTATATAAAAATGGTCTGGTATACACATTTCTGGATGAACAACGAAAAAAAGTTCTTCTTGACCGCTTTGTCAATCGCTATAAATCATTGGTGAAACAACATGGGCACCTTCCTGATACTGATCCTAAATATGAAAAATTATGCCAAAAATTGTTGTATGACCAAAAGAATCATGCAAGGGAGTATTGCCTGGAACAACTGCTGACATCCACCTATGGCAGTTGGGAATTTTTACCTGTTCTGGATAAATATACGCCATCTTGGATTCACTCCATGCATAGGAATCATAAAGCGCATATGATCCATCGAGAACTTGCCTTTGAACTGGCAAGCATTCAGTATCTGGCTCGTGGGGCAATCTTTACAACAATGAAAATATTCAACTTGCCCTACACCATTTGTACCTGTCCTCCTCCGGAAACCGGGGGGGGTTGTATCTTGACGAACTGGTATTTTTTTGGAGGTTCCAACAACTCCTTGTTGCCCAATACACAGATGTTTGGTCAGTACACGAATGATCAAGGGCAACAGCTTCCCTGTCGGTATTTTACTGAGCGACGCAATAGAACGTGTGTTGGATGCGGTTGTGATCATCTGCACGAAGAACCACGAAGCTTTGAGTATCTACTTGAACAGGCGGATCAGATTTTTTTGAACCATAATCGTCGGTAACCATGCATTGAGTTATCTATATCAGAAATGAATAGAAATCAATAAATAATTATAATTAATATCAATCTATATTAACAACTTAGGAACGTTCTGAAAATAAGTTCCCCATTAGATAAATGTTCATTCAGTTTTTTTGAACCATGATTACACTGAAGAAGATGAATAAGATGAAATAAAGACACTTTAAATTTTTGTTATTCATCTTTTTGAAATGCGCCCTATATCGACCGAAAGACGATACCTGTTCAGTAAAGGTCGGAGATAAAGACGATGACAAGGTCGGAGATCATTCTGCCAGGGTCGGAGATAAAGACGATGAAAGGGGCGGAGATAATCGATGCCAATCACCACTTTTTCCACCCGTTTTTTTAACAAGATGAATATCAGAAATAATCATCCCTTTTTCAACAGCTTTACACATATCATATATCGTTAACGCTGCGACAGAAACCGATGTCAACGCTTCCATTTCAACACCGGTTTTGGCATCAGTTTTTACCATGCTTTGAATCAAAAAACTGCTTGTTTCTTTTTGCGGAATAAAATCAATTTGAACTTGAGATATCGGAAGCGGATGGCAAAGGGGGATCAGTTCAGATGTTTTTTTGGCAGCCATTATTCCGGCAATTCTGGCAGTTTCCAAAACATTGCCTTTTTGGGCTTTTTCTTGAATAATGATGTTAAACGTTTCTAAAGACATGCGTATCACACATTGAGCAATGGCAATGCGAATGGTTATCGGCTTGTTGGAGACATCAACCATTCTGGCACCACCATTTTTATCTAAATGCGTGAAATGACTATCTTGTTTCATAATATTCAATTTTGTCGGTGACTGAGGATTTGATATCATCCAGGGCATCACTCAAGGTGGCAATCACATTTTTACGAATATCTCCAGCAACAACGAGATACATAATCGTGTCTCCAACATTCAAGTCCATATCATTGTTAATTTCAATTAAAACATCAATGATTCCAGACCTTGCCCGATAACGTGCAATTACGTTGAGAAGAGATTCATTGTTTATCTGCACACGCAAGCCAGATACCCTTTTCCCGTCACTTGATGTTTGACGAACAATCCCTTCATGACATAATATCATTCCAGACTGATGATAATCTGGATGCTGCTTGATTTGGTCAATCAGATGCTGCATGGTGGGATCAACTGACAAACATGTGATTTTCAACAAGCAGTTCTTCTGCGACTTTCAACGCATCTTCAAGGCTTGGAATGTTATCAATGGATGTCCCTTTAATTTCTACAATATATGTTTGGTTGCCATCCATATCTGCCTTAGAGCGAATGAATAAATTCACATAACTACCAATTTTCATATAATGGGCACTAAAAAGTGGTTTTCCCTTATATATGCAGGTTTGCGTCACATTGTGCAGCATAAACTGCTGTATCATTTTTGGAAGTTTCATTTTTTCCTCATTATCTTAATATCAAACACGTTATTATTTTTTTGGCGTATTTTTATGATGTGACTTACTCTTCAAGTTCATCAGTCAATGCATTTTCCAATCGGCCAACAACGATACCAGCAGTTGCATCACCCCAAACATTGACAGCTGTTCGAAATTGATCCAATATGCGATCAATGGCCAGGATCAAGCCAATACCATCAAGGGGCATACCGGCAGCAGTCAATACAATGCCCATAGTCACCAGGCCTGCACCCGGAATTGCGGCGGCGCCTATTGCTGCAAGCGTTGCTGTAATAAAGATGATGGCCTGCATCCCAACACTGAGTTGGATCCCCATCAGCTCAGCAATAAAAATAACAGCAATGGATTCATACAAGGCGGTTCCATCCATATTGACAGTTGCGCCCAAAGGCAATACAAAATTGGTTACTTTCTTATCCACACCTGCTTTTTTGGTCAAACATTCCATTGTCAAAGGTAATGTTGCGGCACTAGAAGCTGTGGACCAAGCTGTCATGATTGCAGGAGACAACGCTTTGAACAATCGAATGGGATTATATCGTCCAATAATCATCACCAGTAATGATAGCGTTATTGAAGCATGCAAAAAAAGGCCAAGTAAAACTGTAAAAGCATATTTACCCAGAGCAAACAGAGCATCCATACCTAAGTCCATAAATATGGCTGTCACAAGACAAAAAATACAATAGGGTGCAATGACCATCACGACCATAACTGAACGTTGCATGATCAAATCCAACCCATTGATAACTTCAGTAAGGGGATCGGATTCTCTTCCAACAACAGCTGCCATAATCGCAAAGAAAATTGTGAAGAAAATAATTTGGAGCACGTCACCTTTTGCCATTGCACCTGCTGGATTTTTAGGAATCATATTTACAAGGGTATCAATGATAATAACAGCCGCACTGCGTTGTCCGACATCCTGCGATGAAACTTCATGTGGGATATTTGTCGTAATGTTCAGTGCTGCCAGAGCTTCTTTATCGATTCCTTTTCCGGGATGAATGATATTGACCAGGATTAAGCCGAGGAGTACAGCCAATGCTGTCGTACTCATGTAGTAGGCAACTGTTTTTCCACCAATTTTACCGAGGTCACGAATATCACCAAGGTTGACGACTGCCATAAAAATAGAGGCAAATACCAGGGGGACAATCATCATTCGTAACAAACGAATAAAAATATCGCCTGTGTATTCAAAAAAAATTTTTATCATAAAAATGGGTCCGCTCGTTACTCCCGGGCCCGCGGTTTGATATAGAAAAATACCAAAAACTATACCGGCAATAATACCTATAAGTATTTGCCATTGAAGATCAATTCCTCTTTTTTTCTCGCCATTCATTCATGCCTCCTTGGACTGGCAGGTTATTTATTTCATGTATTTATCTAACAACTTATTAAAATAATTAGCTGTTTTTATTTCTAAAACAAATACGTTTAACATATTTAACCATTCCTGATTCCCTTTTTGAACTGCAAAAGCATAATAATCGGCTTTAAAGGGTTCAGGAAAAACCTCAACTTTGTAGAGCGTTTTTTTGCGATTATCATTGACCCAGACTTTTAAAAAAAGTTCATCGTGAATCATGATATGAGCTTGACCATTAAGGACGGCCTGGGCAGCTTTCTCATTGGTTGGAAAATAGCGAGGTGTTGCTTGCGGAAAGTACTTTGATGCTATTCTTGCAGGGGCTTTGCCTTTTGTCAGTGCAATAATCAGTTTTTTTTCCTTGTTTTGCAGAGTCAATTTTTCTTTGAATTTATGATATGATAAGTTCATTGGTATATGGTCCTTACCCGCCTGAACTTTATTTATCATAATAGAAAAACCTGTTTTAAAATAGGCATCGCTAAAATCAATTGCTTTCGATCGTGCAAATGTTTTACTCATATCTGCCATAATGATATCAATATGCCCTTTTTGAAGCATGGGAATCAAATCTGAAAACTGCTTTGGAACAACTGTTTCACAGGAAACCCCCAGCTGATTTGCCAGAAAATTTGCCATATCAATATCGACACCAATCCGCTTATTGGTCGTTTTGTCAATATAAGAAAAGGGTTTAAAATATGGGTTGATCCCTACACGAATCGTCTTGGAATCCTTGATTCGTTGCAATACAGGTGAGCCGCCGGTTTGAATCTCAAACGAGGGGCCTTCACCATAAACTGTTGAAATAAAAAAGCAACACAATATTGTTAACCATAGGATTGCAGCTTTTTTCATTGTTTCCTCCTGCAATTTTTCTTGTCGTATACTCTATTTTGAATATACGAGTATATGTCGGGTTGATAAAACGACACAATCTTAAAACAAAGCATTATTTATGTCTACATTTTTTCATTTTTGCTTTAAAAAGCTTGAAAAAAATTATTGATGACGCATGTAATTAATTTTTTTGAGCAATTCTCATGCCATAGTCAGATAAATATTTTTCACTGATGAATCATATTTCAGATCGATAATTTTACCATCCTATATATATAGACACGAAAAAAAGGATTTTCTTACACTTTTTTTTAGAGTTTGTAATGAATGGAATTGGAAATCCCTGGTTTTTTTAGGAATCATCATCTGAAAAAACCAGAAAAATTATTGGTGCGGCTTTTGGATTAATAGTGATTATTCTGGTGTTTGAAAACACTGTTCACTATATTTTCTCCACAATTGCCAGCACATTTTTTTTGATAAGCGATTCTCACGTAGACAACCACCTAAGTTATCGTCCATTTCCAATCGACAGGATCGAACACCATCACCTCTGTCAGTATCACAACGCCAGAAGCAAGGCTCAATACACCCTTCATAAACATCTGATGGCCCGCCAAACTGGTCTCCTTTAGATTTTTGCTCTTTTTGTTTTTGAGTATAATCCTCGCAATTGACCTGACACTTCATTAAACACATGTATGGATCAGTCGCGAAGGCAGATTGATAACAAAGCAAGGTTAAAATCCCCAAAACAAGTGTTTTTCCGACCAATGACCTTATTGACTGTAAAGGTAATTTTTTTCTGAAATTATTCAACATGCTGAACCTCCTTAATTAAATTTATATCCAAAGAATGTCAATTTTTATAACACGTTTTATTGTGAATATCCATTATTTTTTCAAAGAATCGAATTGTCAACTGACAAAAATATCAATTTCCTCAGCCTTTTTTCGCAACATTGAGATATTTTTGTTGAAAAGCCATTAAAAATTTTTTTCTGGAATTGAACCAATCTCTCGTGTTTTCATGACATATTTTTAATAATTGGTTGTGATCTTCAAATTTGACCCGCAATTTATATTCTGCGCCCCATCCTGATGTTTTATACAGGATTTGCATCTGCTCGGATTGTCCATTCTTGATAGTTGCGTGTTTTTCACCATGTAAAATGAATGATAAAAGCTCAGCTGTTGCAGACTTATCGTTGTAATATGGTAGTTCAATACAGCTGAGTGCGTTTTCTTTTTGGCAATTATTAAAATCAATAGAATCTTTTTTACATTGTTGTATGTCATTTATTAAAGACGTATGATTTTCATGAGCGCAACCTGCAAGCATTGTATACAAAAAGAAAAGCAATATCCATGTCCAATTTTTAATTTCTTTCATTTTACCTGCTTTGATTGAATTTATTCATCAAGTCCTGAATTGTTGGCGAGTTGTTCTGACTTTGCTTGATTGATTTTTTTACAGGCTTCTTTTTCTTGATACTCTGGTTTGCAACACTTTCTTGAAGTGCTTTGATGGATAGCCCCACTCTGGATCGCTTAAGGTCAATTTCTTTTACCATCACTTTGACAATATCTCCCACTTGCACAACTTTTCTAGGGTCATCAACCCACTTATTGGAAAGTTCGGAAATATGCACCAGGCCATCTGCTTTCAATCCAATATCAACAAATGCACCAAAATTGGCTACATTCGATACCCGACCTTCGATTCTCATGCCTTCCTTTAAATCCTCTATGGTACGAATATCATCACGCCACTTTGGTGCTTTGAATTCAGGTCGAGGGTCACGCCCGGGCTTGAGTAGTTCTTCTCTGATATCTGCGAGGGTGAACTCTCCCACACCATCTGAAGTATCAATAAACTGTTCAAAATTAATTTTTTTTACATTTTCCGGGTTCCCTACCAGGTTGTCTAGGGGCATTTCCATCATTTCTGCCATTTTTTCAACCAGTTTGTAACGTTCAGGATGAACAGCAGTGGTGTCAAGGATATTCGTGGCCCCTAGAATTCTTAAAAAACCCGCCGCTTGTTCAAATGTTTTGGGGCCCAGCCCTTTCACAGACAGCAAATCTTTTCTGGAGCGAAAAGGTCCTGTTTCATTTCTTGTTTTGATGATTTCTCTTGCAATTCGTTCTGATAAACCTGAAATATATTTTAACAATGATGTTGATGCTGTGTTCAATTCAACACCCACAGTATTCACCGCCTGCTCAACTGACATCGCCAGTTCCTTTTCAAGAGCCTTTTGATTGACATCATGTTGATATTGGCCGACACCTAAGGACCGAGGTTCAATTTTGACAAATTCAGACAGTGGATCTTGCATACGCCTTGCGATTGATACCGCCCCTCGAATGGAAACATCCAGATCTGGCAATTCCTCGCGTGCTACCTGGGATGCAGAATACACTGATGCACCTGTTTCTGGCACAATTACAACAATGATATCAATTAAGCCCGCTTCTTTTACAAACTGTTTCACTGCTGATTCTGTTTCACGACTTCCTGTCCCATTTCCTATGGCAATGGCTTTAATATGATGGTTTTGTATCATTTGAAGTATTGTTTTTGCTGCATGTTCGATTCTTTCATTGGGGGGGATAGGGTATATCACGCCAGTATCCAGAATCTGTCCGGTGGTGCCAACAATTGCCATTTTGCAACCTGTCCGATAACCTGGATCCAATCCCATCACGACCTGTTGTCCAAATGGGGGCTGCATGAGCAATGATTTTAGATTGGTTCTGAACACAGAAATGGCTTCTTGTTCTGATTTTTCCTGAAGTTCATTCCTAATTTCATTTGAAATTGAAGGTCTGAGCAATCGTTTGTATGCATCAGCAGAAGCCTCAGTCACCTGGTGACCACAGGGAGAATCCAAATCCAATTGCCAAAAGTGTTTCAGTGTTTCCAATTCGGTTTCATCGTCAATTTTAATTGAAGAGATCAAGAAGCCTTCGCGTTCACCGCGAAGAATCGCCAGCATTCGATGTGATGGCACATCACAAGCACGTTGACTGAATTCAAAGTAATCTTGATAATCCTTTCCTGCTTCTTCCTGTCCCATAATAACGCGTGCTTCCAATGTGGCATCGCGCATCATTGTGTTTCTCAAATGGGTCCGATTATCCACAGATTCAGCAAATGTTTCTGCCAAAATATCTCTGGCGCCAGCAAGGGCATCAGCAATGTTCTCCACGCCATTTTCCGAATCAAGGTATTGTTCCGCTAGTTTTTCCGGTAATTCACCCGATGTAACGCCGGAAAGAATGGCTTCTGAAAGTGGTTCCAAACCTTTTTCACGAGCAATTTGCGCACGGGTTCTGCGTTTTGGTTTGTAAGGAAGGTATAAATCCTCTAAAAGCTGCTTTGTTCGGGCAGCACGAATTTCTTTCTCAAGGTCATCAGTCAATTTGCCCTGTTCTTCAATACTGGCCAGAATGGTATCTCGACGTTGAGCCAGTTCAATAAAATAATCTCTTTGTCTGGCAATCACTTCAAGTTGTTCATCCAATAAAGATCCTGTCGCTTCTTTTCGATATCTGGCGATAAATGGTATTGTTGAACCTTCAGCCAGTAAGCGGTCTGTTGCAACAACTTGCGCACCTTGACAGGATGCGGCTGAAGCGATTTCTTCGATGAATTGTTGTTCTATGTTTTTATAGTTATCCATAAAATTCCTCATTTTGCACACTGATTTACTGATGTAGACATTGTGCGATATATTTTTTTTGCAATCTTAACCAGGTCTTGAAAGAATAATCAATTTTGTTTCTGACATTCAATTACTTTAAATGTTACACGACGCTGTGTCATATTTTTGCCCCGCGCTTGTCGGTGATCTATGGGGTGCGATGCTCCCAAAGCTTTGATTTTCATCTGATAATGACGCAATCCCAGGCTTAACAGATAAGCCATCACAGATTGCGCACGCTTGTAAGAAACATCATGGTTATTCTTTGTTGAACCAGAAGGATCTGCATGGCCTTGTATTTCTATGCACAGGCGATTGTCCTCGATAATTTTTATAAATGACGCAAGGCTTTTTTCTTGATTACGTGTCATATAAAATTGATTACGTTCATAAAACAATACTGGTAATTGCCAACACCCCTCATTATCTACATGTGCCCCCTGGAGTGTATGTAGACAATGATCAAGTCCATCAAGAATGCCATCACTATCTGAATCTGTTGGACATCCATTTTGATCAACCCATGCGCCAGGTAACGTATTATCACAATGATCATTTTTATCTAAAACGCCATCATGATCTTGATCAAAAATTGGTCTTAAAAAGAAAGACTTCACAAAACCTTTGAGTTTATTATATTCTAATATTTGATCTGCCGACAAACATTGAATTGTATTTTGAAACGTTGACAATTGACGCATCAATTCAATTGTTTTTTCAGGGCTTCCGACAGTAATACAGCAAATTGACAGTTTGTTCCCATATTCACGCGTTAATTGATGAAAAGCGTTTATCGTGTCTTTTGTTTCAAAATCACTCACCACAATTAATCCCATTTTTCCAGTACAGGATTGAAAATCTTTTCGGACTGCAGTCAGTCCTTTTTTTAGAGGAGTTTCTCCGCCAGGATTGATTTTTTTTAACTCATTGATATCCATGCGTGATTTGCGATATGGAGATACGTGAATTCGCTGCCAGGTTTTTTCGCAAAAATGGCAGGAACCTGTGCCCAATACATAAAAACCAATTGGTGTACGAATGGATGTCAATGCCGCATTGATATGATGAATCGTCAATATTGCTGTTTGAAATTTTTCTTGTCCCATATATGGTTGTGTCATGGATATGGAAGCATCCAAAATGATGCCCACTTGATCCAGTTTTTGTTCAAGTACTTGACTTTTTAGTTCTTCTTGAAAATTATAAGGTTCAAATGTGTCCAGGCGAGTGGCACATCCATTGGTGATAATGATAAGGTATATCATTACTGAAAAATATTTGCTCAGAATAAATGGGAGGTTTTGTTTCAATTTATACTACCAATAATACCTTTAACTAACTTATTTTTATGGCTATTCTTATTATTGCTCAGTTTAAATAAGCATAGCACATTGATTGTCGTTGTCAATAAAAAAAATATGGGCGTTTTCAAAGCATGGATAACCTTTTTTTTGTTTTTCTTGCATTTTTGCCCCATAACCCCCATGATAAAATGGTTAAATAGAACGAAATAGACAAACCAATCAAGAAAAGGGCGATTAAAACCTTCGACATATCGCTTTGTGACAGTGCAATACTGATTTGGTATCCAATACCTGATTCTGCTGAAAGGAATTCTGCCACTATTGTCCCCACCATGGCAAGTGTCGCACTACCTTCAATGACAGTCAGGATTTTTTTTTGATGCTCATATGCACGAATTCTAATTTCCAAGTTCCAGGATAGAGAATTAGTGACGCTGTAGAAATGTTCAATATCTGAAACAGGCTCAGTAAATACTCCCACAAAAGTAAGCAATAATGGAAAATAACAAATCATGGATGTAATGATGAGTCGTGGTAAAAAACCATCACCCATCAATATAAAAATGATTGGCGCTATGGCTACTACAGGATATGCCTGTATTTGATATGCACTTGTTTTTATGAAAGATCCCATAAAAGAGTGCATGCGTCCCAAAATACCTATTGTACATGCAAGAATAATGGATAGTATATGTCCAATGATTGCAATAAAAATAGATTCAATGACTGCTCGGGCGTATACAGGACCTATCCGCTTCGCTGTTAGTGCAATATCTGCAATTCCAGGGATCACATAGTCAGATAAACCAAAACTGAACTTGATTAAAAATATGAATACCAGTCCACAAAGATATAACACAAAAAACTGCACAATTCGATTATGTAGCATGGACAATCTCCAACATGTTTTCTTTCAATTGTTCAGGGTCGACTATCGTATGATTATAAATATTTTGTCCTTTGATTTGAATGGTTTGTGGAGACAATTCCATTGAACGAAGTACCACAATTTGATCGCAAAATTTACATATCTCACGTACATGATGGGATATATAGATAAACAGTTTTTCTGGAAATTGTTTTTTTATATGCAGGATGATTGTTTCTCTCATGCTTTCATCAACATTGGCCAGGCTTTCATCCATAATCAGAATGGGGTTATCTTGCATCAGATAACGAATCAGGTTCACCCGATTTTTTTGCCCCAAAGATAATTGGTCAAATTTTAAAGGTAAACAATTTTCAACGCCATATAAATGGGCAATATGTTGCCAATCTTTTTTGGTTTGCTTTGGCAGTACAGAATCATAATGCATTTGAATTGTTTGCCAACCGGGAAAACGTTCCTGATTTGTGGTATAAATAATCCGAGATACATCCGATTGATTGAATATAGTGCCATTGTCAGGTTTTATCATACCTGACATGATTCTTGCCAGTGTTGATTTGCCAACACCGGATTCGCCAAACAAAGCATGAAATCCAGGAGCATGAAATTCAAAGGAAATTTTATTGAATACCTGATGTCGCTGGTTGTATGAATAGGATATTTTTTTACATTGAATGTGCATAGGCTTCTTGATTGGTCAAGTCGTTATCATCGTTTGTCAAAAAATATCATTTTATTATAAAAAAACAAGAAAAAATTGTTTGCCTATGCAATATTTTTTATTACTGGCTTAATCTTCAGGTTCTACCCAAACAATATGGGATTTATTAATAAAAAAAACCCTCCCACTTCCATGAGGGGTGACAGCATCAAAAAGAACAACAAAAGGGTTCTCGGTTTTTGTAAAAACGTCAGAGACCCTTTCATTTTCGCCAATATTAACCTGTCCACATAAGGTAGAGCCATCAGCCGTCCGAATGGTAATTCTTTTTGTGTTTACCTTAAACGAGGCTTTTTTTTCTGATGACAATAATTCATTCATTGATTGCTCCTTTAATAATTGGTATAATTTGATGTTCAGGTTATTTTGTCTTGGCTTTTGAAAAACTGTTACTGCTCGTTCTCAGGCAGAGCCGGCTCTGCCTCTTAGCCTGACGGCTATGGGTTCTGCCTGGGAAATTCGTTTGGGCGGCTCTGCCGCCGATGCATTGAACAGGGGCTGAGCCCATAGCCGTCAGGTTAAGGCAAACTCGCTCTACTGCTCGTTCCCAGGCTCTGCCTGGGAACGTTTTCCGAGGTGGCTCTGCCACCTACGAACTGAACAGGCGGCAGAGCCGCCAAGAACTCGTTCCCAGGCAGAGCCTGGGAACGAGTTATACTATCATTTTGCGAAATAACTTGAACATCGAATATAATCAATTTCTTCTTCAGCAAAAATAATGCCATATAATGTAAAATTTTGGAGTCAATTATGAAAGATAAGCAAGGCGTATACTACTTCCCTTATGCTGACAATAAACAGGTTCGAATGTATGTTCGTGAGTCGGACAATGAAATCGAGTTTCGACTATGGAAAGCGACAGAACCCGATATTTGGGTAAAACATGGATGGATACCCTATGGTGCCATTCAGGAAGCCATCAAGATGTATGATCCTAAAAAAAGCGGAACATTCGATCCATCATATGTTTACGATCTAAATCTTGCAAAAAATGTTTTAACAAAATAGTTTATCCAAAATGGCCCACTCCTTGCAAATTTTAGTTTCTTAATCAGGAAAACATAAAGAAATCAAACATCATTTTATGTTTTCAGCCCTTAATAATCATGCAACGATGAGGGCAAGGAGGTGAAAAAATGGATATTCAAAATATAAACTCACTTGGACAATCGGCAAAAATAACCCGGCAAGAATCTGTTCAATCACAAGCAAAGGAATTTCAAGATTACCTGGATTCCTTTTCCGAAAAAACAGTTGCGGCTCATTCATCACATGTAAAACCATCCGGAAATATTCAGGATGTTCAACCGGTTCCATTTGTTAAGATGACATCGCCACAGAGAGAGATTGTTGAAAAAGTGGATTCAGTGCTGGATTTATTAGATACCTATGTGTTGAACTTGAAAAATCCAAATAAAACACTTAAAGACATTGAGCCGGCATTATTGGATATGAAACAGGCGGCAGATCGATTATATAAGGAACATCATTTACATGAAGATAAAGGGAGCCATTTAACTCAACTGGTCAATAATTTACAGGTGACTGCATCTGTTGAATATATTAAGTTTCAACGTGGAGACTACATTTAAAACGTCGGATAATTTACCGAATCGTTTCTTTGAATAAATGGCCGTATGTATCTTGAACAATTTGGATAATCTCATCAGGAGATTTTTGTTTCAATACATTTTCCATAAATGGTTGCATATTTTCGGTACTGATCTGCCGGATAATGCTTTTGACAGCAGGAATGGATGGTGGATTCATGCTAAATTCATCAATGCCCAGAGCAAGTAGAATGGGTACATGAAAAGGATCTGCCGCCATTTCACCGCACATAAAAAGCTTAATATTTTTTTTGTGTGCGGCTTCGGATACAGTTTTGACCAATCTAATGATGGCAGGATGTAAGGGTTGAAACAGATGTGCAACATCATGATTGCCCCGATCAATGGCCAGTGAGTATTGTATCAAATCATTGGTCCCAATACTAAAGAAATCGACATAATCAGCCATTAAATCTGATAAAATAGCTGCTGATGGCACTTCAATCATAATTCCGACTTCAATATCACCATTAAAAGAGATCTTTTCAACCAACAATTCTTGTTTTGTTTCATCCAGAATTCTTTTTGCCTCAATTATTTCTCTAACGCCTGAAATCATTGGAAACATTAAACGCACATTTCCATTTTCAGCAGCACGAAGTATCGCTCTGAGTTGTGTTTTAAACACTCCAGGACGTTTGAGACAATAACGTATGGCGCGAAGTCCAAGAACTGGATTGGTTTCATTATGTTCCTTAAAGATATTCGCTTTTTTATCCCCATTGATATCAAGGGTTCTGATTGTTACAGGCATAGGATACATTAAATCAGCAACTTCTCTATAATTTTCATACAAGTCATCTTCTGTTGGAAGTTCGCTACTGGTCATATATAAAAATTCTGTTCGATATAAGCCGATACCATCTGCACCATGATCCAAGGCTGATACAACCTCTTCAAGCAACTCAATGTTTCCCATCACCTTTTTTTGCACACCATCGGGGGTCAATGCAGGTTTTAAGCTGTGGCGCATCATCAGCTTTCTGCGTGTTTCAAATATGTTCTTTTTTTGTTCGTATTCTATGAGCGATTCATCGCTGGGGTTTAAAATGACCATCCCTTTGATGCCATCAACAATAATAATACTGTCGCTAGCAATTATTTCAGTCGCACCTTGTAATCCCAGTATGGCCGGAACCTGAAGTGTTCTAGCAATGATACTTGTATGAGATGTTTTCCCACCATGTTCGGTGACAAATCCTTGCACCTTATGTAACTGAATCTGGCTGGTTTCCGCAGGCGATAAATCTTTCGCAATGAGGATGACACGTTTGTTAATATCTTGAATCTGTTCATGAGGTAAGTTTCCAAGAAGGTTTCGCATAATCCGATCGGTGACGTGAGCAACATCATCACCCCTTTCCCGAAAAAATGAATCGGACATCTCAGAAAACATTCGTTTGATATTTGTTGAAACTTTTTTTAAAGCCCATTCAGCATTAATCTTGTTGGTTGCGATCATTGAGCAGGTTTTGTCATATAATTTTTTATCCTTGAGCAATACTTTGTGGGTTTCAAGAATATACAACTGTTCGTGATACTCCGAAGGCACTGAAGCAATGATATCGTCCATTTCTTGTGTTGCACGCTCAACCGCTTTCTTAAACCTTTCAATTTCATCATCCAAGTCGCTGTCAAATATATAATACTGTTGAACAACATCAACACCTTCCTTGTCAACAATATATGCTTTACCAATACAAATTCCAGGAGATCCGCCAATCCCTTTGATCGTAATTTCTGTAGACGCATTCAACGTTTTGTTATTCTCCAAAGCCATTTTCAATCCTTGACACAATTTCATGAAAAATATGGTTATCATTCTGATGATCAATTTCAAGGGTAATCTCAGATCCTTTTGGGCAGTACAGTGTTAAGAGATCAATCACACTGGTTGCATCTGCACGCTGATCTTCCTTGGAAACCCAAACGCCATGACTCGCATTTTGGGCGACCTCAACAATTTGAAGAGCTGCTCGGGTATGGAGTCCGGCTTCATTTATTATGATCATCGTCTTTTTCATAAGAAAAACCATATTTAATAGATTCATGTAATCATTTGCAGGCCTATATTGAAAGAATCAATTACAAGGCAAACAAATTACTGACTTAACTATCCGATAAATCTTATAATGAGCTTCAAAAATTAATATTATCATGTAACGATCTGGTATGTCAAATTGAAAAAAATTGATTGAAGCAGGCATAGAGGGCAAGTAACTTTTAGGGGTTTGCTTAGGAAAAGGTTAAAAATAAGTTCCTCATATAACAATTGTTAATTTACGTTTTTAAACCATTATTACACTAAATGAACAAATCAAAATCCGTTGGAATTTTATTGATGCGTTTCAGCGGTCAATACTTTCCACTCGTCGTAGAGAGTTTGCATTTTTTTGTCTTTTTGATCCCATAATGCATTTATTGATTGTTGAAACGATTTTTTGAAATCAGGGTCCTCAAAATAATCACCAATTAAATAATCCAGTACAGGTAAGACTTCAACAGAAACAATAATATCTGTCACCTCCCCACATATAAATTGCCAGAATGATTTTTTTGTACGAGGGTATACAATTGTAACATTAAGAATGTTTTGGATATGATCGCCCATTGCTGCCAACACAAAGGCGATACCACCGGATTTTGGTCGTAACAAATGATTATATGGAGAGGATTGTTTTTTATGCTTATCAACAGTAAAACGAGTTCCTTCAACAAAGTTCATTATAGAGACAGGTTTATCCTTAAATTTTTGACAGGCGCGCCGGGTAATTTCAATATCTTTTCCTTTCAGGTGAGGTTTTTTTTCTATGAGAGATCTGGAATAACGTTTCATAAAAGGAAAATCAAGCGCCCACCATGCCAACCCCAAGATTGGCACCCATATTAATTCTTTTTTGAGAAAAAATTTTAAAAATGGAATTTTACGATTAAAAATATATTGTAAAACCAGAATGTCCACCCAGGATTGATGATTGGCTATTACCAGATACCAGTTATTTTTTGACAATTTATCTATGCCTGTTACATGCCAACGAATATTTTTGGTCAGGTGAATATTCCAGGAATTTGCACTGATCCAGTAAGTACCCAATTTATCCAAAACAATATTGGCCCATTTTCTCACACGATGATAGGGAATTAAGAGTTTTATTAGCGCAACAGGGTATAAAAAAATGGCACATATTGCTGTATTTAAGAAATAAATAATTGCCGAAATAATGCCTTTAACAGGTCCAGGAAAAAATCGTAACATAATAAATACCATGTATTTCAAGTATTAACCAACGATCAAAGTGTTGGGGGCAACACAAAAAAGTTGCACTTTATTCTTAGCCCTGAAAGGGCGGAGAAACATACCAGCCTAGGGCAACGCCCATATTGAGCAATCTAAACAAGAATAAACAATTAAAAGAGTCTGCAAAAGAAACAGCTTGCTGAAAATGGGTGACTGCTTTTTTATTTCTATGATGTTTTTAAATTTGGCGCCACGCGGTTTTCAATCATCAGCTGTTGAAATTGTTTATGTGGCATTAAATGTTTGACTATTTTTGATTTGTTTGGCTGTAATAACTGTAAAAGAGCTTGAGTTTACAGTTATTACAGCATTATATTCAAAACATTTAAAATAATAATTTTTACCTTTTGTGTCAATATGTTCCAAAGGAGTCGATGAAAGGATTGTTCTTAAATAATTTACTGTTTCATCATCTGTGAAATGAACAATGTTAAGATTTTTCTTTATTCTCAAGAATCCTAACTGAGTATTTTTAAATTGACTGACAATTACTGTTTTTAAATTAGCGTCCACTTTTATACTTCAATTCAATTTCTAGTATTTATTGTTTGCGAAGGAAAGCTCTGAAAATAAGTTCTCCATTAAATATTTGTTCATTTTCGTTTTTTGAACCATGATTACACTGAAGAAGATGAAGAAGATGAATTAAAAGTGTCTTTATTTCATCTTATTCATCTTATTCAGTGTAATCATGGTTCAAAAAACGAAAATGAACAAATATTAAATGGGGAACTTATTTTCAGAGTTTTCCTAAGGAATGCTCGAAAAATAAAATTCCCATTTCAAAATGATTGAATTAAACATTAAGCATATATGGACCAAAAAGCGCATTCTGTTTTCTGAACCATGATTACACTGAATAAGATGAATAAGATGAATTTAAAGTGTTTTTATTTCATCTTATTCATCTTATTCAGTGTAATCATGGTTCAAAAAACGAAAATAAACAAATATTAAATGGGGAACTTATTTTCAGAGCTTTCCTTCGCAAAGATTTTAGGCATTCTTCATATTTCAGTTACCACTTTTTCGAGAACAAGATGCCCTTGTTAGTGCCGCAAAGCCATGCGTCTCTAAAAAGGGCATCTTGTTCTCGAAAAAGTGGTAACTGAAATATGAAGAATGCCAATATTAAATTGATGATCAATGCATCAGAAAAAAACAAATTGCAAATCCTTACCAGCCTTTATGGTCGTAAGGTGAATGTCATTTGTTATTTTGCCTTTTCTTTCTCTTTTTCTTTCATCGGTTCAGTTACAATGACAGATTCAACTTTATCTTCTTCATCTACTTTGTATATTTCTTGAATAACGACTTTCTTTTCATCATCCTTTATTTCATGCTCAGCATGCACCCCTTTAATAATGGTATTTCGATAAACAGTGCCGGCAACCTTGATCGGTGCATTTTGACGATCTTCAGAAATGAACGTTTTCACCTCGTCAAGTTTTCTTTGCAGATCTACCAGTTCAGCTTCCATTTGCGGCAATTCTCCCAGTTCTTTTTCCAGTTTTTCATGTTCTTGCTTGAGTTGCTGAAGATTTTCTTTGGCAGCCTGATATTTTGTTTCGATTTCTTTGACAGTTTTAATTGTTTTTTGAAGTTCTTTTTTATTGCCTTTCTTTTTGGCAGCTTCCAGTTTTTTGGCCAATGATGGTCTTATGGCTTCAGTTTTATCTACAGATTCCTGTAGCTGAGCTATTTTGGAGGTCATTTGTTCAAGTTGCTCTGCGAGATCTTCAGGAACTTTGTTTTCCTCTTTAAATTTTTCAAGGGCTTTTTTCTTTTCTGCAAGTTCGGTTTCAAATTGAGCGGCCTTTTTTAATAAAGCAGGGTCAATACCGACGATCAAGGTCGATTCCGGTGAGGTATGAGAGCCGATATCTCGCGTTGTTATCCCTTGATATGCACAAACTTGAGAGTTAAGAATTTTACCTTTTTCAACAATACATTCACCACTTGTGTCCACTTTGGAATCAATGATACCTTGTGGGGCAGACACACTGGTCATGGCTTCAATTTCAGCGCCTTTGATAAATTTTGCTTCAATTTTGCCCTTACTGTGAATTTTTGCTCCAATAATCCCTGTGCTCACAGTCACATCACCTTCAACTTCAAGGGCGGCTTTCATAATTTCATTTGCAGTTAATGATGCACAAACCACCTTAAAACCATTTTCAATAGTGCCTTTAACAACGACCGGCCCTTTAAATCTGACATTGCCGGTCTTCATATTGACATCACCTTTGATAGAATATTCTGGAACGACTATCACTTTTTCCTGATTTCGTTCCACCTGCAAAACAGGCATGCCATCAATTTTTGCATTGGCCAGACGTTTATCATAAGACAATTCAACACCTTCGCCAACTCTAAGTGTTGCTTGCTTTGCTTTTCTGGTTTTGATTTGAGCGCCATAAACATCCATGCCCTGTACCCCTGGAAGCCCGGGTTTACGTTCAGCCACAAGCTCACCTACTTTAACATAAGGCATTTCACCGCGATCTTTAAAATCAATACGCTCTTTTGAATCCCCTTCTTCTGGAACGACCGGTCGTTTTAAAGGATCAATATCAAACAAATAATTCACTTCACCATCAGTCGGTTCTTCAGGGGATTTCCCTTCTGCAATGAGCCAGGGACGATTGTGAAGCAATTTCTTTTTAAGAAAATTCTTAATTTTATCTTCGTCAACAACACCAAATAATACTTTTTTATCTGCGAGAAAAAAATGAATATCTTTGTAAGTTGTATCTCGATCCAGGGGTTTTTTTACCACCAGATGCGCTTGCAGTTTATCCTCAGATATAACAAGATCCAATGATTCTAACAATGTGTCCGGATCAAGCGGTCGGTAACTGGAGTCATATTCGAGCATCTTTTTCTTTTCTTTTTTTGGGGGGGGGGCTTCATCTTGTTGCGTTTCAGTTTCTTCAGGCTTGTTATCTGCTGAGTCAGCATTTCCAGGAACTTCTGATGTGCTGGCATCAGTAATGGCGTCAAATTTATCTGTCTCAGTAGGTTCTGGGGATTCATCTTGATTAACATCATCTACAGGGGGATCCTGTGATGTCTCATTCGATTCTTTGACCGCTTCCGGCATTTTTCCTTCTTGTGGCACCTCTTTATCTGGCGTTGATTGTGCTTGAGGTGGCGTTGAATCTGCTTGAGGTTTTGTTGATTCTGATGTTGTGGGTTTTTCTTTTATGTTTTTTTTTGGTGTTGATGCAGGTGAGGCATCAAATTGAATTATAAATTTAGTACCACATTTCTTACAGGTTGCTGATTTTCCTGCTTTTGATTCTGGAACCCGATACGTTTGTTGACACCCTGTACATTTTGTTGTTTTTAGATTGCTCATTTTTCAATCCCCTTTCTTCTAAGCGCGACAGCCACCAAATTGAAACACATCTAGCAGCTGGTACGATCATCGTTTATTTCAATTGGCAATTTGCCAGTTTTATAGTCACGTATGAAACAGACAAAAAAATTAATTACTTATTTTTGTGTAATAACAATTTTTTTATTGAAACTCAAGGAATTTTCAAGATATATTTTAAATTTCAACACTCAGATCTTTCTTATTCAGGATCTAAGGAAGGTTTTGAAAATAAGCTCCCCATTAAATAAATGTTCATTCAGTTTTTTGCACCATGATTACACTGAAGAAGATGAAAATGATGAATTTAAAGTGTCTTTATTTCATCTTATTCATCTTTTTCAGTGTAATCATGGTTCAGGAACGAATCAACAAATATTGAATGATGAGGAATTTATTTTCCGAGCATTCCTAAGGAAGGTTTTGAAAATAAGTTCCCCATTAAATAAATGTTCATTTTGTTTTTTGAACCATGATTACACTGAAGAAGATGAATAAGATGAATTTAAAGTGTCTTTATTTCATCTTATTCATCTTCTTCAGTGTAATCATGGTTCAAAAACAAAATGAGCAATGATTAAATGAGGAACTTATTTTTTGATTATTCCTTAACAGTCAAGCATTTTTAAATGAGGAACTTATTTTCAGAGATTTCCTTAGCGTCATTAAAGACAATGGGTGTATACGAATATTTATAATGATTCCAATGACTTACAATGTCAATTTTGAAAATTTGTACGCTGCCTGCGGCGCTTCTAAGAAGGTTATTGTGCGTCTTTTCAAATTGCCACCGCCCATTTCGCTTATTTGAGATGAAAACTTTTCGGCTCCGCAAGCTCCGCCTTGTTTTCATCTCAAATAAGCGAAATGGGCTCTTTATTGGTTATTGTTTTGTCTTTCCTTTTCTGTTTCTTTTTCTGGATTCTTTTTCTTTAAACCGCTGACCTCGGGGAAAGACAGAGCCGGAAACCGATATCGTCGAGCCGGAGGCCGGGCGTGCGCCTGCCCCGGAACGCGACCCGCCAGAGCCCGGCCGAGTTGAACCAGCAGCCACCGCGAACCACACGCGCACCATTTTTATCTGACAAACTTTCACGATCCTCGTCATCAGGTTGATATGGATAATCAGCAAATTTACTTCTTGTCCATTCATAAACATTTCCACTCATTTCCATAATCTGATAGGGACTTGCACCTTTCTCAAAGCTTCCCACTGGTGATGGACGACCTATTTTTGTTCCACTATAATTCAGTCGATCCTTATCAAATGTATCCCCCCAGGGATAAATACGACCATCATTCCCTCTTGCCGCTTTTTCCCACTCAGCTTCTGAAGGCAGTGTTATAACCCAATTTTTTGAATTTATCAAATTCCTTAACTGCTTGGGTATCTTTTTATTGTTCATCAATTGATCGTTCAACCATTTACAATAATCCAAAGCATCAAACCAGTTTACATAAACAACTGGATGATTCCCAAACCGGTTGTACTGATGCAAATTTTCTAACTGATTTTTTGATTTTAAATATGCTTTATACTGAGATACTGTTACTGGGTATCTGGACATGTAAAACGTATCCAATTCAACAGGATGTTGTGGAAATTCATCATAATCTGCGTCTTTATCCTTTTTCTTATCACTTCCCATAATAAACGATCCCTTGGGGATTTCCACAAATCCCAACATGGGATCATCCGGCAAATAGAAATATTCTTTGTTAAAACGATCATCACCCAATTTATCCAGAATATTGCCTGCATTGACTCGCTCAATTGCCGGCAAGGTATCCCCGCCCATTAATTTTAACAGCCAGGTTTTGATACGTTGCAAGGTCTCAATATTTCTTTCA
>Ga0272440_1000167_pt1 | contig 54352 bp, 51 predicted proteins | sample SSMMMBAug17_FD_192440 | JGI IMG/M metagenome (GOLD analysis project Ga0272440, IMG submission 192440) | Marine sediment archaeal communities from Little Sippewissett salt marsh, Falmouth, MA, United States - SSM-MMB-Aug17 | ecosystem: Environmental > Aquatic > Marine > Wetlands > Sediment ... | reverse complement strand
AACAAGTTTTTTTAATTTGAATAACTAATAACATGAATGGAATAAACCAGTTACTATTTATTACACATCTTAAAACTTGCGACTGACACATTTAGCAATGAGCAAGGATGAGATATAGGCGAATAACAGTTGGTATAGATGGAAAATTTTCCACCATATCACTTATAGAACAGAAAATTTTCCATCTTTTAAGATATTAAGTCATAAATATGGAAAGAACCTCTTGATTTTTCCATATTTGTTGGATATCAATTGTTATCATGGAAATCAAGAAAAAATTTATGACGTGACGTGACGTGACGTTCTTTGTAAAAAAGTATTTTATTGAGGGTTATCAATGACTGCACGAGTTTTTGTGTTTATGCCAAAAACGTCAATTTAAACATAATGTTACGCGAGGATATGCTTTTTCGCGTTTGCCTATGAATGAATACAGCATAAGAAAGAACAAATGAAATGAAGGCGAATAACCTTTACATACGCCCATTATTTGGATAAAAATGAAGAAAAGCATATGTATCTCAAAGGTCAACCTTGTTGTTTTGGTGAAGCTCATACGTATTCATTTTTTCTTTCATATCCCCCATCAAACTCATCACTACATTTCGAATATGCCATTTGGGCTGAAATCCTAATACAGATTTGGAACGTGTCAGATCTAAAATGATTCGGTACCTTAGCATAGATAAAAATGCCGGAGAAAATTCTAGAATTCTTGATTTCCAAAGTCCTGAACCAATAGCACTCATTATACCATGAAAGACTGGTAAAGTCTTCTTGTGAAGCATTGCGCATAATTCTTTCAAAGAAAGATAGCCATCAGCAGCAATGTTAAAAGCACCTGTTTTTGGATGATTTGCTGCCCAGATCATGGCATCAATGACATCTCCTTCATAGATTAATTGAAAGGGTGGGTCAAAACCCAGACATGTTGGAATAACCGGGTATTTTAAATATCGCGATAAACTATTTTGTACGTGAGGTCCCATTGCATTGACAATACGTAATATTGTTATCGTCGAGCGTGATGGCGCTAAGGCAATGGCTGCCAAACAGGCTTCTTCAAGCTCAATCAGTCCTCGAATATGTTGATAATTACGATCTCCTAATAATAAATGATCCTCTGTGATAAAAGCTGGATTTTCCCATCGGGCGCCATACACCAGAAATGATGACAAAACGATAATTGTTGGTATTTTTATTTCAAGTGCTTTTCGTAGAATTCGCAAAGAATTTTGAACACCACTTAAATGACTGGCATGATTATCATGGTAACAATAATCCACAGTAAATGGACACAGAAACAGTGTATCCACATTTGACTGCTCCATTTTATCAGCCCACTCATAATGAAAAGGGGGTTTATAACTCAATCTTGCAGATGACAAGCGGTCATTTTGAATTTCGGGTCTTTTGGTATCCAACGCTAATATTGATTGTATCTGATCATCAAGAATAAGTGATCGTAAGAGGCGATTGCCCCAAAAAAATTCTGTTCCTGTTATTACCACATTTTTCATGTGTTTTTTTCCTTAGAAATACTTGAAAAATAATTTCCCTATTTTGAACGGCTGAAATCCATATCTTCAGATATGGGATGTCCACATCTAAAGATTTAGACTCCAGTCGTTTAAAACGAACATAATTCAAATTGGGGAACTTATTATCAGAGTATTGCTTATCATTATTTTTGCAAGAAAAGAATCTGTCTCATCTATAAAAAAGAGTACAATTTATTCCCGCCGGTCATAATGAGAAAAATGTGGGGTAAACGTTCCTCGACCCTGTGTTGAGGATCTTAAAGACGTTGCATAACCAAACATCTGAGATAATGGAACAATGGTTTTTATGACTTGAATGCCTTTCCGAGATTCAATATCCAATATCTTACCATTTCGTGAATTGATTTCCCCAATGGTATCTCCCATAAAATCTTCAGGAACCAAAACTTCAACTTTCATAATCGGTTCGAGTAGAAAAGGTTGGCCCTTTTGAAGACCTTCTTTGCATGCCATTGATGCGGATACTTTGAAAGCCAATTCAGTGCTTTGGGATTCTTTGAGCTCAGCATCAATCAATTCTACGCCAACATCTAGGACTGGATATCCCAAGACAACACCACTTTGAAGAGATTCTGTGACACCCATTTCGATTGCTTTGATAAAGGATTCTGGAAATTTGTCGTCTGTTAAGCAGGACTTAAAACTATTACCTGCTCCTCGTTTTAAGGGCATTAATCTTAGAAGTGTTTTTGCATAATGGAACTGTCCAGCAATTTCTTTTTGAAAAGTGGCTTCAGCTTCAACTTCAGATTCAATACATTCTCTGTACATAACCTGCGGCTTGCCCACACGTACCTGTGTGTTAAAATCACGTTCCATGCGGCTGACCATTACTTCAAGATGTAATTCGCCCATTCCAGAAATAATTGTTTGACCGGTTTCTTCATCTTCAAATGTTTTAAACGTAGGATCTTCAATGCTTAATTTTTCAAGAACATCGGCCAATTTATCTTCATCAGAATGTGATTTAGGTTCGATAGCGGCTGATATGACAGGTTCATAAGTATCTATTTTTTCTAAAATAATGGGAGTTTGTGGATCACTCAATGTTTCACCTGTCCCTGAAAATTTCAAACCAACCACACCGACAATTTTTCCAGGGCCGGCCTCTTGAATCCGCTTACGTTTATTGGCATGCATTTCCAGTATGCGGGAGAGTTTTTCTTTCTTGTTTTGAACAGGATTATAAACATCCTGCAATGTTTTCATTGTCCCACTGTATATTCTTACAAATGATAATTTTCGTCCTTCAATCATTGATACTTTAAAAATCAGAGCAGACAATGAGGCAGAACCATCAGGAGGACAAGGGATCTTATTATTTGATTGTGGAGAGAACCCATGAAGCGGCGGTACATCATATGGAGATGGCAAGTAATCGACGATGGCGTCAAGCAAAGGTTGAATACCTTTATTTCTTAACGCAGAACCACACATGATTGGAACACATTTTAGATCAATGGTTGCTTTGCGAATTGCTGTCATCAAATCTGTCACAGATATAGCTTCTTCAGAAAGATATGCTTCCATAATAGCATTATCATAATCAGCAAGACATTCAATCATTTTTTCCCTGTATTCATTTGCTAAGTCCAGCAAGTCATCCTGTATTTGATCACTGCTGAATGTGCTGCCCAAGATATCATTATCCCAAGTTAATTGTTGCATATGAACCAGGTCAATAATACCAGTAAAGTTATCTTCTGCGCCAACAGGCAATTGAATAACCAGTGGATTTGCCTTGAGACGTTGTTTCATCATATCGATTACATGATAAAAATTAGCCCCAATTCGATCCATTTTGTTAATAAAAGCAATTTTTGGAATATGATATTTATCAGCCTGATGCCAAACTGTTTCAGACTGGGGTTCAACGCCTCCAACTGCACAAAATACGCCAATTGCACCATCAAGCACTCTCAATGAACGTTCAACTTCTATTGTGAAATCAACATGGCCTGGCGTGTCAATTATTTGGATTTCCTTATTCTTCCACTGACATGTCGTTACCGCTGATGTTATAGTAATTCCACGTGCCTGCTCATCGGCCATCCAATCCATAACAGCTTCGCCATCATGAACTTCGCCCATCTTGTGAGAACGACCGGTATAAAATAGGATTCTCTCTGTTACTGTGGTTTTACCAGCATCAATATGCGCAATGATACCGATATTTCTCAAGTAATCAATTTGTTTCTTTTTTTTCATCGTACTATCAACATGTTGGTTATATATGGATAACGAATATCCAGGTGACCATTCAGCGTATTTGCTTCCTGTCCACCTATGACAATTTTTACTTGTTTCACTTCACGCATATTTAATGTTAACGTGTTTACAATCGCATATATGGTTAATAACTCCTGTGTGACGCCACCAGGAAAATGGGAAATGATTGTTTGTTTAAGATCTATGTAAGCGGTTTGGCTATCATTTTCAATATATACTGCACGTAAAAATTCTCCTTTTGGAAGAACAGGGTTTAGATTTGTATTTGATCCTTCAAACAAAGCGTTCAATAGTATTTGTGCAAAGAGACATGGGCTATCCGGATGCGAAACTACACGATCTTCAACTTTTAAATATTGATCGGTTTCATCTGCAAAGTATAGATGAACTATTTCCTTGGATTGCTTTTGCCTGGCAACTCTTTTAATCCCGGTAGTGTTATGATTATCAACTGTGTCATCTGCAAGTTTCCATTTGTGAATGAATGTTGTGAGAACTTTCTCAGTTGTTGCAATTATTTCGACCATTCCTATTTCATAATAGTAAATGACAGAGAAAAATATAATAATAGGTGTAAAAAAGCTAAGCAGTGCGAATCCACCATAGCGAAGCACTTTCTTCATCAGCAACTGTTATTTATTAATGTGTTCTAAGTATTGTGCTGCATCTAATGCGGCAATACAGCCTTCAGCAGCAGCGATAACAATTTGCTTGGCATAATTTTTTCTCAAATCGCCAATAGCATAGAGACCATTCAAATTTGTCCGGCAACGTTCATCAGTTATAATGTAACCATCATCTGAAGATTTTACTTCTTTAGGCACAATTGCATTATTTGGAATATATCCTATAAAAATAAAAACACCATCAATTTCAATTGTTTGTTCATTTTCAGTTTTTTTATTTTTTAATACCAGACCATTAACAGATTGCCCATTGTCTTTTATTTCTAAGGGAATGCTATTCCATAGTATTTCAACTTTTGGATCAGACAATATCCTTTTCTGTAGTATTGCGCCTGCACGAAGTTCATCTCTTCTATGTAATAAATAAACTTTTTTGGCAAGTTTTGCCAAATAAAGGGCTTCTTCGACTGCTGTATCACCACCACCAATGACAGCCACAGTTTTGTTTCGATAAAAGAAACCATCGCAAGTTGCGCAGTATGAAACACCACGTCCATAAAGTTCGCTTTCTCCAGGGATTTGAAGATTGCGACTTCGTCCGCCACATGCCAATATCACTGCGCGGGCTTTATATTTTGTTCCATTTGTCAACGATACTTCATAGACTGAGTCATCAAGAACCTCTACAGATACAACTTCTTCTTGAATGGTCTCAAGTTCAAATTTTTTGGCATGGTCAAAAAATTTTTGAGATAAATCAAATCCATTGATACTATCAAAGCCAGGATAGTTTTCCACCATATCAGTCATGGTCATCTGCCCGCCAAAAGCACCTTTTTCAATGAGCAAGGTCGTTAATGTAGCTCTCATGGCGTATATTCCGGCAGTGAGTCCACCTGGACCTCCACCGATAATTATTAAATCGTATTCCATTATTATTCTAGCCTATTTATTGTTAATGATAAAAAATGCCTCTTTGCATGTAATGTACAAGGTCAACTTGTCAGATAATTGCAAAAAAAATTTTTGTAGAATGCGCGAATCAATCGATGATCGTTCAATTTTGGTTTTCGACTTCGTTTTCTAAGTGTATCGACTAAGCTCACAGGCGGCAAAAGCGAAATTTGAATAATGTTCTCGCTAAATGCAAAATTAATGACAGACCTGCTGATTAGATATTATTGTACAACTTTGGTTTCCTTGATATAATATTTGTCATCTTGAACAGCCAAGAACTTTGGTATTAAATCGCCTTTCTAATCAAGAAAGCATGTTTCATGATTGGAAAAAATCAAAGTTGCACAATAATAGTTCATTTTAAATCTAAACGTTTAACATAAATTAATCTGTGCCCAAGCATATCGACAGCAACTTGTGATTGTTCTAAAGGTATATAACCTATTAATGGCTCGTATTCACCATTTTCGGGCTCCATTTTTATAAATACAATTTCGGTAAAAATAGGCTTAAACCCCTCTATCTGTAGTTTTACAGGTCCACACACGCTTCCATGTTCAGTTTGTTGAGTCGCCGTTTCCATTTCAACTGTTCTGATCTCTTCAAGATCACCAAGTCTGTTTTTCCATTCTAATGGTAATATCATATGCGAAGCCCCAGTATCTACCAAAGCATCAATCCGAATCTTCTTCTCTGTGTCTCCAATATTTGATATGGTTACAGATGTAATTATACGTCCCATATATAACATCCTTAGTTTTAATTATTTTTTACATAACATCCACATCCAATTCAACTTGCTTTGCTAAAAGACAAAAAATGTTTTGAAAAATGATCTGTCTATAACCCGAATTGAAAAATAAAAGCAATTACCATTTTCGATTATAAGACTGAACTATGTCAAGGCGAATAACCACCAAATCGACGTTCTCTATTCTGATAATTCTCTAAAATTGATATGTATTCTTCTTCTGTAAAATCAGGCCATAATGTTTTTGTAATATATAGTTCAGAATAAGCAATCTGCCAAAGCAAAAAATTGCTTATTCGCATTTCTCCACTTGTTCGAATCAATAAATCAGGGTCAGGTATTTCTTTTGTCGATAAATAATTATGAAAAACATTTTCTGTAATTTCATCTGGCATGATGTTACCAGATTGGACAGCTTTTGCACATTGTTTTGCAGCATTAACAATATCATAACGACCGCCATAACTCAAGGCCAGGTTAAGTATCATGCCATCATTTGTTGATGTTGCATCAAGTGTTTCTGTCAGTACGTTTTGAACGTCAGTGGGTAATCGATGGGTTTGGCCTATTGTCATTAGTTTAATATTGTTATCTAACATTTCCTTTTTTTCAGATTTCAGAAATTTTTTTAGAAGGAACATTAATGCCGAAACTTCTGTTTTAGATCGTTGCCAATTTTCAGTAGAAAAAGCATAAAGCGTTAATACAGGAATGTTTAATTCTCTAGTTGCTCGGGTTACAATACGAACAGTCTCCGCTCCTTTTTCATGGCCCTGCGTTCTGTTTCGCATACGCTTTTTTGCCCATCGACCATTGCCATCCATAATTATTGCAACATGCCTGGGAAGCCCTGTCTTTTGAATCATTATGTAACTCTTATAATTAATTTAACAGAATTAGAATTCAAGTATTTCTTCTTCTTTCTTTTTACAAATGGAGTCAATTTTTTCAACGTAGTCATCAGTAATTTTCTGAACTTCGTCCTGTCCTTTGAACATATCATCTTCAGTAATATCGCTATCCTTTTTCATTTTTTTCAACATTTCATTGGCATCTCGTCGAATATTCCGGATGGAAATTTTTCTTTCCTCGCCCATTTTACTGACTTTCTTGACCAGCTCTTTACGACGTTCCTCAGTAAGCGGTGGAATCGAAAGTCTGATAATTTTGCCATCATTTGCAGGTGTTACACCAAGATCAGATTTCAAAAGGGCTTTTTCAATATCACCAATCACTGTGGCATCCCAGGGCTGAATCGTAATGAGACGACTTTCAGGAACAGATAAAGTTGCCATTTGATTAAGCGGAGTGCGTGTTCCATAGTAATCAACTCGGATACCATCCAGAAGGGAAAGTGATGCTCGTCCTGTGCGAACTTTTTGTAATTCTTTGGTAAATCCTTCTTTTGATTGCTTCATTTTTTCTTTTGCTTCATCATATACCAAATCTAGCATATATTATTCCTCCTGATTATGCGAGAATTCGCATGTTTAAATAAGTATAACGGGTTTGTTGAAGATTATGGTACAATCGTTCAGACAAACCCGCTTTTATATCCTGATTACACGTGTTCATTACAGTGAAAAGAATATTTATCTTTATTACAGTTAACTATCGATATAGGTTCCAACATTTTGACCGCAAACAAATCGATCAATGTTTCCTGCTTCTTTAAGACTTAACACCTCAAGAGGCAGTTTGTTATCCATTGCAAGGGAAATTGCTGTAAGATCCATAACACGCAATTGTTTTTCAATAACTTCTCGATACGTGATTTTGTCAATTCTTTTTGCATTATGATCTTTTTCAGGATCGCGATCATAAATGCCATTAACCTTTGTCGCTTTAATCAATACCTGTGCCTGTATTTCCTTTGCACGAAGCACAGCTGCTGTATCAGTTGTAAAATATGGATTACCAGTACCAGCAGCAAATATAACAACTCTTTCTTTCTCAAGATGACGAATAGCTTTGCTAAGTATATATGGTTCTGCAATTTCAGGCATGTGAATTGCTGTTTGGACCCGCGTTGCAACACCCTTACCTTGAAGTTTATCCTGTAAAGCAAGGCTATTCATTACTGTTGCGAGCATCCCCATATGATCAGCTGAGGTTCTATCCATTCCAAAAGCACCAGCTTTCACACCTCGAAAAATATTCCCACCACCGACAACCAATGCTATTTGAACACCTCGCTGATATATCGTTTTAATTTCATCAGCAACATAATCCAGCATCTCTGGGCTTATACCAAAAGATAAATTACCCATAAGAGCTTCACCACTAAGTTTCACCACAACACGATGATATTGGGGAGTCACGTGCTATCCTCCTATTTGATATCGTGCAAATCGTCGAATTGTAATCTTCTCACCAGTTTTAGCAATTACCTCATTTAAATAATCATTAATTGTCAGATTTGTATCCTTAACATAAGGCTGATTCATCAAGCAACTATCTTCATAGAATTTTTTAACTTTTCCTTCGACTATTTTCTCCACAACTTTTTCTGGTTTACCTGTTTCTAACGCTTGCGCACGAAAAATTTCCTTTTCTTTTTCAACAACATCATCAGGGATGTCTTCAGAGGTAACACCAAGTGGATTTGAAGCTGCAATATGCATTGCGATATTTTTAGCAAATTCTGCGAAATCATCTGTTTTGGCCACAAAATCAGTTTCGCAATTCACTTCAACCAGTACACCAAGTTTGCCGCCCATGTGAATATATGGACAAACAAGCCCTTCTTTGGTTTCACGGTCAGCACGTTTTTTGGCGGTTGCTAATCCTTTTTTTCTTAAGAAATCAACAGCTTTTGTCATATCGCCATCACATTCTTTCAATGCAGACTTACAGTCCATAATGCCTGCACTTGTAGTTTCTCTAAGCTGTTTGACCATATCTGCTGTAATTGTTGACATTTTTTTCTCCTATTTATGTAAGATTCAAACCTTGGTATTTAAACCAATTTTGAATGTGTTTGATTCATGATAATAAGGCTATACATAACCATTTGTTAATTTTCAGGATTATCTTCAGGTTTTTCAGGTTCGATTGGTTTCTCTGAAACTGCATGATCAGGCTTTCTTTTGATAACTTCAACAATGGAACCATCTGGCCCTTCAATAGTATTGTCTTGAGAGGGTTTATCTACTTTTGCTTTTTCTTTTTGCTTTTTTGGGCCTTTCACATTTTTACCTTTTGGTGCTGCTGTCTTTTCTTTATCTGATTCTGCCTGTCGTTTTTCCTCATACTTTTCACGACCATCAAGGCAGGCATCAGCAATTTTTGATGTAATCAATCGTATTGCTCGGATTGCATCATCATTTCCAGGAATCGGATAATTGATTGGATCAGGGTCACAATTGGTATCCACGATACTGACAACTGGAATATTGAGCTTAATGGCCTCACATATTGCGATGGCTTCATTTTTGGGATCTACAACAAAAATTGCGCCAGGTAGTTGTTTCATGCCACGTATACCGCCCAAATTGTTGTCCAGTTTGATACGTTCTTTTTCCATTTTCAGACGTTCTTTTTTGGGGAACATGTTGATAGAACCGTCATTCTTGATATCGTTCAAGTAATTGAGTCGGTCAATCCCTTTTTTGATCGTTAAATAATTTGTCAACATGCCGCCCAACCATCGATTATGAACGTAATACATTTCACAGCGATTGGCTTCTTCATAAATCGCATCGCGAGATTGTTTTTTTGTTCCAACAAATAAGACGCTTTTGCCTTGCGCAGTTGTTTTGGCAATAAAATCATAAGCAGTGCGAAACATTCGAACTGTTTTTTGAAGATCAATAATATAGATACCGTTTCGTGCCCCGAATATATAGGGCTTCATTTTCGGGTTCCATCGTTTGGTTTGATGTCCAAAGTGGACTCCTGATTCTAACAATTCTTTCATTGTTACATAAGCCATAGGTTTTTAAAACTCCTTTTTGGTTTTTTCCGCCGCTCCATGCTGCAATATGTGTATTGCATATCAGCAATCAAACTTTATTTGTTAAAGCACCCAACTGCTATTCATGGCGCGTGTGTATTATCAATTATTAAAATTGATTTTATTAAAATATTAATCTTAGATTGTTACCATGAAATAATTAAATATGCAAGCAGATATTGTAAACTTGAATAATTAATATTTTTTTCAGTGTCTTCTTTGAAAGTTCTGTGTAGCTAACGCTGAAAGGATGAATTAAACATAATAAGGTTCGCACTGGGAACGAGCTATACTGTCATTTTGATAAACTTGAACATCAAGTATATATAAATTTTTGACGAATGAAATGTTTACAGACGAATGAAATGGGGCGCATTCTAAAAAAGGGGACATTTTTTTGCCCTGAAAGGGCTATACATACCAGCCCAGGGCAACGCCCTGGGTAATACATTACAATAATTTGAGCCCTGAAAGGGCGACACATATAAAAACATAGTGCCCTTCGGGCAAATTTTAGATTAGCCTAACTTTTGTGCATCTTCGGAAAGCCTGTTTGATATTTGCTTCAAGTACAGTCCCGCTTGCTAACGCGCGCGGCTCAGATTAAAAGCTGCCGAAATTTTCAGAGCCGCGCGCGTTAGCAAGCGGAATTGCACTTGAACCAATATAAAGCAAGATTTTGTTTTTCCGATACATATACATAAATTTACCCAGGGCAACGCCCTGGGAAACTATTAAAAAAAATCTTAAGCCCTGTAAGGGCGTTACAAAAATGAGCTACCATTAATTATTGTTCTAATATGTGCCGCCCTTTCAGGGCTAAAATCATTGTATTGTATTACCCAGGGCGTTGCCCTGGGCTGGTATGTGCAGCCCTTTCAGGGCTAAGAAAATGCCCCCTTTTTTGAAATGCGCCCGTAAAGAAGTGTTGATTTGAAATGACAAAATAATGAGGGCAGTCTTCTGCCCTCATTATTTTGTATTAATGATATTCATGTGTTCCCAGTTTGACTGATTTACCTGTTTTCTTCTCAATAAACTGTGCCATTTCTTCAGCCGTTGCATAGGGACAGGATGGTTTCGCATTGACCATGCAAGAACTTAGATAGATTTCATCTGGATCAATGCCCGTATTTTTGATTGCGCAGCCAACATTCGATGCTGTTGAACGCCCTGGACATGTGCATTTGACAAAGGAAATAACCTGTGATTCCTCGGTAATTTTGCCGTCACCAAGTGCAGCTGCTTTTAAACAACGCCATTCACCAGGACACCCATATCCGCTGTCCATATAAGCACCGCAACCGATTATCATAATTTTTTTCATTTAAAACCTCCTAATTTTTGATAGTTTCTTTTTATTGGTATATACTCATAATGATAATGTGTCAAGTTTTTTTTCTTTACGCCCTAAATTAATTTTTTTATGAAACGACTTGGTTTGCATTAGCAATAAATTCATGATAAAGAATCAAAAAAAACAACATAAGGAATGATTCAAAAACACATCCATATATGCAACAGTCCACCAAGCCTGACAAGTCTTGATCGCCTGATAGTGACGTTTTTTTTTCACGTATTTATAAAGGTAAGTATCAATGACCAACTTGTTGGTTTTGTGCAAATGAGGGGTTGATATTCCAACCAATGTCCTAAACCAATGTTATTCTGGTTCTTGTAAGTTAAATTGAGCTTTTTCCATGCAAAACTTGGGAACAGGAATCATGTAAATCCAATCTCTTATCGAGATGTGTATAACAATAAGGGCCCTGCCTGGGAACGTAGTTTGGGCGACTCTGCAGCCTATACATTGAACAGGTGGTAGAGCCACCTATAAAACGTTCCCAGGAAGAGCCTGGGAAAGAGCTATACTGTCATTTTTATGTAATGTATCGGAAAAACAAAATCTTGCTTTATATTGGTTCAAGTGCAATTCCGCTTGCTAACGCGCGCGGCTCTGAAAATTTCGGCAGCTTTTAATCTGAGCCGCGCGCGTTAGCAAGCGGGACTGTACTTGAAGCAAATATCAAACAGGCTTTCCGAAGACGCACAAAAGTTAGGCTAATCGAAGGGCACTATGTTCCGAAAAAACTTGAACATCAAGTAATATAATAAATAAATATTAACCATATTTGAAATTACCTTAGAGGTTCATATGAACAATCAAGTAAGCAAAAGACCAACTATCTTAATTGTTGATGACAATTTCATAAATTTAAATATGTTATTAGAGTTTCTCAATCAAGAAGGCTATAAAACATTAATTGCTCAGGATGGTGAGACTGCTATACGTCGTGCAGAAATTGGGCGTCCAAATCTAATTTTGCTGGATATCATGATGGCTGGCATGGATGGGTTTCAAACCTGTAAAAAACTCAAAACAATTGAAACGACAAGAGATATACCTGTTATTTTTTTAACAGCATTGACTGACACAGAGAATCAAATGAAAGGTTTTGAGGTGGGTGGTGTTGACTATATAACAAAACCTTTTGATCCAAAGCAGGTTCTTTCATGCATTAAAAAGCAAATAAAAATTAAGAAACAGAAAGATGAACTTTCTGAACTGACCCCATCAATATCTGAAAATACAGATGCACGCGATAAATTTTTATCCATTATTGTTCATAAGATGTCAAAAGCATTTAATAAGTTGCATGATCTTTCTCTATTATTTGCAGATGCCATTTCTGAGCTTCAAAAAGATGAAATCAGTGTATTTGATCGCCATATTTTTGGCTCTGCTCATAATACGATTAACATTTTGGAAAATATTTTGGATTGGGGACGCCTTCAAAAAAAATCACTGCACGTTCATATTGAGAAGGTTGATTTGTATGGAATTTTTTTAGCTGTTTTGTACACGTATCAGAAGTTGGCCAGGTCAAAAAATATCAATATTAGCCATCGTATTGTGCCTGAATCGTTTGTTCAATCTGATCCAGAAATGACGTATCGTATTATGGCCAACTTGATTGTTCTTACATTGACCTATCCTGCTTCTGACAAAATTATAGTTTCAATAGACAAAAAGGATGATACCATAGAAATGCGAATACAAAATACAGTCTTACAACCATTAACGATGGACAATAATTTCGATTCCAAAGATCTTCTAAAAACTGTTAATACAGGAGATGCGCTACCCATTCAATTGACATTGACCTTATGCCAAAAGATGCTTGCGTTGAACAATGGTTCGCTATGCATGAAACCTGATGATAAACAAAATTCGTATTTTCTATTTACATTGCCTTGCTGTAATCCGAGGAATTGATTATCATTATGATTCGGTTTGAAAATATTACCAAAAGCTATGGAAAACAGCAATTGTTCGACCAGATCAGTTTCAAAATAAACGCCAAAGAACGTGTGGGCCTTGTTGGGCGAAATGGTCATGGTAAAACGACCATGTTGCGTATGATTATCCATAAAACACTACCGGATAGCGGCCAGGTGATCATCCCAAAGAATTATCGCATTGGCTATGTAAAACAACATATTGCATTTGATTCGGATACTTTATTGGGTGAGGGCATGCGTGGCTTGCCAGCTCAAGAAAGTGACCATTATTGGAAAGTTGAAAAAATATTGGCCGGATTGGGATTTTCCCAAGATGATATGAATCGTCATCCCAATGAGTTTTCAGGAGGATTTCAAGTACGTTTAAATTTGGCAAAAGTGTTGGTCTCTGAACCAGATTTGCTTCTTTTAGACGAGCCTACGAACTATCTTGATATCACTTCTATCCGATGGATTGAACAATTTTTGAACCAGTGGCCAAGAGAATTGATGCTCATTACCCATGATCGCAGTTTTATGGATCGTGTTATTACGCATGTATTGGCGATTCATCGAAAAAATGTGCGCAAAGTTCAGGGAAATACTGAAAAACTGTATGCTCAGATTGCTCAGGATGAGCTAATATATGAAAAAACACGACTAAATGATGAGCGCAAACAAAAAGAGCTAGAACAATTTATTACGCGATTCCGTGCTAAAGCGCGTCTGGCAAATCTGGCGCAATCTCGTGTTAAAACTTTAGCGAAGATGGAAAAAAAAGAAAAACTGGAATCAATTAAAGATCTGTCTTTTCGCTTTCAGTATCAACCAATTTCTTCTAAATATGTAATGCATATTGATAATATATCTTTCTCATACACATCACAGCCCATGATTCAACGTTTGACACTGCATATCCAAAAAAAAGATCGTGTTTGCATTATAGGACCGAATGGCAGAGGAAAAACGACGTTTCTTAAACTTCTGGCGCAAAGACTGAAACCATGTGATGGAACCATTGGTTTTCATCCCAAGACCATCTTAAAATATTATGAACAAACGAATGTTCAAACACTTGTAGATTCACGATCTGTGGAGGAAGAAATCATGATGGATTCAGTTACCCATGATCGGCAAGAGGTTAGAAATATTTGTGGTGCAATGATGTTTGAAGGTGATGATGCGCTCAAAAAAATTTCTGTATTATCAGGTGGTGAAAAAGCGCGAGTTCTCTTGGGAAAAATTTTGATATCGCCCGCAAATCTACTTCTTCTTGATGAACCTTCCAATCATTTGGATATGACTTCCTGTGATGCCTTGATGAATGCCATTGAGCAATTCGAAGGGGCTGTCATCATGGTTACCCATAATGAATTACTGTTAAATGCTATTTCTAAACGATTGGTTGTTTTTCAAGAAGAATGTCCATATGTGTTTGAAGGTTCATATGCGTCATTTTTATCAAAAAAAGGGTGGCTCAACGATTTTTCATGGATTGTCAATGGAAAAGAACAACAAGAAACCAAAAACAAACAAAATAGAAAACAAACAAAAAAACGACGCGCTCAGTTGGTTCAAAAACGTTCACGTGAAATTGCACCCATTAAAAAGAGAATTGCACAGATTGAAGAAGAAATTACACGAATAGAAAAAAAATTGGTTCAATATACAGCAGATATGCAGGTTGCAAGTGAGTCTGGTGATAGTGAAAGCATTGTACAATTGGGGCAAAATATAAATACTGCCCAAAAAAATATTGACAATTTGTTTGATGAACTTGAAAAGGAAACAATGCATCTGGAAAATATTGAAAAAACGTTTGATATTGAATAGTTTTTTAGGCTTTTATGAGTTCTCTTGATCCAACCATTGATAAAACAACTTGACACAATCAGGACAGAGTTGTGTGCCCGATATCTCGTCAATGATATTAAGTGCCTTTTCCAGCGGCATTCCTTCGCGGTAGGGTCGATTGCTGGTTAATGCGTGAAATGTATCTGCAACTGCTGTAACTCTCGCCCATTCAGGAATTTGCAGACCTTGTAAGCCGTGGGGGTAACCTTTGCCATCAATACGTTCGTGGTGGGATAATACAATTGGTATAATATCGCTTAATCCGGGTATTGTGCTTAGTATTTTTTCACCGATTTCCGGATGTTTTTTTATTTGATTAAACTCTTCATTGGTTAGTTTTCCGGGCTTTAGTAACACATTATCCCGAATACCAATTTTACCAATATCATGCAATCTACCCCCAATGGTTGCTCTGTCAACTTCAGAATCACTCGCGCCTGTCAATTTCACCATACCTGAAACCATTCGTGCAACATCTTCTGAATGACCACGCGTGTAAGCATCGCGTGCTTCTAAAGCAGTTACTAAGCCTGTAATGCTTGCAATAGTTTGCTTTCGTTCAGATTCAAATTTTTCACGTTCTTTTTGTAATAACATGAAATGATCGGACAAAATTTTTTCAATAAGGATAACCAGTTGATCCATGATAAATGGTTTAACAATATAGGCTGCTGCGCCATGTTGCATAATTCGTTTCATATGGCTGCGATCACTGTTCGTACTCATGACCACAAAGGGAATAATTGCAAGTCGTTCATCTGTATTGACAGCTCTGCAGAATTCAAAACCATTCATTTCAGGCATATCAATGTCGCTTAGTATCAGATCCGGATTATTTTCTTTGGCACATTCCAGTCCTAATTTTCCATTCTCTGCTGTGATCACCTGAAATCCCATCTGAGAAAGTCCACTACCAACAATGCGCCGAATTGAGGCTGAATCATCAACGACTTCAATGGTCCGGGCATGCCTAAAAGTAGATTGTTCAATGGTTTCTTTAACAAGAGTTAGTAAATGTGTTTGAATTTCCTGTTTTGAGAGATATCCAGATACGCCTGCATCAAACCCACGACTCATATCTTCTTCTGATATCAAATCACTTACCATTAATATTGGAATGGTTTGTGATCGCTTATGCTTTTTAAGATGCTTGCACAATGCAACGCCATCAAGTTCGGGTAGATCTATATCGGTAATATACAAGTCAAATGGTCGGGAAAGTGCAGTCTCCAGTCCCTTTTTTCCATCAGATGCTTCATGAATATTTGCATTTAATGTACTTAATGCTTTTTTGGTCATCATTCTGACTGTTGAACTACCATCAATTATTAATATTTCATGCGGTGAATTCATATGATGGATTTACCTGCGTTTTTGAATAATATCGTTATTCGTTTTTATTGTTTTATAAACAAATAATTGACGTCAAAGATTAAATCAATAAAATTGTTTACCATAGCTGCTAATTTTAAATGTTTCAAGGCAATTATCATGCTATGAAACATAGAAACTGGACGTTCATCATTATAAAAATTCTATTCGATTTTTTTGTTGTATCATCACAGTTTTTGAGCAATAATCATGCCATCAAATGGTATGTCAAAACTTCACCATTTTTGGATTTTTTTTTAGATTGGATATCATACATGGGATGAAATTTGCAATAAAGCGTAATATAAATAATAAAAAAAAACAATTGTAAAAATCTAACCTTGACAATTCATTTAACAAGTATTCATCATACTTGAGACGAATGTATTGTCAAGTAATAAAATGAAAAATCAAAGCAAACCAATAAATATGAATAAAAATCAAGATATGATAAAGGTACTGATCGCAGATGATCGACCGACAACCCGCTATATGCTAAAAAAGAATATTAAAGAATGGGGATACGAAGTTGTTGAAGCAATAGATGGAGATCAAGCCTGGAAACTTTTGCAAACAGAGCCTCATCCGCGAATTGCAATTTTGGATTGGATGATGCCAGGTTTTGATGGGGTTGAAATATGTAAAAAATTACAAAATTCTTCGTTGCCATTTGTTTACACGATATTGCTCACAAGCAAAAAAGAACGTGAAGATTTGGTATATGCGCTGGAAAATGGTGCCCATAATTTTCAGTCCAAACCTTTTTCTCCGGTTGAATTGCGAAGCCATCTTAATGTTGCAAAACGTCTTGTTGAATCTGATGACCAACTCAAAAGGTATGCCGCACAAATGGAGCAAATCGCTGAGGTTCGTGCAAAACAACTCATTCATGCGGATCGTTTGGCAACTCTGGGAACGTTGGCCGCTGGTATCACCCATGAAATATCCAGCCCAATAACATATGTTTCGGCCAATACTGATTCAGCATCGAATCATTGGCGAAAGGTACGAAATTTTGTTTTAGATCACCTAAAAGAAAATAATGAAACAATTGCCACAAGTATTGAAAAAATTGACAGGTCTCTGGCACGCATTTCTAGTGGTACTTTGCGAATAATTAAAATAGTCAGAGGGATTAGTTCTTTTTCGCGAAAAGAACACGCACAAAAAGAAAAAATAAACATTCATGACTGTATCAATCTTGCACTTCAATTATGCCAAAACCAACTCAAGTATCACGTTCAGGTACAAACAAAATTTGATTCAGATTTGCCTATGGTTTTAGGGAATCAGCATGAAATTGAACAAGTTTTTGTTAATCTAATTTCAAATGCGGCTTACGCAATGAGCCTGAAAAAAACTGGCAAACTGGAAATATCATCTCGTGTGATTGATAATGAAATTCATATTGATATTCACGATAATGGTATTGGCATTTCAGATAAAGTCTTAGAAAGCATATGGGACCCATTTTTTACAACAAAGCCTGAAGAAAAAGGCACGGGCCTGGGGCTATCTATTTGTAAGGAAATTATTGCCAGGCATGATGGTCTCATAAGTGTCGAAAGTATGCCTGATGTTGGTTCATGTTTTACAATAACATTACCCATTTATAATGATAAAAAATAATAAATTTTTTTGGAGATTCGGACATGACCATATATGACTGGAAAGCAACTGATAGCAAGGGAAAAGTTCAGACAGGTGAACATGAAGCAGAGAATGAAGCTGCTGTTCGCATGTATCTTCAGCGAATGCGTTTAACACCTGTTAAAATCAAAAAACAACCCAAAGATTTGCTTCCACCCAAAGTCACAAATAACGATATAATTATATTTGCGCGCCAATTTTCAACAATGATCGACGCTGGATTACCGCTTGTTCAATGTTTGGAAATACTCTATTCTCAATCAGAAAATTCTACATTTAAAAGAATTCTTAAAAAAGTCAAGGAAGGCGTTGAGGGAGGATCGACTTTGGCAGATGCGCTTCGAGAATTCCCTGACACCTTTGATGAACTATTTGTAAATATGATTGAAGCTGGTGAATCTGGCGGTATTTTAGATACGATTCTCAATCGATTGTCAGGTTACCTTGAAAAAGCCGCAAAATTGAAAGCAAAAATCAAAGGGGCCATGATGTATCCCATTATTGTCCTGGGGATTTCAGCAATTGTTATTGGTGTTATTCTGGTGTTTGTTATTCCAGTTTTTGAAGAAATGTTTGCTGGTTTTGGAAAATCACTGCCTGTTCCGACGCAAATTGTTGTTGGTTTAAGCAAATTTACAGTCAATAATATTCATTTTATTATTCTTGGGATTGTTGGATTCATTTATGGATATCGTCGGTTCTATAAAACAGACTTTGGAAATCGATTGATGGATAATTTGTTCTTGAAACTTCCTGTTTTTGGCATGTTGATTCGTAAAGTATCTGTTGCAAAATTTACAAGGACACTCTCCACCATGTTGGGTAGTGGTGTTTCCATCTTAGATGCACTTGAGATTGTCGCAAAAACCGCAGGTAACAGAACAATAGAAAGTGCTGTCTATAAAGTGCGCAGCAGTATTGAAGAAGGGACTTCTATGGTTGAACCTTTATCCGAGTCGCGGGTTTTTCCATCAATGGTAGTACAAATGATCGGTGTGGGGGAATCAACAGGGGCACTGGATTCCATGCTTGAAAAAATTGCAAATTTCTATGATGATGAGGTTGATCAGGCTGTTGATAATATGACCACAATGATTGAACCTTTAATGATCGCATTTTTAGGAATTACCATAGGTAGCCTAGTTGTCGCTATGTATCTTCCCATTTTTCAAATGGCAGGTAATCTCGGGTAAGTTTAAACAAATAACTCATATGGCATAAATGTTGCTAAATCAAGTATTATGCTTTGAGTGTTGTTTTAATCAACTGCATGCATGGAAATGCAGATCATCGTTTCTTCACATGAAAAGTAGCCAGGTGCACAATAGATATGCAATTCTGGTATGAATTGATTATGTCAATGGAAAGAAGAGGAGATATGCTTTTTTTTTGCCTTTTCATCGACATTTTTTCATCTATGAAAGATTCATATGAAATACTGATGCGCATGAGGTTCAATTGACTCGCATTATCAAGATCGCCTGAACCGTATGATTCAAAAAGGATAATATCTATTCATTAAGTCATTCTGCCATGTAATTAAGACGTTTCGTTAAAAAACTGAATAAAATTGGTATTCACAAAATTCATTTTGAAACATGTAGACATTCGTTTCTTTTATATCGAAACAATTATTACTGCATTCCCACGCATATAGTTGATTGTCAAAGAAAAAGAAAATAGCCTGAACAATAAAGGTTATATAAGTTCCATCATAAAAAGGCATATTATTTAGAGGCATTCATCATTAAAAAAACCCTCGTAAGGAGGAAAAATGATTTATAATTTATGTCCAGGCTATTTTCTAACAAATCTATGATCTGTCTATTAATATAGACACGAAAAAAACGAAATTCTTACACAAAAAAATACAATATTATTAAAAAAATTGTAACCATTAGAATATATTATTAATAAAAATCAAAAAAAATCATACGAAACAGGAGGGTACATATGCATGTTGTGGTTGCTTTTATTATTGGGATCAGTCTTTTTTCTGGATTTATTCCGATTCAACCTAAACCAGAAAAAGAAATCATAATGCCTATTGATGGAACTTCAAATCTTAAGGTTCGGCAGTATATCAAACCCTTGAGTGAATTTCAAAATGATCGTTTAGTTAAACAAGCATATGACTATAGTTGTGGATCTTCTGCTTTGGCTACACTTTTAAGATTTCATTTTGGTGAAAACCTTACTGAAAAGCAGGTAATTCAGGGGATGTTGCATTATGGAGATATTGAGAAAATTCAAAGAAGGCGAGCTTTTTCACTCTTAGATATGAAAAAATTTGTCAATAAATTGGGTTATAGAGGGGTTGGATATAAAGCCAAGATTGAAGATTTGATGGATTTGGATAATCCTGGCATCATTCCTATTAAAATATTTAATTATCGTCACTTTACTGTGCTTAAAGGAATCCATAAAGGACATATTTTTTTAGTAGACCCCTGGCGTGGCCATTCAAGTTATTCATTAAGCCAATTTCAGCAGATGTGGTATAATAATGTTATTTTTATCGTTTATCCACCCAAAGGCACGTCTGAACTCAATGCACTCGTACTGAAAGAGGAAGACCTTCGGTTTATTGATGAAGATGCAAGCTATGAATTGCTAAAAACGCTTGATTTACCAATACCAAATAATCGAAGACAAGTTGATATACTTTATGATGTTCCGGGAGAATATCAAATTTATAAGAACTGATATGATTATCACATCATAGACTGCAAAAATTTTGTTTAATGAATATTTTGAATCAATATATAGTTATATCAGATATTTATATTTAATTTGTATTATTGATACAAGGAGAAAAAAATATGAAAAACGTGTTTGCTTCTATTATTATGTGCATCTTTTTATTTGTAAGCATTCCAACTATAGCGCAGGATGTTTTACCAGGGAAAAAGGAGGACACATCTCAAGGTTTAAGTGTTGTCCAAAATGATGATTCCCAGAAGGAAAATCAGAGCCTTGAGCCAGATCTCGACATGCTTCATGATCAGCTAAAAACACTTCAAGAAGAGGTGAAACGACTCAAAGAAGAAGCTGAGGTTCGAAAAAGTTTGGAAATGACGCATGAAGAAAAAACAGAAAAAGAACAAGAAATTTTATCCGCAGCTGGCAGACAATACACACTATTAAAAAAAGGCCTTCTATCTGTTGAAGATAATGTGAGATATTTATTTAATTCTACTGATGCTATTGTAGAAAGTGGAATCGTGGAGCATCAAAGCAATCATACAATTGAAAATGTATTATCATTTGAATATGCCTTATTAGATAATCTGACAGTAAACCTGACTTTTCCTTTAGTATATAAAAATGATAAAAATGGTACCACAGAATCATTGAGTGTCAATGATATTGGGGATATTTCCATTGGTGGTCAATGGCAGCCTTTTAAATCGGGGGGAGATTGGCCATCACCAATTTTTTATAGCAATATCATTTTTCCATCGGGTCGAAGTCCTTTTAAAATAGTTCAGGATGAGGATTTATCCACAGGTAATGGTTGCTATTCTCTTAATGCTGGAATGTCAGTAAATAAGTCTTTGGATCCGATAGTTGCATTTGCAAATTTTAGTATTGGTTACAATCACACAGTTAGGAAGCTGAATCAGCGCTATTCCAACTTAATTCTTCAAAAGGTTGAACCTGGTGAAACTGTGGGATTCAGTACTGGAATTGGCTATGCATTTTCATATCAAGTATCCATGTTTATGAGTTTTCAGTATTCATATCAATTCAGTTCACGTTTCTATTGGAAAAACAAAGATCGAGATAGCAGCGGTAGTTCAGTCAATGCATTGTATAACATGGGGGCAAGGTGGAATCTTTCACCACAGCGATCATTAACCACGCAATTGGGAATCGGTCTGACAAATACGAGTAGTGACTTTGTTGTTTCTGTCCGCATTCCATTTGAATTCCAAATTGTTTCATACAATGAAAAAATCTAATTATTGGGAAGGTACAATGTCAAGGATGAATATCATTGCTTATGCGCTTTTGTTCTTCATATTATTTGCTTCTATAAATGGTCATGCTACATTTGTTGAACAAATATTGGGTAACACCAAAACCATTTCTCTGGCCAATACATGCACTGCAGATCCACCCGGTCATATGTCGGTTCATTACAATCCGGCAGGATTGAGTAAACTGCGTGATGGTAAATATATCAGCCAGGGCTTTGCAGTGGCATATATACAAAGAACCTATAAATTCACACCAGATCCAGATTTTCAATTGATGAATGAATTTTCGGCAGTGGAAGATGACCCCTTGTCAAATACAACAGGAAAGGTAAAAAATGGACGCGTATTTGTTCCAGGAATTGGTCCTGTGGATTTACCTGTATTGGCAGCACCCGTCCCTTTAGGAATTTCATATCGAAAACCAGGCTCCCCCTGGACATTTGCCACAACAGTTTATGCGCCTTACGCTGGAGGACTTTCCCACGATGATAACGATCCGGCGCGTTTTCAAGGTAAAAGTGTTTATTTACAACATATTGTAGTTGCATCCCCTTCATTTAGCTATCGGTTTAATGATCATTTTTCAGCCGGTCTGTCAATTGGCATTGGCATGACAGCGATGGGGCTTCAAACCGATGCACGAGCGCCTAATGAGCTTGTTGCCATGACTAAAGTTATTGCAGATGCCACAGAAGGGTTCGAAGACTCTTTTAATATGCTTGATTTATTTCCCATGTTTGGTGGTGGAATTGGTCCTTTTGAACAGGTTGCCAGTTCAGAACTAACAATGCGTGACAGCTTTACACCCCATTTCAATCTTGGCGTATTATGGGAACCGAAAGATTGGCTGGCACTGGGTGCGGTTTATCAAAGTCCGACCAAGTTAAATCTTGAGGGCAGGTATAAATTTACGTATTCGGATCAATTTAAAAAAGTATCTGAATGGTTGGGAGGGTCGGCTCTTGTTGAAGCATTTGCTATGATTTTTGATATTGGCACTGATAAACTAGAAAATGAAACCGGTCGTGTTGTAATGAAAGACTTTCAATTTCCACAGCGTGTACAATTGGGCGTGATGTTCAAGCCGACACGACGCCTAAAATTACTGTGTGACCTTCACTGGGCGGATTGGTCTACTACTCAAAAGTTTGTTATGCAATTCGACCAAAAACTGCAAGCCTTAAGACTCTTGAAACTATTAGGTTATACAGGCGGTGGTTCACGTTTGGAATATGTAAAAAAATTTAATGATACCTGGCATTACAGCGTGGGCATCGAATATCGATTGCTGGATTGGCTTGCTTTACGTGCAGGTTATGAAGATCGTCAGACTTGTGGACATGATAATTTGTTTGATCTTATGTCACTGCCAGATATTGATTATTATGGTGCAGGAATAGGGCTTAACCTTCCACGCGGTATTGATATTGATTTTGCCCTGGGGTATTTACGTTACAAGGAAGGAGAAATATATGTTCCCAATGATAGCAGTTTTAATCTCAACTCTAATGATTTTAGTAAGCCTGTCTATAACCCATATGCTGGACAAAATGTTCAAACCAAATTTGGTGCATATTTTGTATCAACCAATGTGTCAATGCCTTTTGATGTTTTAAATGAAATTTTGGATGGTGTGATGAATAAAGTTGGTTTGTAATGATTTACCCATGATTAAATTTTAGGGGGGTCACCTGGCCCAGAAGGACCAGGTTTAAATACATTTTTAGGAAATGCCCAATTTAAATTTTAGAGATTTTAAGGTGTTTTTCATGAGCATGGTTATGGTCATGGGGCCAACACCGCCTGGTACAGGTGTAATATGTCCGGCAATCTCTTTGGCAGCATCAAAGTCAACATCACCTTTTAGAATTGCAATCTTTTTGCCTGTTTTTTCGCTAATTTTCTCGCCCACACGATTCACACCGACATCGATAACACATGAGCCGGATTGGATCCATTCAGGTTTAACCAGGCCAGGAACACCAGCAGCAACAATCAAAATATCTGCACGTTTACAATGTGCTGCCAGATCTTTTGTTCCAGTATGTACAATTGTTACAGTTGAGTTTGCCCCCACGCCTTTTTGAAGCATCATATTGGCAATGGGTTTTCCCACAATATTGGAACGTCCAACAACAACAACCTCAGCTCCTTTTGTCTCAACACCGGCACGAACGATCATTTCCTGAATACCTGCTGGTGTACAGGGGGGAAATTTAACTTCATCTCCACCGATCATCAATCGTCCGACATTAACTGGATGAAAGCCATCAACATCTTTATCAGGATCAATGGCATTAAGGACTTTTTTCTCATCAATGTGTTTGGGCAGCGGTAACTGTACAAGTATACCATTGATTGAATCATCATTGTTGTATTTATCAATCAATGCCAACAATTGATCTTCAGCGATGTCTTCAGGTTGAGAGTCCTGGATTTCTTTAAACCCAACCCTGTGTGCTGTTTTTATTTTGAGTGTTACATATGAAATGGATGCTGGATTTTCACCCACTAAAATGGTTACCAGTCCGGGAACAACGCCATGCTTTTCCTTAATTTCTGAAACCTCTTTGGTGATTTCATCAAGGATTTGTTCGCGTATTTCTGTTCCTTTGATTAGTGTTGCCGACATATTTTTCTCCTTTCAAGGTGGATAAGTCTCATTTTTGATTGTGAAAAGACTATCCAAGATTTATATATTACTATTTACTGATTTATGAATCAGTGCTTTTGTTGTTGTTTTATCATTTCATTGATTTCTTTCGTCACCTTTTGTAGATCTTTTTGAATAGGTTCGTAGATTTTATGAAACACAATATCGTCAATTTCACCCTTTCTGTGCATTTCTTTTAGACGTTTTATTGATTTAACCAAGCTCACTTTTTCTCCACGTTTTTCTCCACGTTTTTCCCCACGTTTTTCCCCACGTTTTTCTCCACGTTCTTCCCCATTTTTTTCCGCCATACTAAAAAGATCCTTGTATGCACGGGTTTCTTCAAAACTGGGTAAACTCTCCATTTCAATCATTTTGGTAACCTCCTCACCTGTCAGATCAGGAAATCTTGCCGATAACCATCTGAAAAAAGTGCTTGAAAAGTTGTTCTTTACTTCTTTGGGTAATCGGCTTTGTTTGATACGTTGAAACCATTGTCTTGAATGACGTCTCAGAGTATTCAGGTCTTTTTCCAACAACGGCTTAAATACAATTACCATCGGGTGATTTGGATATATTTTTTCAAGATTTTTAATAAAATCTTCCAAATAAACAATTCGTATCAGTCTATTTTTGGCTTTTGAAAGATAATACCAGGGGGTTGTTTTTGGATCAAGACCTCTGTGCAAAAAGACTAATATTCCTCGAACATCAATAGCATTATACGCCATCGCATATGAAGCCATCTCCATTGCCAGGCGATGATAAATATTTGAGTCATACTGAGCCTGAAATTCCATTATATAAGTTGGTGCGCCTGGATCCTGAGAAGTTAAAACACCATCTGTCCTGCGCTCAAATTCTTTTAATGTAACCGATTTCATTGCATAATTACTTTTTGTTCGAATACCTGCACACTTGAATAAGTATCTGGGATAAGCAGTAAATATTTTAAATATCTCTTTATCTGTTTTCATATGGTCGCAGTCCCTTTGCAGGACATTGTTCTTGGCTGATATACTAATGGATTAGTTATTTTCAGAGAATCCCTAAACAGGAAATGGAATTGAGTCTATTCCATCAGTTTCTGAATAACCCATCATGATGTTCATATTTTGAACAGCCTGTCCAGCAGCGCCTTTAATCAGGTTGTCTATTGTTGACACGATTACAGCAATTTCTTTTTCTTTTGAATATTTAATACCAATATCACAGTAATTTGTACCCCGCACATATGACACATTTGGCAATCGATCTTCAGGTAGAATACGAATAAATGGACAGTTCGCATAGGTTGCTTGAAGACAATCATGAAGGTGTATCCCATCTGTCTGCGACCGCACATATATTGTAGAAATAATTCCTCTAGACATGGGAACCAAATGTGGTACAAACAGGATTTGAACTTGATCCCCGAAAGCCAATGAAAGGTTTTCACTTATTTCTGGTTCATGCCGATGTTCAGCAATTTTATAAGCCTTACATCCTTCATTCACTTCACAATATAGGGTTCCCAAGGATGGCGACCGTCCCGCACCACTCACACCAGACTTTGAGTCTGCAATGATCCCTTCAGGATCAATCAGCTTTTCTTTTAAAAGGGGAATCAATGGCAGTAAGATACTTGTGGGATAACATCCTGGATTACCGATAAGATCTGCAGTGGATATTTCCTTTTTATTAATTTCACATAATCCATATATTGCCTTTTTGAGCAATTGAGGATATTCATGAGGTTGATAATAAGTTTCGTACATGGATTGATTTTTGAACCGAAAATCCGCTGATAAATCAATAACTTTCTTATCAGCATCTAGAAGTGGTGCTGCAATGTTCATTGAGGCCTTGTGAGGAAGTGCCAAAAAAAAGATATCTGCCTTTTGTATTGCTTCATCTGAAGAATAATCTTCACATGGCAGTTTAATTTGTCCAGTAAAAGCAGGAAATATAGTATCGTAGGATTGCCCCGCATATTGGCGGGAGGTCAATAAAGTAAGTGTCACATGCGGATGCCTGGAAATAAGACGCACTATTTCTGCTCCTGCATATCCACTGGCTCCAATGACTGCAACACGTTTTTTTGTTGTCATTATCACTCCTGCGCAGTTGGCATTCACAAAAAAAGGGAAAAGGCAATGTTGTTGCTGGATCCCTTTTCCCTTGTTATTCTGACAAAAAAATTATCGTTTTGAAAACTGATATCGTGCGCGTGCGCCTCGTTGGCCGTATTTTTTACGTTCTTTTTCTCTGTCATCTCGAGATATAAAACCGGCTTTTTTGAGTGTTTTCCGAAATTCGGGGTTGACCTGAACCAATGCGCGGGTAATACCATGACGCACAGCGCCGGCCTGACCAGATATACCGCCGCCTTTTACAGTGACTGTTATATCAAATTTATCAGTTGTGCCTGTTAGTTCAAATGGCTGCATTAACAACATTTTAGCTGTTTCTACTTTGAAATAATCATCCAATGGACGCTTATTTATTATAATTTTGCCATCACCAGGCTTTAAAAAAGTTCTTGCAATTGCATTTTTGCGACGTCCTGTTGCATAGTAAGTATGTTCTTGACTCATTCATTGTCTCCAATTTTGTAATTATTTTTACTATTGGGTAAAAAATTATCAATTTTTCTTGTTAATTCTTCAAACTACATTGCCATCAGTTCAGGGCTCTGAGCAATATGTGGATGTTCAGGGCCTGAATAAACTTTTAGTTTCTTGAATAGTTTTCGACCCAGCCGATTTTTTGGAAGCATGCCTTTGACTGAATGTCGAATTAATTCTTCAGGCTTTTTTTCCAGTTGTTTTTTTGCATTTATTTCTTTCAATCCACCAATATAACCGCTGTGTCGGTAATACATTTTATTATTTAGTTTGTTGCCTGTGAGTTTTACTTTTTCAGCATTGATTACAACGATCCAGTCTCCCATGTCTGTATGTGGGGTAAACATTGGATTGTGTTTTCCGCGTAAACGTGACGCGATTACTGTGCTTAATCGACCTAATACTTGATCTTTGGCATCCACAACAAACCATTTGTTTGGATTGTCAGATTGTTTTGCACTATATGTGTATTTTTTCACTGACTCCACTCCTTCAAAACAATGAACATTCATGTCATTGCAAACTTAATAATTATTATTTCATTTAAAATGTTTTTGATCTTCCTAGAATGATCTTATTCAAAAAAACATTTATAATAAAATAAGGTTGTATTTATGTCAAGAATAAAATTATTCCCAAATTTCAATTTTTTTTAAAGAACGAAAAAGTTGAAACTCATTACTTATGGGGAGCCCTTTGGATTGGAGTAACTTGATAATCTCGGGAGAATCCAGTCTGAAAAAAATATTGTGGGATTTTTCTTGTGCCAAATCGGAACAGATATGCTTTGGATTATAGGTCGCCAGAAATGTGTTAACAGCATTAATGTTCAGTGAATGCTTTTTGGCGAACTGCATGGCAGGTAAAACATAATCATGTCCAGGATAAACGATTGTATGATCTGGCAAGGTCAGTATTTTTTTCAAACTTTTAACAAATGTGGTTTCATCATTCGTAAAACAATTCCCCACAGTGCCGTTGAATAAAGTGTCACCTGTAACCAAAAAATCATTGAAATGAAAACAAATACTGTCCTGCGTATGACCAGGTGTCTCGTAAATTTTAATATCCATATGTTCAATTTGGATATTTTTGTTTGATATTAATTGTTTGACAGGAATGAGAGAAGCATCGGTAGCTTGTAATAGCCTTTTATTTCCTGAAGTATGGTCCGCATGGTTATGGGTGTTAACAATATATTTTAGCGTTAATTGATTTTTTTTAAGATATGCCAATATATCAGAAACAGCGCCACCATCAATCGCAATAGCATGCGATGTCCCATGAATAACATATGCTAAATTATCGCTATGATATCTGAATTGTTTAATAATCATCAGTGCCACCTCGTATATTTGAAATCTTAGGGTGATGTTCTGATTTATCTTGAAACCAGATCTATACCATGATAAGATTATATCTTTTCGATATAATCGAAGTTTCCAAATAAGACAGTAGGTAAGAAATTAACCGGCTGTCATGCTTATAAAAAAAATATAACCCCCTTATAGATAGAGAATGTTAACATGTCAATCAAAGATTTAATTGTACCCCGATGGAAACACAGTAACCTGCAAGTGCGAATAAATGCGATTCGTTCCTTGGAATCTGATGAAAAACTGGATGTAATCAAACAGATTCTAAAAAATGATCCTGAACCAGAGGTTCGTATTGAGGCTATCCAGCATCTTGAAGATACCAATTTACTAAAACACGTTATAGAAACTGACAGTGACGTATATGCGCAGAAGGCTGCCAATAATAAGTTAAATAAATGCTATGCCAATCAAATTCACAATACAAATGACCAAACTCAGCAGAAAAAATTAATTGATGAAATAAATGATGAAAAAATTCTTGCTCAAATTGCATGTGATACCAAAAAACCTGAAATTCGTTTGATGGTGATTCATCGTATTTCAAATTCAGTGTTGTTATGTCAAATAACCGAAAAAAATTGCGGCCTGAAACCTGGAAAAGCAATTGTTGACAAAATTTCCGACCCAAAACTCCTTGAAGTTATATCCAAAAATGCCAGTAATAAAAAAATTAAAAAATATGCTAAGGAAAAACTAACCAATCTTTGGGAGAATCCAGATGTCCTTTCTCCAGAAAAAAGAACCGAATGGGAACTAGAAGAATTATGCCTGGAATTGGAAAAGATCGTTGCATCTGAAAAGTGGGGAGAGAGTTATTCTGTATTGAAATACGTTCAAGCCAAATGGATAGAATTCGATCCAGACAAAAAACACCCCTTGAGAGAACGATATCATCAATTTCGAAAAAAGATTGAGGAGCAAATAGACCAGCTTGATCGAAAAGAAGATACTGTCTTACAAATGACTAATCTTTGTAAAACATTAGAACGACTAATTGATGAACTCGAAAAATCATCCATTCCTTCCAATAATTCCAAGTTTTTATCGTATTATGAAAAAAGCATGCAGGAAATAAAGAAAGAATGGGATAAGGCTGAGCTGAGCGTTGAAGATGGAATTATTCCTTTTTCTGTGTATCATAATCTTAGTTCTAGATATAATCGTTCCATCGAACAATTAGATCGTTTTATTTTGGATCGAACGAAAGCATATGCTAATTATCAAGTCAGCGTGAAAAGTCTTTGTGATGTCTGTGTTCAACTTGAAACACTTAAAAATAATAAAGATGAACAAAACCAATTAGATGCTGTTGAAACGTTCAAGTCCAAATGGACAAAAACGCTTAAGGAAATGCAATGTGCTCCACCAGGAGATATCGTAACGCGATACAAAAATGTGATTGATTTTTTTGCGCAACATGAAAAAAAGGTTGAAAACGAATTTATTGCAGACAAAACAAAAGAAGAAAACAGATTGGAACAATTGTGCGAAATTGTTGAGCAAGCTAAAATCGCTGAAATTCGGGCTGGTCTTGAAAAAACAGTCAAGACTGCTCAAAAAGAATGGCAGTCAATTGGAGAAAAAGCCCCTGATAAAAAGTCAGAATTGACAGACCGATTTGAATTGGCTTGCCAGGAATTCTTTACAATTCAGCGCGATTTTTGGGAAAAAAGAAATTGGGAACAATGGGCCAATCTCGCATTGAAAGAAGAATTATGCGATACATTGGAACAATCTTTAAAAAATAATACCATTCAGGAAATGGCTGAAATGGCTCGCAGGGCGCAAGAAAAATGGCGTGAACTGGGAGCAGTGGAGAGAAATAAATCTGAATCTATTTGGGCAAGATTTCATCAAATTTGTGATCAAATTTACACCCATTGCTATGCTGAAAAATCCAAAATTCATGATGAACTTAAAATTATTATTGATGATATTGATAATGATATCAATTGGAAGGACACGACCGAATCAATAAAGGCCATTCAGGAGCGTTGGAATAGCATTGGCCCATTGCCAAAGGCTGTTGAGAAAGATATCAGACAATCCTTTCAAGATATGTGTAACCTTTTTTTTGAACGTCAAAGAGATTTTTACAATAAAAAAGATCAAGAACGTAAACAAAATCTTTACGCAAAAAAGGATCTCTGTGAGCAGGCTGAGAAACTTGCAAATTCAAATGATTGGGGGGAAACATCACGTAAACTGAAATCACTCCAAAGAGAATGGAAAAAAATTGGCTCAGTGCCAAAGCATGAAAGTGATGCGCTTTGGAAAAGATTTCGGGTAGCATGCAATACTTTTTTTCAACGTCTGGAAAACGAACTCCCCAAAAATTATGAAAAAAAGAAAGATTTGTGCGACCAGGCTGAAAACATTGTTTCACAATTGGAGCAAACAGAAAAATTTGACCAATTCACCGAAAAAATTTTAAATCTTCAACATCAGTGGAAACAGATTGGCCCCGTCCCACAAGAAAACTCCCAGGCCATTTGGGAACGTTTTCAGGCACCATGTAATACTTTTTTTGAGAAAAAAAGTGCTTATATCAAAAAACGAAAACTCCAATGGGAAGAAAATCAGAAAATAAAAGAAAAACTCCTTGAGGAAGCTGAATCACTTGCATCATCGACAGATTGGAAAAATACCTCTACCAGGCTGTCTGAATTGCAAAAACGATGGAAAGAGACCGGTACAACGAATCGAAAAGTTGAGCAAGAGCTATGGAGCCGATTTCAAGAAGCAAATGATTATTTTTTTTCAAATCAAATTAAACATTTTGAATCTTTGGATTCTGAAAAAAATGAAAAACTGAAACAGAAAGAGAGCCTTTGTCTGAGTCTTGAAATACTGGCCAAGTTGACAACATCCACAACAGCGAATTTTGAATATAATAAATTTATTCCCATTGCAGAACAATTGGATATGGCTTTAAAATTTAAAGATGAGATTTTTGTTCCAAATGATAGTGCCATTACTCGTGCGAATGCACTGAAAAAGATGAAAGATATTCAGTCAAAATGGGAGATCATCGGCAGAATAAGTGACAGATATGATAAATCGTTATCAAATCGCTATCAGAAGGCAATTGATTATTTATCCTCTGTAACCTCTAAAAAAGGAGCTTGAATGAACATTCTTACACACAACAAGATTGATAGAGAATTATGTGGGACGCCCATTGAGGTAAAAAATGGATATTGCCGAATAGAGCTTCTAACTTCTAAACAAATGTTAGTCGATGATTACAAGCTGGTACATGGAGGTTTTGTTTTTGGCCTTGCGGATCATGCAGCTATGTTGGCGGTCAATGATCCAAATGTGGTTTTGGGATCAGCATCTGTCATTTTTCTTAAACCTGTCCAGCCAGATGAAATTCTGGTTGCTGAAGCACATGTTCAAACAGTTGAAGGCAAAAAACAAATCGTTCAAGTAAAAGTTATTCGAAATACAGATGTGGTCTTTGAAGGAAAATTTGTGTGCTTTACACTGAAAAAACATGTTCTTGATTCATAATATGGAAAATTTTATGGAAAATCAAAAAGTAAACTATAATGGACGCATAAAAAAGGTTCAAAACAGACTGAAAGAAAAAACATACAATGCTTTTCTTGTTTGCAATGCGGATAATAGATATTATTTAACCGGTTTTTTTGCTGATGACCAATTCATGAACGAAATATCAGGCTATTTGTTTATTACAAAGAATAAAGTGCTTCTGGCCACTGACTCTCGATATGTATTACAGGCAAAAGAACAAACACAAGGCGTTGAAATTGTTTGCGTTAATGATCTTCCAGAAAAGTTTGTTCCAGAAATACTCAAGAAAATGGAAATTCAGTCACTGGGATTTGAAAGCAATCAAATTTCAGTTGAATTGCATAATAAACTGCAACGAAGTATTTTAGATCAAAATTTACTCGTTCAACTGGTACCCGATCCAAATTTTGTTGGAAATGATCGAAACGTGAAGGAAGAAGGTGAACTTCTCGCCATACAAAAGTCTTTACACATTGCTGAACAGGCTTTTTTAAGAATGCTTAACGCAATTCACCCAAGAATGACAGAGAAAGAAATTGCCTGGCAACTGGAAACTGAAATAAGACAAGGTGGCGCAGATAGTCTTTCATTTGATATTATTGTTGCATCAGGACCAAATGCAGCGCTACCGCATGCCATACCCACAGATCGGATTGTTGGTGAAAAAACACCCATATTATTTGACTGGGGCGCACGCTTAAATGGTTACTGCTCTGATACTTCACGTACAATTGTTTTTGGCACTCCTGAAAAGGATTTTATTGATGCATTCAATACTTTGGTTGAAACTCAGAAAATGGCCACTTATGAAATCGTTTCTGGCAATAAAACGAAAGAAATAGCCCAAAAAGCAAATGACTTTCTTGAAAAACGTGGTTACAAAGAAACTAAATACGCTCATGGGCTGGGTCATGGAGTTGGATTGGCAATACATGAAATGCCAACTTTGAGTTTGATTAGAGAAAACACCTTGGAAGAAAATAATGTGGTGACTGTAGAACCTGGAATTTATATCCCCAACCAATGGGGGATCCGACTGGAGAATATGGTTGTTGCAAAAAAAGAACGTCCACAAATACTGAATCAGCTACCGGTTCAGTATGATATGATTCGCGTTTAACCAACTCAAGCTGATTGTGGGGGATTGGCCTTGTTATAAAATACAGTGATAATTTATATCAATTTATTAGGAATGTTCACCAGAATTCAGGCTGCGTTGGTTCTACGCATACGATAAACAACAAACAAATGCCATCTGGGCATTTCAATGGGAGTAAAAAACGCATGGATAATTCGACATCAAGTGATATTATACGTTTCGGACTGGCCAGTCTGATGAAAATTTTTGTATTTTTCTTTGTTTTATTAATTATTAGTTCTGTTTTTCTCGTTACAATCGGGTGGGTCCTGACAATGGCTTTTTCAGAGTTCAAACTATTTGAAGCAACTTTGATTCCATTGTTGATCTTGGGTTTTACATCAATATTGATTGGACTTATTTCTATCTGGCTGAGATTAGGTGAAATTGGATATGTTCTTGATCCAGAATCTGAAATTTTTGATGATGCTGATTTATATGATGAAACGTATCATTTTGATGAAACTGATGACCAGGAAGATGATATCTCATCTTCTAAAAAAAAGAAAACAATTCAAAACGCAGAATAATGGTCCTGAAACATTAGATGAATATTAAACTCGAATAGGTATATAATGAAACGAAAAAGTCTTTTGATACTGATCATTATTGGCGTACTATCTTACCTTTTTTTGGATATACAACAGGTTCTGATGCTAGTTTACAAATATGTAACAAATGATGAACCTGCTATTGTTCAAAAAGAAGGCTCTCCGATTGTTCCTGGAAAACCATGCCTATACCCCAATGGGAAAGCTTACTTTTACCCAAACTCCAATCGGAAAGGGTATGTTGAAGTTATTGTTAATAAGGTCTGTGAAAATCCCAGCCAGTCACTTGTTACAGTAGAAAGAATTAGAACGATCCGACCTTTTAAATATCACAATGTCAGTTATTACCCGAATGAACAGTTATGGTTACCATCAGAACATCTTCAATGTCAAAGAAAAGAATAGTTTATTATGGCATGATAATTGCCAATCAGTATAGATTTATTTATATGGGAACAATCATTAATGTCAAAGCTAAGAATTCATGAACTGGCTAAAGAACTAAACATATCCAGCAAGGTTTTGATTGGCTATCTTCAGCAAAAAGATCTGGATGTCAGCAGTCATATGAGTTCAATTGATGTAGATACATTAGAACACATACGACCTGATCTTGAAACCAAAATAGCAAACTGGAAAAATCAGGGTTTGTTCACAACACGAGAGTCATATCAAACATCAGACAAATTGAATAAGGAAAAACCTGGGAAACGTTGCAATCCATATATAACCGGAAATCCTGTTGGTCAGGGTGAAGCGTTCATTGGTCGAACTGATATTTTGAAAACAGTATTGAATATCCTTCATAATCCCAATGAAACTGGAATGATCCTATACGGCCAACGTCGTATAGGTAAAACATCTGTGCTTCAACGTTTGGCAAATAATCTTTCCAGACGAAATCAATTTGTTCCAATATATTTTGACCTTCAAGACAAAGCCGCCTTGAGCCTGGACAGGCTTCTTAAATACCTTGCTGAACATATATCAAAGCACTCAAGTATACCAACATTTGAAAAATGGACACATGACATACAGTCCGATTTTCAAAATTCTTTTATTCCTTACGTTCTAGGGCAATTGCCCCAGAAAACGAGTCTTGTGCTATTGTTTGATGAGTTTGACATTCTTGATAGTCCCACGCATGATCAGGCTGTCAGTGTTTTTTTTCCATATTTTCGAAAGCTGATGCAATTGGATATCCGCCTAAAGTTTATTTTTGTCATTGGTCGGCGCCCTGAGGATTTATCCACAGTTTATTTGTCTCTTTTTAAAGGTGTAAAATCGCTTCATGTATCTCTATTAAATCATAAAGAAACAGAGTCTCTAATTCGTTTATCTGAACAAAACAACAGCCTTATGTGGGCAAATGATTCCATTGAAAAGGTTGTTCATTTGACAGGTGGACATCCTTATTTAACACAGCAATTGTGTCAGGTGATTTGGGATGAAAAGAATGAAAAGCGGCGAGTCTTTGATAATACTGTAAAATCGCATGATATTGATCCTTTAATTCCCAAGACGCTTGCCTGCGCAACAAATTCTCTTGAATGGCTTTGGGATGGAATTGGGCCGGCAGAACGTGTTGTTATTTCAGCATTGGCTTCAAGCGGTCCTGACGCTATTTCTCAGGAAAATTTGGAAAATAAACTTCAGGAAAGTGGTGTGCGCATTCTTATTGGTGAGTTGCGTGATGCGCCTTCTGTTCTTGAAGAATGGAATCTTATCCATTCTAGCCATGATGGCATTCGAATGCGTGTAGAAATTCTTCGTCGATGGATTGTTGAGAAAAAACCTCTGAGTCGGGTTCGGGAAGAAATGGATCGTATTTTGCCTGTAGCCGAAAATTTGTTTCAGGCCGCATATCGTCTATATCAAAGTGGAGAATTAAACGAAACACGTCAATTATTACAGCGCGCTTTAGGCCATAATCCAAATCACATGAAAGCCAATCAATTATTAGCAGAAATATTTTTAGCTGAAGGAGATCTTGTTGAAGCCCGAAAGCTGCTGGAAACGCTTTATACATATAATCCATCATTAGCCCGCCCCCGATTAATCCAAACATTATTAAGCCAGGCTAAAAAAGAAATTGAGGAAGCTGCTCAACTGGCATTTTTTGAAAAAGTACTTGAGCTTGACCCTCGGCAACCTGAAGCTGTTTCAAATTGTTCAAGACTTTGGGAAAAAAAAGGCGATAGGGCTTTTGAACAAAATGATTACGAAAATGCACTCCTTGAATATGAAAAAGCAGGCATTTTAGAAAAGATTGATCAAGTAAAACAGACCATTCATTTAAACGAACTATACCTGGAGGCGATTGAATCTCTTAGCTCCAATAATAATAAACATGCGATTGATTTACTTATGAAAATTACTTCAATGGATCCAGCATTTCGAGAAACCAGTCGGTATTTGCATTTAGCAGTTACCGGGGTTGATATTAATGATGTTGAAAAACGACTTGAAAGCCAGAATACCATTACTGCAAACCTTCGAAAAGAATTGCTTGAACTGAAAAATCAGGTGCAAGTACTGACATCTGAAAAAAAAGAGCTTGAGAACAGTACTGTTGTAAATGAACGTCGAGAACTGCAAGAACGAATCCAGGCACTTGAACAAGAAAAACTGGAATTGCGTAATCTTCAACATAAGTTGAAAACAATGATTGAACAATCTGTTGTCGAAAATCGTAAGGAGAAGACGAGACATATTCGACCATATAACTAAAAAAGATCTGAATATAGGTTTTTTCTTTTGAATGACTTGATATTACATCTTTTGATGTGACATTCATATATTAGAGGAAAAATTAAAAACGCTTGAAATTTATTACGTAACCATATATAGTTTAAACGTTTTTGGGGCAATTTATTCAATAAATTTTAAATAGAGGTCTTTCATTAAATAATTATAAAAGATTGAAAGGAGTAATCATGAATTATTACAAATTTTTTATTCGCTTAATGAGTATTTGGGTAATATTTAACATGTTTGGAATTGTTTTAGCCACGCCACCAAAAGTACCACTGGCGTTGTTAATCGAAATAAAAGGTAAGGTTGAGTTCTCTAAGAATGGTCAATCGTTTCAATTAATTCACACAAAAGATCGATTTATCTTAGATGGTTATCATGTTCAAACAGGAGATGATGGTTCTGTAATTGTTATATTTTTACAACAGGATAACATGTGCAAAGTTGAGCCAAATTCTCACATTGAAATAATTAATGGGTATATCAAGAAAGTGAATGGCAAATTTATTGATCTGCCATCATCAGAAAAAGTTTTGGAAGACATTGACCGGCTATATTTGCATGCAATGAAATATACAATGGCCAGGAAATCCAGTAAAAAGAAAAAAATAAAAGTCAAGTTACCACGATCATTATCTGCCTGTAAGGATTATCCAATATTGGTATGGGATAATTGTGGTAATGAGTATTCATATCGTCTCACAGTTGGAAATAACACATACGATGTCCCGGCTTCAAAAGAAAAAGTAGTGCGTTTTAAATTGCCAGATCTAAAACCTGGAGAATATAAGTATGCTGTTGAAATTCTTAAAGGCGCCGAAGTTGTTTATAAACCTAAACGAACAAAAAAATTGAATATCCTTGCTGATGATGCACTGGCAAATTTTAATAAAGCCAAGGAAATCATTAACAGAATTGCAAAAGGAAATTTACTTTTACTGGGAATGAGACTGGAAGAACTTGACATAAATGCAGCCGCCTATGATGTATATGATCAATATTTTAATAAGCATCCAGATGATAATGAAATGCGACCATTCTTCATTCGGGCTTGTCATAGTTTAAAATTAAAAGATGTACAAATGGAACAAATCCATCTTTTCAATCCTGATGGATCAGGTTCTCGCGGATTGAGTCGCTAATTACAAAGGAGATCGCCAGTGAAAGGAATTATTCTAGCAGGTGGATCTGGTACGCGTTTGCATCCGATAACCTATGTTGTTAGTAAGCAATTGCTACCTGTGTATGATAAGCCAATGATTTATTATCCACTGTCAATACATATGCTTGCAGGATTAAAAGAAATATTGATCATTTCAACACCGCATGATTTACCACATTATCAAAAGCTATTGGGTGATGGCTCTCAATTGGGTATTTCATTATCTTATGCCGAACAACCCAGACCTGAAGGTTTAGCCCAGGCTTTCATTATTGGTCATGATTTTGTGGGGGAGGATTCTGTCTCATTAATTTTAGGTGACAACATTTTTTATGGTCAGGGACTACCATCAATTTTAAAAAAGGCTGTTGCGAATCATCAGGGCGCCACTGTATTTGCCTATCAGGTGAAAGATCCTGAACGATATGGCGTTGTTCATTTTGATGAAAAAGGTACACCTGTTGAAATCGTTGAAAAACCCTCACAACCAAAATCAAAAATGGCAGTGACCGGCTTGTATTATTATGATAATCGCGTTCTTGATATTGCAAAAACTCTCAAACCATCTGCACGAGGTGAATTGGAAATTACTGATATCAATCAGATTTATCTGAAAGAAAAAAATCTGCAAATTGTTTCGCTAGGTCGTGGATTTGCCTGGTTAGATACAGGAACCAATGCAACACTGATGCATGCATCAAATTTTATTGAAGCCATTGAATCTCGGCAAGGATTAAAGATTGCCTGTATTGAAGAAATTGCTTATATCATGGGCTATATTGATGAAGAACAGCTTGAGAGACTCGCTGAACCATTGATGACAAGTGATTATGGGCGTTATTTGAATGATATTGTCAAAAAAGGAAGCATGAAATGAAAATTATTGAAACAGAAATTTCGGATGTGAAGATAATTGAATTAGATGCTTTTCCCGATGATCGTGGTTTTTTTTGTGAAACCTATCAAGAGCGTCGTTATATCTCCAATGGCATTTCTGAAAAGTTCCTGCAGGACAATCTGTCCTATTCAAAAAAGAATGTCTTGCGAGGACTTCACTTTCAGAAAAAGAACCCCCAGGGAAAACTTATCATAGCTATTTCAGGTGAAATTTTTGATGTTGCAGTAGATATTCGTTTAAAATCAAGTACATATGGCAAGTGGGTTGGCGTAGTGTTATCAAACAAAAACCATCAACAATTATATGTTCCTCCAGGCTTTGCCCATGGATTCTGTGTGATCAGTGACGATGCATTTGTTAACTACAAATGTACAAATTATTTTGATCCTGAGGATAATCATGGCCTGATTTGGAATGATCCAGATATTGGAATTGATTGGCCAATTCAAAATCCAATTGTTTCACCAAGAGATGAACAACTTCCACAATTCAATGATTATATGGCCGAATCAGGTATCTCTTAGCAGAGGGCTTATGAACAGCATTGTAAGTAGGCGGTCATAAGTTTTCGGATAAATGAACGAACTATCATGAACAGCAACCATCCCATCTTATCAGTCAGAAATTTGTCAATAGATTTTCAAGCAGATACACAATATATCCATGCTGTTAGCAATGTTTCATTTGATATGTTTCCAGGTGAAATATTAGGCCTTGTCGGTGAATCCGGTTCAGGCAAGTCTGTTACCGCCATGTCTATTCTCAGATTAATCTCTATACCTCCTGGATTCATCAAAAATGGAAAAATAATGTATGAAGACAAAGATTTATTGCAGATCCCCGTCCATTTGCTCAGAAAGATTCGTGGGAATCGGATTAGCATGATTTTTCAGGAACCTATGTCAGCCCTGTCTCCATTACATCGCATTGGTCGTCAGCTGGTTGAACAACAGCAGTTTCACCAAAAAATTGATAAAAAATCAGCCTGGGAGCAGGCGAAGTTTCAACTCCAACGTGTCGGTATTCCTGATGTTGATGAAAGAATGTACAATTATCCCTTTCAATTGTCTGGCGGACTTCAACAGCGTGTTATGATTGCAATGGCATTTATGATGCAACCTGATATTATTATTGCGGATGAACCAACAACAGCGCTGGATGTGACTATTCAAGCGCAAATATTTGATTGTATTCTGGAAATGAAAACACAGCAAACCACTATATTGATGATTACTCACGACATGGGGGTTGTCTGGAATATGTGTGATCGTATGATGGTCATGTATGCATCCAAGATTGTTGAACAAGGACCGGTCAAAGAAATATTTCAAAAACCCGCGCATCCTTATACAAAAGGTTTGCTTACATCCATTCCTTCGCTAACTCATAGAAGAAAAAAACTGCCAGTTATTCCAGGTCAGATACCGGATATGTCAAAACTTCCTGAAGGTTGCGCTTTTTATCAACGATGCCCCTATCGTTTGACCAAATGCCAGGAAGAACCTCCTCCATTCACAAAAATTGCTCAAAACCATCATTCTGCATGTTTTATGGCTGAAAAACTAATGAATAACCAGCCAACGTTAACGTGATGGCGCAATGCCCAAAATACTCAAAAAGCATCCGCCGCCATCCCCACCTTGTCTGGAAGTTTTGGTTGTTGCTGAAACGATCGTTACATTTTTTCGTTCATTCTCAGATTGGTTCACTGCTGTTGCTGCCATATAATACGTTTGGCCATATTTTAGGGATGAAATTGTCAGATGTGTATCTTTAATGTTGGTTTGATAGCGTTTTAATTCCGATAAGCTGGATAATGGTTCCTGGCTTAGATATACATTGTAATAAGCAACATCCGATTCGGGCTGGGCTGATTTCCAGGATAATTCGATTGAGTTAATATTTACTTGCACGATTAAATCTGTTGGCATAAATGGAAGAAGAGATGTTGATATATTACAGCTGCCAATATTGTCAGGATCCCAAGCCACACAATACAAATGAATGCCATTGGATTGAACTCCTGTGGGTACCATTGATGATTCAAAAGTACTTTCTAAATATGCGTCCAGTCTATTGGGATATGACATCAAATGAGATGTCTGATCAATTTGTACTGAATTATAAGTCGTCATTTCGCCAAACTCAGAAATATTTAATTGATTGCAGATGGCATTGATATCTGGTTGATCTTCCGGATGATCTGTTGCCAGTAACAGTCCTCCCCCATTTAGTTTAAGGTTTTCATAGTAATTGACAGTCAGCTCCTTGCCCATGGTTTGCCAGTTGCCCATCCAATACGAGGCTCGCATGCGGCCATCGCAAATTATTTGTCGGCCTTGCTTTGAAAGAAACCACGTACTTATGGCATCTATTGCTTTCAAATATTTTCCATCTTGGGCTGATGTATCATAAACCCAGACTTGCTGATATTCTGTGGGGAGTTGCGTTAATCGCTTGATAAGCAGCTCTTCCTGATCTGATGATTCAAGGTTAATATATATAGCCTCGGCATCTGTTTCCAATAAAGTATTATAAATATTACGTGCATTGGTATCATAGGATGATCCATTTAAATTGAGAAACAACACTTTGTCTGGTTTTGCATTTAATTGAAATTTTCCTGTGTAAATGTCCTCTGGTTCACCATTAACGCTATCTTTATCCTGGTTTAATACATTACCTGCATTATCATAAATGTCTTGACCGACTTGCAAATGATAGGAACCATTTTTTTTCAGCGTTTCAAATGAAAAACGATATGTTGTTTCACTCAGTTTTTCTGGCATATTTACAGTTATTGTGTGTTGATCTGGCGATAATAATAATAAATCATCACTAGTCAGCAAACTGTTTATAATTGGTTCATTGAAGTGAATATCAATAAAAGAAACGTCCTGATTTACGATACCATTAGGTTCGTGATACAAAACATGAGGGCCAGATTTTTTTTCATACAAGGTTTGAATTTCAGTTTCTGAAAGATTGCGATTGTAAAGTCTTAATTCATCCAGTGTAACATTGGCAAATGGTTGATACGCTTCTCCATTCATAAGCATTGTGCCAATCATAATCGGAACTGTTGACGTAAATAACTGTTGCACAGGTGATTGTTTTTCGGTTTCTTTATCACCATTTAGATACAAAACCAGCTTACCGGGTTGAAACATGGCCACAATATGATACCAGGTTTCTTTTTGGATTATTGTATCACTGATAATATCACTGCTTTGGTAACCATTTTCACTCACTGCAAAGTATAATCGATTTCCATTTGCCTGTCCCAATAAATTAATAAAAAATGAATGTTTTAATGACATTAGACCTGAATTTGAATCATCGATTTTTGAAATAATGGGTTGCCAACTCTCATTTTGCTGTGGCAGTTTTATCCAGAAACTGATAGTCAGGCGATCCACAAAATTAAATACGCCCAAAGAAATATAGTCATCAATACCATCCAAATAGATACATTGACCTTTTTGGCCTTCAACAAAAGAAAGACTACCAGAAGGAATGGCTGTTTGATCAGATGGGCTGGCATCAATCCAATTGTTATTAAATGTATAGTAGCCAATACAACCATTGTAAAGGCTTGCATTTAAATCCGATGTTATTAATAGTAGCAAACACATAAAAAGAGTTCGTTTCATTCAAAAAATCCTTTAATTAAAAAATCAATTATTAAGTTGTTAACATTTTCTTTAAATAATCAAGCACCTGCATATTCTCACTTGATTGTTTATAGGCAATCCGAATGAATTGATTTGATAGTCCATTAAAATTACTGCAATTTCTTATAAGAATTCTTTTTTCAGCCAGTTGAGAGCAAACTGTTGACCCATCAAGGTGGTCGGGAAGTTCAATGAGTATATAAGGTGCAAAACTACTGAACGTCTTGACATCCGGAAAGTGAGCCAGGGTATCTTCAAATCGATTTCGTTCTGTTTGAATATGATGGATTGTTTTTTCAATATGGTCATGTACAGTTAACATATTATTGAAAATGTAAGCCCCTGAAATTTGGGCTATTGTGTTAATATGCCAGGGCTTGTCCAAATTTTTGAAAGATTTAACAGTATCAGGTTTTGCCACAATAAAGCCCAATCGAAGTCCTGGGATGGCATGAATTTTTGAAAATGAACATAATACAATGACATTGGGTAATGAAGATCGAATCATGGTTTCAAACTCATATTCTGGTGAAAACTGAAGGTAGGATTCATCAATAATAAAACGAATTTCAGGGTATGATTTACACCATGCCTTGAGTTGGACATAGGGGATAAAATGACCGCTGGGATTATTGGGATTACAAATAAAGACAGTATCAATTCCATCTAAATTTTGATTTGATAATGCAGGCTGAAATTTTTTTGATGCCTTCGTCATTCGAACGTGAAACTGTATACCATGTCTGACACATGAATCCGCATAATCTGCATAAGTCGGGGCGATTATCAACGCATTTTTTGATTGTAAAATCTGAGGTAAAAGATAAATAAATTCAGTTGTTCCAGAACCACAAACAACCTGATCTTCATGTTTATCAAAAAAAAGTGCAAATGTTCGTGTCAATGCTTTACTGTCAACTTCAGGTAAGCAATGCACTTGTTTCAACCGATCTTTGATAAATTCCAACAAACCAGGCGGAGAACCCAGTGGATTGATATTACTGCTCATATCAATGATTTCATCAATGGAACAATTGAGTTTTTTTGCCCATTCGTAAATATTGCCCCCATGTCCATGTATCATTTCAGCCTCTAATTTTAAAAAATTGAATAAATTATATAAATGCAGGACGTTCTTCTATTTTTCTTTTTGCCCAATTTTGACGAATAACTTTTTTCTTTACCCGCTCAGACATCTTTTTTAAATCATCAGCCGTCAATCGGCCGTCTTCATGCTCTTCAATATATAGTTGTTCAAGCAATCGTTCGTATTGTTCTCTGACGATAATTCTTGTATTTTCAAATATGTCATTACGTACTTGTTTTTGATGATTAATGTAATAATAGACCCATGCGCAAAGCGCACCAATACACATCATAACAAAAATCAGGGCAATAAATAGAGTTCTATTTGCAATACGCTTATTTTCTTGAAGTTTTTCTTTTATTTCAGCATAGTCGTTGTTTATTGATTCCTGCGTACCAACCAGCCTGGACATATCTTTTCGACGATTCTGAGATGTTTTTGCAGTTATTTTCTGAACCTGTCCATTTAATTCAGCAATTCGTTCCTTGATATTCTTTTGTTCGTTTTTGATTTCTGCTAGAATTTGAATGCGTTGAAGGGGTGTTGTTTGTGATGATATCTGAATTAATGAATTTGCAATTTTTTCGATATCCGCAACCAGCGCGTCTGAAAACGTTTTAATCTCTTGTTTCAAAACATCTATGGCTTTGCTTAAATCTTCTTTATCTACCTTTTTTTCAGATAAATTCTCAATCATTTGGATAATTCGACGTGCACCTGCTTTAGATGCTTTTCCTTTGAGTATGTCATATATATCGGTTTGTTTATTTTGAAGTGTGTTTAGAGAATCCATTACTTGTTGGCGTACACCTGGATTGGAATTCATTGCAAAATATAATGCATCGGTTTGATTAAAATTTTTGGCGAGTAATTTATCTTTGTGGGTTTCCGCTGAAAGATGCATTGGAATATAAATCAAGCTGATAATGATCAAACTTTGAATCGACGAGATTATTAATTTTTGCATGTTCATTTCTCCTTCATTTGTATTTATTTTTCATAAAAAATATGTATATGTCAAGAATTACTTTTATGATAGAATTCATATGAATTATGAAAGGATTAATTGAGCGTATGTACAAGTTGGGTGGGGGAACATGTTTCCCTTAGACCAAAACCGAATTCCAACCAATGACCGAAACCAATGTAGGGGCGAACCTTATGTTCGCCCTCCGAACAAAATTCGGTATCAAACCTATGTACGAGGACATCAGGTATCTGCATTGGTTTCGGTCATTGGTTGGAATTCGGTTTTGGTCTGAGGCAAATATGTTCCCCCCAACTTAATACATACGCCCGGATTAATTCTTGCCCAAGTTCAAACAAATATGTTAGTATAAATAAAATTATTTGATATGGGCGTATGTACATGTATCGGAAAAACAAAATCCTGCTTTATATTGGTTCAAGTGCAATGCCGCTTGCTAACGCGCGCGGCTCTGAAAATTTCGGCAGCTTTTAATCTGAGCCGCGCGCGTTAGCAAGCGGGACTGTACTTGAAGCAAATATCAAACAGGCTTTCCGAAAACGCACAAAAGTTAGGCTAATCTAAAATTTGCCCGAAGGGCACTATGTTCCACTTTTCGAGATCGTGTTTGGATCTTCTCTTTGTAGGGACGCACAGCCATTCATAGACATGTGTCTCTACATAAAACAAAATCCGATATCAGATTATTTCAAATAATGTAAGGAGAATAAATGCGAAAAAAAAGAATTACATCATTAGAAAGGTTTCTAAAGCATGAATCTTCCGCAGGAATAATGTTGGTTGCTGCTTCAATTTTGGCGATCATACTGGCAAATACCCCTGCAAATGAATATTATAAATTATTAATTGATATCCCATTAGCTGTCCAGGTGGGTACATTTAAAATTGCCAAACCATTACTACTATGGGTCAATGATGGCTTGATGGCGATTTTCTTTTTAGTGGTTGGCCTCGAATTAAAACGTGAATTTTTGGAAGGTGAATTATCGAATGTAAAAAAAATCATGCTTCCTGCAATTGGCGCCATTGGTGGAATGGCAATACCTGCTTGTGTATATGTGTATTTTAACCTGAATGATCCTTCTGCCATCCAGGGATGGGCCATTCCTGCAGCCACAGATATTGCGTTTGTTTTGGGGGTGTTATCACTTTTGGGTTCGGGCGTTCCCACCACTCTGAAAGCATTTCTTACTTCATTGGCTATTTTTGATGACATTGGCGCAATCGTAATTATCGCATTTTTCTATACAAGCAAACTTTCCTTGACAGCAATACTTGTTACTTTGTGCTGTATTGTTATCTTATTTTATCTCAACAAGCGTGGCATTGCAGAAACCAGCTTATACGTTATAGTTGGAGTGATTATGTGGGTTGCTATCCTAAAATCAGGTGTGCATGCAACATTGGCCGGTGTTTTGTTAGCAATGTTTATTCCGATGAAATCCAATAAGGATTTAAGAATTTCACCTCTTAAATCCATGGAACATGATCTCCATGCAGCTGTTGCCTATTTTATATTACCATTCTTTGCGTTTTGTAATGCAGGTATTGATTTCAGGGGAATGGCAATCGAACAACTGTTTCATAATGTTTCATTGGGGATAGCATTTGGACTTTTTTTTGGTAAGCAAGCAGGCATTTTTGGTGCTTGCTGGTTGGGAATTAAAATGAAACTTGCAGAATTGCCAAAAGGCATATCATTTTCAATGCTGTATGGCGCATCTGTACTCGGCGGAATTGGGTTTACAATGAGCTTGTTTATTGGTTCTCTTGCGTTTGAAGAAACCGGTGTGAATATGTTTTTTGACGAACGTTTGGGAATTCTTTTGGGTTCTCTTGTATCGGGTATTTTGGGTTATTATATACTCCGCAAGCAATTGATAAGGAATGTGAAAAAAATGAGTTAGAAATTGATATGGCCCCAAATTATTTTTTTTGAATGTTATCCTCGGGCATATATTCGGGTTATGTATTCACCTCTTTTTCATATACGCAAGAAAACGCTGTACACTTGTCTGAAAAATCTGAAACAATTCTTTGAACAAATCCAAATTTTTATCGTCAGCCGCTTTTTCCATTGCATAGGCAATATTGCCCAACTGCATGGCACCGATGGTCCAGGATGAACCTTTTATTGAATGCGCCAATGTTCCAAGAGCTTCCCAATCTTCATTACCAAGTTCTTTTTCAAGGGCATTGATTCTTTCTGATAAACTATTTACAAAAAGATCAGTCACCCGTCTGAGCAAATCTTTTTTATTATGAACTCGTTTCAAAGCCTTTTCAATTTCAAAGACAGGGATAGATATAAACTCATCAGTGAGGGGAGTTGTTAAATTCATTATGTTATCCAATCTTCAAGTAATGATTTTAGTTGATTTTGAACCAATGGTTTTGAAATAACAGCCTCAACAGCAAATCGTTTACCAATACTCATTAATTCCTTAACATCCTTGATTGCAGTGACAACAATAATTTTGGGTTTTTCTTTGAGTATGTTGCTGCGATGACCTTCTTCCAGAATATCCAAAAATGCTTCACCGCCCATAATTGGCATCATCATATCCAATAAAATGATATTGGGATGACTTTCAAAATAATGACAAATTCCTTGTGCGCCATTTTCAGCCTCAATTATTTCCGATCCAGGGTAAAGATCTCCAAGAAAGTCTTTGTGGATAAGTCGAATCATTTCATCATCTTCAACAATTAAAAATCGAATCTTTTTTTTGTTCATTTGGTTTTTTTCCTCATTGATATTTTCATTTTCAAAGTTTTAAATGCAATTTGAGTATTTCTGCCAATGTATCAAATGGTAATGGCTTTGGCATGACTGATGATACGATCAGTCTTTGTGTTAATGATGTCAGTTCCTCAACTGTTTCTATGGCAGATATTACAATTATTTTTGGTTTATATGAAATAATTTTATGTTTAATACCTTCTTCCAGGACATCTATTAATAACTTGCCACTGTATGTAGGCATAACCATATCTAACAAAACAAGTTGCGGATGTTTATCAAAAACAAGACAAATGCCCTGCATAATATTATTCGCCTCAAAAACGTTAAATTCAGGTGCTATTTTTTGAACATAACCTTTAAGCATCATCCGTGTAACAGATTCATCTTCAATAATCAAAACACTATTCATTTTGCGGCACCCCTGTAGATTCATGAATTTTATTTTCAAATAAGTGATGGCATATATGATGTAATTCATTAAAAATAAGTGTGTTACATGCTAATTTAACAGCTTTCAGACTTCCGGGCATACAGAATACAACTGTTTTATGGATACAGCCTGCTGTTGCACGTGATAAAACTGCTGCAGAATCAATTTCTTCAAAGCTAAGATATGAAAAAATTGAACCAAAAGCGGGAATCAATTTGGTAAACAAAGGTGTTACAGCTTCAATGGTAATATCATTTGGGCTTAGTCCTGTACCTCCAGTAATTAGAATTGCATTTAGCTGAGATTGATTGGCCAGGTCCAGAACTGTTTTGTGAATCAAGTCCTGATTGTCTGGAATGATCAGATGTGTTTCCAGCCGATATCCTTCTTTTAAAATACGTTTTGCCATCCAATGGCCACTTGTATCAGTGTCCATTGTTCGGGTTGAAGAAACTGTTAATACAGCTATACCGAGCTTTTGCGGGGCATTACCTTGATGATCTTTTGGATGTTTCATTTTATGTACCATTACGAAACAAGCACAACAGAATCTTTTCCATCATGCTCTTTTAAATAAACATTGACAGTTTGTGATCGTTTGGTTTGTATGACTTTGCCACAATAATCAGGTTGAATCGGTAGTTCTCGATGTCCGCGATCAACAAGTACCGCCAATTCAATCTGTCCAGGCCGACCGATATCAAAAATTGCATCCATAGCTGCGCGAACAGTCCTGCCTGTGAAAACGACATCATCTATTAATACAACATGTTTGTCATCTATGGAAAAAGTAATGTTTGTTCCTTGTAAGATAGGCTGATAGCTGATTTTTGTCCAATCATCACGATATAAGGCAATATTGACACTACCTATAGGTATGGATTTATTCAGAATTTGTTGAATGTTCTTATGAATTCGTTCTGCAAGATAGGCACCACCTGTTTGTATTCCCACAAGAATCAGTTGATTGATATTCTTGCTTTGATTGATTATATTCTGTGTCATTTGATCCAGAGTATGAAGAATACCCTGATCATCCAATAATTTTTCGGTGATCATAATTGGCCTGCCTTTTTAATAAATAATTACGAAATAATACATCTTTTTTGATAATCATCCAACTTTTTTTTTAATTAATTTAACAATTATTGTCAATATCTCACATTTTTCCAGTTGATCAATCATAATTTTTTTAAATGAGCCTTGCATTAATGTCACATAAATATTATGCTTACGAATAAATCTTAATAGGCATATGTATGTTGTAAAAAATATTATAAACATAACTGTACACAAAAATCAAGGTACTTAGACATGAACAAAAAAGACCCTATTTCGGGAATCATTCTTGCCGGTGGGAAAAACTCAAGGGTAAATGGTTCCAACAAATCTTTTTTTATGGTCGGAAAACAAACTATTTTTGAACGTATCTTCGAAATAATGAATGCATTGTTTGATGATTTAATTGTTGTCACACGTAACCCTGAAGATTTTCTCTGTTGGGATTTAACGATTGTTCCTGATGTTTATAAGGCGCATTGTTCTCTTAATGGTATATACTCTGGCTTACGATACGCAATCAATCCTCAGGCCTTTGTTGTTGCATGTGACACACCCTTTATCTCAAAAGATTTAATTGCGTATATGTGCGATTCATATACGAATTCCTATGATGTTTATTATCCCCAAACAGAAAAAGGGAAAGAACCGCTATTTGCTATCTATTCCAAACATTGTTTGAATTGTTTTAAAAACAATTTACAATTGGAAAGATATAAGATAACAAGGTGTTTAAAAAGTTTAAAATCAGTATCAATTAACGAGTCCACATTGCGTAATAAAGATCCCAACTTGCTTTCCTTTTACAATATTAACACTGAAGCGGATCTGGATTATGCCAATCGTAAACTTAAGGAAAATACGAATGAAACATAATATTTCTGTAAAAAGAAGAATTAAGAAATATATCCCCCAGTTTATGCACAATACCCAAAACGATATTAATCAACTGAAACAAGCTGCCATTGAAAAAAATATCGTTGAAATGGAACGTATCTCCCATAGTATCAAAGGCTATGGAAAACCATTTGGATTTACTGAACTTGGCAATCTAGCAACGAAAATTAACACGGCAATCAAAGCAAGCCAATTTGATGAAGCATGGTCACTTATTCAAGAACTGGAAGACTATTTTTCAAAAATTGAAATCGTTTATCGTGATGATTAAGTCTGTTCAATATGGACAGCCTTATGCTGGAGAGGCGTATGTACAAGTTGGGTGAACATGCTTGCCTTAGACCAAAACCGAATTCCAACCAATGACCGAAAAGATTTGATGCCAGTATTTACAAATATTTGGAATATAAATGTGTGCATATTTTTAGAACGTTATATATAAAAAGGAGACATTATGTCAGTAAAAAAGATTTTGATTATTGCAACCTGTATTTGCTTTTCAATTATGCCGGCTTATGCTGGTAAAGTATACAAGATGGGGTTATCCCTTGCAATTACAGGCCCAACGTCAGATGCAGGCAACCCCTACTCAAAAGGGGTTGAGGATTATTTTCGGTTTGTCAATGATATGAAAATTCTCGGAAATGATACCATTGATTGTATGATAAAAGATGATCAATACAAAACTGCTGTTACAAAGCGAAATTTTGAGGAATTTCTTGATGAAGAAATCGTTTTGTATTTGAATTATTCAACAGGCAGTACACTGGCCTTGAAAAGAGATTTTGAAGAAGTTCAAATTCCTGTTATACCGGCATCATTTCATGCAGGAAACATTGTGAATTCAAAATACATCTTTTTACCCATTGCATCTTATTCCGAGCAAACACTAGGATTAACAGAATATATTGCCAGACGTAATATAGGTAAAACAGTGAATGTGGCAATGTTTATTCATCCTTCAGCTTTCGGTCGGGGGCCTGTTGAAGATGTCCAGAAAGCCATTAAAAAAGGCTTGAACATTAATATTGTTGAAGTTGTTGAACATGGTAAAGATTTGGATAATACACCCATGCTCAAAAGACTGATGAGCAAAAAAGTTCAATTTGTTATATGTCAGACCATTCAGTCTCCAGTGGCCACAATGCTCAAAGATGCCCAAAGATTAGGCTTGGCAGCATCTTCATTTGGCGAAAAAGGCAAAATTACTTTCCTTGGAGCCCATTACACAGGTGGTAATGACCTGATTGCCCTTGCCGGAACAGCCGCAGAAAACTTTTTTTGGACAACCGCATACTTGCTGACATCAGAAAAAAGTGAGGGCACTTCTGCACAATTGGCATTGGCCAAAAAATACAAACGTGATATTAAAGCTGCCAATTCACACAATTATACCAATGGCATCATGGTTGCCCAGGTTGCTGCTGAAACAATTCGACGATTAAAAACAAAAGGCATGGCAGTAAATCGGAAGAATATTTATCATACGCTTAATAACATGAATGGCTTTAATGCATTTTACCCCATTACCACTGTTGGGCCTGTCACTTTTTCTAAAAATGATCGGGCAGGGGTTGATACATTGCAACTTTATACAGTAAAAAAAGGGCAATTCTGTTCTGTAGGTGCACCTTTTCAATCTGAATTTATCAAAAAGATTAAGTAATGCATACTGAAAAAATTCTTCTACAAGTGAATAATATCGAAGTTGTTTACAATGATATTATTCAAGTGCTACGTGGTGTGAGTCTCAATATCCAGAAGGGAAACATTGTTTCTTTATTGGGGACCAATGGCGCTGGGAAAACAACCACTTTACGTGCCATTTCAGGATTATTAAAGCCTGAAAATGGATTTATTCGCGATGGAACAATTTCCTTTCTGGGTGAGAATATCACCAATCTACTGGGCACAAATATTGTTAAAAAAGGTGCTGTCATGGTGCCTGAAGGACGCCGCATTTTTAAACATCTGACTGTTGATGAAAACATCCGGGCTGGTGCTTTTACCAGAAAAGATGGCGCAAAAAAAATACGCACTGATATGGCGCGCATGTATAGCTTATTTCCTCGTTTGACTGATGTTTCCAATCGCATGGCAGGTTATTGCTCTGGCGGTGAGCAACAAATGATTGCGATTGCCAGAGCCCTTATGGCTTCACCTACTATGCTTATGCTGGATGAACCATCCCTCGGCCTGGCACCTTTGCTTGTGGATGAAATTTTTCACAATATTCAAAAAATCAACCAGGAATTTGACACCACAGTTTTGATTGTCGAACAAAACGCCAGAATTTCCCTGACAATTTCCAATTACGCCTATATTATGGAATCTGGAAAAATTGTACTGGAAGGTGACTCTGAAGCAATCAAGAACAATCCTGATGTAAAAGAATTCTATATGGGGCTGACCAAAGGTGGCGCCCGGAAATCATTTAAGGATGTAAAATCCTATAAACGTCGGAAAAGGTGGATGTAAACATGAAAATTTTGGTTGCGTATAATGGAACGAAGGTCGCAAAATCAGCATTGAAACTTGCACGTGATTATGCCCAGGTCTTTAATGCTGAAATTTTTATATTAACTTCTTCAGAAGGTGGATCCCATGAAACAGCAAAAGATATTTTGAATGTTCAAGAAAATATATCCTTTGCAAAACAGTTCATGGCAGAAAAAAACATTACCTGCGAAACACATGAGATGGCCAGAGGACTTTCTCCGGGCGAAGATATCGTTCAATTTGCCCAGGATCATGAAATTGATCAAATCTATGTTGGCATTAAAAAACGTTCAAGAGTACAAAAACTAATTATGGGATCCACTGCTCAGTATGTTATATTAAAAGCAAAGTGCCCTGTTATTTCAGTAAATTATGAATAATCTTCAATTATTTTGGAATAAATAATGAAAATACAAAACTTTACTTTCTACAATTTGATTTGTCGTAATGCAACGACATTTAATAAGGACATTGCCTGGTTAATATCTGAAAGCGGCACTGATATCTCATTTTCTAATTATAAAAATAAAATTCAAACACTTGCACAAGGTCTGCGAACACAGGGTATTCAAAAAGGGGATCATCTTGGCATTATCGGTATGAATGATTTTTATTTTTTTCTTATTTATGGCGCTGCTGCGGCACTAGGGGCTGTGGTTGTACCAATCAACTTTCGACTCTCCAAAGATGAGGTGTGCAGTATTATCAATGATGTTTCTCCCAAAATTCTATTTGTAGATGATGCATTTCAGTCCCTGATAAATGAAATCAAAGAAACTCTCAAAGGAATTGATTATTACTATAATCTTGTACCAAATGAAGGCCGCTATTTAGATGTGACCAATCTGATGACTGATGTCCAGGCATTTGAACCAGCGTTTGTTTCAGGTGATGATCCTTTCATTATTATACATACAGCGGCAATAGATGGAAAAGCCAGAGGGGCTGTGCTGTCACACAACAATATTCTACTGTCAAGTTTACAATTAAGTCAAATTATGATGATTGCTCAGGATGATGTGCATTTAAACATTCTTCCTTTTTTTCATGTCGGGGGCCTGATGATCACAATCAGCGCCTTTATGAGCGGCGCCTTGAACATAATCATGAAAAAATTTGAGGCAACGTTGGCATCTGCTATTATTGATACAAAAAATGTATCTGTATTGTTTGATTTCTCTCCCATTCTTTCAAGGATTCTAGATGCTGCTCAGGATAACAATAAAAATTTGTCTTCATTAAAAAAAGTGATTGGTCTTGAAAACCCTGAAACAATTGAACAATATCAAAATATAACAAAGGGTTGTTTTTATACAATATTTGGTCAAACCGAAACCTCAGGTCTGGTAACTTCAGGAAAATATGATGACCGGCCGGGATCTGCTGGTAAGGTTGTTCCTTTGTCTGAAGTTGTCATTGTTGATGACAATGGAACGCCCCTCCCAAATGGACAGACAGGTGAAATTATCGTGAAAGGTCCCCTGGTTTTTCAAAAATATATTAACTTGCCAGAAGAAACAAACTATACATTCAGAAATGAATGGCATCATACAGGTGATTTAGGGGAATTTGATGATGATGGTTTCTTGTTTTACAAAGGTCGAAAACCAGAAAAAGAGTTGATTAAACCCGGGGGTGAAAATGTCTATCCGGCTGAAGTTGAAAAAGTTATTTTACTTCATCCGGCTGTTAAAAACACTGTTGTTTTTGGTGTACCTGACCCAAAATGGAAAGAAGGCATTAAAGCAGTATGCCAGTTAAATGAAGGTTCACACCTGACAGCTCAAGAATTAATTGACTTTGTAGGACAACGTATTGCCCGCTATAAAAAGCCGCAGTATGTTGAAATTATTGATAATTTCCCCCTGTTGAGCAATGGATCGGCAGATCGAATTGAAATAAAAAAACGCTTCGGAAAGCCTGTTTAATATTTGCTTCAAGTACAGTCCCGCTTGGGCGCATTTCAAAAAAGGGGGCATTTTCTTAGCCCTGAAAGGGCGTAATATAACAGCCCAGGGCAACGCCCTGGGTAATACATTACAATGATTTGAGCCCTGAAAGGGCTACACAT
>Ga0272440_1000166_pt1 | contig 54355 bp, 42 predicted proteins | sample SSMMMBAug17_FD_192440 | JGI IMG/M metagenome (GOLD analysis project Ga0272440, IMG submission 192440) | Marine sediment archaeal communities from Little Sippewissett salt marsh, Falmouth, MA, United States - SSM-MMB-Aug17 | ecosystem: Environmental > Aquatic > Marine > Wetlands > Sediment ... | reverse complement strand
TTTGACCAAAAATCAGACAACAAAGGATTGTTAAAGGACTTTTGCGAAACACACCCATCCTGCGTCAAACAGAAACCATCATAATGACCATGCGTGGCAAAGGCAATACTTTCAAAGGAGTTAACATGATTAACTGCCATTATTTTTTCAATAAATAACTTTAATTGATCCAGTGTTACAGTCTGTTGGTCATATACGAATGCAATGGTATCTTCCGAAGCAGCCTCAAGTAGCATTTCTGATTCGTTTTGTTCTGTCATTGGATTATCAATATCAGACGATATTAATAAAAGGCGATTTGCATTTGATATAAGGTTTAGCGGTAATGCATTCATTGAATCACTAATAGTGTCCATCCGCGCAATTGCAGATTCTTGATCATTCAATGGAATAAAGACTGTTATGATCAACAGTGCCAACATAATCCATTGATATAATTTTTTTGATAGTTTTCCTTTCGATTTCATTTGTCAACTCCTTTGTTTGGGTGATATTTGGTCATAATTATTATCTAACATTTTAATTTTATTCTATATATTGTTTTTCATTTACTATAAACAAAAAAAACCCATTTGATTAACTATTAGTCAACCAATTGAGTTTATTGTAAATAATTTTGAATTATCTTTTGCTTTGCATTTCATGGGCATATCCGGTTTTTGGTTCAATACTTATTGCAAAAATACTTATTGCAAAAAGACAAAGCATTCATGTTTTTTTTTAATAAAGTAGTTTTTGATCGTCATAAACTGTAAATAGCATAACAAAAATTTATTATATAAATTCGGATTGTAATGTCAACTGATAAATCATCAAAATATTTTTTTGTAAAAAAAACATATCACGTTTTCTAAAAAAATGTGTAGCAGTTAATTATGCAATTAACAATCCAACGTCAATCAAGTGAATATCTGAGGTTATAATTTATTGATACTATTAAATTTATTCATTCAATCAACACTTAACATTATTATTAAAAAATGTAAAACACAGCAAACTTTACATGTAAAAATACAATTCATTTTCATTTTTTTACAGCATTAAATGTTCATTAAAGCAAAAAATAATGCAGAAAAATTATTTCTCTGGCATCATTATTGCTTCTTAATTTAAAAACATAGTGCCCTTCGGGCAAATTTTAGAATAGCCGAACTTTTGTGCGCCATCGGAAAGCCTGTTTGATATTTGGTTCAAGTACAGTCTCGCTTGCTAACGCGCGCGGCTCAGATTAAAAGCTGCCGAAATTTTCATATCCGCGCGCGCTAGCAAGCGGGACTATACTTGAACCAATATATAAATATAAAGCAGGATTTTGTTTTTCCGATACATATACATTAAATTATTTATTTAAGGCTACAACCATTCAAAACCTAACGTTCAGAATTATATATAAATAAAGGAATATTTACTTATGATATTTTCAACGTGCTTGTATATTTGCATGGTGCACAGCTGAACGTGTATCCCTTTCTTACCTTTTCTTTGGTTCATATGTTAAAAAAGTCTATTATCAGAATAGTTATATTAATTCAAGTAATTTTTAACATTTAACAAACTTTAAATATTTAAAGCGCACTGAAAATACATTTAATATCAACGAAAATCCCTTATTTCATCAATGAACATCTTCGGCTTTCAACAAAGTCAATAAACTCATACTTCCAAAAATGATATTGGTACTCCATGCCGCCAAAAAAGGGGGCAATTGGCCAGCATGTCCTAAAGAAATGCTGATACTATTCATCATCCAGTAAAAGAAAGCTGCTACAACTCCAAATACAATAGGTTGAGCAAGACCACTGATTTTAGATTGTTTTAATGCAGTACCAGAACCTATCATACTCATAATCAGGCAAATAAATGGAAAAGCTGTTTTGACATACAAATCTACCTGATAGATAGTGGCGTCATAGCCTTCCTGGCGTATCTTTTGAATATAGGCTTTCAGCTCTGAATAACTCATTTCTTCAGATTTTTTAGAAACTCGAACAAGGTCTGATGGCTTGAACGCTAATTTCATAGATAGTTGATCTGGATATGTCACTTTTTGGGTTTCACCTGATTCTTTTAAGAGCTGATAAACAGGTGATTCAAATATCCATTGCTCATTTTTATAATACGCACTCCTGGCATCCACTCTTTTTGTCAGTTTAAATTGGTTGTCAAAAATATAAAGGGTAACCCCATGTGCAGTTTGCTTACGTGGATGAAAAAATGCAATGTTGACAATGAGCCTATCACCGCGAATCCAGATATTTTTTTCACGTGATGTGTGCCCTTTTTGATTTTTTATTTCCTTATACCAGATATAGTTTGCCTTACCTGCTGTTAATGGAATGATAAATTCTGCAAGTAAGAACATAGCAACAGTAGAAACAATGCCAAACAAAAAAATGGGCTGTAAAAGATAATATATGCTGATGCCACTGCCTTTTATGGACAAAATTTCATTATTCTTTATCATTAACCCAAAAGTTATTAATACAGCCAATAAAACACAAATCGGAAGTATCTGACTAAAAATAAAAGGAATCTTGAGCATCATGTATTCAAGAAACCGAGAAAAAGGAAGGTCGGTTTCCATAAAATTATCAATTCTTTCGATAAAATCAATCAATAGAAAAATCATACTGATTGCAATCAAAACAAGCATAAATGATTTGCTTGTCTCCTTTAGAATGTATCGATGTAGCAGCCGCATAAAAAATTACTGCTTTTTGGCAATTGTTTTTTCAACCATCTGGATATAGTCTACCAGTATCTGACTACTTTCCATCAAAATGGCATCAATTTCATCTTCTTTTTTATCTTTCTTATCACTTTTTGAAGAATCGTTATCGTCTTCATCACTGTTTTCCAATTCTTTTAAGGGTTTTAAGCCCTTTGCTGCTCTTTTTTTGTTTTCCCATGAGAGTTTCCATTGATCAATAAGATCACGTTCTTTTTTTCGCTTTGATTCACACAAGGAAATAAGGGTTTTTTCCTGCTGCTTTTCTCTATACTTCAGATTGGCTTTCAAGTATTCAAATTCAACATTGTCTTTAATGCGCATTTCATGTTTCTTTTTTAAGACAGCGATCATTTGTGGTTCAATTTGACACTTTAAATAATCAGCAGGTGTAATGGAGTCGCATTTCATAGCGTGGGGAAGCGTACTTTCACCAATTTTTTCAGGATTGTATAAAGGAGGAAATGAAATGTCAGGAATAATTCCCTGATACTGGGTGCTTTTTCCAGAAATTCGATAAAACTTTGCATGGGTGATTTTGAGCTGCCCCTGTTTCAAATCTAATAAAGATTGCACAGTACCTTTACCAAAACTTTGAGTACCAACAATCACGCCTCGATGATAGTCTTGGATAGCACCTGAAAAGATTTCTGATGCAGAAGCGCTCATCCGATTCATCATGACCAGTAATGGGCCATCATAAACGATATCAGAGTGTCGATCATAATAACGTGTTACCCGGCCATTACTTTCCCGAACCTGAACAATCGGGCCCTTTTTGATAAAATGACCGGTTAACGCATTGGCTTCCTGTAGGGCACCGCCGCCATTATCTCTTAAGTCAATAATAATGCCAGATACGTTTTCTTTTTCCAATTCATCAATGAGACGATCCACATCCCTGGATGTACTCTTATAATCAGATTCCCCTTGATGATAGGCTTTAAAATCCAGGTAAAATGTTGGAATATCAATTACGCCAATATTATATATTTTTTGATTTCGCGTAATTGGCACCACTTTTTTATGTGCTGCCTGTTCTTCCAGCTTTACTTTATCACGTGTAATTTTAATAACACTGGTTGATTGATCATCAGCAGCACTTGATGGAATAATTCTTAAATAGACAACAGTTCCTTTAGGACCACGAATCAAATGAACAACTTCATCTAAACGCCAACCAATAACATCAACAATATCATCTTCAGATCCCTGTCCCACCCCAACAATACGATCTCCGGGTTGAAGTTCACCAGCCTTGTCAGCCGGCCCGGCAGGGACAAGACGCAAAACCTTTGTAAACTCATTATCTCGTTGAAGTACCGCACCAATCCCCTCCAGGGATAGACTCATTTGAATATTGAAATTTTCCGATGCACTTGGAGAAAAATATTGCGTATGTGGATCATAGACCTGTGTTAGGGCATTCATATAAATGCGAAAAGCATCTTCGCTGTTTGTTTGACTGGCACGATTAAGTTGACTTCGGTACCTCTTGCGAAGCAATGGTATAATATTTTCCATTTTTTTACCAGAAAGAACCAGATTTAGCATTTCATTTTTCAAACGTTTTCGCCATAATTCATTCTGTTGTTGGTTTGTATGAGGCCAGGTTGCATTCTCCCGATCTGTTTCAAAATATTCATCTTTTGAATAATCAACATTTTTCGCGTCATTATCAATGTAGTTCAAAGTAAAAATCATACGCTCAATAACTCGTTGTTGATATTGATTAAATATCTGGTAAGCAATGACAAGATCGGATCTTTTCAAAAAATCATCTATTTGTTTTCGATAGGGTGAAAAGGAGTCTATATCAGATTGCAGAAAATATAGACGAGAAGGATCCAGGTCAGATAAATAGGTGTCAAAAATAATTTCAGATAAATCATCATCAAGATTAACTTTTTTATAATGATGATATTTCAGTTTGTAAACAATGCTTTTTACGATAGCAGCATGTTCGGGCTCTGGTTCAAGACGTGTGTAGAAGTCTTTTTTCGTTAATGGCGCATCGCCAAGTAAAGCAGCATGTATGTCTGCATATGCCAGTTGCTGGGTCAGGAAAGCGATGACCATTCCTGCGAACACTAACTTAATTATACGATTATTTAACATCATTATTCCTAATTTTTTTTTAATTAATAAATATGACTTAGGATATCGAAAAACAAGTTGCACAATTGGACATGTCTAAGGTGTCCGATTGGGATATGTGTTTTTCAGTAATCACTTAATTTAATTGCAAATACGACTCAAAAAAAGACTGGATCATATCCAATATTTTTTCATCTGTTTCTTCATGCAAAATATCATCCAACATTTGTTCAAGACCAGGTTCTTTTCTGTTTATAACAGCCTGTATAATATCTTTTCGAATTTCAGGATCATTTTCTTGATAGTATTGATTGATCAGTTTGGCTGAAACAGTGTCAGTCAGAGGCGCTGATGAAGATGTTTCAATTTCAGGCAAACCCAAATCATGTTCAGATAAATTATCATCTGTTTGAATGTCCAACTTGCCAATCGCTTGAATTGCTGATTTTCGGATCAAAGGGATATTAGAATCAATAAAGGGTAGCAAGAAATCTGTTCCTTTTGGCATCCCAGCATGACCCAATGCTCTGATACAGGCAATTACATGACGTTCATCTGAATAATTTTGCAACATTCCAATGAGTCGATTGTGGATAAAATTAGCAGAAACTGAGTTCTTGGCCTTATAAAAAGTTTTATTGAGAAATCCCAGAGATAATATCGCAGCATCAGAGCGATTCATTCCCTGAATATCACTGTTTTCTTGTTCTTGAGAAATCAATTGAAATAACCGGTCAATCAAAATTGGTTTTGGAGAAGCAATGCCGCCAGCAGAAACAGCTGCTTTCAGTCTAATATCCGGTGCTTGATTGTAATCAAGGAAGATATCACTTATTGCGTGTTGTGCCTCTTCATGACCGATCATTTCCAAAAGTAAAATGATATTCTCGGCTGTACGTCCACGAATATTGAGATTTTTTATCAAATCAGGTATAAAAGCCGCTTCTTCTGGAAATTGAGACAGAAACTGTTCTAATCCATGAATATGATCCAATATCACATCCTGCAATGCCTTTTCAAGGATATCTTTTTGAAACATCTCCAGTCGAGTGGACAAAGCCATCTGTTCAGATATTTTCTTTTTCTTTTTTTTCTGCGCTATTGCTGATTTTTCATGTTTATTACTGGTAAATGAATCAATGATATCGTCAACAGGCATATTCGTTTCCCAGATAAATAGATCTGGATCAAGTTGTTGGAAATCAGGAGTTAATAATATTTTGGTTTGCCGCCGGTACCACACAGAACGTTGCGAAACATAAATGGCAAATGTTTCTTCACCAGCATATGATTCAATCCATGACGCATTTTCATCGGACAGTGTAATTTGATGGCTAGAGTTTTCAACAATACCCCGAAATTGAAATTGATCTGTTTTAAAAATTGCATGATCCAAATCATTTAACTCAATACAGCGGATATTTTGCTTGATCAAGGCATTACAGGAATGGGGTTCAAGCATGTACTCAACTTTAAATTTCCCAAAAGCATGTTGCTCTTGCGATCTCCATTTTCTATTTTGAGCCCCCTCACCATTGGGAACCACTGTTTGGATCGTATATATAATTTCAGATAGAGAAATACGGCTTTGGGTATTCAGATGTGGAGGGAAATAAAAATGGTCGGGCAAACCATTGCTTTGCATGGCAACCAAAAAAAAAGGTCTGAATAAGGTTTCCAGGTCTTCATCACGCGATAGTTCATTAGAGGAATCCCCTGCACGTACATTTACGTTCGATAGTTGACACCCTATATAAATGATACCCTCGTCCAAATTCTTTCCAAATATGCGCATATTCAGTGTACAACTGATCTCCATATGCATTTGCAAGGCATAATTATCTGTATCAGTAATCTGACTTTCGAGGGCTGAAGGATAAGTCTGGTCCACTTTTACAATATCGAGATGATATATCTGTCTTGCGCCTGTTTGCCAGTTCAGCTTAATTATACAGTTTTTATCCGATGATACTGACCGATCTTGCATTTTAAAAACAGAATCTTTCAAAAAAGAGGTATCGTGTTTATCCTGACTCCAATAGTAAGCAAAACAGATCATTAGAAGAATGATAAATAATAATAAAAAACGTTTTCGTGAACCTGTTTGTTTTGTTTCATTTTTCATTTTAGTGATCCATCCATCATTACGTAAATGGCTACAAAAATCAAAATCAGCAAAAAAATCCATAGCAGTAAATTGCTCTTTTGATACGTTTTTTCTGGAAATTGAACCTCATCTATAATTATTTCGGATTGTTCATCAGTTGTCACCTTTTCAGGAATTTTTTTTATTGTTAAGGATTCCTGTATTTTACTCTCAATACTATCTGAATAATGTCTGGATAGATATAAGAATCGTCTGGCATCCTTACATTTTTCATCCATATATACAACGCGGAGGAATAAATCGCTGGCCGTTTGATTTTGTTTGGACAATAAAGCATCCAATGCTTTTAAATATATTTGCGAAAACAAAATACGATTTTGAAGTTGTTTGACCTTATTGGTTGCTTCAGTCAGCAAGTATGCGTTTAACTCATGGCTTAGAATATCTTTTTCATAGGCAATTTTTCTCTGGTAATCTTTTACTTTTTGATGCTTAAGAATCAAATTGATATATTTTTCATGTATTTCTTGCGCATCAGGTTCCAGTTCCAATATTCTTTCATAGACAATCAGCAAATGATTATTCTGGTCTTTTGGATCTGAATATCTCAGCTTAATATTTTTTAAGTGACTGTTTGTAGGTGAATGCCGATGATCATCAATAGAATACGCATACAGAATTTCCAAAGAATTGGCTTGAATTTTTAATGCGTGAATTAATCTGGATTTAGCGGCATCAGGTTTCACTTTATGTAATTTTTCAAGAATTTTCTGCGCCTGAATACAATGATCTTGATCAATTAAAATATCTGCCACCATTTGATTTGATTCAATATGTTCTGGATGAATGCGAATAATATGCTGTCCAACCTCTAGCGCATCTTTTATCCGATTGGATTGAAATAAATGAGAAGCAGCCTGATATAAATAATCACTGACCAAAGGCAACACATCCATTTTGCTTAGAATTGTTTGAATGGGATGATTTTTGCGAATCCATGCAGACAAGAAAGCACAATGCACCTGATATCCATTTGCTTGTTGAATAATAATTTTCCAGATTTCTAACATTTGAAGGGCATGTTTTAAACGTTCATAGAACAATGAATTACGTGTTTCATCAAGACGCTGCTCTATCTGCCATTGACTGAGACAATGGTCAACTTCTGCAAGACAGGCAATCACGAGTTTTTGATCAATCGTGAATTTCTCCCATATCAACTTCATCGTTTTTTCATACCGGAGCATCACACCTGAAAATGTTTGGTTGGGAGATGCAGCATAGGGGAGATGCCTAAATTCACGACAAACAGCATCAATAACTATTGGATATCCCCCAGAAAAATCGTGGATCGTACCAACAATTTTTTCCGGCCACTGGATTGAATTGTTGCGTTCAACATACCGAACAAGTGCCATTGTTTCATCAAAAGACATGGTGGAGAGGTGATGCAATCGAAAATCTGAAAAAAGTGGCATATAAAGATTCGTTATATCAGTTGAATATTGACCGCCTGTAAGAATAAAAAATATTTCTCCCTTCAGATGCGACAATGTGGATTTTAACCATAGATATAAAGGATGGATAGTATCTGGCGAACCATCTGGTAGATCAAATTCATCAATACAAATAATAATTCGTTGTGAAGGGGGCAGTTGATCATGAATTTTTGGTAAAAAGCGATTTACAAAATAATTCTCAGGACTATCAGACATTTCATAAGGAATATTTGTTTTAGTGGCAACGTTGGCCATTATATCGGATATAATGCTTTCACTAGATTGCTCCTCAATTTTTTGCGGATCCAGATATAGAGGCACATGAATTTTCATTTTATGGACATATGCGCAAAAAGAAACTAACGCAGATGTTTTGCCAATCCGGGGTTGACCAAACAAAAAAGCCCCATTTTCATTAGGATGGGATGCCATGGTCAACATTTGCTGAATAAAGGAGTTACGCCCCACTACATAATTATCTTCTTGTGTTTTATATATTTGGTCAAACATGAATAATCATTCACTCTAATAGTTTTTCAAAGATATCAACCGCTTGATACGCTGCAATACCGGTGGATGAGAATAATTTAAAAATACATATAATGGATGTGGTGTTAGATTCGATAAATTTTGCACAGATAATTTTTTTAAAGCAGATATCAATGAATTTGGATTCTTTGTTGTTTTGTTAGCAAATTGATCCGCCTGATATTCATTATATCGGCTCAAGCATTGAAGTAAAAGTCCCAAAAAAAAATCAATGGGTGTAAGTAGCATACCAAAAAATATCATTCCGGCATATACTGAAGAATGACTCATAAAAAAAGCATCAAATAGGCCATCGTAGGAAATAAAGATAGAGAGCAAATAAAACATTACGCCTGAATAAAAAATACCAATGAACATATTCATCCAGATATGCATTTTTTTGTAATGACCCATTTCATGTGCAAGCACACCAAGAAGCTCATCATTGCTTAATTGATTGACAAGGGTGTCATACAATGCAATTCGTTTATTCTTTCCAAATCCAGTAAAAAAAGCATTGGATTTGTTTGTTCGTTTTGATCCATCAATTATATAAATATTTTGCAAAGAAAACTGAATTGATTGTGCATAATCCATAATCATATTTTTTAATTCACCCGCTTCAAGGGGCGTAAACTTATTGAACAATGGCATAATCCATGTCGGTGCAATAAATTGGATAATCAGGACAAACAAAGTTACAACACTCCAGCAATACCACCAGGCATTGTCTCCAGTTGCTTCAAAAAGATATAGTATACCAGCCAATAATGGCGCCCCCAGTAATATGGATAAAATGAGACTCTTAACCATATCCAAAACAAACGTTTTGACCGAGGTCTTGTTAAAACCAAATTTTTCTTCAATAACAAATGTTGAATATATAGAGAAAGGTAGAGATAAGATCAGTTTAATTAACCCTAAAACACTCACGTAAATCAATCCCGATCCGATACTACCAAATTTGAAAGTTCGTACCCAATCATCCAGATACGAAAATCCATGACCAAACCAAAAAATTAGAATGATAATCAGATCCAATGATGAAACCCACCATTCAAACCGAGTATTGGTTCTTAAATATTCCTGGGATCGGGCATACCGATCGGCATCATAAAAATTATGAAAGGGTTCAGGAACTTCAGGGCTTATTTGCTTGAGATTAACGATATCTGCAATCAAGTTAAGCAGATAATCGACTATCAACGCTATAAGAATGATCCAGGCAATCCAATTCATCCGAACAACCTCAACTTTTTTCAGGCAGACGATAAAAAAACTCCGCCTGCAAGATTGAAATGACTTATTTTAATTGTCATAAAAACTAAAATAAAATATTATAGCACATTTTCATTTTGGCTGGGCAAAAAAACTATCAGTGAACAAAATAAATAGTAGATGCCCCCGGCAGGAATCGAACCTGCGGCACAAGGATTAGGAATCCTTTGCTCTATCCACTGAGCTACGAGGGCAGAATTATTATTCGACATACACCATTTGACCTGGAAATATTTTACTGCCCGGGTTCATCCGATTCAATCGTAAAAAATCAGCTAAGGTCATATTATGCTTCATTGCTATTTGAAAAGGGCTGTCGCCTTTTTTGACACGATATTGATGATGTCCTCTTACATTGCGTTTGGTGTTGACCGGTATTTTCAATTTTTGACCAATTTTTAATTTTGTCGATGACAGGTGATTCATTCGAACAATATTCTTGGTGGTTGTATCATATTTTCGAGCCAAATTCCATAGAGAATCACCTTGTTTCACATAATGATTGACAAGATTTGATCTAGATTTTTTTCTTTGCCGGCTTGAACGATCCTTATTTTGTTGAGAGTATTTATGTTGCGGGATTTTTAATACATCTCCGACATGAATACGACTTCCACTTATATCATTTCGTCTCCTGAGATCATTAATACTCACATCAAACATATGAGCAATGCTTGAAAGAGTATCTCCTTGTCGAACGCGATAATGTGATTTATAAGATTTTTTCGTATATCGTTTTTCAGAAATGCGTGCATATGGAATTTTCAGCGTTTTTCCAGCAATGATGCGATTGTTTCGCAGTTTGTTTGCATAGCGAATATCCTGAACTCTGACACCATAACGTTTTGCAATATTTGAGAGCGTTTCTCCGCGTCGCACGCGATGGTATTTCATCCTTGATCGATTTGATAAACCTGCTAGAGAGATTCTACTAATATTTGCAATGAGTTTTTGTTTTTTTCCTAAAGGCACTTTGAGGAAATAATTCTCCGGTGGCAAAACCCGATAACGTAATTCAGGGTTCAAGAGATACAATGTTTTTGCAGGAACATTTATTGTAGCCGCAACATTTTTTAGATGAACTTGTCGGTTTACAGTGACTTTTTCAACTGGTGAAGGGTGATCCAGATCATTAGGGTTAAAGCCACATTGTTGCATATGATTAATAATATGTAAAGTTGCCAGGTATCTGGGAACATATCGCGCGGTTTCTCGTGGAAGTCGATCATAAAGATCCCAAAAATTATCTAGATATTTAATATTTTGGCGCTGAATTCTTCTTAGCACACGGCCTTCACCACAGTTATAAGCCGCAAGAACAGTCGTCCAGTCTCCAAAAATTTGATGAAGTTCTTTTAGATAGGCAATTGCTGCCAAAGTGGATTTATAGGGATCCATTCTTTCATCAATATATTTGGTACGCTTCAATCCAAATTTATATCCAGTAGATGGAATAAATTGCCAAAGACCTAGCGCCCGAGACCTTGAAAGCGCTTTGACTTTAAAGCCACTTTCAATCAATGGAAGCCATGAAAGTGCTTCCGGCAAGCCCGCTTTCTTTAGTTCCCTGACAATCATAGGCCGATATCGACCAGAACGTTTATATGAAGCCTTAAAAAAAGAGCGCTCAACCCCAGTAAAACGCTTTATTTCGCGCCTTACATGTTCATTCAAAACAATGGGTATGGGCTCATGTGTACCTGTTACAACAATATTTCTCGAAGCATATATTTCTAAAATACGCTTTGAAATCATAAACCGCAAATCTTCTTTTTGCTGAAAAAGTGCGGGGTCTTCAGTGCTGATATCTAATATCAACTTATAGGCTTGATCCAAAGCATCAATGGCGTGATCAAGTTCACCTTTCTGCCAATATTCCTGACTAGCCTCACAAAACTCAAGAGCTTCATCTAACGACTTTTGAGCAGGTGAAATCTTTGGATACTCAGAAAATGATGGGGACTGAGATCTTTGATTTGCCAGCTTAGATCTCGGCTCAGGAAATGGTTTTTGAATATTCATTTCCATGGGGTAGTTATCTTCAGCAGTTAATGGCGCTTCAGCATAATCTGGTGTTTCTAATGTATCTTCTGTATCTTCTGTATACTGAACTTGATGCCTTTCTTGTAGATTTTCAGATTCCGCTTCATACTCATAAATAGATTCGTTAAGATTATCAGATTCTAATGCTGTCTGACACCCAAAGCACAGGCTTAAAATAATAAAAAACAGATATTGCAAAGTATTATTCCTCCAATTTCATTTGGTGCTCTACACCTTTTTTCAAATTAAAACATATTATTAATCTGCTTTATTAATCATATTTTTTCATAAGACGCAATAATAAATTCTGTTTATTGCATATTTTGAGCGGATATGTCTCAAGTGGCACATTCCCAAAAAGTCGGACACTCACTCACAAGAACCCGAATCCAACTAATATCCGAAGCCAATGTAGTGGTCGAACCTTATGTTCGCCCTCCAAACAATTACCGGAATCAAACCTATATGTATGTTCGGAAACAAACGTATGGTTTTTAGACATAGGCTCATTTATGGTTTTTGTTCGGAAGGCAAATACATGGTTAGCCCTACGAACCAAAACTTGTTTTTTTTATCATTCTATAATGCATTTTGTCCAAAAAAGAAGTCTGACTTTTTGTGAATGCGCCCTTCAAGAATTTATTTATAGGCGAACCTTATGTTCGCCTATAAATATATTTTAATTAAAAGTTATCATAAGAAGAAATATTATAAATGCAAGTAATTAATTACCCCAATCTTTACATGCGAAATTCTCTTAATCCAAAATCGTTTACTACATAAATCCAACATGAATCTATATGATCTTAATACAAACTTAAAGCGGTCATAATGAATAAAACATAGTGTAAAATTAATTTTTAATTGATAAAAGAGGAAATACTTTTGTCTTTATTCATAAATATAATATATTAATAGAGATTGCTTAAACCTTTTAATTATTGAAAAAATCAATTTTGTAGAATCATATTTATTTCTACTTTCCAGAATAAAAAAGAAATATTTTTGAAAAAATGAAAAAAAAATTATTCTTCACTTGACAATAAATCTATTTTACTATTTTATACAATTTACAAAAGGATAATCTTTTATTTATCTAACAATTTATATTATTAATTTAGGAGGTTTACATAATGACTAATGAAACAATAAAAGCCATCGCAAAAGCATTGGCAAATATTGGACATGAACTTGATGCTCTTTCAAAGAGTATGTTGGATGCATGTGAAGCAAAAAAAGAAATCAAAATGCTTCCAAAAGAAACCAAAAAATCTGAACAAGAAACAATAGCTGAAGCTGAAAAACCTGTTTCTATAAAAAAAGCAACGAAGAAACAAAAATCAGAAAAAGAAAAAGAAAAAAAGAAAAAGTTGGTCAAAAAGACTAAAGAACCGACTGTTTTAGATCGCGTATACAAAGTTATCAAGAGAAGTCGAAAAGGTGCGACTGTTGAAAAAATTCAAGAATCAACCAAACTTGATAAAAAACAGATTAGTAATTCATTGTATAAATTGAGTAAAAAAGGATTGATAAAAACTGTATCAAGAGGGGTATATGTACCCACTGATGCAAGTTAGCATATGCTATTAATCTACTTTGGTCGGGATATTTTCATATTCTTAAATTCCCGACTGAAGTTCAATTCACTTTCATTATTTATATAGATGATCCATATTTCGTTATTTTTGAATGATAAACAATATTGCACATAGAGGTGCAAGATTACTTGCCCCAGAAAATACACTTGAGGCAGCTCAAATAGCTCATGAATCTGGCGCTTCAATGTGGGAATTAGATGTTCAGTATAGTGCTGACAAAAAGCTCATTATTATTCATGACGAAACTTTGGAGCGAACAACAAACGTTCATTTGTTTTCAGAATTCAATTCAAAATATCCATGGCGTGTTTGTGATTTTACAAGTGAAGAACTTCAGAAATTAAATTTCGGACATACCTTTAACAAAGCGTCTTCGCAAAAACCTTCCAAACATTATAAAGTACCTTTCCTTAATAAGGCGATTCATCTTTCAAAAAAAATTGGAATTGATATGAATATCGAGATAAAAGACATCAGTGGTCATCCCGGGCATAATAATATTGCCAAACATATCTATACGACAGTTAAAAGAAATTCTTATCTACCGCATGTTCTATTTTCATCTTTTAATATTGAATATCTCTTTCAAATTAGAAATATTGATAGAAATGCACATATTGCATTGTTAAAAGACCGCTCTGATAAGGAAATATTTTATTTACTTGATAAACTGAACGCTCAGGCCTATCATCCATATTGGCGTATTGTTGATCAGTCAATGATTGATCTGTTGCATCACAAACAAACTAAAGTCAATTTGTGGACAGTTAACAACAAAAATGATATGTTACGATTTATTAAAATGGGTGTTGATGGCATTATTACCGATGACCCAGGTTTGTTGAAGTCTATAAACAAATCTTAACTTGCATAACAGATTTTATTTGAAAAACCTGAAAAACAGATTTGTCGGACAAATTGTTTAAAAAAAATCAAATATAAAATAAGGAGGCAAAAAAATTATATGAATTCAGGAGATCAAAAAATACAAGACAATTTACGTCTTGTAATTATTGGCGGTGTTGCAGCAGGAGCTTCGGCAGCTGCACGTGCACGTCGTTTATCTGAAAAAGCATCAATAACTATCCTGGAACGTGGTGAAGATATATCTTTTGCTAATTGTGGACTGCCCTATCATATCGGTGGAGAGATTACTGAAAGATCCGCTTTGGCAATACACACTCCTGAAAGCCTTGCGGAACTACTTAATATCGATATTTATGTTCGAACTGAAGCTACCCAAATAGATACCAATCGAAAAATGGTTATTGCTTTTGACAGTAATGAAAAAAAAGAACGTCAATTTCCATATGATAAACTATTACTTGCACCGGGAGCCAAACCAATACGTCCATCTATGCCTGGTATTGATGATTCACGAATTATGATATTAAGAAACCTCCAGGATATGGACCGAATTAAAAATAATCTAAGTAATGCCAATGATGTACTGGTTATTGGCGCCGGGTTTATTGGCTTGGAAATGGTTGAAATGCTGGCTCATCTCAAGAAGAAAGTTCATCTTGTGGAGCTTCAAGATCAGGTACTCCCTATACTTGACAAAGATATGGTAAAACATATTCAAATAGAGCTATTAGACAATGGTGTTGATTTGGTTCTGGGTGATGGTATTGCATCATTTGAACCTAAGCAAAAAACTGTATTGGCGCATTTGAATTCAGGAAAAACCATTGAATCAGACCTGGTGATATTGTCCATCGGCGTACAATCTGAATCCAAACTGGCAGAAGATGCCAATCTGGAATTGGGCATACGAAAATCAATCGTAGTCAATGAATACCTTCAAACTTCAAATCCGAATATTTACGCAGCTGGTGATGTTGCCGAGACAGCAGACCCCATTTTGGGTCATCGTGTTATCGTTCCTTTAGGTGGTCCTGCCAATCGTCAGGGACGTGTGGCCGCTGATCATATGTTTTTAGGTGATAAAGCCAGACCTTACCCGGGAACAATTGGGACATCCATCGTTCGCGTATTCAGCCTTGCAGCAGGTATCACCGGATATTCAGAAAAAAGATTGGCATCTGAATCCATAAAATTTCAACGTGTCACTGTCACTGCCAATCAACATGCCAGTTATTATCCTGGCGCAGTTCCATTAACATTAAAAATTCTTTGGTCTACAGAAGATGGCAGGTTGTTGGGCGGTCAGTCATATGGTTGTGATGGTGTGGATAAAAGACTTGATGTTCTTAGCACAGCAATTAAAGGCAAATTGACGATTGAAGATTTAAGTCATCTTGAACTGTCTTATGCACCACCATTTGGTAGTGCACGTGATGTTATTAATATTGCAGGATTTTGTGCTCTAAATATTACTGATAAATTGATGACACCCGAATACGACATTCCAACAGATGATAAAAAACAGCTTGTGGATGTCCGCCCTAAAGAAAGTGCAGATCTGCATCCTGTGCCCGGTGCAATCAATATTCCCATGACAGAGTTGCGGAAACGTTTAGACGAAATTAACAGAAACAAACCTGTCGTAACAGTCTGCGCATTGGGCAAAATGAGCTACTTTGCCAGTCGCGTATTAAAACAAAATGGCTTTGAAGTTTCCAGTTTCATTGGTGGAATCAATGTCAAAGACCCACAACCCATGCAACAAATCAATGAAAAAAAGGATGGAGATATCAAAATGGAAGAACAGGCGCTGTCCCCATTATCTCTGGATGCCTGCGGACTTGCATGCCCGGGGCCAATTATGAAAATCAAGGAATCTCTAAATCAGATTAAATCAGGACAAGAGCTAATTGTTAAAGCATCTGATCCTGGATTTGCCAATGATTTTAATGCTTTTTGTAAAGCCAATGGACTTGAAGTCTTGTCAGTGACAAAAGAAAAAGGCATCATTACCGGACATGCAAAAAAAATGTCTCAGACACCTCAAACTGCAAATGTCGAATCGGTGCAATCCGGTGCCACCCTAGTTGTCTTTTCATGTGAACTAGATAAAGTCTTGGCATCATTTGTCATCGCCAATGGCGCAGCCGCCATGGGCGGAGATATTACCATGTTTTTTACATTCTGGGGGTTGAATGTACTTCGAAAAGATATAAACACCAAGCCATTAGATAAAGATTTTATGGATAAAATGTTTGGCCGCATGATGCCTAAAGGAATTGACGCTTTACCCCTTTCAAGAATGCATATGGCAGGTATGGGTACGCGAATGATGAAATGGCGTATGAACAGTAAGAATCTACCCTCTCTTGAAGGGTTAATGGCGGATGCTCAAAAAGCAGGCATTCGAATGGTTGCTTGCTCAATGTCAATGGATGCGATGGGTATTACTCGGGATGAATTGATTGATGGTGTCGAAATTGGCGGAGTTGCTGATTTTCTCGATGCTTGTAATCGAACGAAAACCAATTTGTTTATCTAGTATATTTGTAATAAAGGGCCATCAAGCTAACGAAAATGTAGTTATTCCAACGTAGGGGCGAACCTTGTATTCGCTCCTCCAAACAAAAACCGAATTCAAACCAATTCTAAAAAAAAGACACGAATATTTTCCTAACGCTAGACCATCTGTTCTTTTAAAGTATCAAAACAGACTTTTAATTCAGTCAATGTATTAGTGGCTTTATCAATCTGTTTTTCACGACATAATTGCTCAAGGCAATATGCAGTTTCACGCATTTGAATAGCCCCAAAATTGCCTGCCGATCCTTTGATTGAATGAGCTCCATTTGTTGCAGCTACAATATCACCACATGACAATTTTGTTTCAAGATCTTTCAGTTGTTTCGGTGTTTCTTCAAGAAATAATTGTATGATATTTTTAAGTATTTCTTCATTTCCACCAACACGCTCCATCAAGCTCTGACGATCGAAAATAGTGGGATCTATAGTCTTTATTTCATTATTTGTAACATTTGTTTTTTGTGCGCCTGTACATTGTCTCCCTGATCCATCGGAAGATTCTGTGCTATCATCAGCAATATTTTTTGGTTCAATATCTAGTTTGTCAATCGCCCGAGCGAGTGCATCAATAGAAAGCGGCTTGGTCAAAAAATCATTCATACCAGCATCAAAACATTTTTCTTTATGGCCTTTCAATGCGTGTGCAGTCATTGCGATAATGGGTATGTCATGTCTACACGTTTTACTCCGATTATTCCTAATATGATGGGTGGCGCTCAGTCCATCCATTTGAGGCATTTGGATATCCATCAATACCAGATCATAATCTGATTTTTCCAACATTTCAATGGCTTCACGTCCATTCTCAGCAATATTTGAGCGACAGCCCAACTTCAAAAGCATATTTTCAGTAACCTGCTGATTAACAAGATTATCTTCAACAATAAGTACAAAAAAATCTTTGAATCGTCCATCCAATGACTTATTCTCAGAAATTGATTTTTGTTGAGTAAATTTATCTTTATTAGTGACTTTATGATCTGCATCAACACCTATTGCTTTTAACATGGCCTGTTGCATTTTTTTAACCTGTATGGGACGTTTAAAATACGATGAAAAACCATAAGATTTGTAATTCTGAAAGTCCTCATGATGTAACATGGATACCAGCATAACCATGGGAATTGATCGCAATGATGGTTCTTTCCGGATTGCTTTTGCCAAGGTTTTTCCATCCATCCCCGGTAAATTCATATTGACAATCAGAATATCAGGAAGTTTTTTTAAAGATTGTGCTTGTTTTAATTTATCTATCGCACTAATCGCGTCTTCAGCTTCATTTACAGTACAATCCCATTGGTGTAAATGATATTTCAATAATCTACGGCAGGTGATTTGGTTTTCAACGATCATTACATTTAAATGGGTAAGTTCATCAGGTATTTGAAGCGTGTCCTTTTTTAGTTTGTCCTTATTGAGTGTAATTGTGAACCAAAACTTTGACCCTTTTCGTTCTACACTGGTCATGCCAATCTCGCCCCCCATCTTTTCAACAAGTTGTTTGGAAATAATCAATCCCAGGCCAATACCGCCAAAATCTCGAGATAAAGACATATCCACTTGAGAAAATGGTTTAAACAAACGCGCCATTCTCTCTTTCGGTATTCCCAAACCTGTATCAGAAATAGTAAATCGTAATTTGACATCTTTATCAGTCTCATCTTCCAAATCAATTTCTACAACAATTTCTCCTTTATCAGTATATTTAATCGCATTACTTACAAGATTAATTAAAATCTGTCTCAATCGATTCGGGTCTCCAATTAAAGCGACTGGAATATCATATGGAATAAATGCAGCATAGTCCAAACGTTTCTCAAATGCTCTTGCAGCCATCATATCACTTAAATCTTCAATAGTTTCTCTCAAGTTAAATGCAATTTCTTCCAGATGGATTTGGCCGGTTTCAATATTTGAAAAATCAAGTATATCATTAATAATTGCCAATAAGGAATTAGCGCTGGTTTTAATCGTTTGTGCATATTGATATTGTGTTGCATCCAGTCTGGTATCAAGTAACAAGGCATTCATTCCCAAAATCCCATTCATGGGTGTCCGAATTTCATGACTCATATTCGTAATAAAATCAGTTTTTGTCTGATTGGCAAGGACAGCTTCATCACGAGCAATTTCGAGGGATTCTCTTAAAGCTATTTCTTTTGCAACAATTGCATTTTTCTTATGAATTAACGAACCACCAATTAGCCCAAAAAGAATTATACTAAGTACGAACATGCCTACATTGATATTTATAATCGTCTGGGTAATTCCCAGTACACTTCGCTTACTGACAATATACCCAATCATGTAATCTGTGTTAAAAAAAGAAATAGGTATATATGATGTGAGCAACTTTTGCGCAGATCGTTGCTTTTGGTTTGGTATGCGCCCTTTAACGATTGTATTTCCTGACTCCCTGATAGCAAAATCACTCAGAATAATTTTTGTGGTTTTGGATGTAAATTCAAAACAATTATTGCATAAAAGAAACTGTACTTTTCCTGCGCGACACAATACCCAGGGATGACCATTCTTAGAAATATAAAGCCCAGAAAAAATAGTCTTGAATATTTTCCCTGGATCAATAATGAAAATTAGATTATTAAGAAATTTTTCATGATTCTTTACCGGAACAATAAACGATATACGAATCGTTTTTTCAAAACCATGCGTTGTGATTTTCTTTTTGATAACAATATCTTGATTGATTATTTCATTAATATTGTTTAATTCATAAATACTCTGAGAAAATCGATTGTTGATATCTATTAAGAATTTATTTTTGTTTTTATAAATAATTCGTTCAACATATGAATACTTTGCATAGATTTTATTTAATGAATCATGAACATCAGGATGATTGGCTTCTTTGCCATCAATTTTTTGTATTAAGGTTTCAACATCTTCAGATACCAAGGATTCTATTGAATGAATCTGCGTTGCAACTTTATGAATCTCTGTATTCAAATCATTAAATGTTTCATTGATAATTTTTGTTCTGAGTGCAGTAGTTATCCAGATACCTGTTCCTATTATTATCAAGAGTAACACTGCCGAAATAATAAGCCAAATCGTTTGTTTTTTCATAATCATACCATTTTTTCATGTTAGGATCATTCAGATTATAAACAATGTAACGCAATTAGCGCTTCATGATGAAAAGCCACTCTGCAGCTTAAAGAATGATATCATTTTTTTATATTGATCATGGCATTTTGAAAGTATTCTATATCAAAACTATCAGAAAATCCTCGCAATGATTCAGTTGCTCCTAACAGTAAAACACTTCTTGAATGTTTTAAAGCGCGGGCAAATTTAGCAAACAATTCTTTTTTGAATTGTTCAGAAAAATATATAGAAACATAGCGACATAAAATCATATCAAATTGTCCAAGGTTAATAAATGAATCCTGTAAATTGAATTCTTTGAACGTGACAAGTTTTTTAATTTCTGGGATAATCTCCCATTGCTTGGAATCCATTTTAAAAAAACGATTCTGTTTGTCTTTTGCCAGACCCCGTTGAATTGCAATGGAATCATAACGGCCAGATTTTGCAGTTGTTATTGCTGACGATGAAATGTCAGTGCCAAGAATTTCTAAGCGATCAAGATGCTGAAGCATGGCACGATATTGAAGTATTTCGTAGAATAGCATCGCAAGAGAATATGCTTCTTGACCAGTTGATGAAGCAGCTGACCAGATACGCACTTTTTCCCCGCTGGCCATTCGATCAATCAACTCTGGTACAGCTTTCTTTTTTAGATATTCCCATGCACTACTATCTCGAAACCATGATGTTTCATTGGTCGTCATGGCATCAATAATACGTTCACGAAGACGTCCAGTTTTATCTTTTTTAGCTTTTAAATGAAAAGCCTGGAATGAATCCGCCCCAACTTCTTTTGCAAGTTCTGACAGTCGGGTTTCAATCAGGTATTCTTTACCTTTTTCCAGAACAATACCACAATGGGTTTCAATAAATTGTTTTAGCAACAAGTATTCTGGTTCTGAGACATTAATCATCTTTTGCCTCCTTTTTTGACAAGTTCCTGAATCCGAGTGGCCAATTTTTTTAACGCAATTGTTTCATCAGCATTATCCGATTTTGCAACTGCACCAGGCATCCCCCAGACAACAGAGCTTGCCTCATCCTGGATAATTGAGTAGCCGCCTTTTCGCCGGATGGCACTGACACCTGAAGCACCATCATTTCCCATTCCAGTCATGATTACAGTCAACACATTTCCACCATAAACATTGAGTACTGACCGAAATAAAACATCAACAGCAGGTCGACAACTATTTACTGGCGGGGTATCGATTAAATTGACATTGTAGCCTCCAACACTTTTTTTTACGACCATATGTCTTCCACCTGGCGCAATATACATTACACCAGGCTCTACACGCTGACCATCACCGGCTTCACAAATTTTAATCTGTGATTGTTTATCCAACCTTTCAGCAAGTGATGCTGTAAACATTGGGGGCATATGTTGTACAGCAAGTATTGGCACTGAAAAGTCTTTTTCAAGGCTTGGTATAAGCTGAAGCAATGCATTGGGGCCGCCTGTGGAAACTCCCAAAGCCACAACATCAATTCTATTGACTGTCCTTACTTTCTGTTGTGGGGTTATTTGTTTTTTGGCTATAGGTTTTTCTGTACTCGTTTTCACCTCATGAATGGGTTTTACTTGAATACGATTGGGTTCTTTTTTAGATTCTGACTTTGATTGAGAAAGGCTTAAATTTCTTGCTTTTCTTGAAAATTTACGTGTTTTTACCAAAGACATCAATGGAATAAGCGCTGAACGTAATTTTGCAATATTTTTTTCAACAGAATCTTCGGATGGTTTTGTTATAAAATCAAGGGCACCTTTCTCCAAGGCCTGCATCGTTAAATTAGCATTCCCCTTTTCAAATGCACTCAGCATTATGACTTCTATATGGGGATAATCCTTTTTAATACTTTGCAAGGTTTCCAGTCCATTCATGACAGGCATGTACATATCTAACAAAACGAGATCAACATCCTTAATATTTATCTTCGACAAAGCAATTTTTCCATTGGATGCTGTCCCAACTAATTGTGTATCTTTAATTTCTCCAACCAGTTTTGAAAGAATTTGTCTATAAGTGACTGTATCGTCGACAACCAGAATCTGTATATCCTCAGACATGGATAACTCCTTCATATAATTCAAATATTTTTATCCGGTCTTTATACCATTCAATTAATTCTTACCGGTACTTTTAAAATTAATTTGATTGTATCGTATTTTTAATCTTTAATGCAAGAAAATAATACAGTTGTTTTTATAGAAAATTGAATTCAATGTGAATCATCATCAAATTATTGACCCCCTCGAAAAAAAATAGTATGTATAACTTATATTTATAAACACAATCCAAACTAAAAAAAAAAAATTTAAAAAAAATGTGTAAGAATTTTGAATTTTTTGTGTCTATATATAGTAGAAGGGATTTTTTTTTATAGATCTTTTAATAAAGTTAAGGAGATAAGATCATGGTCATGTTTTTAAGAATAAAAGGTTGTATAATTGTTTTTTGTATTTTTTTTATGCTTGTGAGTATTAAAATTACTGAATCAAAAGTCGTTCCTGGAACAGTCAGTCCAGCTCAACCTACCAAAGATGATGAAAAAACTGATAGGCATTTTGATAACAAGTTAATCGACACAAAAACAAAGGTCAACCTGACATTAGGTACAGCATCAGAAAGCGGCGTTTTTTATCCAGTTGGCAGAGGAATCAGCGAAATGGTAAACAAACGAAAACTAGAGTATGGATTACAGTTCATAACTTACAGCACGAGTGGATCATTGTATAATCTTCAAGCCATTCGCAATGGTGAGCTTGATTTTGCCATTTCCAGGTATGATCTTGCATACGAGGCCTATCGTGGAATTGGAAATTTTAATAACCAGGAACCAATTACTAAACTACGCTACATAGCAATGCTTTATCCTATGCCAATTGGTGTGCTTGTCCACAAAAATTCGGAAGCCCAACAACTGAAAGATTTAGTTGGGAAACGAATCAACATTGGAAATCCAGGATCAGGCAAAAGATCTGTTGCCAACATGTTATTTAAAGCCATGAACTGGAAAAATTCTGATTTTGATCGTGTCACAGGCCTTGCAACACGAGAAATGGGAAATATTTTTTGTAGCGGTGGGCTTGATGTAATTATTGAACTTTTGGGCATGCCTGCGGCATTTTATGATCGAATAACACAAAAATGCATGGGAAGATTTATTCCTATTCCATCAGATGTTGTTTTAAATGTCCAGCGTGACAATCCATTTGTTCAATCCTCTGATATTTTGGGAGGAGCCTATCCACACAATCCAAAAACTGTATCTACATTTCAGATTGGTGCAATTTTGTTATCATCTAGAAGACTATCCGGTGATGTTGTATTTCGCGTCTGCCAGACCATTTTTGATAATATTGAAGAATTTAAAAAAATTCACCCGGCGCTTCTTATGTTTAATTTAAATAACGTAAAAAAAGAACAGACTTACATTCCTTATCATAATGGTGCAATCAAGTATTATCTGAAACAAGGCTTGACAATGTGAATAGAATTTTGTTAATGAATGGTAATTATGAAAATCCATATTTCATTTAAGGATTCCGCCCCAATTAGGAGTGAACATAATGCGATGGATAACCAATTTTTTTTTTATTGTTATAATCGTAACCAACTCATACTCTTTAGCAGCAAGCCGTCCTTCTCCACACAATCAAAATAGGATTGTTGGCGGAACCATTTCCGAAAATAATGCCTGGCCCTGGATGATTGGACTTGTAGAAAATGAAAAAAGTGGCCCATTATGCGGTGGTGCGTTGATTCACCCGAGATGGGTCATCACTGCAGCGCATTGTATGGAGTCTGATACAAATGGTGTTGTTTCAGCAGATTATTTTCAAGTTGTCAGCGGCATCTTTGATTACGAACAAAACTATGAAGCACATATGCATCCCATAAAACGAGTCATATCTCATCCAGATTATAATAATATTACCATAGATAATGATATTGCTTTATTGGAACTTACTTCCGAAATCTCAGACGTCCCTCCACTTGATATCTATACAGGAGAGATATTAAACTATACAGGCGTTGTATTGGGGTGGGGAAATATTTCTATCAATGGAACTGTGTTTTCTGACCAACTTCGTGAAGTATCTCTGCCTGTTGTTCCTTTTCAGACTTGTGTTGAAAGCACGGATTATATTGTCACTGAAAATATGTTTTGTGCCGGATATCCAAATGGTGGAAAGGATGCCTGTCAAGGGGATAGTGGTGGACCTTTTGTAATTTATCATAACCACCATTGGCTATTGGCTGGAATTGTCAGTTGGGGTGTTGGATGCGCTGAAGCAGGTAAATATGGTTTTTTTACACGTGTGCCCAATTATTATTACATTTTTATTTCTCATTATGTCCCACTTCAAGAGTCTTTTATTCAGGGAGATATGAATTATGATAGAAAAATTGACATGAAAGATGCCTTAATAATACTTGACTATCTTTCTAAGGATTTTTCTCAACATATTAATATCTCACATTAAATATAATTTTGAAAATCTTTGAAAAAATGTTTCCCATTTTGAATGGGATTGAAATGTTTTTTTCGCCTTTGATCCTCGTTTCGGCCAATTATTTAATTCCATTTCGTTAAAAAGTGTAATTATATCAACTGGCCGAAACGATAATCAAGGCCTTTTTTCCGAGCTTTCTTGTATTTTTTTTTAATTTTGAAAGGTATCATCCAAATGAATAAAACAATAAAATTAACTATTTGTATTATTCTTTTCTTAATATTATCAGGAACCAATCCAGCCTCATCCAATGAGAAAAAAGTTTTTACCATCGGATGGGATCCCTGGATACCTTACCAACACATCAATAAACATGGAAGATTGGTTGGACTAGATGTTGAACTGCTTCAAGCAATTTTCAGGGAAATGGGCTGTAGGCTTCTTTATAAAGAAGTGGCTTGGAAACAACTTTTACCAGCTATCAAACGCGGTAAAATTTTATTGGCAGCAGGTGCATCAAAATCAGTGGAAAGAATGTCATATGCTTATTTTTCAGATCCATATCGGACAGAATCTGTTGTCTTGTTTATTCGGAAGGGAGAAAATTTCATAATCAAGCAATTATCTGATATAATAGATAAAAATTTGATAATTGGCACCATTAAAGGATATTACTATGGCAAGGAATTTGAAATACTAATGTCTCGAAAGGAATTTAGAAACCACGTTCAAGCTGTATCAGGAGATACTATCAATATCAGGAAAACCTTGAGCAAACGTATTTTTGGCTTTCTTTGTGACAAATATGCGGGAATTTCAGCAATCAATAAAGCAGGACACTTCAATCAATTCGAAGTTCATCCTAGCCCAATCAACTCTTCAGACATACATGTCATGTTTAGTAAAAAAGCGTGCATACCTTCAGATGTAATTCATTTTAATGCCGCGTTGAAAATACTGCAAAAAAAGGGGACAATAAAACAAATCATCCATAAATATTTCCAATGAACAGATGTAAAATGATTAATTATTTAGCTCTATCAGTTCTTTCTGATAGTTTTTATATTGTGGATGATATTTGCCCCAAAGCAATCCATGATAATCATTATAATAAAGATTCCGGTTAACCATTTTGGCGACATCAATTGTTTGATCCATAAAATTGCTTAAAACCTGGTTAACCATTGCAGCAATAATCATATCTAAAATATCACTTGAATTGTTATTGCCACTTCTAACTACTCTATTCTCATTGTGCCAGATTTGATTGCCTGTAGCCGTATCAATCAGTCGTGCAGATATGTGAACGATTGTCTGAGAATCAATCACTTTAAATTTCGTGCCCCACTCTTTTATCTTTATATATAACACAGCATCAGGATGAATAATTTCATTAATCTTGCTTAAGGAAACCCGATGCATATCTTCCGGTGTACTTACACCATTCTCTTTCATCAAGGCATCAATAACAGCCACAGGGAAAACATAATAACCTTTCTCAGCAATGGGACGACTTATGATTGAAAGGTACATATATGGAGCCATAACAGCCATAGATTGATTCACCGGAGGCAATACCAGTATAGATACAGGCATTTGTTTCAAGTATGGTCGATATTTATTGGGTTTGTCCACTATTGATTGGCATGCTGTTATGCTAATGATCCACAACATCCCAATGGAATAAAAAATACATTTTTTCATTTTTTCATCCGTTCAATGAGCCCATCTATAAAAAATTTGGATTCTGGAAACAGTTTTTTTTCAACATTGAAATGCTCTATCGCTCGAACAGATTGACCATCAGTAATATACAAATATCCTAAATGTGCATGCAGCCCTGGTGGGGGCATTCTTTCTTTTGAATATGTTTGTTCTAACTGATTCTCTATTAAGATAATTTCTTCTTGAGTAGACAAGCTGCCCGGTTTGTTATACCTTTTATATAGATAGTTTTCATAATCGCCCCATTGATATAGCGTGGAAGATGCGCATCCCATTTCAATACACATTAAAATATAAAAAAAGATAATCGCTTTACTTTTTAATTGACAGCAGACCATTCTCCGCGCTCCAATCCTTCAACAAGTTTATTCACTGCATCCATAATTGACAGGTTTAAAACCTTATCAGTTAATGATGCATCATAGGAAGCCGTTCCACCAAAACCAATAATTTCACGATTTGATAACTCATATTCTCCAGCACCTTGAACAGCATATACAATTTGAGATGATTGGACATCAACAACATTAATTGAAACTTTTGTGTACGCAATTTGTTTTCTGCCATGGCCCAAAATACCAAATAATTGTTGATCTCCAACAACCTTCCTGCCAAACTCAGTGACTTCACCTGTTACAACAAGAGATGCCCCCATAATTGATTGTTTTTTACCCGAAAAATTTGATTCTCTGGCAAGATTTGAAAGATTGCTTCGGTCAACTGTAATAAAACGATTCGTTTGCGTAAGATGCGTTTTTAATATCAATTTTGCCTGAGCTCCCAGACGATCAGTACTATCGGAAAAAATACCATTCATATAAGTAGAGCGGTTGGCAAATTTTCCTATAGCCAAAGTTGATTTGGGGCCACTATATCGTGATTTAAATGTTTTTACAGACTCTGTTTCCAAAGTTTTATGCGATTCAGTTGCACATCCAACAATAAGCAAAACGAACATAATGAATATTGTATAACAACTCATTGTTTTGATTTTTTTGACCGCGTTTTGCAATAAAATGTTCATAATTATTCCCCTCATATTATTCAAAGTTTAAATGTTTGTTTGAATTGTCCAATATTATATTAATAAATATATTTTTTCACCTTATCAAATTGACAAGAACAATGTCAAGTATTCTCTATCAGTATCCAACGATCATTTTTTGTATTGGCATGTTAATTGTATATTTTCAAAAAACAATTTAGAAACGAATATAAAACAACATAACATCCAACCATCTTTTCAGACAGGACAAAACAATGCAAGAGCCAATACGTAACAAACAATATTTTTTTTATTTATTGATTATCTTGATTATTCTTACGCCACCAAACATTTGTGCATATGATTTTTCAGATGCGCTCAAATATATTTCACCCAATAAACAAGGTGCAAATGATGGGATAGTGTTTCTCAAAACGTTAAGAAAAATTCTGGTTACGCATAAGTCCGAACCAGAAGTGGCAGAATTCTTAACTTTTTGGTATAATTCAGTTCAACAATTTAATTTTTATCAATTATATAATAGCCCCTTTTTGAAACCCGTTGACAATGGATATCGTGCTGTTATCTTTCAAGGATATCATCAGGTAAACCATTTTCAGCTGGCTTTGCCATCTGAAACAGGAGAAAAAATCCCTATATCGCAATTGGGTGATTTTAAATCATCCTTTGGTTTGAAAAAAAATAACAAATGTATCACTGGTGATCGTTCTTATTCGGGATATATGGACACACAAATAGCACTAAAACAGTTTTCCAATAAAACGCTTGCCGCAATGTTGGAAGGACTAATTACTGTTGTTGATCCGGATAATCTTGCTTCACTGAATCCAAAAGAAAGTCATCGCTTTGAGGAAATTGATGGTTTTTCGAGAAAGGCAATCAATGTTTTTAATAAAACTTACCCCCGTTTCCAAAAATTTTTGGATGAATATTTTATTTTGCATTCTGCAATGGAAAATAAAAGATATCAATATATTCCTTTTACCCATTTCAAGCTAATAATGGAATTTGATTTTAAAAATCTAAAAAAAAAATTTCCACATTTAACTTATCAACTTAATCGTCTGGAAAGTTTGTTTCAATTCAAACTATCCTTTGTAAACAAACGCGGTAATCATATCTTGGATATACTAATTGATAGCCAGGATAAGTTTTTGTACCTGGATTTTTATACTCACCAAGGAAAGATAATCCCTTACTCTGATGAAGGCACCCCCATATTTTCAGATGCATTCTATCCAACAAAAGTCACAGACTATAATTTTGCTATGAATGTAGATATTTTTTTCAATATATATGGCATAAAGTTTCGAACAGACAATATCAAAATTAATTGTGCTTACCAATCCAGAAAGAATTTTGGCAAAATTATTTTTAAGTTAGATGAAATCCCCAATACCCAAGTCAGTGGCAGGGCTTACCATATTGTACCGACATGGTTCATTGATATTATGATCCCCGGAAATATTGATCAGTTAATTGATAATTTTTGCAAAGTGCTCATTTCGGCCAATAATTCTGAGGGATCATACCTTCGTTTACTGTGGGACACTCACAATCCAAATGATGTCTTTCTTTATCCCCATGCAAGCAGTGAGTTCATTGACAATTTTTTCATACTGTTTGGATTCCAAATCTGGCATGAAAAATTCAAGATGTCTGATGAAGCTGCATCAGATCTGAATAAACTCAATGTTCTCGGACTGGAAGCATTAATATTAGATATTTCCAAACAACTATAAATTTATATATAATCGTCCATCTTTGGTTTTTCCTGGTACAAATTCTGCCCTCATAATTTGCGGCACATTTAATCCAAATAAATGCAAATTAAGCCAATGAAAAAACCAAAGTTGGACGATCTTATAGAATATAAATATTATATCTGCTTCAATATTTTTTATTATTAAATCTTACCATTTCTTGACAACTAAATTATTTCATTTTTCTTGTCGTATAAAACGTAATTTGACAAACGGCCAAATTCAGAATAAAGTAAATGTTTAAATAATGTTTATTAAGGAATGCTCTTAAAAATAAGTACCCCAATCTGACAGATCGGAAGGTTCAAAAATGTTCAACTTGAATGACTTGCCGGATTTGGGAACTTATTTTTCGAGCAGTTCTTAATGTTTTATTTCCATACATTAATGAAAAGGAGGCAATATGATTTGGGCAATTGGAGACATACATGGCATGCTCGACCCATTAACCCGATTGATTTCAAAAATTTTCTGGTTTCACAACCGAACAAATTTTGAACTTGATAAAATAATTTTCCTGGGTGATTATATTGATCATGGGCCGTCATCAAAGCAAGTAATTGATTATTTAATTGATTTACCTTGTGATAAAATATTTTTAATGGGAAACCATGAAGACCTTCTGCTTCAATTCATTAATCAATCCGATTTATTCAAGAATTTTGGCAATGTCTGGTTTCGTGGCAATGGTGGCCAACGTACGGCAGTTTCATTTAATCCCAATTTAAACTTAAAGGACAATGAAGAGGAGTTATTACCAGAGGAACTCGCGCTTGATGATAAATATGTCAATTTTTTTAACAATTTACAACTATCTCATGTTGAAACAATTGGTTCCAAAAAATTTGCATTTATTCATGGATTACTCAGCAATGAATTCCCTGTCTCTGACCAGTTAGCCATCAAGAGTTTTGATGAATATCATGCCTGGTTAAAAAAACATAATGTATGGATTGAAGACTCACTTCTTTGGGATCGAACGAATCCAAAGAATCGTTTTGATGACTACATTCTTGTTCATGGCCACATTCCAACGCCACGATTGGATAAAATCTGGGGAGATATTGATAACTACGATATTTCCTCTGATCTTCCCTTTGTAAAATTTAAGAAAAAACCAGATGAAACCCTTGTTTCAAAATACCATGAATTTCAAAGCAGTTATCAATTTGATGCTGACATTGACGATATGATCGCAATAAATGTTGATACAGGTGCAGTTTATGGGCATTCATTAACTGCGATTGGATTCTCGGAAAAAAATATTGAAAATCAATTATTTACTGTTTATAAAGTTTCTGTTGGTAAAGGATACCGGATGAATAATGATTTTGAATCGCTGAAAATCAATTATGGTACATGATTAATATGCATTGAATGTATTTCAATCTAAACAATTTTCAATGCTTTAACAAAGGCTTTGCATGTGAACGTGGGCCAATCGGCTCAGCCTTTATTAATTCTTGATGATACAGCAGTGATGCTGAATGTATTGAAATTGAGAAAGGAAAATATTTTGGAAAAACAAACAAAAATATTATTTGTCGAAGATGCCCGAACAGTTCGCAGAATGTCTGTGGCAATGTTACGTGAGCTTGGTTATGTACACATCACAGAAGCTGAAAATGGAAGCGATGCAATAGAAAAACTAACATGCCTGGGTCCCTTTGATCTGATTATCAGTGACTGGAATATGCCTGAAAAAACCGGTTATGAATTATTAAAATGGGTTCGAAGCACAAATATATCAAGATCAGTTCCCTTTATTATGGCAACTGCTCAGGGTGAAAAGCTATCCTATAAAAACGCCCTCAATGCTGGTGCAAATGATTATCTGATTAAACCATTCAGTTCAAAAGAACTAAAAAAAGTTATTGAAAGAGTTTTATATGGAAAAGGCACTGTTGATTCAAATCAAAAAATATTTTCGCCACGTGTTACAGATTCAGGTAAACTAAAAATCAAAGTTTCCCATATTCAAATTACTGACCATCTGACACTGGCTGTTCTTAAATATTTAATTGATTCAAAAAAGATTGTCCCACAATTTTTTGAATTAGAGACACAATGTGCAGAAAGTTGGAATTCAGTTCAAAATGCGTTGGAATCAGGCGATGTTGAATCCGCATTTGTTTTAGCTCCCATTGCAATGGATTTATTTGCAAATGATATACCCATCAATGTTATTTTATACGCCCACAAGAATGGCAGTATATGTGTGCGGAAGAAAAATGAAGAATCCGCTGAGCAACTTCGTGATATATATCGAAACAAAATTTTTTATATTCCACATTTGTTATCTATCCATCATATGTTGGCGTTTATGTTTATGCGTGAAATTGGTTTGAATCCAGGTCTTACAGATAATCCAGATGCCGATGTCTTTTTTGAGGTTGTCCCCCCCATCAAGATGCCGGAATTAATTGTTCACAATGAGGAAGTAGCAGGCTTTATGGTAGCAGAACCAATGGGTTCAAAGGCAATCATCGATGGAAGTGCTGAATTAATGTATTTATCCAGTGAAATATGGGATTATCATCCATGTTGCGTGGTTGCCATTCAACGCCGACTTATTGATGAGTTTCCGGAAGCAGTACAGGAATTTACAAACCTTCTGGTTCGTTCAGGCTTGTTCATCAAAAGCAAACCCCGGACATCAGCTCAGATTGGCGTAAATTTCTTCGATCCAGGCAGTCAACTGGGATTGACATCTAACATGCTGGAAACAGTCTTACAGCATCCATTGGGAATTAAAACAGACAATCTTTATCCGGTTATTCAGGATTTGGAACAAATCCAACAATATATGTATAATGAAATGAGTATAGGTCATCAAGTTGATCCTCATCAACTTATAGTTTCCAAATTTGCAGATGAAGCATGTAGTTCAAAGGCTTCAGAATATCATATGAATGCAATTCAAGATATTGCTGATTCTGTTTCACAGCTTTTGGGGCGTTTGTAATCTTCAGGTGAAAACATGAAAATCAAAACAACAATCTTAATTATTTTATTACTAAATTTTTCTGTTAACTTGGCAGAATCATCACATTTTCCAGATATTAAGCCCACAAATTCTTGGATTCAGTTAGCTGGAAAACTAACAATCAACAAGCATGATCCTGTTAATGGCGCAGATGAAATTGCTGTGTTTGTTGATGATGGTAATGGGGGAGAGTTAATGGTTGGTAAAACAATTGTTGGGAATACAGTAAATAATTATTATGTCATCAATATTTTTCAAGATGAACAACAAACTCAGGAAAAAGATGGCGCGATTATAGGTGATTTGTTAATTATCAAAGTATGGAGCAGCCAGTATAATATTGAGCAAACCATCTCAAACAATCAATTGACTGTTGAGGCTGGCACAGGATTGATACAACCAGACTTTCCACCAGTTTATCAGACTTCAATGCTACAATATGGCTATCTAAATATCGCCTTTTCCAATCTTTCTGGAAAGTTTGTAAAGCGCTCCATACCAACAAATACGAAATTCGGTGTATTATGCTTTATGACCTTTCTCATTTTTTTAACAATAATAACAATGCGCAAGAGTGATTCTTGTTAAAAAACGAGGATATCCATGTCCCTACCAATAAAAGTTTTAGCTATGATCGCCTGTTTTTCAAGTATATTAACATCGACATATGCAAAAACCGCATTTTTCACAGACTATACCATCACAAATATTTACCATCAATATATTGGCAAAGTTTCATTTGAAAACGAAATGATTGAAAACTACCAGGATGAATTGGGTGTCTTTGTTGCTGACAATAACAATAACGCTCTTTTGATTGGCGCATGTCGTATTGGCGAAAACTACCCTGGATATTATTTTGTTAACGTATATGGAAATGATAGTCAGACAGCAATAAAGGACGGAGCAAATGTTGGTGATACTCTAACATTTAAGATCTGGGATAAAAGTGAAAACAAACAGTACGTGCTTTCCAATTCAAATAGTCTTTCTAGTGAAACCGCTCCAGGTATTTTATATCCTGACCTGCCTCCCATATTTCAATCAGGCTTTGGCGCCCAGTATGGGTATCTCAATCTGATTGCTCGCAATCAGGATTTAAATGAAAGCACTGTTTATTTCAATGCTATCTCACAACAAGACAGTATAAAGCTAATATGGTCCACCGGTTGTGAAAACAATCTAACCGGTTTCCTTATTTTTCGAAACTCTGCAATCAACACCGATTATATCAATATTTCGACAAATATGATCCAGACAAAAGGTACTGAATTCAGCGGTGCAGATTATTGTTTTATTGACAATGATGTGTTAAGCAATATATTGTATAATTATCAATTGATTGCCATTGATCTTGATGGGCAACAATCTATCGTTCAAACATTAATGAACTTATCTGTCTGCCAATCCTGTTCTACCCATTTTGACTTGAATGGAGACAAAAAATTTGGCCTAGCAGATATCATTGAACTGATGAAAAGGATAATTCACTAATGCGTTGGATAATCACAACAATTTTAACTTATTTATATGGTATTGTAGGAACAACAATTGCAGCCGCCTCTGCAATGATTGTGGCATTGCTTGGGGATACGAAAGGACGCTTTTGGTGGCCAATCTCCAGATATTGGTCATATGGTTTAATGAAAGCTGCTGGTATCACAAAAATTCATACCGAAGGTCTTGAAAATATTACAGAATATGATTCAGGCGGCGTTTTAATGTCCAATCATGAAAGCCATTTAGACCCGCCAACCTTTATTTATCTGTCCAAGAATTACCCCCTTCACTTTTTGGTCAAACATACATTGTTTTATTTTCCTATTTTTGGGCAGAGCCTTTGGGCGGTGGGACATATTTATATTAACAGAAGTAACAGAACTAATGCGTTTCAAAGCCTGGAAAAAGCAGCCCAAAGTATTGCTGAAGGTAAGCGAATTTACGTTTTTCCTGAAGGTACGCGATCGCGTGATGGTAAATTAAAAAAATTTAAAAAGGGTGGATTTCACTTAGCCATAAAAGCAAAAGTACCGATATTTCCTGCTGCAATATCAGGAACAAATGAAATTTTACCGCCTGGCTGGATCAACCATGGTGCAGGTCCAGTTGTTGTCCTTTTTGGAAAGCCTATTCCAACAGATAATTATACACTGGACAATCGTGATGAATTGATAAAAAAGGTATATTCTGAAATCAGCCATTTAAAAAATCGAGCCAATAAAATACGAAAAGAACTTGCATATGAAGAAACATTGGACAGTTAATCTTCTTAGGAAAGCTCAGAGCATAACTTTTTCTATCGGAAATGTCTGACTGGTATCTTTTTTTATTCAGTATTATCATCACTAATTACCTACTAACGAATATGGCGTATATATGGACTTTATATTATATATCACTGGCGTAATAATGATTATAGAAGGTATACCATGGTTTTTATCTCCAGAAAGATTAAAACACTGGATTACGCAACTAATTGAAACACCTGAAGAAATCCTTCGGATTACCGGTTTTGGATTGATGATCTTTGGCCTTTTACTGGTATATATTAGCAAACAAATGGGTGTAAAATGACACAGGCAATCCCAAAAAAGCCTGAATGGGCTCAAGATAACTGCAAAGCATACTCATCACATATTCTTCCAGGAGTATCTGATGTTCATGATGGCAATCTGGCATACAAATCAAGACATTCGTCACCCAGAATTATTCACCGAAAAAAGCTAACCGCTGATGACTACATTCAAGGCATATTAAACAGGGATCGCGCCATTATCGGACGTGCAATCACATTGATCGAAAGCCAGTCAAACCAACACAGATCGACAGCACAAATAATATTGAATCAATTGACTTCACACACAGGAAAATCCATTCGTGTGGGTATAACCGGTGTGCCTGGAGTTGGTAAAAGCACTTTTATAGAGGCTTTGGGGTGTTATTTGTTGGAAAAAAATCATCGAATTGCAGTATTGGCTGTTGATCCTAGCAGCAGCTTGACAGGTGGAAGCATATTAGGAGACAAAACGCGGATGGAAAAACTTTCACGTGATCGACGTTGCTTTATTCGACCTTCTCCCTCTAGCGGCACATTAGGCGGAGTCGCACAAAAAACACGTGAAACAATAATGATTTGTGAAGCTGCGGGTTTTGATGTTATCATGATAGAAACTGTCGGAGTTGGACAGAGTGAAATAACTGTTCGTTCAATGGTGGATTTTTTTTTACTGCTGATGCTTGCGAATGCAGGTGATGAGCTTCAAGGAATCAAAAAAGGTATCATGGAAATGGCGGATGCAATACTGATCAACAAAGCAGATGGCGACAACAAAACACGCTCTGAATCAGCAAAAAATGAATTTGAAAGAGCACTTCACTATCTTCAGCCCAGCATTGAAGGATGGCGCTCACATGCATATACATGTTCATCAGTAACAGGAGATGGAATATCTGAAATCTGGGATGTTATTATGTCTTTCTGTAATAAAACAAAAAACACTGGTATTTTTTTTGAACAAAGAAAAAAACAGAGCTTGCAATGGTTTTATTTTTTGATTGAAGAACAATTGAAAAATATGTTTTTTCAAAACATGGAAATTAAGACACTTTTACCTCAAATCGAAAAAGATATCATTAAATCTCGATACACCCCATATAGTGCAGTTACTCGGATCATGAAACAATATCAATCCAATTTTTTTGATCCTTCAGTCAATGACCTACCTTTTAATTCCAATAATATCCCTTGACATATTCACTAAAACAATGGCATAATGTTGGATTCTTTAATTGGTAAGACTTGATGTTTCAATCAAGTGATATGAATAACAACATAAAAACTTGGCTCGCGTAAGTTTTTGCTCGAACTCCAGTATATGCGTATGGACTTATGTGAATCGAGTAGAAAGGTTAGAGAAGAAAGAATGGACAATCGGATTCACAATTTCAATCCAGGCCCTGCCACATTGCCATTGCCGGTTTTGAAAAAAATTCAAAGCACATTTTTGAACTATCAGAATACCGGCATGTCAATAACTGAAATCAGTCATCGTTCCAAAGCATTTGATGATGTCATCAACGATGCCAAAGCACGGACCCGGCGTTTGTTAAAAATTGATGATGCCTATGATGTTCTATTTATTCAAGGTGGTGCCAGTCTTCAGTTTTCAATGATTCCCATGAATTTATTACCTGATGACAAAATAGCAGATTATATTAACACAGGAACCTGGTCAACGAAAGCAATTAAAGAGGCCAAAATCTTAAATAAGCAGGTTTCAGTCGCAGGATCATCAGAGGATAGAAATTATTCGTATATTCCTAAAGATCTGAATCTCTCATCAGATGCAGTTTATGTGCATATTACCTCTAATAACACCATTAAAGGGACCCAATGGCATGAATTTCCAGATACCAATGGTATTCCAATTGTATCAGATATGTCTTCGGATATACTAAGCCGCCCCATAGATATGAAACCTTTTGGTTTAATTTATGCTGGTGCCCAAAAAAATTTAGGCCCTGCCGGCGTATGCATGGTTATTATCAGAAAGGACCTGTTGGAAAAGGTGCCGGACAATCTGTCATCAATGCTGAAATATACAACCTATTCCCAAAAAAATTCTTTGTATAATACCCCACCATGTTTTGCAATTTATTCAGTTCAACTGGTTCTGGAATGGCTGGAAGAAACTGTAGGTGGTTTGGAAACAATTCACGATATGAATGTCAAAAAAGCCAATCTACTTTACGATCTTATGTCTGATGATGGTTTTTATCGAGGTACTGCTGCCACTGACAGTCGTTCTTTGATGAATATTACTTTCAGATTACCATCTGAAGACCTGGAAAAACAATTTGTTGCCGAGGCGCTGGAAAATGGAATGGGCGGGCTGAAAGGTCATCGTTCTGTGGGTGGATGTCGTGCATCAATTTATAATGCATGTGAAATGAAAGCCATTGAAACATTGGTTGAATTTATGAAAAACTTTGAACAGAAAAAGGGATAAGCCTTATTTGATCTGGCAGGTCAACAATCACTGATCTGTCAGATATTCTTTATAAATAATCAAACAGCACACCTATCATTTCCCCTGAATGGGGCAAGAAAAACAATCTGAAAAAACTTTCTTTTAATACAAATATAATGAACTCAAGTTCAACATGTATATTCAATGTAAAAACATAACCTGTTCATACAATAAGCAGCACCAGATATTCAAAAACATAAGTTTTGAATTCACCAGACCTGGATTTCATGCACTGTTTGGGGATTCTGGTGTTGGTAAATCAACACTGGCAAAAATTATGTCCGGCTTGATGATGCCTGATCATGGAACAATAATCAACGAATCGGGTTCACAACAGATTATCTATACAACAAACCAGGAACGTTTACCTGGATGGCAAACGATTCAGATGCATTATAATTCTGTTCTCCCGAAGAATTCCAGAGAAAACTGGCAACACATGATGCATTTATTTGGTATAGAACATTGCTTACAGTCTAAATATAACCAATTGTCTTTGGGACAAAAAAATCGGGTCAATCTGATTCGCTATCTATTTCAAGATCATTCAGCCCTTATTATGGATGAAAGCCTTGCCAATGTTGATGAAAGCATGCGTGAAAAAATAATCCTTTACATCAAAAAAAAATTTCCAGAAAAATTCTTTGTATATATCTCCCATCATGTACGTGAAATATGCAAATTCTGCGATCAGATTGTGGTACTACGTTCTGTCAGCCATTCAACACAAACCATTCAACTAAATGGCCAAAACCTTTATAACAACACAATTGATTCGGAAAAATTGAAAAAAACCATGTTGGAAATTGTACATGCTACATAATCGAATTATTCAGTTTTTTATTTTATATATCAGTGGGCTGTCAGCTTTGTTTATCATCAAAATCAGCCTGGGATTATCCGACTATGTTATTCCTTCAATCAGCGATATTGTTTACACAGCAAATCGAATACTGCCAGTTTATACGCGATCTGTCATTGAATCTATGTGTATTGCTATCATGGGACATATTTTATCAATTATTCTTGCATGTGCGATTGGTATTTTGGGCAGGATGCATTCTTTTTCAGGTTTACTCATTAAAGCAGGGGCTTATCAAATTCAAGCATATCCAGTTGTTGCTATTGCGCCAATTATTTTTATCTTATTGGGGGATGGCTTATTGCCACGCCTGATAATTACATCAATGATCTGCTATTTTCCATTGCTATTAACTTTTGTCGGCGTATTTACCGAACCAGTAGCTGATATCGAACATTACTATAAAGTCACCAATACATTATCCTGGATATTGGAAATAAAAATTCGTGCATATGAACATCAACAAAAAATTCTGACTGTAATTGAAGGAAGTGCAACCCTTGCAATGGTTGGGACAATTGTGGCAGAGTTTCTTTCTGCTGAATCAGGTATTGGCCATCAAATCAGTATTGCCTTATCACAAAGCGATATGTCAAAAGTTTTGATTGCCCTGTTCCTAATTGGCCTATCTATTTCAATTTATCTAACTTTTCTGGCCTGGGGACTGTGGGAAAATATAAACAACAAAGCATGAATGCCAATACAAATTTGACATTTATTCAGTGTTTTTTTTGTTGACATCAATAATTAATATGCTATTGTTTATACTTATTTTTAGAATTGTTACAATACTTTTTAAAATAAATAAGTTATAGATCTAATTGGTAGCACAAATTGAAAAAAAACACTCAATTTATTTTTAAATATTTATTGACCATTTTATATTTGGTTTTTGTAAGCAGTGGATGTGCAATAAACCCGCCCATTTTTGAGCCTTATGATTTCCATGAAGAGTTGCAAAAGAAAACATTTGAAAAAAAACTTGATCAACTGGTCATCATTTTGGATGCCTCAATTTCCATGACAGAACCATATATGGGACAGGAAAAATTTAAAACAGCCATATTTACACTTCATCATATGAATGCGTCATTATCAGAAATTCGCATCCCCATTGGATTTCACGTTTTAGGTACAGGTGCCTGCCATTTTTGCGAAGAGTATCAACCGCTATTTCATATTTCTCCATATCAAAAGTCACGATTGGATATCAATCAATTACAAAAAATACACCCAGGTGGTGAAACGCCTTTACACAAAGCCTTAAGCAATATAAGAAATATTTTTCAGTCAAAAAAAGGAAAACTTGGGTTGATTGTTCTGAGCGATTTTGAAATGAATGATGATTCTATAATAAATGCTTTTCAGCCACTAATCAACCAATATGGCAATCAGATTTCAATTTGCTGCATAACTGTGGGCATGCCTCAACGAACAATTGAACTATCTCGCACATTGTCAATGTTGAATCAAAATATACAGTGCCTTTATGCAGATCAATTATTATCACACAGTAAACTCAAACGCTTTGTAAAGGATTTCTTTTTACAGCCTGTTTATGATCAGGATTTAGATGGTATTCCTGATAAAACAGATCAATGTGATAATACACCCACAGGTGCGTGGGTTGATAGCAGCGGATGTCCAAAAGATTCGGATAATGATACAATTCTCGATGGTCTTGACAACTGTAATGATACATATCAAGGCGCTATTGTAGATAAAAAAGGTTGCTGGCAATTACCTGTTTTGTTTTATGATCGAAATCAGTTTCACTTGACACCTAAACAAGAAAATCGCCTGAAATCTTTTGTAAAAATATTAGAAAAAAATCATATTTGCATTGAAATTCAAGGACATGCAGATCACTCTGGTTCAAAACAGCAAAATTATCGGGTGTCGTACAAACGAGCACAATCTGTGATGGCTTACTTTTTAAGTATGGGATTGCGTCATTATCAAATGCAAATTAAGGCATTTGGAGCATCAATCCCAATAAACCATCAACATGCTCAGCACCACAATGCAACTGAACGACGTGTGACGTTTATAGTTGTTGATTGCCCTAATCAATAACAACATTCGCAAGTACTCCAATTCCATCATAGCCTTAGCCAGCCATGATGCATAAACGAGGAGATATATGGATAAATATACCAATATTGAACAACAATTTATTGAACAAATTGCCACAATGGCATCTTGTCAGGGTTCACAAGTTGTTGCAACAGATCGATTATTGGCAGAAGGAGCGACCATTCCATTTATTGCCAGATATCGAAAAGAAGCAACTGGTTCCTTACTCGATGAACAGCTCGAAATCATATCCAGACAACGAGATTATTTTATTGAACTGGCGCAGCGTCGTGATATAATTTTAGCCAGCATTGAAGAGCAAGGTAAGTTAACAGATGAGCTGGAAAATGAAATTCGTTCAGCGCGAACAAAACAGCTCTTAGAAGATTTATACCTGCCATATAAACCCAAACGCAGAACTCGAGCCCAGATAGCACGTGAAAAAGGTCTGGAACCACTTTCAGAAGAAATTCTTGCAGGAGCAACATCTGAACAATTACCAGAAAAACTTGCTGAAAAATATCTCGATTCGGAAAAAGGTGTTGAAAATATTTCTGATGCACTCGCTGGAGCCAGAGATATATTGGCTGAAACCTTTGCAGAATCGGCTGACAACCGAACTCATATACGTAAAACAATGATGCGTGATGCAATGCTGGAAGCACGAGTTATTATGGGCCAGGAGGAAGATGGCAAGGACTATCAAGATTACTTTGATTTCAGTCAACGTGCTTTTGATGTGCCTTCTCATCGAATGCTTGCAATACTTCGTGGCGAAAGAGAAGGCTATTTAATATCTTCCATAAAAATCGACGATGAAACCGAATTGGAAGCCCTGAAAAATTACTGGAAACTCCCTTTAGATACTCCCTGTGGTCAACAAGTGTCTGAAGCCTCAACCGATGCCTACAAGCGACTGCTCAGGCCATCAATTTCAAATGAGATCCGAAATGAGCTTCAGGAAAAATCTGAACAGGAAGCCATCTCTGTATTCAGAACCAATTTAAAATCATTGCTTATGCAACCCCCCTTCGGACAACAGGTTGTTATGGGCTTGGATCCAGGATATCGGACCGGATGTAAAATGGCAGTTGTTAACACCACCGGTCAAGTGCTTGATACAGGTGTTATTTACGCTACTCCCCCCAATGAAAATCTCCAACACGCAACAAAAACAATTATTCAAATGACTCAAAAGCACCAGATTAGAGCTATTGCCATTGGCAATGGAACAGGCAGCCGCGAAACCGAATCATTTGTCAAATCAATTGTCAAAGAAGCTGGATTGATTGATATTATTGTTGCTATTGTTCCAGAAACTGGCGCTTCAGTTTATTCTGCTTCACTGGTAGCGCGTGAAGAATTGCCAGAGTTGGATGTTTCTATTCGAGGGGCTGTGTCTATTGCCAGGCGTATGCAGGATCCACTTTCCGAATTTGTAAAAATCGAACCCCGATCCCTGGGTGTTGGACAATACCAACATGATGTCAATCAAAAAGCCCTTGCAAAAGAGCTGGCTTTGTCTGTAGAGCAGGCCGTCAATACTGTCGGGGTTGAGTTAAATACAGCATCAGCCTCTTTATTAAAATATATTTCCGGTCTTTCAGACCGGATGGCACGCGAAATAATTAAAACAAGAAATGAAAAAGGTCCTTTTCGCTCCAGAAAAGAAATTTTGAATGTGAAAGGCCTTGGCCCCAAAACATTTGAACAAGCTGCTGGCTTTTTGCGAATTTTGGGAGCAACAAATATTCTGGATACAACAGCTGTCCACCCTGAACGTTATGGACTGATTGAAAAAATGGCTGAAGCTATGAAAATACCCCTTGAAAATCTTGTGGGTAATATGGATATTGTCAAAAAAATTAATTTTGACCAATTCATTGATGCGTCCAATGGCGTTGGTGAATACACGCTTAAAGATATTAAAGAAGAATTACTTAAACCTGGACGAGATCCACGCCCGGAATTCAAAGCACCAAAGTGGCGTGATGACATTCGCACCATAGAAGATCTAAAGGAGGGTATGACACTTGAAGGTCGGGTGTCAAATGTTGCCAATTTTGGCGCATTCGTCGATATTGGATTGAAAGCAGATGGCCTTGTTCATATATCAGAACTCTCCAACAAGTGGGTTGATGACCCCAGAAAAATTGTTCAGGTGGGAGATATTGTCAAGGTTCTGGTAAAAGAGATTGATCTGAAACGTTCCCGAGTAGGTTTATCAATCAAATCGCTTCAAGAAGGTGCTTCCAATAGGACCAACAGAAATAATCCACCGGTGAAACGTTCTAAAAAGAAAAATCAAAACAATACCTCAACAATTCAGGATTTGATGAATAAATTCAACCAGGGCAGATAAAATCAGCAAAGGTTAACATTTTGAAAATTTTCTTGCGATACATTTACTTTTGTTTTTACTTGATTATATATAGTTGCACATCAAGTAATCATTTATCATTTGACCCTAACACAAGTCAGTGCCAAATGGATACGCGATTTTCTACTAATTGCAGTATTAACAAAGGACAAATTTGTATTGAACTTCCTTATTATAATGATAAATCGTCATCAATTGAATTGCTAACATTTATTCTTCATGGTAATCACAATGCAGCACTTAAAAATATAAACACTGCAAAGATGCACATTCTTTTTAAACCTTCTTATTTGAGTTCCCAGCACAAAATAAAGGTTCATTTTTTGGATAATCTACAGCAAATAAGCATATGTTCAAAAAATAATCGTGATTGGTTCAACTCCAAAAAAAACTTTTTATTGTCACTTCAGCAAAAATACCTGAATGTTGCCAATCATGGTTGAGGAAAATGAAACATTTGTCAGTTGACAATATGAATCTTTGAAAAATAAATGGATATTACCAAAAAAACGTGTTATAAAATTTGACATAAATTGAATAAAAAAAATAAAGGAGGTACAGCATGTTGAATTTATTTAGAAAAAGTGTTCTTTTTCAATCAATTGATGTTTTGGTCGGAATAACACTGTTCGTTGGTTTATTTTCATTACTTGGTATTCAATCAGCCAAAGCTGCTGATCCATACGTGTGTTTAATGAAATGTCAGGTCAATTGTAAAAATTACGCTGAAAAGCAAAAGAATTTGAAATCAAAAGGTGATCAATTTGGTGGACCATCAGATGTCTATGACGGCTGTATTGAACCTTGCTTTTGGCGATGTGACACTGACAGAGGTGATGGTGTTCGATCCTGTCGATTAGAGTGGGATGATAATTTAGGTGAATGTCTTCGTGAGGATCGCCTGTCAAAGAAAATGTGTTGGCAATTGTGGAGAAAATATAGTGAAAAATGTTTTCAAGGCACTGAGTAATCACTAAAGACGCAATTGTTGTATCAAATCTATTCCTGGTTTTTTCAGGGCCATTTGTAAGGAAAAACCAGGGATTTTCCAATCTATTCATTTCAAAATTTCTTTTTTTTAAAAAAAAGTGTAAGAATTTTCTTTTTTTCGTGTCTATATTAATAGGAAGGTATGAAATTTCAATTTGGAAAATTTCAGCAAAATTAATTATTTATTTATAGACTATGGCATGAGAATTGCTCAAAAAATCAAAGTACATGCGCCAAACAACGATTTTTAGATTTAAAAATTGTAGACATGTATTTTGCTTTATTTTATGATAGAGTCAAATTGAATCCATTTGACAAAGACTCGTATAGTCGAGATAGAGTATACGATATGAAAAAATGCAGGAGGAAACAATGAGAAAAGCAATCCTATGGTTAGCATTGTTTTTTTATTTTTTTATTTCAACAGTTTATGCGGAATTGTTATCTTTTGAGATTCAAACCGGCGGTTCACCAGTTTTACAACGAATCAAAGATTCTAAAATGATTCGTGTTGGTGTCAATCCGCATTTCAAACCTTTTTCCTTTATTGATAAAGAAAGTAAAAAACGTATCGGTGTTGATATTGATATGGCAAATCATCTGGCGAATCAATTAGGCGTTTCATGTGAAATAGTTGTTCCAAAACAGTTTTCCGATTTGATTCCCATGCTGCAAAAAGGACATATTGATCTGATAATGGCAGATATGACGAAGACACTTGCACGATCTAAAGCGATAACCTTTAGCGATTCTTATTTTAAAACCGGCCTTTCCATTATGATAAATAAAGTTCAGGCTGGTAAAAATCACATACCAATGAATTTGTCTTATCAGGAGTTCAAAGAAAAGTTATCTCTGAATAATAAGGAAAAAGACCTGATTATTGCGCTGACAAAAGGTAAAGCTCCTGCCAGAATTGTTCCCAAGTATTTCCCTCTGGCAAAAGTACGATACTATAAAACTAACGAAAAAGCTGCGCAAGCAGTACTTGATGGACGCGCTCACATCATGATTCATGATGAACTTTTTCTGAAAGTCTGGGTTAAAGATCATCGAAAAAAAACACTTTACAAAGTCGATGTTTTTCCTGAACCTTTTAAAATAGATTATTATGCGTTTGCAATTCAAAAAGGGAATCAGGAATGGCTGAACATGTTGAATGTATTTGTGATGGAATTATTAACAACTAATCATTTCAATAAGTTACTTGATAAATACATGAAATGAATAACCTGCCAGTCCAAGGAGGCATGAATGAATGGCGAGAAAAAAAGAGGACTTGATCTTCAATGGCAAATACTAATTGGTATTATTGCCGGTATTGTTTTTGGTATTTTTCTATATCAATCTGCAGGTCCAGGTGTTACAAGCGGGCCTATTTTTTTATTAAAAATATTTTTTGAGTACACGGGTGATATTTTTATCCGTTTGTTAAGAATGATGATTGTCCCACTGGTATTTGCCTCTATATTTATGGCGGTAGTCAATCTAGGCGATATTCGTGATCTAGGCAAAATTGGCGGAAAAACAGTAGCTTACTATATGAGTACAACAGCATTGGCTGTTTTTTTAGGCTTAATTTTGGTTAATATTATTCATCCTGGACAAGGTATAGATAAGGAATCACTTGCAGCCCTGAATATTACTACCAATATTCCTCATGAAGTATCATCACAGGATGTTGGACAACGTAGTGCCGCAGTTATTATTATTGATACCCTTGTCAATATGATTCCCAAAAATCCAGCCGGTGCAATGGCCAAAGGGGATGTTCTTCAAATTATTTTCTTTACAATCTTTTTTGCAATAATGGCAGCAGTTGTGGGAAGAGAGTCAGAACCTATTACAGAGGTAATTAATGGGCTTGATTTGATCATGCAACGCTCAGTAATGGTGGTCATGGTAATTGCACCATATTGTATTTTTTGCCTTGTTACAGCAATTTTTATGGATTTAGGATTGGAAGCTCTGTTTGCACTGGGTAAATATGCGTTCACTGTGTTAATTGGCCTTTTGCTACATGCCGCAGTAACGTTATCGTTATTGGTTATGATTATTGGTCGATATAATCCAATTCGATTGTTCAAAGCCATGTCTCCTGCTATCATGACAGCCTGGTCAACAGCTTCCAGTGCAGCAACACTGCCTTTAACAATGGAATGCTTAACCAAGAAAGCTGGCGTAGACAAAAAAGTAACCAATTTTGTGTTACCTTTGGGCGCTACAGTCAATATGGATGGTACAGCATTGTATGAATCCATTGCTGTTATATTTATTGCGGAGCTCATGGGAATTGAACTAAGTGTGGGTATGCAGGCGATAATATTTATTACAGCAACTCTTGCAGCAATTGGCGCAGCAGCTATTCCAGGCGCTGGTCTGGTTACTATGGGCATTGTCTTGACTGCGGCGGGTATGCCATTGGATGGTATTGGCTTGATCCTGGCCATAGATCGCATATTGGACCAATTTCGTACTGCTGTAAATGTTTGGGGAGATGCGACTGCCGGTATCGTTGTTGGTCGACTTGAAAATGCATTGTCTGATGTTGATGATTAACTTAAATAACGAAACGTATTGAATGCGTTTTACAGATTGATTGTGAGGAAAAAATGAAACTTCCAAAAATGATTCAGCAGTTTATGCTGCATAATATAACTAAAACATGTGTATTCAAAGGCAAGCCACTTTTCAGTGCACATTATATGAAAATCGGTAGTTATGTCAATTTGTTCATTCGTTCCAAAGCAGATATGATGGGCAACCAAACATACATTGTTGAAATAAAAGGCACGCATATTGACAATATCCCAACCATTGAGGATGCATTAGAAGTGGCTGAAAACTTACTTGTTGAAAATAACATGTTTGTCAGTTAATCCCACCATGCAACATCTGATTGATCAAATAAAAGAACATCCAGACTATCATCAGTCTGGCATGATACTGTGTCATGAAGGGGTTGTTCGTCAAACATCCAGTAATGAAAAAAAAGTTACTGGATTAAGAGTTCAGATCAACAAGGAAGCACTTGATAAAGTAATTGATCACTATCGTTCTAAACCTGGAATTTTAGATATTTTGGTCGAAATCTTCCATGAAAAGGACTTGAAAGTAGGAGATACAATTATGTTTCTTGTTGTTGCTGGAAACATACGTAGTAATGTGATAACCACCTTAAGTGAAGCGCTTGATGAAATCAAATCATCAGTAACAACCAAAACAGAATATTATGAATCATAATAACCAATTGACACATTTAGATATCAATGGCGCTGTTCGTATGGTTGATGTATCTAACAAATCAATAACAACAAGAGTTGCTGTTGCACAAGGTATGATACGAATGTCATTGAAAACTTTTAACTCGATTATTCAAAAAAAATCCAAAAAAGGCAATGTTCTTGAGACAGCAAGAATTGCCGGAATCATGGCAACAAAAAAAACATCAGAACTAATACCTTTGTGTCATCCGCTTTCTTTGTCTCAAGTTCAAATTGATTTTTTTCCACAAGCGACCTCGAACAGTTTTCTTATTCAAAGCATGGTAAAAACCGATGCAAAAACTGGTGTTGAAATGGAGGCACTGACATCTGTTTCTGTCGCAGCACTTACTATATATGATATGTGTAAAGCTGTTGAAAAGGAAATGGTTATTTCTGATATCCATCTTGTAAAAAAAACAGGGGGTAAAAGCGGTGACTGGCATCTGAAATAATTACAGATGAAAGCACATACCAATGTCCCCTCTTGGTGAACCAATACGTTTAATTAAATATTATTTCTTTGTTTTTGTGTTGATCCCTTTGATCATTCCTTGATCTGAAACCCCTCTAAAATAATTTTTTCCCCCGCAAGAATTTGCAAAAGCACAGGCCTCTTCAATACTTCAATAAATGACTTATCCAAAGATTCCTTTAATTCGAGTCAATAATCTTCTCCAAGTTATATTATATTAGCTTCTTTAATGCATTCATTGTTAATTTATTTTCCTGAATGTTATGATTCATGCACTCCTCACAAATATTTATTTTCTTTATTGATTCCAACAAAGTTGTGTTGTAAATTAATAAATAAAGGTCAATGAAATCTACGCGTTAAAAACGTCTGATCAGCCTGTTCAAGCAGATGCGAAAAATTTCTTGGTTCTTCATGCTGATGATCACAACCGCACCCGACACATGCTCTATTTCGTCTTTCGGAAAAATATCTACAGGGAAGCGGATTACCATTGGCATCTTTGTATTGACCAAAAACATGGGTGTTTGGCAACAAAGAACTGTTGGAACCACCAAAGTAGTACCAGTTCGTAAGGACACACCCGCCACCAGTTTCTGGCGACGGGCATGTACAAATAGTGTATGGTAAATCAAATAATTTCATCGTGGTAAATATTGCCCCTCTAGCCAGGTATTGAATGGTGGCAAGTTCAAACGCCAGTTCTCGATGAATCATATGCGCTTTATAATTTTTGTGCATGGAATGTATCCATGATGGTGTATACTTATCCAGAACCGGTAAAAATTCCCAACTGCCATAGGTGGATGTCAACAGCGTCTCCAGGCAATATTCCCTGGCATGATTTTTTTGATAAAACAATAATTTTTGGCATAGTTTTTCATACATTGAATCAGTATCAGGTAAGTGGCCATATTGTTTTAATAATAATTTATAGCGGTTAACAAATCGGTCCAAAAGTTGATTTTTATGCTGTTCATCCAGATATGAATATATTTGACCATCTTTATATAAATCATCAGCAATACCAGAACTTCGACACACACAGTGCCCCATATATACGAGTTTTGAATCCAGAAGTTCTTTCCAAACCATTTGCACCGGTAATACCTGTCCATTGAGAATATATTTCAAGCCCAAATCTCGCAGGGTTCGAACCGATTCAAGTGGAACGTTGGCAATCCACCAGGGTAAAAGCACCAGTAGTTCATGAATAACCGGAATGGATATTTCACGACGCCATATGAGATAGTCAGCTATTTTTCGGCTCATTTTCTGTATTACCGGCTTTTTTAATTGCGAATTAAGCTCTGAAATAACATCAACCAATGCATTTGCCAGATTTTTTTTGTCCAGATGAGCCAATTCTTCCGGAAATTTTTCAGGATTTTTAGCTTTGATATCATGAATACGCGCAGCAAGTGACTTTAATTCTCGCATGACATCAGACATACGATGTTCATATTCAATCTGTTCGGGACTAATCGCCATCTGACGTTGTTTTTGAATTGCATTTAACAAATCTAAAAGATCAGTTTGTTTATTTACATTCATTATGTTTCCTTGATATAGATTTTTGATTTGTTTAAAATCCATTAATAAAGTATTGTATTTTTGTTAAAAATGGTGTAAGTTTTTTTTACAATGTTTTTTAATATGAATTGAAGTACATTTCAATGATAAAGAACGATAAATCAGTAAAAAAATACTCATAGACATGATTGATATTGATTTACTTGATTCATGTAGAAACAGTCCGCTGTAATTATTCTTTTTTTATTATATCAAATTAAATTGATTCGTCATCAATCAGACTATGTCTATGTTCGGATATACGAAGTTTATAACTTAACAATGAAACAAGGAGGTTTAAAAAATGAGAAACACACTGACTATTTGTAGTGTACTCGTATTTGTATTTTATATGATACTGCCTGCCTATGCGGTCGATCATCAATTAGGTGGAGATTTAAGATTTCGTGCATTTACTGCTGGAGATTGGAGTGGTGATAAAAATAAGACGGACAATGAAAGAGCTTTAGCTGACTCACGTGCGCATTTTAAATATGCAGCAAAAATTAATGAAGATTTAGCTGTGTATACAAAATTTCGTATTGATTCTGATTGGGGAGCAAATGACGATCCTGGACGCTCTGGTTCATCTTTTGCAAAATTAAGATTGATGGTTAGCTACATTGACTTTAATTTAGGTGAAACAAATATAAAAATTGGCAAGCATGATTTTTTTGAAGCAAGAGGGAATTTAGCCTATGATTCTGCTCCTGGCATATCAATAACCAGCCCATTTAGTGATCAATTCACACTCAATGCAAAATGGATCAAATTTGGGGAAGGTGGATCAGGCAATATTCATAATGACCTTGATACTTTTGCTGTTACACCTACAATCAAATTAACCGAAAATATTAGTATAAAACCATATTTTTGGTATGTCACTTCCAGTAATGTTTCAAAAGCACAAAGAACATGGGAATGGCAATTTATAGAGAAAACTGATGGTAATGAATATGATATCAACAAATTTTCTGAAATGGATATGTACTACCTGGGTTTTGACTTTGATGCAAACCTTGGAGACGTCTCAGTCTGGTTTACAGGGTTATACCAGGCAGGCTCTGCCAATTTGGGAGAACCTTTGAAAAATGATATGGATTATGGTTCTGTCGATTTTTCAGGCATCGCAGCTTTGGGTGGCGGAAGTCTCAATATTGGAAAAATTACGCTATCTGGACAATTGTTTTATGCATCCGGTGATAGTGATCTGTATGATGATAAATACGAACAATTTATTCCAGCAGAAGCAGGCTACTATTACTGGTCTGAAATTATGGGGCTTGGTTCCAATGATGATAGTATCCCCAACAATTTGAATTGGGCATTAAACAATATTATGGGTGGCGGAGGCACAGCATCATTTTGCGCCACAGAAGAAATGACTGTTAAATTTGGATTGTGGTATGCGGCGGCTGTTGAAGATTTTATTGGAAATAACACCAACAAATTGGTTGAAGCTGCTGATTATGGGACAGAAGTTAATGCAATTGTAAATTATTCATTGATGGAGAATCTTTCATTATCCTTTATTGGGGCATATGTGATGGCGGGTGACGCTATGACTGAAGAAAATGTTGAAGGTGAAAACATTAATGGCGCCGATCCATATTTTATCCAGGCACAAATAAAAACGAGTTTCTAATTACTGTTCACAGCAAAATGGCCAACATGCAGTTGGCCATTTTTTTTTAATAATTTATCAGTCCTTTTGACATATATAAAGTGTCACTTCAGAACCTACCTCATCGCTATTTGAAACAATCAGCTATGCGCGCCCAACTTTGTTTTTACTGACACGAAACAATCCCATTTGCTAAAATTGCAAATAATTGGATAAAATGTGCCACAAATCAAGAAGGCTTAATAATGCCAAGGCTAAACAAAAATGAACGACTATAATAAAAAATACTAGATACTTCATTAATGATTATGGCATCAAAATTATCATTAAATATGTCTTTGAGACAAACCTGGCCAAAATTCTCATGGATTCTCCAGACAGCCTAAATGGATTTGACAAAATAAGGGAAAATAATATTATGAATATTAAGTATTTCCAAGATACAGACACGCTTTTAATCATATTGAACAACAATGAAATTTATGAAACAAAACAATATAATAAAAATATAACGTACTCTGTTGACAAATCCGGACAATTGATCAAATTTGTTGTTGAAAATGCAAAAAAAATCAATCAACTTGATCGCTTAATCGAAAATATTTCCCATAATGAAGACACGCGCCTGACGCAAAAACTTCAAAAAGCCAATAAAAAACTCTTAAGTATTAATGACAGCCTCCATGATAAAACAACATTTAAACAAAACCTATCCTTTGAATCACCAATTAGTCAGTTTGGTGAACGTTTGATCAATGCTTTTGGGAATCATATGCTGGCATCAGGCGGAAGCCTTTACATGGTTGAAAGAGATGGGCTTCGACTGGTACATGCACTGGATCCAGGTCATGCACCTGTATTTATCCCATTTCCTTTAAAAGAAAATTCGGTTTTGGAATACTTGATGTCTGCCGGAAAACCTTTGCTGATTCATGATTTGAAAGAAAAACAACAGTTCACAAGCAGCGGGTGGAATGGATATTTAGATGATTCTGTACTGGCATTTCCCATTCCTGATGAAAATGGTCACATTGTCGGCCTACTCTCTTTTCATAGTCGTGTTTCACCAAAATTTGAAGAACATGACAAAGATCTGGGAACTTTACTGACTCATTTTACTTCAGAAACACTACGCGCAGTCAAAGCAACATATGCACTTCAGGAAAGTCAGGAACGTCTTCGCCTCATAATGGAAGCCACCAATGATGGCATATGGGACTGGAACCCAATTACAAATGATATTTATTTCAGTCCACGATGGTTTACGCTACTTGGATATCAACCTGACACGCTGCCCCACACTTACGAAACATTTCAACAATTATTACATCCTGATGATAAAAACCGATTGGATCATTTCTTTTGCAATCAGCTTGAAAGCAAAAAAACTTTCTCCATTGCGTTTCGCATGAAAACAAATGATGGTAGTTGGTTATGGGTTGAATCACGTGGTAAGGTTATGGAATGGGATAAATTTGACAAAGCCATGCGTGTAATGGGCACACTGTCTGATATCAGTGAACGTAAGGCATCGGAAATAGAATTATTTCGCCACAGTCAGGCACTTCAGCAATCACTTGATGGCATTGTCATTGCAAATATGTCGGGACAAATTGAATTTGTCAACGCGGCATGGGCAAGCATGCATGGCTATACAACAACAGAACTGGTTGGAAAAGATTTGTACATTTTCATGCCACCACCGCAACAATCCAATTTTTCAAAATTCATGGCCCAGGCGCAAAATATCTCAGGTATCATTCGAGAAGACAAGCATCTAACTAAAAATGGCAAATATTTTTCAATCCGGCTGTCATCCAGTGTTTTAAAAGAGCCTTGTGATCAGGCCATTGGTTTGATATTAATTGCACGTGATATTACAGAGGAACGTAAGATTGAAGCGCAATTATTGCAAGCCCAAAAAATGGAATCCATTGGACGTATAGCTGGTGGTATTGCACATGACTTTAACAATTTATTAACACCAATACTTGCCAACACGCAAATGGTGATTTCTGATCCATCAATTTCTGAAGATCACAGATCCAGACTTGAAAGAGTTTTAGTTGCTGCAGAAAGAGCCAGCGATTTAACTCGTCAGATACTTGTATTTAGCAAAAAGCAGAAATTTGAATTACAAACTTTTTATCTAGCGGAAATTGTTGAAGGTTTTTATAATATCATGAGCAGCATTATTCGGGAAGATATTCAGTTTTCTATTGATACAAAGCAATCAAAAGGCTATATTCATGCAGATGTTTCTCATATTGAACAGATTCTCATGAACATTCTTGTCAATGCCCAGGATGCGATGCCAAAAGATGGAAAACTTGAAATAATTGTTTGTGATACCATACTTGATGAAACCTATACTGAAAAGAATCCCAATGTCACTCCAGGACCATATGTTATGATAATTATTTCAGATACAGGTATTGGCATGTCACGAATGACTTTGAAACAGGCATTTGAACCTTTTTATACAACCAAGGAAGAAGGAAAAAGATCGGGTCTGGGATTATCGATAGTATATGGAATTATCAAACAGCATGGCGGGCATATTCATGTACATAGTATTGAAAACAGAGGCACAACATTTAAACTTTATTTTCCACGTGTAGAAAAGCAAAAAGATGAACCACCTGGAATATATCCACCCAAACAAACCGGCGGTCACGAAACAATATTGGTTGCTGAGGATGAGGACATCGTTCGTGAACTGGTTTGTACGATTCTCAAGCGATTGGGATATCATGTTTTGGATGCCAGGGATGCCAATCATTGCCTGAAAATTGTTTCAACTTATGATGGTCCTATTCATTTATTGGTTTCAGATGTTGTCATGCCTGGAATGAATGGCAAAGAACTATACCTGAACCTTGTTAAACAGTATCCAGACATCAAGGTCCTATTTATGTCTGGTTATACAGAGGATATTATTATCGATCGTGGAATTATCAGTGCACCCAATGAATTTCTTCAAAAACCGATCTCTGTTCAAAAATTGGCAGAAGCGGTCAATAGGATATTAAATGAAAAAAAATCAAAAACCACTTAGTATTGTTATTGCAGGTGGTGGCACTGGTGGTCATCTTTTTCCTGGAATTGCTGTTGCAGAAGCCCTGCAAGAAATCAATCCAGCGAACAAGGTACTTTTTTTAGGTACAGACCGCCCCCTTGAACAAAAAATACTATCTCAAACCCCATTTCTTCATGAAACTATTCCTGCTGGTGGATTAAAAGGACTTACATTAAAAACAAAAATACAATCACTCATGCAAATTCCTTTGGGCGTAATCAAGGCCATTCGTATCTACAATGAATTTTCACCACATATTGTTTTGGGAGTTGGCGGATATGTTTCTGCCCCCTGTGTAATTGCAGCCAATCTGATGGGTATTCCAGTCGTAATTCAGGAACAAAACAGTATTCCCGGTCTTGCCAATCGCATGCTGGCCAAAACATCGGATCAGATTTATATTTCCTTTTCTCAAACGCGCAATTTTTTTAAGGCAAAGAAGACAGTATATACCGGAAATCCTGTTAGAAAAAGCATTGTAGAAGCATCCAAAACACAACGAAATAATTCAAACGAAAACTTTACTGTTTTTATTGTTGGTGGAAGTCAGGGCGCAAGCGCGATAAATAAAGCAATTATTGAGGCCCTTGAACATCTTGACAAACAAAAAGTGTTTTTTATTC
>Ga0272440_1000165_pt1 | contig 54424 bp, 43 predicted proteins | sample SSMMMBAug17_FD_192440 | JGI IMG/M metagenome (GOLD analysis project Ga0272440, IMG submission 192440) | Marine sediment archaeal communities from Little Sippewissett salt marsh, Falmouth, MA, United States - SSM-MMB-Aug17 | ecosystem: Environmental > Aquatic > Marine > Wetlands > Sediment ... | reverse complement strand
CAATTCCGCTTGCTAACGCGCGCGGCTCAGAAAACTTCGGCAGTTTTTAATCTGAGCCGCGCGCGTTAGCAAGCGGGAATGTACTTGAAGCAAATATCAAACAGGCTTTACGAAGACGCACAAAAGTTAGGCTAATCTAAAATTTGCCCGAAGGGCACTATGTTCTCAGGAGGTATATTTAATGAAAATGGTCAGTATTATTATGTCGATGATGATTGTATTGAGTTGTGCAGGGCAGAACATCAATACGAATCCTGAAACAGATACATCTTCCAAAAAAATAAAAGAAACAACAAAGCGCAGTCAAAAGACACAACGTTCTCGGAAAATTCATCAACAAAAGGTGTTATTTGAAAATATTGACGACGCATTTATGGCAATGAAAAAAGATCTGGATAATTTACCTGACGATACTGTCAAATCTGCATTTGAAATCGCTGTTGATATATTAAAAAAAAATCCGGGTCATATCCGTGCAAATATTGTTCTTTTTAATGCGCATTTGTACAAAGCCAATAAGGAAGAGACTGTTGAGCAGTTTAAGAAACTGCTCGCACTGAATCCCAAAACATCAGAATCGTGTATTGATCTGGGAACGCTCCTGGCACGCCTTGGCAAAATTCCTGAAGCCATTGCATTTTTCGAAAAATCTGTCGAAATAACGCCAGATTTTGCGGAAGGATATTATAACTTGGGCAGGGCTTATTCTATCAATCGCCAATTTGATCAGGCGATAAATGCATACCTCAGAAATATTGAGATTGAGCCAAAACATTATCGTGCCTGGAACAATTTAGGCTGGATTTATATGATCAGAAAGGATTTTGAAAAAAGTTTAGATCATTACAACAAAGCAATTGAAATAAAACATGATTATAGTGTGGCACACTTAAATCTTGGAACAATTTATCTGTTACAAAAAAAATATGACCTTGCTGAAAAAAAATTCAAACAGTATATCGAATTTCGTCCTGACAATCCTGATGGTTACAAGAACCTGGCTTCAGTATATCAAAAAAAGCAGCAGTTTGATGATGCCATCGCCATGTTTCGAAAACTACTAAAACTGAAACCCAACGATTATCTCGCCATGAATAATCTAGCTGTATTGTTACTTTCAAAGGCCAGGTATGGGGAGTCGGTAAAATTATTAAAACATGTATACAATGCCAATACAATAAACGATAAATTTAAAACAGAAGTAAAAAAATCATTGGCTGTGGCGACATTTCATCTGGCAGAAACCCTCGCAACGCATGCCGATAAAAAGAGTCAGGCAATACAGGCATATGAGGATTATCTAAAATACGCTGACAATCTTTCCGAAACTGTCACCAAACAGGTACAAGATAAAATCTCGGCAATTCAGTGAGGTCGTATTGAGGTTTGTATATATTTAATTCGCAACTAAATAATGATATGCTCTTACCCGCGTTTAAAGCCCACACTTTTCACTTTTTTATATTAACCTGATCAATTAACCATCATACAAATATAAATGTTGATGAATTGACAATTTGACATAGACAGGCTATTATATCAATATTTGTCAAACAGTCAAACAATCCTACGTACAACCAGATTGACTGAATTCATTCAGCAAGGTAAAGAGGGAGAAAAACACAATGAATTCGCAATACAAATATGATGTGTTTATGGCATATGCAGAATCTGATAGTGATCAGGCATCATTGCTTTCCGAACGATTGGGAAATGCAGGCGTAAAAGTTTTTTTTGATCAATGGGAATTGGAATCATCCAATACACGACCCGAAATGATCAAGTCCGGTCTAAAATATTCCAGAAAGATTGTGATGATCTGGACGCCTGATTTTTTTAAATGTTCAGAATGTATTAAACGCGTATCATCATTTCAAAAAAAATATGGAGATCTGATCCATAAAGATCGTCTCCTTGTTCCCGCTTTGTTTAAAGATTCGGTCATTCCTGATAGTGTTGAAAAACAAATTATCATTGATTTCAGGGAATCGGCAGATTTTGAATTAAAGATTCGTCAACTCATTGAAGCTCTCGATCTGCCCCAATTCATGTATCATACCACGCGAACATCAGAAACAATACCCACTAAAAATCAGGATATTATTGTATTTGATACAATGGGAGCGCAATTAAAAGGTTTTATGACCGAAATTGCCGATGTCTATGCCTTGCTTAATTTTGAAGTTTATGCCAATCAACGCATCGAAGGACTTCCCAATAGTTTTGTAATTAAACGCGAAGTTTCAGGCATTGGTGGATTTACAATCAGTGCGATCGTGGTTTGTCATGCACGAATGACTGATTCTGACATGACCTACATGCTTGAAAAAAAAGCACAGATTCAGCATGAATTTATGGAACACAAATGGATTTCAGTGACAGCAATGGGCTATGATTCTCATCTCAGAAGTCGTCTGGAAAAAGATAGCTTTTCGTGTACCACCTATTCGGAACTGATATCAACCTTACTCCCATTGACTGAATATGCCCGCAAACGCAGTGATGTCTGCAAGGCATGGATTAATGAAAAATGGGAAGGGAAAGATTTATTTATTCGTCCCAACCTTGAGACAGACACCATTTTTGAAAATCAGCAGGCCCTTGCCTATTTCTCTCATTGGCTGGGTACTGACAAGGAAAATGTTCTTATCGTTCTGGGTGATCTGGGCACAGGCAAAAGTACACTGGCACAATTTCTATTTTACGACCTGGCAAAAACCTTTTTGTCTGATCCATTGCGTCATCCGGCCCCAATCTTGATTCCCCTCAAAGAAGTCAGAAAAGAAGTCTCTCTTGAAGGGATTATTATCAGCCATTTTGCACAAAATCAAATTAACATTGATTTTAATCGTTTTTCTCATCTGGTTCGTGTTGGGAGAATTATTATTTTTTTTGATGGCTTTGATGAAATGGCGGATCGCGTTCAATGGAAAGTCACGCAAAGCAATTTTAATGAATTGCTTCGTGCCGGTCAGGGCAGAGGCAAAGTTTTTTTAACCTGTCGTACACATTATTTTAAAGATCGACGTGAACAGGTCAGCCTGATTATTGGAAAAGGGCCGCGTTTATCATCAACAGAAACTGTTTTATATCGTGAACTCAAACAAAAAACAGGTGCAACACTGGTTTACTTAAAAGAATTTAATCAGGATCAAATCAAGGATTATTTAAGACGTGTCCGGCCCGAATCCTATGAAAGTAATTTCAAAAAAATTCAACGCATTCACAATCTTGAAGAACTGGCACATCGTCCCCTTTTATTGGATTTAATTGTCAATTCGCTGCCCCAGCTGGAAAATCATCAGGATGTTAACGCTGCCAATTTGTATACCATTTTTACCAATCTCTGGATTGAACGAGAACGTGAAAAAGGACATGGAAAAGTGATCGACAGCAATCTCAAACTGGCGATCTTGTTTCAATTGACCTGGCAGATGTGGTATGAAGAAAAAGAAGAAATTCATTATACCGATCTGGTACAATTTTTAAAGCAGTTTGAAGATTCTCAAACGATTAAATGGAGCAGTGATGTATTGGATGATATTTTCAGAGAAATGATGACTGCCAGTTTTCTCAAGCGTGATGAAGATGGTAATTTTTCCTTTATGCATCGTTCATTTATGGAGTTTTTTCTGGCCCGACGACTTCATATTACATTCAGTGCAAATCCCAAAGCCATACCCACTGTCTTGAATACACGTCGGTTTGATCGCAAAATTATCTTTTTTTTAACACTATTAGATCATGGTCAGGAAAAACTGAAAGAACCGCTTCAAAAAATACTGACTCATACATATGCCAAAAATATTTCGGAAAATGCTCTTCAAATTCTATACTGGAGCATTCGCATTGGATGCAATATGGAAGATGAAATTAACGACATGCAATTGCTTCAGCAAAAAACCGGAGAAAACATTCCAAAAGGCATCCGGATGGCCGGTGCATTACTTCAGGAAATGGTTTTTGAAGGGGCAGATTTTACTGAAGCCGATTTTAGTGGTGCTGATTTAACCCGCGCTAACATTAATCATGCAATTCTGGATCAAGCGGATTTTCAAAGTGCCAAACTGGAAGGTCTTCGTGCAGAAAATGTTCGTGCCATTGGTGCGAATTTTCGTCAGGCGGCAATTACAAAAGCCTCATTTAACAATTCGGATCTTACTGACAGTACCTTTGTTGGCGTTTTTAAAGATGCCAGTTTTGTAAACGTTATTGGATTGGATATATCAAAGAAATTTGATCCTTCAGCCTTGCACCCTGTTGTTCAGCGGGCTTATTTGAGTGGTGTCACACAGGTACAGACCTTGCCTTATGGAGATTCCTTTGTCATGGGAACGGATAGTGGTCTGGTGTTGATCTATCGTTTGACTGATAATATTTACACATGGGTATTTGAAGATGAAATCACATCAATCAAAGCCATTGCCTGTTCCCAAAATGGTAAATATCTGGCTTATGCAGGCACAGGAACGAGAATTATTGTTCGCAATATTCAAACAGGAAAACATGTACATAAATTGAACAAACATCGGCATGATATTGCCGGCCTGAACTTTTCACCAGACAATAAATATCTGGCCAGTGCCAGCCTGGATCATCAGGTATATGTGTGGAATTTGCATGATGGAGAAATAAAATACGCGCTTGAAGGCCATACCGAATCGGTAACATGTGTTCATTTTTCTCCTGATGGCAAGTTATTGGCCAGTGGTGGTCGAGATAAAAAAGTACGTTTATGGAATATGGCTGATGGAAAATTCATTCGTTCTTTAATCGGACATCCGGCACCTGTCTCAGCCATATCATTTTCTCCGGACAGCACAACTTTGGCCAGTGCAGGCGGAGCAAAAATGATCAGCCTGTGGTCAATTGAAACCGCAAAACAAATCCGATCATTTATTGGTCATCACGGGCAAATCAATGCCATACATTTTTCACCGGATGGAATTATTCTGGCTGCTGCCTGTCAGGATAAGAAAGTCTATTTCTGGCAGGTCGATAATGCGAGAAGCTTGTATCAAATGAAGCGTCATGAGGCATCGGTGAACGATATATGTTTTTTACCTGATAACAACACGATTATCACAGCAGGTGACGATCAGTCTGTTCGTATTTGGGATGTTGAAAACCGCAAAACAATTCAGGTCATTCGTTCCCATTCTGGTGCAATACTGTCGATGGATTTTTCACCCAATGGTAAGGCAATCGCCTGCGGCACAGCAGATAATATGTTAATGTTATGGTCTATCGATCAATCACAGCCGCAGCTCATGGTAAAAGGTCATTCCGGCCCGTTGACATCAATTGGATTTTCTGGTGATGGCAAAGTGATGGTATCTGGAAGTGCGGACAATACGATTCGTATATGGGGTACAGATAAAGGCAGAACGCTTCATGGACATACCGGTTCAGTCACCGCTGTTTGTTTTGTCGGGGCTTCCAAAATCATCGCCAGTGCCAGTGAGGATCGAACAGTGCGTCTGTGGAACATGAAAACAATGCTGACCCAAAAAGGACATGCCAATGAAATACCGACACTTGATGCCTCACCTGATGGAAAATTTCTGGCCAGTGGTTGTGTTGATAAAACCATATATGTGTGGAACGCACAGAATAAAAGCAGTGTGCATACACTCAAAGGTCATGAGGATGCGGTGTTATCTCTGGTATTTTCACAGGATGGCACACGATTGGCCAGCAGCAGTGCTGATGGGACAGTACGAATATGGGATATGAAAACAGGACAGAATACAAATGTGTTTCATGGTCACTCAGGGCCCGTTTTATGTGTCCGATTTTCACCGGATGGCGTTCGTGTGGCCAGTTGCGGCGAGGATAAAACGATCCGGTTGTGGAACCCGGAAGCGGACGAATGTCTGGGTATTCTTCGCGGCAACATGGGATGTGTATCAGTTGTTGCTTTTGCTCCAAATGGTAAATATCTTGTGGGTGCCGGTCATTCAGGACGACTTCAATTCTGGGACTACAAAACGCCAAAAACAATATTGTACCGCTATTCTTTTGCACCCGGGGCGTGGCTGGATATTCTTCCTGATGGCCGATTTGATGCCAGCCCTGAAGGATTAAGATATCTGACATATACAGAAATGAAAACACTGGAAATTTTCAGGGCTGAAGAACTTGTTCAGGAATTGTATGATCAAGATGGGGTTCGAGAAGTTATTTCTGCATATTTTTAATGGGCAAACGAATAATAAATGTTGTGCCCTTGAATTTTTCACTTTTCACGTTGATTTGTCCATTATGCTTATCCAGTAAGTCCTTGCATAATAATAAACCAAGTCCTGTCCCTTTTTCTCCGGCAGTGCCGACAGTATGAAATTTTTTATCCATACAAAACAGATTATCAATATTCTCCTGTGTTATGCCACACCCATTGTCCGCAATTGATATTTCGATTTGATCATTTGTTTCTTCGCATGCCACATTCACTGTTCCATCAGAATTTGTAAATTTGATTGCATTGGAGATCAGATTTCGAAAAACTGTTGCCAACATTTGTGGATCGGCCTGGATATAATGTTCAGAATTAAAATCATAATTAATTTTAATGTTTTTTGCATCTGCCATCTCTTGAAATACTTGAATGGCCTGTACAATAATATATTCAATAAGAACCTTTGATGGTTGAAAAGGGGTTGCACCCATTTGGGATTTTGACCATTCCAGAAAGTTTTCCAGTAATTTGTAGTTTTTTTCTGCTGATGAAGACATTTCATAAATCAAGCGTTTGAGATCTTCACGAGACCAGTCATCAAAGGATTTGGAAACGTATTGTGTAAAACTAAGCAAAGAACCAAAAGCACCTTTCATGTCATGAGAAACAATGGAAAAAAAACGATCTTTTGATGCATTTAATTGTGCAAGTTTTATTTTTTGTTCCTGAAGGGTCAGATGGGTTTGTATTCTGGCACACACCTCAGCTTTTTGAAATGGTTTGGTGATATAATCCACCGCACCAAGCTCAAAACCTTTAAGCTTGGTATCAATATCCGCTAAAGCTGTCATGAAAATAATTGGAATATCTTTGGTTTCTGATTTTTCTTTCAAATGTTCACAGGTTTCAAAGCCATTCATACCAGGCATCATAATATCCAGTAATATGAGATCAGGTTTTACACTGGCAGCTCTTTTTATGGCATTGGGACCATCACGTGTCACCAATATGCGATATTTTTTTTCATGAAGATAAACGAGCAATAGTTCAATATTGGTTGGATTGTCGTCTACAACCAGTATTGTGCCACGATTTTTTTTGGTTGTCATGAGTGAAACTTTCAAAAAATATTATGTTGATACGTCTCTTCCTATAATAAAGAAATTCGCACAGGTTGAATATTATCCATTCTGGCCCACCCTCTTTTGTCGCTTGCAAATTGGATTAAACGCCAATTGCCTTCTTTACGTTCACAATCAACGATGCTGCCTGCATGGAGTTCAAACAGAGCGGTTTCTTTTTGATCTGGCCCGGCACGGACAACAACTTTTGGGGATACGACAATCCCTCGATTATCATAATAAAGATCGTACCATTTGACTGAAAAAGAGACCAGAGATATTGCCCACAAAATACTCAGAACCACAAAGGTATAATATGACCATTCAGAACGATGGAATCGTCTTATGATAAGTATCCCCCAAAAACCAATGTGGCAAAGCATCATAAACCAGAATAACTCAGAAAGACTCAATCGGTTTAAGGTGCTTTTGAGAGGAACTGATGATTTCTTATCGGGTTGATCTTCAACCTGACTTCTGGCATGCTTAATATTGAACAACAGGTCCGGATCATCAGGAATATATCGCATGGCGCGTTCATAATACAAAATTGCCCATCCAATTTGATCCATCCGATAATAACAATTTCCCAGATTGAAATACAAACTGCCGGTGGGTTGCCCACTTTCGATTACTTTCTGGTAAAGATCAATGGCTTTTTGATAATCGCCATTGGTATACGCCTCGTTTGCCTGAACAAAAGTATTCAATCGTTGACCATTTTGAGCCATCGCATGATGTCCCCCGATAAACAAGGCACAAATGATAAGACATAGTTTTCTCACGATTTAATTCCTTTATCCAATTTTTTTGCCAGTTCACGAATGGAAGTTTCTAAAACTTCGATATCATGTTCAGTCTGTCCTGTATATACCGCAGCTTCAAGAGTATTTAACAAGGCATGTGTTTCATGAGTCAATTCTTTCGCAATTCCGGTATCTGTCAGGATATTCAGGACTTCATCCGGTGTCAGTGTGCCGCCATTGCGCTGTAATCTCTGGTTTAAAAACTGATAAAACAGTTTGAGCATTTCAGGAACATTCTTTAAAGATTGTAATTTATTCATTTTTTTATAAAACTGTACCAGTGCTTTTTTAGCTGTCAATTTTTCAATTTTCAACCGTGTTTTTCTGAAAAAAAACACAACAACGAAAAGATACAAAAGGGGTGGAAAAATAATCATTATCCACCGCTGCCATTGGGATATTCGATAATATGAGTTTCGCTGAAGCGCGTCTGCATGATCATGAACCGGCAAAATATCGCGTTGAAAAAATTTTACTTCTTTTTTTACCGGTGGTAAGGATTGCGCCAGCGGTTTTATTTGTGATTCGGTTGCTGGTTGTTTGCCAGGTGTAACAATCAAACTCATTTTTTGTGTAGACACTGTTTTATATTGATCGTCCTTTGAACTGAAAAAACTTAAAGAAAATGGGCCAATGGCATAGTTCCCCTCTTTCTGGGGAACCAATGCCCATTTCATCATTTTTTTTCCTGTAAATCCATTCGTGGTTTCATTTATTGAAATCTCTGGTTTATCAGAATATACTTTTACATTATCCATTTCAGGCATAGAAATATCAGGCATCAGTTGAACATTGCCAGTGCCGCTGATCTCTAAGCTTAAAGTGGTTGATTCACCGGATTCAATTTTTGTGGGATCTAGACTGGCTTGAATAGAAAAATCTCCGACCAGTCCTGCAAAATCTTTGGGTTGATTGGAATCTGGCAATGGCGATATTGTCAATTTTATGGGTTGCGATTGAACAGAATGAGGGTGCGAAGATGTAAAAAAATCATCAAATACCGAAAAAGGATGTCTTGAACGTTGTTTTTGCAGAATATTCATTTTCATAACAGTTGGTGGAATGTTAAACGTGCCAGTTTTTTCTGTTGTCAAGGCATGACGAATTTCAATGACCTTGTATTGCTTGCCTTTGACGTTAGAACTGTATTCAGCAGGCTTTCCCACCTGTTTTAACAAAAATCCCTGACCTTCAGGCAGGACAATTCCCAGATTGCGAACCGCGACGCTATAGTAAAACTTCACAGTATAAAAAATTGTTTGTCCAACATACGCACTGGTATCTGAAACCGAAACAGTGACAAACACAGGCTGATGAGACTGTTGCCTGGCATCAGCAGCCTGTTTGCTGACTGTCACAGTGACTGCATTACTCCGAAAATCTTTACCATTTATACTGACTATCGCCGGGCCAATGGTAAATTTCCCCACACGTTTGGGATATAAATAATAGGCTTGATCAATGCTTGAGGTCACCTGACCATTTACCATACTGAAATTTGAGGAGGTTCCACCTGATTCTACCCGAAAATTTTGAAGTCCGGCAACCCGTGGGGTGACTGCTGATTGTGTACCTGATATTTTGATTGTCATTTTGATTGCATCGGTTTGCACGACAGATGATCTGTCCACGTGTAAACTGACACCAGTGGCTGCCTCAAGCATAGAGGCCCATGCAAGCATAATCACAAGATATGTTTTTATATAGATCTTATGATGATTGTGTATCATAAATAGCTTCCCTGTATTTCTGTTCTGATAAATGATTTTTTCTCAAGATGTAATGTTGTCAGGTCCAATGTGTTTACAACAGACTGTGGCAAATAGTTCTTGATAAAATCTGTTGTTATATCATTTCGAGAAAACATTTTTTCAAAAAACATGGCTTACGGCTGATTGATAATTTTCATTTCTTCACGTTTTACAATAATCTATAACGATATATTTTTGCATTTATGGTTTATTTTGTTTTTCGTTTTTACCAATGTTTTCCAGAACGTGCATCACCTTCTTTTTCGGACTGCATCCGCTTAATCATAATTGATTGATCTTCCTGAATATTATCCAAAAGTGCTTCTGCTTTCATTTGCGCCATTTTTTGTGCCTTTTCTTCAGGAGTCGGTTCATTTTCTTTGTCTTCTTTTGAAGGCATCGCCTGCGCAGCTTTCAAGTCCTGTGACATATCCGGCTTATTTTCTTCCTTTTTGTTATCTGCATTCTTTTGGGGTTGTTGGTTTTTATCAGATTTTTCTTTGCCATCTTTTTTATCAGCAGAATCTTTGTTTTGATCCTGATTATTTTTCTGCTGTTTTTTTTGATCCTGATTTTGCTGCTGACTTTTTTGATTATCCTGTGACTGCTGATTCTGATCCCCCTGTTTTGGATTATCACATTGTTTCTGTTGATCTTGTTGATCCGCAGCTTTCTTTTTTGCCAATGCCAGGGACAGGTTAAACCTGGCATCTTCATCATCAGGTTTGATTTTCAACGCCTGAATATAAAATTGTGACGCTGATGCAAAATCTCCCTTTTTAAACAAAACATTTCCTGCATTATAGCTTGCCCGAAACAAGATTTCCGGATCGTCAGTACGTTTGGTCACACTGTTGAATGCAGATAAACTGGCATCCAGTTGATCGCTTTTAAACGCTGCACATCCGCGATTATAACGCCATCGCACATCTTTTGGATTATTCATATCCTTTTCACGAAAATAGGACTCTGCATCAAGATAACTGCCGCGCAAATACATATCTTCTCCACTGGATTCAGCAAACAACGTATTGGCAGACAAAATCAAAAAACTACTGAGTACGATAGACATGCCTGGCTTGAAGAACACTTTCAAGCAACAAAAAAAACAGTGCCAGGGCTGCAAATATGTAAAATCGTGGTTCATAGACTTTTACCTTTCCAGTTTTTAAAACCGCCATATCTGTTTTTCGGCGGATGCCATCAAAATACAAGCGATCCAGATCAAAATCACCATCACTGGATCGAACATAATCACCGCCTGTGATCTGTGCAATATCAACCAGACTTTGTTCATCCAGCTTTGACATAATGACATTTCCGGATTCATCTTTCTCAAACCCGCCGGACTCACCCGCAGGCACCGGACCGCCTTCCGGATTGCCCATACCGAAAACAAATATGCGAATGTTTTCATCACGTGCCTTTTCAGCCGCTTCCAATCCTTTTTTTTCGTTATCTTCACCATCAGTGATCATGACAATCACGCGGTCTGTTTCACTTTTTTCATCAAAGGAATCAATTGAAATATCGATGGCTTTTCCAAGATCGGTGCCGGGTACAGGGATCAGGTCGGGTTGAAGTTGTCTGAGGAACATATCTAATGCGCTGTAATCTAATGTCAGAGGGCATTGAAGAAATGCCTGACCGGCAAAAGCAACCAGTCCCAATCGATCTCCCTGATTGACATTGATCAAATCCACAATTTCTCGTTTGGCACGTTCCAGTCGATTGGGATGAATGTCTTCCACCATCATGCTTAGAGATACATCAATGCAGATAATAATATCAACCCCTTTTTGAGTTACTTCTTCAAAGTGTTCACCCCATCGGGGGCCGGCTAAGGCCAGTATCATAAATAAAACAGCAATTAACACAATTGTTGCACGGACACTCTGACGAAATCGACTTTCAAGGGCTGCCAAACGTTGCAATAATGCATTGTCTGCAAACAGTTTTAGGGAATGCTCACGCCGTCGCCATGCAACAATAAATACAAAAAACAAGGCCGGCAACCCCCACAGTAAATTGATTATCCATAAGTATTCAAATTTCATGGTATGGACCTCACCACAAATGCCTGGATAAATATTTCCAATAACAAAATAATTATTGCAGGTATTAATAAAAACCCATAAAGCTCGCGGTAATGAAAAAATTCCTTCACTTTGACCTCAGTTTTTTCTTCACGATCAATGATATCATAAATTTCAGAAAGCTCTTCAGTATCAGCAGCCCTGAAATATTTGCCATTGCCGGTATCTGCAATTTTTCGAAGTGTTGTTTCATCCAGATCTACTTTTTGATATATAATTTTTTCACCAAAAAAGCCCTGCACCTTAAATGGAGCCTTGCCTTTGCTTCCCACACCAATTGTATAAATTTTAATATCTAAAGCTTCCAGGGCTTCAGCAGCCTGTGTGGGGGAAACATCGCCGGAATTGTTTCGGCCATCAGTCAACAATATTACAATTTTGGCTTTGGCAGGAATATCCTTGATACGTTTGCCCGCAACTGCAAGGGCTGAACCAATTGCCGTTTTGTCACCTGCCATGCCGATTTCCATACGATCAATCAGATTCAATAATAACCCTTTATCCATCGTCAAAGGTGCCTGAGTAAAGGCATGCTCGCCAAATACGACCAGGCCGATACGATCATTGTCGCGTTTTTTTATAAAATCCCCAACCACTTTTTTTACTGCTGTGAGCCGATTGACCGATTCACTCCCCAGTTTAAAATCAAGGGCCTGCATTGATCCGGAAGTGTCCATGCACAATAAAATATCCACCCCCGGTGAATTGATATCCCTTGAAATATTATAGGACTGCGGACGACAGATGGTCAATATCAACAAGGCCATACATAGCAAGCGTAGATATGCTGGTAAGTCAATGATAAATTCTTCTTTCCTGCCGGCCAGTTTTTTCAATTGACTGGTCTGGGAAAAAGTCATTGTTTTCTGACGTCTTTTTCTGATTAAAATGTATCCCCATAAACACAGAGGGATGAACAATGTCAAAACATATGGGTATGCAAATCTAAACATGGTTGTTCATTTCCTGATTACGTTCATCTGATGTCGTTTTAACATATGACCATACATTTTTCCAATGTTCTTCACGTTCGGATGTTGTTGGAATAAAATCTGCGAATTTGATCATATCTGCTTTTCGCATCAGACGAACCATTTCAATATCAATTTTTTCTTTTACATTTGATGCAATTTCTTCTGTGGTCATTTCAGCCACAGGAATATTGCGGACATGTCCCATGTATTCCTTTAAAACCTGTGTCAGCCGAAAATAATATGCCTTGACATTATCTCGAAATAAATGAGCATCCCGATTTAAATCTCGTAAGGCATCAAATGCAACTTCTTCAGGTGCTTTCTGATACGCCTGTTCAATAATCTTTTGCTTGCGCTTTTTGATAATATACCATACTGCCAGACCAGTTATTAGAATCAATATGCAAATAATTGATATAATCATATATTTCTTTGCAGTATTAATTTTAAAAATGTCCTTGATATCGTGTACATCAAGGTCGGCCTCAGATGTATCAAAAGGTAGATCCAGGGTTAACATGACCGGATCACTTTTGTACGCCATAACTGTCCCATTTTCATGTGTCAAAATAACTCTTAAGGAAGGAACATCAAAGGTATCAATGGTATCTACCAACAATTTTATCGTAATGTCAGAATCATCTGTATCAATGCCCATCACATGAAAATCCTGAAGCCCATCAATTGGAATCTTTTCGGGGAAAGACATTCCTTTGGGCAATTGAAAAGAAAGTTTCAACTGAACGATATCACCAGGCACAGCAGATTCTTCTTCAAACTGGGCAATCATGGGATGATAGTCTGTGGTGTCTGTTTCGGCCTGATTGTAAGTCTGAGCGGTTGCAGTTGTATTTGTTAAATGCTGAGAATCTATCTGAAGAATTCTTGTGATCGGAACTGCCTGCGCATTTGACACAACAGATGTCGTTGTATTGGGTACGACCTGTGTATCTGTCTGGGCAATGGCATTTGCCAGGCATAATCCAAAAAGCAAAAACACATGTAATGCCAATCTTTTCATCGTCGGTTTTCCCTTTGTCGAAAATATGCAGTTAAAGGTTCCACTACTGACATATGGGTACTCACATCTACCAGATCTACTTTGGATTTAATGAGCATTTGCATAAATGTGACCTCATTTTGATGTTGCAATTCCTGCCATTTTCTACGAACCCTTTTATCATGGGTATTGATCGCCAGAATGTCACCTGTTTCCGGATCTTGAATGCGAATACGTCCCACGCGAGGTAATTCTTTTTCTGAGGGATCCATGACGCGAATGGCGGTCAAATCATGTTTTTTTGATGCCATTCTGAGCGGTTTTTCAAACTGATCATCCAGTTGGGGCAATTGAAAATCCGATATCACAAAACTGATGGAATGCCGCTTAACGACCTTATTCAGGAATTCCATGGCCCCTGCAATATCAGTTCCCAATGATGGCGGTTCGTAGGTAAAAATTTCTTTTATCATCCGCCACACATGGGCCACTCCTTTTGCAGGTGGAATGTATCGGTTCACCTCAGAACTGAAAAGAATGGCACCCACTTTGTCATTGGTACGAATGGCAGCAAATGAAAGGATGCCGGCAATTTCGGCAATGACCTCACGCTTGAATCGTTTTCGTGTACCAAAAAGATTGGAACCTGAAAGATCAATCAGTAAGATCACAGTCAACTCACGTTCTTCATGGAATACTTTAACATATGGATGGCCAAAACGTGCGGAAACATTCCAGTCAATATCCCGGACATCATCACCAGGCAAATATTCCCGAACCTCGGCAAATTCCATTCCCCGGCCTTTGAATGCACTTTCATACTGTCCGGCAAACAGATCGTTTGCCATAAATCGCGTTCTGAAATGAAATTTCTGAATTTTTTGATAAAGCTCTTTGGGTAACATCGTATACCAACACCTGTTTTGCAACAGTCTTCATGCTGTTGATCTGTTTATATTAAGGCACTTCGATACGTTCAAGCACATTCTCAATCACATCATCTGTGGTAATGCCCTCAGCCTCAGCCTCATAACTTAAAATAATCCGATGTCTCAATACATCGGTTGCCAGATATTTGACATCCTGAGGCGTTACATATCCGCGACTGTTTAAAAATGCATGTGCTTTAGCTGCTCTTCCCAGCCAGATGGATGCTCTGGGCGAGGCACCAAAATTAATTAAATGAGATAATTCCAGCTTGTATTCATCCGGATTTCTGGTCGCCTGAACAATTGTAATGATATAGTCCAGAATTTTTTCTTCCATGTGAATATCGTTCACAACAGTTTTGGCACGATTGATATCTTCGATATTAATTTTGGTACAAACACTTTCGTTAATGCCTTCATAAGCACGCTGCATAATGTCTTTTTCTTCAGATGCTGATGGATACCCGACTTTCAGTTTTAACATAAAGCGGTCAGTCTGGGCTTCAGGCAATGGGTAAGTCCCCTCCTGCTCAATTGGGTTTTGTGTTGCCAGTACCATAAATGGGCTTTCAAGCTTGAATGTATCTTCACCAATGGTAATTTGCTTTTCCTGCATGGCTTCCAACAGGGCACTTTGTACTTTAGCGGGGGCGCGGTTGATTTCATCTGCCAATATAATATTGTTAAATATGGGGCCTTTTCGTATTTCGAAAGCACTGGTATCAGGCCTGAAAATTTGTGTGCCCAAAATATCTGCTGGCAACAAATCCGGAGTAAACTGGATGCGCTGAAAGCTGGTGTTCAAAGTTGACGCTAACGTCTTGACAGCTGTCGTTTTTGCCAGACCGGGTAAACCCTCCATGAGAACATGGCCCTCACAAAGCAAAGCAACCAATAATTTTTCCATCTGGCTTTTTTGGCCAACAATGACTTTTTCCATTTCCATCATCACACGTTTGATGATCATGCTTTCTTTTTCAACACGTTCTGTTTGTTGTTGAATATCCATTTTAATCCATCCTCTTTTCACTGACAATTGGAATAATCCATGAAGTGTTCCAATTGTCCTTGGGTTATTATATTGTTGTAGTGTGTTCTTTACACTACAACTTTATATGATTTCAATGGAAAAACTATAATCATTTTTTGTTATGGGTCAAGATGCTTCATAAAAGGCATGAATGAATTATTTGTCAAGGCATTTTATATATTGTTGATGTAATCGTTTGAAAAGGGGGATTTTGAATTCGGATTGTTTCAGAGTGGCCAATAAATAAATATCCGCCAGGTCTGATATGACTACATAATTTTCTGATAACACACTCCTGTGTTTTTCGGTCAAAATAGATGAAAACATTTCGACAAAATATGACATCAATATCTTTGGCAAAAGGATAGTATTGATCCATAAGATTAAGTTGTTTAAACTGAATCATTTTTCTCAGTTCGGGCACAATACGAATGTAAGGCTGTTTATTGACATCCTTTGCTCTTAAGACATATTTTTTGCGTAAAGGTTTGGGGATTGATTTGGCCATTTCCAGATGATAAAAACCATCATGTGCAATATCCAAAACCTCAGTTGATATGTCAGTACTTAAAATTGCAAAACGAAATCCGGGATTTTTCAGGGCAAATTCTTGTAGCAACATGGCCATTGTATACGATTCCGGGCCAGTGGCACATGCGGCACTCCATATTTTGAATTTTTTCGATTTTTCCTGATGATAAAATTCAGGCAGGACATTTTCTGTCAGATATTTGAAATGCTGGGGCTCCCTGAAAAAATCAGTTTTATTGGTTGTTACGGCATTGACCATATTAGGCATTTCATTCCTGAGCCCTTCCTCACTGGTCACATATGAAAAATACTCTTCAAAACTGGATAAATTGAGTTTCTTGAGTCGTCTGGCCAATCTCGCCTGTAACATCACTTTTTTTGTCGGCGGCAAATGAATGCCTACATTTGAATAAATAAACCGACTATACTGATGGAATAATTGATCTGAAAATGGTAATTGATATAAATGGGATGGCACACAATTCTGTTTGATCATCTTCTATATTTCCTCCACAATTAACTCAAGTTCATTGAAATAATTATACCTAACAAATAGGTACGTGATTTAATTTTTGTTTCAGCGTATTGTCCTACCAGCATGTTTTGAAGTTTTTCGCAAATTTCTTTTTTCGGAAACCCGAATCCACGGCCCTCCCCCTTCCTTCCCCTTTGGAGGACAGGGTATCTAAACTGCATTACTATAGCATAGAACGTCTGTTTCTCGTAGAAAAAAATTGGGCGAACAGCCCAATATTGCCTTAAGTATACTGATGAATCAAACAAGATTTATCCGGTATTAAACGATATTCATCATTCATGAAACAAAGCGATGCATTGAGATTGTTAATAATTTATTAACTTTTTCAAGACAGGGCCATAAAAAACAGCCACCTGTAAAAACAAATATTCATCTCGTTCTGGACCGCGTATTGACCTTACTTTCATACAGAGTTGAAAAGGAAATGATTCATCTTAATGTAGAAAAAGTGGATAATTTGCCAGACATATTGCTTCATGTCAGCAGTATGCAACAGGTTTTTATGAATTTATTGAGTAACGCCATAGATGCAGTACAACAGTTAGAAAACAAGATCATTCAGATAAAAACATCATATGACAATAATCACATCCAGATATCTTTTACAGATAATGGATGCGGTATTCGTGAGGACATTCAACATGCCATTTTTAATCCCTTCTTTACCAATAAACCTGTTGGTGAAGGTACCGGTTTAGGGCTTTCAATCAGTAAAAGTATTGTTGAAAATCATTATGGCCAATTGGTATGTAAAAGTTCATCAAAAGATGGTACAACCTTTACGATTGTACTTCCCATTCATTATGGGAAAAATGAATAATTATTAACAGGAGTTTGTATGAACAAGAAAATACTTGTTATTGATGATGATGAAGCGATCCGAAAATCATTCGCGCTAACTTTACGTGACAGTGGTTTTCATGTGGATCTTGCCAGGTCAGGCAATCAAGGACTGGAAAACATCCAACAAAATACATATGATTTGATTTTCCTTGATTTAAAAATGCCGAAAATGAATGGGTGTGAAACATTATCTCGGATTAGAAAGATAAATGAAAATATCCCGATATACATTATCACTGCTTTTCACGAGGAATATTTGTCTGATTTAGAAGAAATCAACCATGATAACATTTCATACGAACTTTTAAAAAAGCCCATTGACAGTGAAAGTTTGATTGCTTTAACCAAAGGTGTTTTTATTGAACCTCAAATAATGGATTAAAGGAGTTCCCATGTATAAATTTAAACTGTATGTTACAAAATCAAATCCCAAAAGTAATCAGTATATCAATGATTTACAACGTATTTTGACAAAATTTTTAAGTCATAATTATCATTTAAAAATTGTGAACGTTTTAGAACAACCGGATGAAGATGATCAGGATAATATTTGCATGACACCAACATTGGTTAAAATATCGCCTTCACCAATGAGAAAAATCGTTGGAGATATTTCCAGGCTGGATATGGTTATGGATCGTCTCATATAATATTAATGAACAATAAGGGAACATAATTCCCATGAATGGGCTTAAAAACAATTGATGGATCAATAATTGAAAAACACCATCGGCTCAAAAAAAAATAAGTTTTTGCATTTTAATATTGCTAATCATTCAAAAATATGTAACGAAGCATCATTCATTATGATGAACGAACATTTTAAATTGTTTATCAAATAGAAAATCAATTGCTTCAAACAAACCTGAAAAATGCAAACAATATACAGAAAGGAATCAAAAAAATGCCCTTTAAAACAACACGATTTGGCGAAGTAGAGTTTGATGACACCGTAATTACATTTGCTGATGGAATTCCGGGGTTTGAAGAATTTACCAGGTATAAGCTTTTTCACAATATTGAAGCCGGTGATGCCCCATTTCTGTTTTGGCTTCAATCATTGGAAGATCCTGATCTGGCATTTCATGTCATTGACCCATTTGCCTTTGGATTTAATTACGAATTTGTATTGACAGATGAAGAGTCTAAAAAAATTGATGCCAACAAAATGGAAGATCTGGCAATTTTATTGATGGTATCCAAGGTACAAATTGGGGAGGATAATCCAGAGGAGAAAATTAAGGCCCATGTAACAAATCCCTTGGTGATTAACTTAACCAGCCGAAAAGGGTTCCAGAAACAACTTAGAAATATTGATTATGATTTAACGATCAAAGCCCCGGAAAAAGATGATTGAACATTCAAACGTAAACCGAATTACCTATAAAGACAAAACGATTGTTCTTGTTGGTACTGCGCATGTTTCCAAAGAAAGCATTAATCTCGTTAAACAAGTTATAGAATCAGAAAAACCTGACACTGTTTGTGTGGAACTATGTGAATCCAGATATCAATCAATTGTCAAAAAAGAACAATGGGAAAATACGAATATCGTCACTGTCATTCGTGAAAAAAAAGCCTTTTTATTGCTTTCCAATTTAATTCTGGCATCTTTTCAAAAAAGAATGGCCGATCGCCTGGATATCAAGCCTGGCGGCGAAATGATTGCGGCTGTCGAATGTGCTGAAGCCATTGATGCAAAAGTACATCTTGCAGACCGTGACATTCGTATTACGTTGATGCGTGCATGGTATTGTCTGAGTTTGTGGAAAAAATTACAGCTTTTGTTTGAGCTTTTGCTGTCTGCAGGTTCTATGGATGAAATCAGTGAGGAGGACATTGAACAACTCAAAGAAAAAGATATGTTGGACGCTGTAATTAATGAAATTGGTCAGGCCATGCCTGAATTGCGCAAAATATTAATTGACGAACGAGACCAATATCTTACCGAAAAAATACGCACAGCCAGTGGAAAACATATTGTAGCGGTTCTGGGTGCCGGACATGTACCCGGTATGTTAAATGAGATGGAAAAGCCCATTGATATCGAAGCATTAAAAACAGAACCACCTCCCAGGAAAGGAACACTCATTTTTAAATGGGGGCTTCCAATTTTCATTGTTATATTGATAATTCTGGGTTTTTTCAAAGCTGGCAAAGCAGCGGGGCAGGATATGATCTGGTGGTGGTTTGTTGCCAATGGTACATTGGCAGGTCTGGGGGCCTGCCTTGCGCTTGCACACCCATTAACCATTGTTTCGGCAATTATTGCCGCGCCATTGACATCACTCAATCCAATGATTGCAGCCGGATGGGTATCCGGACTCGTCGAAGCCTTTATTCGTAAACCCAGAGTAAAAGATTTCCAGACACTTTCTGAAGACATTTCTTCAGTCAAAGGTTTTTGGCAGAATGCTGTCACACGTACCCTGATGGTTGTTGTTTTTACCAATATTGGCAGTTCTGCTGGAACCTTTATTGCTTTGCCAATGATGTTAAAGATATTTGGACAATAGATACCGGATCCTGTTATGATGAGACAATTAAAACAACTTGATTTACGTATGATTACACTTGCATCGTTGTCCGGACTTATGCTGACAGCCTCATTTCCAAGAACCGGCTTTGATTTTTTCGCCTGGTTTGCGATGGTGCCCCTCATACTGGCGATCAATCAAACCAATGCTGTTTTTATGACAGGATGTCTGACAGGTTTTATTCATCAAATGACACTTGTATACTGGCTTGTTACAGCCATGCATGTCTATGGCAATCTTCCGATTATTACAAGTGTACCTCTGTTGATTTTACTGTGTATGTACCTGTCTATTTTTACAGGAATATTCTGTGTGTTAGTAAAACGTTTATGCCAAAAGCCCTGGCAACTCATCTGGGCACCATTTTTTTGGGTCAGCCTTGAATACGCCAGGTCGTTAACACAATTTGCATTTCCCTGGGAATTGTTAGGATACAGCCAGTATTTAAAATTACCATTAATTCAAATGGCTGATATTACGGGGGTCTATGGCATATCGTGGCTAATCGTTTTATTTAATGTGGCCATCACTTGTTTCTTGTTGTATACCACCCGACAATCCTGGAATCATATCGACGTTTCAAACAGACTTGTATATGTATTTCTTGGAAGCGTTATATTGTGTTTTGTTGTCTTCTTATCTTATGGTCTTGTCAAAATGCATGTTTTAAATAAAGCCATTCAGACATCTCAGAATCAAATGAAAGTGGGGGTTGTTCAGGGAAATATCAATCAGGCTGTTAAATGGGACGAAAAATTTCGCACACAAACCATTCAAAAATATATTCTTGCCAGCATGTCAGAAAATCATCGCAATGCGGATTTAATCGTATGGCCGGAAACAGCAGTGCCTATCTATATTCAACAAGAAACACCGCTGAGTAAAAAGCTCTTATCGTTTATTGATCAACAAGCCTGTGTATTTTTAATTGGCGGTTTGCGCTATGATCGATCTTCTATGGGCCAATGGAAATTTTTTAACAGTGCCTACTTAATAGAACCCAAAAAATCAAACTGGCAAACATATGACAAATCACATCTTGTCCCTTATGGTGAATATATTCCATTTCAAACAGTTTTTCCTTTTTTAAGCAAATTTGTTCAGGGCGTTGGAAATTTTTCTGAGGGCAGGTCAATCGTTCCACTCAAATGGGATCAATGGGCCATTGGACCTCAGATATGCTATGAGATTTTATTTCCGTCGATTTCAAGGACGCTGGTTCAAAAAGGGGCTGATGTGCTTGTCAATATCACAAATGATGCATGGTATGGACATTCCAGTGCACCATATCAACATTTTTCTATGATTGTCTTTCGCGCTGTTGAGAACAAAAGATCTTTGGCACGTTCTGCAAATACAGGTATCAGCGGATTTGTTAATCCCTATGGTAAAATTATTTTAGCATCAGAGATTTTCAAAGATGCCAATTTAAATACAAGTTTGCCAGTCGTAAAAGGGTTGACTTTTTATTGTCAATTTGGTGATGTATTTGCACTTACATGTTGTATAATTTTGTTTACTGTCGCATTGATTTCGTTTTTCAGAAAGAATTAACCTCTTTGATCTAAAATTAAAAGAAATACCCTTTTTTGCCGTCTGTGAGCTTAAACATTTTCACGCAGATGGGTCAATTTGGTTGAAACATCTTTTTCCAGGCTGACCAGATGCTTTTTGAGCGATTTGCCAATCTGTTTATTTTTGATATCAATAGAAATATTTTCCAAAAAATTTCCAAGAATTGTTTCTGATTTTTCCGAAAAGTACACACAGCCTTTTTTGACTCTTTCCTGCAATAATTCATTTTCTGCAATATTCGCATTTTCTGCAACCAGCCTATCAAGTTGTTTTTCAAACCGATACGAGACATCAATAATTTCATCTCTGAGCAATTCATTGGTTTGAAAAATAATTTCAACCAGTTCAGGTGGAATTGAAGTGATATGTTTTTGAAGTATTCTGAGCATTGCATGCATATGCTGTTCAATTGGTTTAAAATTGAATAGTTTTTTTACGAGTGAAAGTTGGTAGTCAATTTTACATTTATCGAAACAATTATCATCAGGGAAATCATTCTCAATATTGTTCATAAACTGAAGCACGCCCTGATCATGCTTGATACATGTTTTTGAAATAGGTGATATCAATACCATTCCATCAAGAGACTTACATCGGCTTAATGCCACGTACACCTGACCATGGGCAAAAGCGGCATTGGCATCAATAATAGCCTTTTCAAATGTCAGCCCCTGGCTTTTATGAATGGTGATTGCCCATGCAAGTTTCAAGGGGAATTGGGTAAAGGTACCAATCACTTTTTCTTTTATCGTTTCTGTTTCTTCATCAATGGTGTATTGAATGTTTTGCCACTCTAATCGATCTACTGCAATATTATTCACATTTTGAGGGCATTTTACATAAATAGAATCATCCTTGATATCCACTACTTTCCCAATTTTCCCATTATAAAAAAGTTTCTCTGCTGATGTGTCATTTTTTACAAACATCACTTGCGCGTTTATTTTTAAAGTTAATTTCGCATCTGTGGGATACGCATGTTCTGGAAAAATCCCATCGATTGCAGCTTCTTTGATATATTCCTCAGTAGAAAGCATTTCAAGTTTCGCATGATTAATTGATTGGGCCTGTCTGTTGTGGGTTGTCAACGTAATATAGCCCTCATCATCTGATGGATTGAATTGTGGATCATAGCGCTCATTCAGCTTTTCAAGCGTTTCAGCATCAATTTTTTTATCTCTGATATTATTGAGCAAATGAATGAAATGATCATCTTTTTGTCTAAAAATATGGGTCAATTCGATACTTGTATAACTGGTTTGTTGTAAAGATCGGCTGCCATAGAAAAACAAGGTATCATAATAATCCTGTAGTAATTGCCATTCTTTTCCTTTTACAATGGGGGGCAATTGGTGAAGATCACCGATCATCAGCAACTGAACACCGCCAAAAGGAAGGAATCGGTCTTTGAACCGGCGAAGTGTACTATCGATTGCATCAAGGAGATCTGCCCGAACCATACTGATCTCATCAATGATGAGCAATTCGAGATTTCTGATAATGTCTTTTTTCAACTGACTTAATTTATGAACACTGCCAGTTGCAGGATAAATAGATTCTGGCAAATGGGGGCCAAACGGCAATTGAAAAAAAGAATGTATGGTAACGCCACCAGCATTGATTGCTGCAACACCTGTTGGCGCAACAACTACCATTCGTTTTGATGATGCCTGTTTGAAATTATGCAGAAAGGTTGTTTTGCCTGTACCTGCCTTGCCAGTAAGAAAAATATGACAACCTGTGTATTCAGCAAAATCATATGCCTGTTTTAGTTGTGGTGTATTGAAATAATTCTGCATAATCCCTAATATAATTTCTTTTTACATTTGTGTGCTTTGTGTTTGATGAAATGATGTTAGATATTGATATATCTTAAAATTAATCGCGCTGTCAAGGCATTCGTCAAGCATCGTTGTAATACTTAATTTAGATAATGACAAATTTGTTTGAAAAATTTTTTTAGATGAGAATTGACCTGAGTAAAAAATCAAGATATATAATGAATCTAAAAAAAAGGAATGCATGCGATTAAACTTGAATATTTTTTCGAACATTCCTTAGCACATTATAAAAAAACAAATTCATTCGGAGGTAATCATGAACATTGTATGTATTACTGGCAGCCCCAGAAAAAATGGAAACAGCGCAACCCTGGTACAGGAAATTATCAACATCGCAAATGATGCCAAAGCAACTGTGCAGACTTTTCATTTAAATCAATTATCATACAAAGGTTGTCAGGCCTGTTTGACCTGTAAAGAAAAATCAGATATTTGCACGGTCAAGGACGATTTAACAGAAGTTTTATCTGCCATTCGTGAATGTGATCTGCTGGTCATGGCATCCCCTGTATATTTTGGAGATTTATCAGCCCAAATGAAAGGCTTGATTGATAGAACCTATTCCTTTCTGGTGCCCAATTTCATGCAAAAAGATAAGCCCAGTCGTCTGGAATCGGGAAAATCGTTGATATTTATACTGGCGCAGGGGCAGCCTGATGAAAAAATGTTTGCAGATATATATCCCAAATATGAGTTGTTTTTGAGAATTATGGGATTTACTGATTCTCACCTTGTTCGCGCCTGTGGTGTGATGGAACCTGGTGCTGTTAAACATCGTGAAGATATTCTTGAAAATGTACGTTCTGTCGCAAAACAGGTTATTTTTAAGACATCATGACCTGACAAAAGGAATAAAAATGGCAAGAACTGATGATTATGAAAATGCAAAAAAGTTAGCTGTTGAAAATTTATCAACCATCGCTTTTGAAACAATTACTTCATATAGTGGCTTTGATCCGCTTGAGGAAGATATATTTCGAGTTCCATTTTTAAATCGAATCTATCAAATTGATTATCCTGAATTCAATTTTGTTTCAGAGGATTCACATGAAATCCCAATTCAAGAGCAGGTATTGTTATTGCATTATATGAGCGGCAGACCGCTTTCAGAATTTAATAAATGGGTGGCATATCGTGAAATTCCGGGTGCGTCTTTCTATTTTAGTGCATTTGTAAAGCGGGCCATTGACCCACTTAAAAAGGTTTTTGGCAACCAGTTAAAAATTCTCAAACACACGGCTAAAAAACTGGATGCAACGTCTGTTGAATATGGTGACCTGGGACTTGAATTCCCCATTTTGCCAAATATTACTGTGAGAGTGATTATGTGGAAAGGTGATGATGAATTTCCACCGGAAGCCAACATTTTGTTTCCAGACAATATAAATGAAATATTGTCACCTGAAGATATTGCATGGCTGGCGGGAATGTTAGTTTATCGCCTGATTGCTTTAAGCAGGGAGTCATAAAAGATCTCTTTGCTATATAACGAATTGAAATTTTGACATATTGGAGTTTGATTCAAATTGATCAAATGAAAAATATCATTATAACAATAAGTTTAACGATTCATATCATATTATTAATCTTAACGCATACGTATGCTGCAGAAAAAGTTGTTGTTGGAATCTATGAAAATATTCCCCTGTGCTTTTCAGACAAACATAATCATGCGCAAGGTATTTACATTGACGTTCTAAATTATATTGCCACAGTTCATCACTGGCGTATTCACTACAAAATTTATCGATGGAATGATTGCATCAAGGCGTTAAAATCTCATGAAATTGACTTGATGTGTTGTATTGCCGAAACTCCTGAGCGAAAGAAAGCATTTTTTTTTAGTCAGGAGAATGTCATGCTGGATTGGGGGCAAATTTATCTGCCAAAAACGTCGGATATCCACTCTATACTTGATTTAGACAATAAAAGAATTGCAACAGTCAAGGGCGGAATTCTTAAATCACGACTTCAGAAGCTGGCCAAAGACTTTGATATTTCCTGTGAATTTGTTTTGGTTGATGGAGCACATGACGTTCTGAATCAAATAGAAACAAATCGGGTTGATGCCGGAACTGTTTTGCGATTATTTGGCATGCGGTTTTCCTCTCAACATAATATTAAACCCAGCCCCATTATTTTTGCGCCATTACATTTGCGCATTGCGACAGGGAATCCCAATAAAAAATATTTATTGGAAATGATTGACAGCCAGTTAACAACTTTAAAAGACTTAGAAGGTTCTGCCTATTATCAAACTCTTAATAGGTGGTTAATTCATTCAAAAAACAAATGGTTTATTCCCAAATGGTTTTATTGGATATTGTGTGTTGTTTTTGTTCTGGTGATCTTTTTATTGATTACATCGTTAATTTTAAAATATCAGGTTGCCCAGAGAACCCTGCAATTGAACCAGCAAAATAACGCGTTGAAAAAAAATGAACACTTACTTCGCACAATTGCCGATAATTATCCCCATTCTTATGTATCCATTATTGAAAAAGATATGAAAATCAGTTTTTCATCAGGCCAGGAATTTCAACGAATGAATCATTCTCCTGAAAACTACATTGGTAAACATGTGAGAGATATCTTTGGTAAGCATGCTGATTTTATTATCCAACAATATCAAAAAACATTTTCAGGAGAATCCTTGTCCTTTGAAATGTTTACCATGGATCAATATCACCTGTATCGAACAGTTCCACTCATAGAAAATGACGCATCCATTCCGCGTATTCTGGTTGTCATTGAGAACATTACCACACAAAAAAATATGGCCAAAGAAAAAGCACAATTAGAGAATCAGTTGCGTCAGGCACAAAAAATGGAAGCCATTGGTACGCTGGCAGGCGGCATTGCCCATGATTTCAACAATATTCTGGCCATTATTCTTGGCAATATCGAACTGTGTCTTGATGACAGTGTACCAATAAAGCATATTCATATGAATATGACCGAGGCACAAACCGCCTGTATTCGTGCCCGAGATCTGATTCGACAAATATTGAATTTTAGTCGTCAGTCCTATCCCAATATTGAACCATTAATTATAACTTCCATTATTAAGGAATCTGTTCGCTTACTTCGTGCTTCTGTACCTGCAAATATTCATATTGACACTGATATTCCAGACATGGAAGATACAATTATGGGAAATCCAACACAAGTCAATCAGGTATTACTAAATTTATGTGCCAATGCTGTCTATGCTATGGGAGATGAGGGCACACTAAAAATTTATGTTTCTCACCTAATTCCACAAAAAATTTCGACCCTGATCAATAAGCTTGAAAATAAACCATATGTGAAAATATCGGTCAATGATAGTGGTGCTGGAATTTCTAAAAATGTTATCAGCAAAATATTTGACCCATATTTCACAACCAAAAAGGTGGGCGATGGCTCTGGCATGGGCCTGTCACTGGTGTATAGTATTATTCAGGCACATAAAGGTGCTATTACAGTAGAAAGTATTCAAGGTAAAGGAACAACATTTGTAATTTATTTACCAGTTGTTCAGCATCAGCATCGTGTGAAGCCTGATCCTTCTGCGCCTGTTCCAAAAGGCACTGGCAATATCCTTTTTGTTGATGATGAAGAAATGTTGGTTCGGGTTGGTATGCGAATGCTGACAAAATTAGGGTACACTGTAATCGGATATCATAACCCTGTGGATGCATTTGCAGACTTTGAATCACGGCCCAATGACTATGACCTCATTATTACGGACATGACCATGCCCGGAATGTCTGGCAAAATTCTGAGTCAGAAAATTCTGTCAATACGTCCGGAAATCCCCATAATTATTTGTTCTGGTTATAGTGAATCGATGGATGAGTCCTTTTGTAAAAAAATGGGTGTGCGTCACTTTTTATTAAAACCCCTGTCTAAAAGAATCCTGGCGGAAAAAGTCTACCCTCTAATAATGACATCCTGATCTAATTGTTGACATATTCTCAAAATATCAATATATAATTTCCTTGTTTCCGAATTTTTCAAAAAATGCGAGGTAAAATTATGAATATTTCCGGATTAAAGGTAGATTTCCAGCAGGCAAATCCAAAAACAAAGGACAGTGATATCCTTCTGGTACATGGGATGTGGGCAGGCTCATGGATGTGGGAAAACTATATGAATATATTTTCCAGCCAGGGTTATAATTGTTATGCGTTGAATCTCAGGGGGCGTCCAGGTTCTATCCCAGTGCATGATCGTGGAAAAATTTCCATAAATGACTATGTGACAGATGTCAAAAATGTCGCAGAAACATTAACAAATCCGATTATTATTGGTCATAGTATGGGCGGCCTTTTGACTCAAAAGGTGGCAGAATTAACCTCACCAGAAGCAGTTGTTTTAATTGGTCCGGCAGCACCTGCCGGTATTCTGATGGTTGGCGGTTGGATTCATATGGCTATGGGATTGTACTACAGCATTGATATTTTGATGGGTAATAGTATTTTACCCAACTTATTTTTTGTGCGTCATTTACTCATGAATAATGTACCAAAAAATTTACAGCATGCAATTTATGAAAAACTGATATCTGAGTCCAGCAGGGCAGCGCAAGAAATTCTTTTTCCAGGTGTTTCAGTTGATGCTTCCAAAATAACATGTCCTATGCTTGTCATTGCATCACGAGAAGATAAGGCAACCCCCTTTTCGATCATTCAACGAATTGTGGATAAGTATGACTGTGACTTAAAGACTTACTCAAAATTTGGGCATTTAATTATTTCCGAGCAAGGATGGGAACAGCCTGCAAAAGATATTTTAGAATGGCTTGATACACAAAATAATTAATGAAAAAACTGTTTCAAACCGGGCTTTTTTCAAAAAAGCCCCAAAAAATTATCGAAATTCTAGGGTCATGTAAAAAATGCGGCAAATGCTGCACAAATATAAATTTGTGTGAAGCGGGCAAATGGGTGTCCAAAAAGTCGCATTTTAGAAAAATGGTCGCAAAAAATCCAGAATATGAAAGATTTAAAATCATCGGAAAAAACAAACAGGGCGCATTACAATTTTCTTGTACCTGGCTCAATTCCAATAATGAATGTAAAGATTATGATAATCGTCTTGATATTTGTAAGGTTTTTCCGAATCAGATAGTGATCAGAAGTCAGGAAGAAATTCCTGATGAATGCGGCTACAGTGTCAATGTTCATCGTTCTTTTGATGTTGTGCTGAAACAAACGATTCAACGTGAAAAAAATTATCAGCGATGGCAAAGGTTCAAGAATTGGGTGTTCAGTAAATAAGGAATGCTCTAAAAATAAGCTTCCCTTTTGTTGACGCTATGATTATACACTCGTCAAAATTTATGTGTAAAATTTACACATCTTGTTTACATACAAATTTCCTGTGCAACTATTATATCCATAATATATTCATTCGTTTAAGTCATGCATTTATGTCTATACCTGGATGGCATAGTTACTGCTCTTAATATTTCGGAAAGGTTGATTATCTCAGATTATATAAAATGCATTCACCAGGAGGTTATGTATGAAAACACCAGAACAAATAAAAACATATCATGTTGTATTTAAGAATAAATTCGTTTCAAATGTAAACCCTGAAGAAATTCAACAAAATTTCGTCTCAAAATTCAATGTACCTGAAAAATTTTGTTCAAAAATTTTTTCAGGGCGTCGGGTTCGGATAAAAAAAGGGCTCAGTCAGCAAGCGGCATTGATTCTTCAAGATAAATTGTTTAAAACAGGTATGTTGTGCGATATTGAATTGGATATTGATCAGAAATCGAAACAAGAAGTCGTTTCTTCTTCTGTTCTTCCAAAGACGAAACAGAAAATAGTGGCATTGACTGAAGAAGAAGAAGAAGATGATGATGATCTCGAAGCAGATTTTGAGCTTTCAGAATTATTAATGGAGGATGCAAGTAGTGATAGTGAAAGCAAAAATACAGCGAATATTGTTGAAGTCATCAAGTACCATGAAAATAACATTGTCGATATTAAATATTTAAAACATAAGGACAGATATACAGATACAGACAATCGTTTTTGTCTGGCAGAACATGATAGAAAACACAAGGCATATTTTTATTTTGATGAATTTATGCGAGGCAATTGTTATGATGCGCAACAAAATTCAGTGGAAACCGAGAAGTTATGCACTTATCAAAATATGTACCATAAAAAGAAAAGAATATATAGACATCCTGTTCCCGATCAAGGATATGTAAGCCTTTCAAATGATGTGTATACTTATTATATTCGTAAGAAATCGAGCCAATACTTACCACCAGAAAGGATGGCAAAAAGGCCTAAATTAACCGGAATTAAACATGTCGCAAAGTCTATTGTATGCCATCTTTTAGTCATTATGTTAATTGGTATGTTTGTGTCCTTTGAAGATAACAAAACTATTGAAAAAAGACACTTTGCAAAAATTGCTGGAAATAAAATTCATGATTTGCAAAAACTTCGAAAAAAACAGCGCGAAATCAGACCACCACAAAAAATGGAAATTGTACAGCATCCCAAAAAAACTGTGGATTCTGTAAAAAAAGTAAAACCTGTAAAAGTAGCGGATTCTGTTAATATATTAAAACCTGTTAAAAAAGCACAAAAACAGCTTTCAAAGAAGCGTATTACCCCAAAAAACATTTCAAAAAATACAAATCGAAAATCAAAGAATTCAGGTCAACAGTCACATGGCAGAACAGGAAAACAATCGGTGGCAAGACATTCTGGTACGAAAGGAAATGGCGGAGGAAATATTGGAAATGTATCTACCCCTGATGTCAATCAAAAAGGTATTCTGGGGATGATTAAAGACACTGGTCTAAGCCTGTTAAATACAACAGAAGCATTGGCTGCGGTCACACAGCTTGATACGGTTGATGTTCCTGGCAATTTTGACAAAAATACATTAAAAATTAATGGTATTAAAGGGAACCTGGGAAATCGAAAGGTTCAAATGCCGCTAAACACCGATGGCGGCCGTGTGAACACAAAAGGTGCACACCAGGTGCTTCGTACAGGTGGCGGTGATGGTTCAGGCGGAAAAGGCTCTGGTGTCCGAGTTGGTGAACTGGCAAAAGGAAATACAGGTCATCATGCTGTTAAAGCCATGATTCGAGCAAATTTTACGCAATCAGTGCATCAAATTCAAGGCGGTGGTATGAGTCGTGCGGCTGTCAAGAAAGTGATTGACCAGCATATTGATGATATTACTTACTGTTATGAGGTGGCATTAATTTCAGACCCATCAATTGTGGGTAAAGCTGTCTATGAATGGCGCATTTTAATGAATGGTTCTGTTGGTGATGTTCATATTTTAAATGCTTCAATTCAGAACCAGGAAATTTTAGGGTGTATCAAAAAATCGATCAAAACATGGTCATTTCCGAAACCTCATCGTGCTCAGGTGATGGTGTCTTATCCCTTTGTTTTTGATATAGTGGGTTTTTAATATTTATTTAGAAACGCTCAATTTTTATTACCGGTCTGCTGCAACCGACGCCATGTATTTTATCTTGACATTTGTTTTAAAAACAATAATAAAAACAGGCTAAATGATCACAATTTTTGTATATGAAAACATACAAAAAAAAGTCCAAACGTTTCAAATAGTTTACAGGCCTGTGATATGAAAAAAATGATCCTTTGTTTCTGTATTATTTTGTTAACAGTTTTTATAAATAACATGGCTGATGCCAACAATGACCTGTTTTCAAATGCGTTAATTGTAAGATGTGATAATAATTATCCACCCTATGAATTTATTCACGATGGTGTCGCAGACGGCTATAATATCGATATTTTAAAGGCTGTTGCCAATGAAATGAAGCTTTCAATCGAGATCAAACCCGGTCCTTGGAAGAATGTACGTCATGATATTGAATCCGGGCTTGCTGATATTGTTTCTGGAATGTATTACTCCAAAAAACGTGACGAAAAAGTGGACTTTTCTGTTCCGCATATCCTTGTTTATCATAACTTTTTTGTTCGTAAAGATTCTGATATCCTGCTGATGAATATTTTTGACAATATAATAATTGTTCAAAATGGGGATATTATGCATGATTTTTTAAGGCAAAAAGGTATTCCCTCAGATCGGATTATACCTGTTGAAAATCAACACGAGGCACTTCGTTTACTGAATAATGGCCATCACGATTGCGCGCTTCTTGCCAAACTTCAGGCTGAATATAATATTCGAAAGTATCATTTTGATAATATTTGTGCCATTGGCAAACCTTTTGAACCCAGAAAATACTGTTTTGCAGTCATCGAAGGCAATGTACCGCTTCAGACGATACTCAATGAAGGTCTTAACATTATTAAACAAAATGGAACATACGAAAAAATCTATAATAAATGGTTTGGTATATATTCATTTCCAATGCTTTCGGCCAAAGTTTACAAAACGATTATTGCAGTTTTTCTGATATTGTCAGGTATTCTGCTATTGGTATTTATCTGGAATTGGTCCCTCAAACGACAGGTGAAGATTAAAGCTGAAGCCTTGGAAAACAGTGAATCCAATTATCGAAATCTTGTTGAAAGCGCAAATAGTATTATTCTGAGATCTGATTGCGAAGGCATAATTCTATTTATGAACAATTATGCCCTGAAATTTTTTGGCTATCGTCGTGATGAAATCATTGGAAAAAATGCTGTGGGGACAATCATCCCAAAAAAGGATTCCATGGGAAAGAACCTTGAAAAAATTCCACAGCAGATCATTGCGCACCCCGGACAATATCAGAATAATATCAATGAAAACATTCGAAAAAATGGCGACATTGTCTGGATCAGTTGGACCAATCAAGTTTTTTATGACAAAAAGGGAAATCCTTCAGAGATATTATGTATTGGCAATGATATGACACATATCAGAGAAACTGAAAAGAAAATGAAAATCCTTCAAAACCAATTGTTTCAAGCACAAAAAATGGAGGCCATTGGTAATTTATCTGGCGGCATTGCGCATGATTTAAACAATATTTTGGGCATTATTCTTGGAAATGCTGAATTACTTGATGATACACTTCCTGAAACCCATCCGGCCAACGCCAGCATTAGTGCAATTACTGAGGCGGGATTTAGAGCAAGAGATGTGATCAGGCAGTTATTAAATTTTTGTCGAAAAGAAACAGGAAAATTACAGCCTGTGGATTGCGGAGGGCAAATTAAAAAATCGTTACATTTTATTCGTTCCATTGTTCCAAAGCAAATCGATATTCAAACGGATATTCAGGAACCATCAGGCAATATTTATGCTGATTCTGCACAATTTCATCAAATTATGACAAATCTTATATTAAATGCTTCTGCTGCAATAACAGATAATAAAGGAAAGATTATTATTCGTTCAAAAACTTATGAGATAAATTTATCCAATGAAAACGAATATCCTGAACTGTCTCATGGTAAATATATTCAGGTTTCTGTGTCTGATAATGGGCACGGAATACCATCGGATGTAATCGAAAGTATCTTTGATCCATACTATACAACGAATATCCAGGGAGATAGCTCTGGAATGGGCCTTGCAGTAGTTCATAGTATTGTAAAAGAACATGGCGGGTGTATTCGGGTAACCAGTAAAAAGAATGAGGAAACGTGTTTTTCCATTTTATTCCCAATGATAAATGATAACAAAACTGATGAATCCCCAATTTTACAAGAGGTGGATCATCAATACTATCAGAATTCTACTCATACAGCAGATATTCCAGGTGGTAATGCACACATAATGATTGTTGACGATGAAAAAGATTTAATACAGGTTCAAAAGCAGGTACTTCAGAGTCTGGGTTATACTGTTTTAACAGCCAGTAGGCCATCAGAGGTCATCACCATGCTTCAAGACAGAGACAGCCCTGTTGATTTGCTCATTACAGATTACAGCATGCCGCATATGAATGGTGATCAGTTAGCACTTCGCATACGACGTTTTCAACCTGATTTGCCCATTATTTTATGTACTGGAAACAAAGAAGTTATTGATCAACGCGTTTTGGATCAGGTTAAATTTGCTGACATTCTTGTCAAACCAGTTGGAAAATCCGCACTGGGTTTTTCAATTTGCAACGCTTTAAAAACAACAATAATGCCCGAATGATCGACGTTCAAATTTTTTATCAGATTTAATTGCTTGACATATATCATTTTTGGTGTTAATTTACTCAGATTTAAATTTAAGTAATAATCATTATCAGCACATAAGAGTATGTGTGAACAATTAATTAACAAGCTTGCAAAAAATGCAAGAGAAAAGATCGGATCGTTGACTTTCATTTAACAAAGTCAAGCGAAAAGCAAGGAAAAAGCATATGAATAAAATTCATTTTATTATCTTTTCATCAAGAGGAACGCATTCAAAACAATTCAGCGTAAATAAAATTTTGACGGCCACTGTTTCAATATGTTTTTTGATTTTGTTGGTATCTTTAATTTATGTTGTTCCGGATTATTCATTTCTTAAAGTAAATTATGTGAGAGATACCTTGCTCAAGCAAAAACTGGAAAACAAAACAGCCGAACTGGTTGCACAACGACAACAAATTCAAAAATTTGCTAAAGAAGTCAATAAATTAAAAAATCGTGTCGCCTATCTCAATCAATTTGAAATGAAAGTACGTACATTGGCCAATCTGGATATGCCCTCAGAAGACAGTATTTTGAGTGTAGGTGGGACCTTGCCCGAAGATTTGGATGCCAATCAGCCGCTTAGCGAAAAGCATAGTACGCTGGTACGAAATATGAACGATCAGGCAGATCAAATTCAATCGGCAACATTTTTTCAGGAAAAAAGTTTTATCAAGCTGCTTAATGCCCTTGAAGAGCGCCGCGAAATTCTTGCATGTACACCATCAATTCGCCCAACGAAAGGATGGTATTCATCACCATTTGGCCGGAGAGTGTCTCCTTTTACCGGACGTCGTGAATTTCACAAAGGCGTTGATATTGCCAATCATGCTGGAACCAAAATTATGGCTTCAGCAAAGGGTATTATTACATATTCTGGTCGTAAAGGTGGTTATGGCAGAATGATTATCGTTGACCATGGTCATGGTATGGAAACACGTTATGCGCACATGGAAAGATTATTTAAAAATGAAGGTGATATTGTGAAGCGGGGTGATATCATTGGCACAATGGGCAATACCGGACGCAGCACTGGCCCTCATCTTCATTATGAAGTCCGATTGAATGGTGTTCCAATCAATCCAACAAATTATATTGTGAATTAATTAAGGGATAAAATAAAATGGCTATTGTGAAACCATTCAAAGGCATTCGATATAATACGGATAAACTCGAAATATCCAAGGTGGTCACGCCACCTTATGATGTTATTTCTCAAGAAGAGCAGGAAGCGTATTATGCGTGTGACCCTTACAATATCATTCGGTTAATACTGGGTAAGCATCTTACAGGTGATGACAAAACAAAAAATCGGTATTCACGCGCATTGGAATGTTATACAACATGGCAAGACGCAGATTATCTCATTCGTGATGATCAACCCGCTTTGTACCTGACATCAATGGATTTTACAATTGGTAAGGAACAATACAAAAGGTTTGGATTAATCGCATTGGTCAGGTTAGAAAATTTTGAAACAGGCGTTGTCAAGCCTCATGAAAAAACATTTTCCAATATCAAATCTGAACGACTAAAATTAATGATTGCCTGTCAGGCAAATTTCAGCCCGATATTCTCATTATTTCCTGATAGGGATTGCTTCGTACTGGATACATTACTTCAATCGGTGGAAAACCAATCGCCTGAATTAGCCTTTGATGATGACAAAAAACAATCCCACAAATTGTGGCGTATACTTGCTCCTGATATTCACGCAAAGATTGAACAGACAATGGCTGATAAACCAATTTTTATCGCAGATGGCCATCATCGTTACGAAACCGGACTTCAATATTTAAACTATCTGGAAGAAAAACAAGGCACGTTACCAGATGATCATCCGGCCAGGTATATCATGATGTACTTATCAAGCATGGATGATCCGGGGCTTGTTATTTGTCCGGCACATCGTCAATTAACAACTGTTAAAGATAACGATTTAAACATCTTTTTAAATAAGATAACACAATACTTTGATGTCAAGACATTACCTTTTGATTCAACCTCACGCGCAGAAGTATTAAAACAGTTTATGAATGAACTGTCCGAAGGAAAGGATTTACATCGGCTGGGCGTTTATTACAAAAATCATTCAGCGTTTATTTTATTGACATTAAAACCCTGTACTCTGGACAATGAGCAAGACATTCCACCTGCTTTACGCGATCTTGATGTCACACTGTTAACCCAGGTAATCTTTGAACGTATTCTGAATATGGATCAAAAGAGCCTTGATGATGAAAATCGGATTACCTATACCACAGATATCGAACAGGCAATTAATAATGTGGATCAAGAACAGTGCGATATGGTATTCTTACTCAATCCCACACGAATTGACCAGGTTGAGGCAGTTGCCAATTCCGGTTTGACCATGCCGAGAAAAAGCACCTATTTTTTTCCAAAAGTTATTACCGGGTTGGTTATTAATGATCTGGGTCAGCGTCAGGAAATTAAATGAAAAAAAAATTATCTGTTATTTACACCATATTCTTTCTTATAATTGTTTCGCAAGTTTCAGCACAAACTTTAAGTATTCGGGCGGTTGGCGATATCATGATGGGCTCACAAACCCCTAGGCCGGTTCTTCCCAAAGATAAGCATTTAAATCAGGCAAGAAAAATGCAAAAGTTTCTTGCAGGTGCTGATATTGTTTTCGGAAATTTGGAAGGTGTTTTTGTAGAACCAGAAACTCTGCCTCAAAAGTGTTCAGAAAGCTCACGCAAAGCCAAAAAATGTTATGAATTTGGCATGCCATCAGAATTGTCAGATGTTCTCGTTGATATGGGATTCAATGTATTAAGTATTGATAACAACCATACAGCAGATTATGGCGATGAGGGCTACCTGTTAACTTCAGAAATTCTTTCAGAAAATGGTATACATGCAGTGCCAAAAGGGGGGCATGTTGTCGTTCGGGTAAAGAAAAAACGAATTGCCATTGTTGCATTTGGCTTTACAAAAAATTCATATTTACTCACCAATATTAAGCATACCAAAAAAATTATATCTGCATTATCCAAACGATTTCCAATTGTTATTGTGTCATTTCATGGCGGCAAAGAAGGAAAGGACGCGCAACACGTTAATAATGAAATGGAAATGTTTTATGGCGAAAAACGTGGCAATTTAATAGAATTTGCACATGCCGCAATAGATTCAGGCGCAGACTTGATACTGGGACATGGGCCGCATGTTTTGCGGGCACTATCATGCTATCGGAATCGTTTAATTGCTTACTCACTTGGAAATTTTTATACATTTGGTCAATTTCGTCTCAGTGGGCCTGCCGGGATCGGGGCTATTTTGGAAGTTAAGATTGATGATCAGGATGGAAGATTTATTCTGGGAAAAATTATTCCAACTGTTCAAATTATGGCCGGAGTACCCGCTTTTGATCATCAGAAAAAAGCCATCAACATATTAATGGAATTAACAAAAGCTGATTTTCCAGAAACACCTTTGCGTATTTCATCAGATGGTTTGATTTACTATAAAAGTAATTAAATGCTGTTATCTTCCAGATAACAGATTTCAGGATGCTTGATTTATGAAATCAGAGCGTCGATCCAAAGCAATAATTGACATAATATTTTTTTTTGCCTTATAAACAAAACATTCAGGAGTGTTTTAACATGACAGACCCCATAAACGACGAAACCATCGAAGAAAACAATGAGGATTTCGCAAATTTATTAGAATCCTATGAATCCACTTCAAATGTTGATATTCGAGTGGGAGATAAAATTAGCGGAGAGATACTTTCAATTGGAATGGATACCGTATTTGTCAGTACGGGTACTAAAATTGATGGTGCCGTTGAAAAAAATGAGTTATTCGATGAGAATCAAGAATTGCCATACAAAAAAGGCGATACGATAGATCTTTATGTGATATCAGTCTCAGAACATGAAATCAAGCTCTCCAAAGCCCTCTCTGGGGCGGGAAGTGCAAATCAATTATATGATGCCTATCAATCGTCAATGCCTGTTGAAGGAAAAGTAAGAGAACAATGCAAAGGCGGCTTTTATGTTGAAATTTTACAAAAGAAAGCCTTTTGCCCTATATCTCAAATGGATACACAATTTATCCAGAATCCAGAGGATTATATTGGCAACACATACCGATTTATGATTATTAAATATGAAGAAGGTGGACGAAATATCATTGTGTCCAGAAGACAGTTATTAGCTCAGGAGCAAGAAGCGGCGCAAGCAGAGTATTTTGAAAAACATCCGCCAGACTCAATCGTTGAAGGTACTATAACTAAATTGATGAACTATGGTGCATTTGTCGAACTTTTTCCGGGTCTTGAAGGTATGGTGCATATCTCAGAAATCTCATGGTCTCGTGTTGAAGATATTAAAACTGTCCTCAATGAAGGGGATAAAGTCAGGGTTAAAATAGTTTCCATCGCTGATGGCAAAAAGAAAGGACAATATAAAATTGCCCTTTCTATGAAACAAATTGATGGCGACCCTTGGAATCAGGAACTTCCGGTAAAGGTAGGAGACCGTTTTAAAGGAACAGTTAAAAAATGTATGAATTTTGGTGCTTTTGTAGAGATTGCGTCAGGCATTGAAGGCCTCGTTCATATCAGTGAAATGAGTTATGTCAAACGTATTCTAAAGCCTGAAGATGTTGTTAATGCGGGGGATCAGGTTGATGTTGTTATCAAAAGCATTGATCTCGACAATAAAAAAATCGGACTCAGCATGAAAGATGCTGAAGGCGATCCATGGATTGGACTTAATGAAAAATATAGCGTGGGACAAATTATTGATGGTACCATAGAGCGCAAAGAAAAATTTGGGATCTTTGTTTCTATTGCGCCTGGCATCACAGGGTTAATGCCTTTTTCTGCAATCAAAAAACATTCTCAGCCAGCACGCATTGAACGACTGAATACTGGTGATACAATAAAAGTTGAAATAAAAGAAATCAATCTTGATGAAAGAAAAATTTCGCTCGGCCCGGGTGATGATGATAATGAAAAAGGGTGGGAAAATTTTTCCAAAGAAAAAGATGCAGGAAATAGCGATTTTAGCGATCAGTTGAAAAAATTACAGTTAAAATTTTCTTAATTGTGATTTATTTTGGAATCGTCTAAAAATAACATGCTCAATTTATCTTGATCGTACAAAAAATAAGCTCGTGTAGAGACGTAGCATGCTACGTCTCTACGTGCCAAACAATTATATATTCAAGAGAAATGGGGAACTTATTTTCAGAGCATTCCTTAGTGTATTTCCAAGTATGTTAAAACCTAATAATTATTGGAGGTAAGATATGGATTTAGAGATGAACATTCTCGTTGTCGATGATTTTCAATTTGCAAGACGCATTTGTTCAAATGTGCTTAAAGAAATTGGCCTAAAGAACATCACTGAAGTATCCTCTGGAATAGCTGCAATGGATGCTTTATCAAAAAATTCTTTTGGTTTGATTATCACTGATTACAACATGCCAGGCATGAGCGGTGTCGAATTGGTTAAAAAAATTAAAGCGGATGAGACCATTAAGCAAATACCAATTATAATGATTACTTCGGAAAGCAGCAAAGGTGTCTTATTGGAAGCCACTGAAGCCGGAGTTTCTGGATTTTTAAATAAACCCTTTACAAAAGATGATTTGATAGAAAAAATTGAAAAACTGCTTTAATGTAAAGCTTGTTGTCAGTTTACAACTTTATTTGTAAACGATGTTGTCAATTTCCTATCTAAACTTTACATATTGAATTATATTTAAATCCTATAACACATTAAAAATAAACATAATATTGGTTTGATTTTTTTTCTTAACAAAATTGGTATACTTCCTGAATATCTTTTAATATAAACAAAAGTTGTAGATACTTTTGTTTATTTCTTTCCAACAACAAAGGAGGTATGATGATGAGAAAAAGTATTTTTATCAATATATGTATTATTATTTTTTTTCTGTGGAGTTCAACCATCAATGCTGAAGAGCTAAAAGTGTATCAACAGGGTATTGATGGTTATTTTGGAACAGCGGATGCGATCATTACAAATTTATTTGTACAAGATACTGATGGGAATGGTGTGACAGCAAAGGAGGGATATTTAAGGGCGTTTCATCAGTTTTATGAGGCGCGCTCTTTAATACGTTTTAATGATATTTCCTTGCCTTTAGGCACTGTTTTTGTTCGAGCAGAATTAAAGTTAGTAGTGACCGACTGGGATGGCGGTATGATGCTTGCCGGGTATTATTTGGATAAAGAATGGGATATTCAATCAGAATCGTTAGGATGGAAAAACTGCATGGATAACACGGCATGGAGCGAACCGGGTGCCGCATCGGATGTAATCAAGGGAAAATCATTTATTATCAACGGTTTTTCCGGTAATGGCATACAGGAAAAAATTATCCCCCTAGATAATGAGGTTGTCCAACAATGGCTGAGTTCACCTAAAAGCAATTTTGGTATTTTGATTACCATATTGGACAAGGAGCAATCTGCATGGATCCATTCCAGTGAGGATTCAAACAAAAACTATCGTCCGCAATTGATTCTTTACTATGAATAACGTGCTATTTTCATGGTCATTCTCATAGAAAGAATGAAAAGCAAAAATCTAATCGTGAGGGCCAGGCAAGTCGCCAGCCCTCATTTTTATTTATTCACCTCAACAAAAATCTAATCATCTTCATCATGACGCACAACAATATCATTTAAATCAAATATACAAATCATATTGGTTTCCTGATCAAAATTAAAGAAATTATTTCCAGTCACAATGATTTTATCCTCTCCGCCAATAAAATTGCGATCATAACATTCTTCGGCAGCAAGACGAATACGATCAATATTAGAGATAACATCCTTCAATTGATGAAGAACAAAGGGTTCAACTCCCCAGATAATTCGCATTTCACGAGCAGATTTTTTTGTATCGGTAATGCCAAAAATTGCAAAAAATGGCCGATATTTTGAAATCATACGTGCGGAATAGCCTGTTTTGGTCAGACAGATAATTTTTCCGGTTGAATGTGCGGATAGATCTTTACAGGTAGAAAAAACCAGATGTCCAATTAACTCTGAATGCGTTCGCTTGGGGCCATCTAATTCGTCAGGGTCTGCATGTGTCATATGGGTTTCAGCCGAACGAATAATACGTTCCATCATTGCGACGGCTTTTTCTGGAAATTTTCCAGAGGCTGTTTCCGCACTCAGCATAACCGCATCAGCACCATCATCAATGGCATTGTAAACATCAGAAACTTCCGCACGGGTCGGAGTTGGTGCCTGAGTCATGGATTCCAACATCTGGGTGGCAACAATAACTGGTTTTCCGGCAATATTACATTTTCTGATTAAAGATTTTTGAACAGGCTGCACATCCTCTGGTGCAATTTCAACCCCCAGATCTCCACGCGCAATCATGATCCCATCAGATACTTTTAATATCTCATCAAAATTTTCCAGCGCGAATGGTCTTTCAATTTTTGCAATGAGCTTGATTTTTGCGTTTCCTGCATCAGCTAATATTTTTCGAATGGTTGCAATGTCATTGGCATCATTGACAAACGATATCGCAACATATTCAGGATTTAATTTTGCAATCAGTTTTAAATCTTCAACGTCTTTTTCTGTGGGCACGGTCAGGGAAATTTTTGTTGATGGTAAATTGACACCCTTTTTGGTCGAAATAAATCCACCGGTGAGTATATCGCATAATAGTTGTTTTCCTTGAATTTCTGTAATTTTAAGACAAACCAGCCCATCATTGATATAGATCAGATCGCCAGGATTCGCTTCTTGCGGTAGTTTTTCATAATTGATATTAATAATCTCTTTGTTACCTTCAACAGGTTCGGTGGTAACGATAATACTTTTTCCCTGCTTTAAAAGCACCCCATCCCCTTCAACTTTTCCAATACGAATTTTGGGGCCCTGAATATCACATAAGATAGCAAGGCGATCATCTGCCTGTCTTACGTTTTCAAAAATTTGAATCTTATCTTCGTGTGAACCATGAGAGAAATTGATTCGTGTACAATCCATGCCCAGATCAGCCAGTCGCCTGATTTGTTCAGGCGTATGGCAAGAAGGACCCATTGTACAAATTATCTTTGATTGCGTAATAGATAATAACATACAAATTCCTTTCTGATACACATAATTATGTGAACCTGCGATTTATGTATATCAACAAAATAATTATAATCCAAAATATTCTCTAAGCTTTTTCTTTGCTGTTTTTCTATCGCGACGATTTTCTGCACTGATTTCAGGCACTGCATTTTCTGGAATGGAAAAAACTTTTTCAAATGTTTTGCGTGCTTTTTCTTTTTCACCCATTTCCCAGTAGATATCACCCAGGAAAATGTAGGAAAGAGTAAAATTGGGATGCTTAGAAAGTGCCTCATTGAGCAAATCTGCACCATCTTGAAGACCTTCACCCCATTTTCTAAAAAATCTCGGTGTTCCCCAGTAAACACGCGCTAAAAGGCGCTGTGGACCGCCGCGATAATAATAACGTTCAATCTCCATCACTTTTTTTGCCTGTTCTTTTATTGTGCCTACATTTATCGCACTTTTCATAAAGCCTTTTTCTTTGCAGTATGCGGCATTGTTTGTGGCATCCCAGAAAATGCCAGGCGCGCTTTTGGGGTTAATTTTTACCAGCTTTTTGGCATAGTTCATTCCTTTTTGATAAGTATCCATTCGAAATTGACTGAAATCACTGCCTTGATGTAAGTTTCCAATCCAAAAATGACCAATGCTCAATCTGGAAAGAATCGTTTGATTGTCAGGCTTAATTTGAAGTGCTTTTTCATAGGCCTCAATGCATTTTTTCAATTGATCAAGATTGTCGCGTTCTCCCCACACCGCATCTGCTGTGGCTTTAAGTCTGGAAAACTGATCTTCACCAAAAGCGAGTCCGGATACCAAAAACAAAGCTAAACATGTCATCAATAATTTTTTCATTTCGTTTCTCCTGTAATTTTTGTTTCTATTAAACACTTAATTCGTTTTTAATTAACTCAATTATTGGCTATCATGAGTTTGAAACATTTTAGATTGCTATCATTTTTTTAATTTGTGTTCAAGGAAAATATTTTTATACAGGTTCGCTAATTTATTTTTTCTTTGACAAAAGTTTTATAATACTATATCTCGCAATGACTGTACAAAATAATCAAGAAAAGGAGACACAAAATGGAATGTAAAAAGGAGAATAATTTAAAACATTGTAATTGCAGTTATGATCCATGTTCAAGAAAAGGCGTTTGCTGTGATTGTATTGCATACCATTTAAAATCCAGACAATTGCCTGGTTGTTGTTTTCCAAAACAGGCTGAAGCCACTTATGATCGGTCGTTTGAACACTTTGCACGACTGGTACAAACCAATGCTGTTTGAGGAAAAAAATGGGAAGTAACACACATAATATTTTAACGCGACTCGATATACCATCACCTTGCCTTGCAATGGTCGCGCAACAATGGGGAACTTTGATCAAACCCCTTCTCACAGAAAATCAAGATGCAACAAGTCATCCATTTACTTGTGATCCGGCGGATGTTCTCAGCGCTATGCTATCGCAATTTCTGGTTGAAAAAAATTTTGAACAATACCTTGAGGACGAAAAAAATTATCAAGAACTATGCAATCATATCAAATCTCATACGAGTCCGAGTTAAACGAATCCCAATATGAAGCGGTCATTCATCGTGATGGCCCCATTCTGGTCATTGCCGGAGCTGGCACTGGTAAAACCAGAACCTTAACTTACAGAGTGGCACGGTTAATTGAAGATGGTGTTCGCCCTGAAAGCATATTATTATTAACTTTTACGCGAAAAGCATCTGAGGAAATGTTAACACGCGCCGCAAACCTTCTGGATTTCAGATGTTCTCAGGTCAATGGCGGAACCTTTCATTCTTTTGCCAATCGCATATTACGTCGTTTTGCGCCCAGAATTCAGTTTAACCCTGGATTTTCTATACTTGATACCGCGGATTCCCAAACAGTGATTAATAATATTCGCGAGGCATGGGAATTGAATTCAAGGGGACGTCAATTTCCCAATAAAGCGACAATCGCTGCAATAATCAGCAAATCGGTCAATAAGTGTAAATCAGTATCAGATATTGTATCTTCAGAGTATCAACACTTTGAACATGAAATTCTCACACTGGAAAAGTTCAGACTTGCTTATCAACAAAAGAAGCGAGAACAACAGGCAATGGATTATGATGACTTACTGGTTTATTTGCGTGACTTACTTAAATTTAATGCGGATGTGTGTAAGAACCTGTCAAATCGGTTTCAATATATAATGGTAGATGAATATCAAGATACCAATATTATTCAGGCAGAAATTATCCGGTATCTGGCAGGCAGTCATCAGAATGTAATGGTTGTGGGTGATGATGCACAAAGTATTTATGCTTTTCGTGGTGCGCACTACAAAAATATCATGAATTTTCCAAATCAATTTGAAGGCACTACAATTGTCAAACTAGAAGAAAACTATCGTTCCCGCCAACCGATTTTGACCATGACCAATGCAATTATTGAACAGGCATCGGAAAGCTTTCGTAAAAGCCTGTTCACAAAAAAGAAAAAAGGCGTTCAACCCCGAATGATTGTGCTTCCAGATGAACCCTCACAGTCCCGCTTTATTATAGAAATGATTAAAAAATCCAGTAAAAAAAATAAAATAAAGCTTCAAGACATGGCTGTATTATTTCGCAGTGCTTATCTTTCCAATCATCTTGAGATACAGTTAAAAAATAATGGCATCGATTTTGTCAAATATGGGGGATTAAAATTTCTGGACAAGCTCCATGTAAAAGACTTTTTGGCACTGTTAAGAATCATGATTTACCCATATGATGAACAAAGCTGGCGACGTGTATTTCTCATGATGGAAAGCATTGGCAGCAAGACATCTCAAAAATTGACACAACATATTATTGATCAGCAAATGGGCTTTCAAGGTTTGTTCACATATAAAACACGTGCCAAATATGCCGCACAATTAGAAACGCTCAAAAACATGCTCGAATCTGTCGAACAGGAAACTGATTTAATATTCATTGCACAAGCGGTCGTAAATTATTATGAACCTATTCTGGAACGAACTGTTGATAATGCACCACGGCGCATGGCCGAGTTAAAAAGCATTACAGAAATGTTGGACAAATTTGATTCTCTCGAGCAATTCCTTGTTGAAATGGCCTTAGATCCGCCGAATTCATCAGTTGATGATGAAGCGGTTCTCGACCAGAGCGATCAGACTCACTTAACGCTGAGTACCATCCATTCTGCCAAAGGCCTGGAGTGGCGAATGGTTTTTATTATCTGGGCCCTGGATGGTCGTTTTCCCTCATATCAGTCACTGGCAAATCCTGAAGCTCTGGAAGAGGAATTACGGCTCATGTATGTGGCATCAACCCGCGCAAAGGAAAAATTGTTTATTACCAGTCCAATCAATGTGTACGATAGAAGGCTCAATGATTTTTTAGATCAGCCCTCAACATTTATTTCAAGCCTTCCAGAATCCTTAGTAGATTGGCATTATCTTGATAATTAAAAAAAAATATTTAAAAAAAAGCTTGCATTTACTGAAATATTAAAGTATAAATTTTCTTTTTATGTGGTGGGTGTAGCTCAGTCGGTAGAGCTCCAGATTGTGGATCTGGCCGTCGAGGGTTCAAGTCCCTTCATCCACCCCTTTACCATCCATAATTCTTTAATGCGCCCGTAGCTCAGCTGGATAGAGCGCCGGACTTCGAATCCGTAGGCCGGGGGTTCGAATCCCTCCGGGCGTGCTTTGATAATATTGACCCTGTGGCGTTTAGTTTTTTTTAGTTTGGAAAAAAATTGCTGAATGTCCGCAGGTCATTTTTTACTGAGGTAATGGTGGTTAAGCGTTTGGGATTAAATTTGATGTGAACGACTTCGGTCACAGAATGACATATTTGGTCATTTTAGCTATTTTTTGCGTGGTGGCAAAAAAGTCTGGTGTAAAAGGGTTTATCATTGGCCACCGATGGATAAATGGTGACTGATTAATTAAAACACTTCTTATAGCATTTTCAAATCATGTCTAAACATGCTTGATGCTTTCGAACAGGAATTATAAATGTAGCTGGATTTGGGCATAACTCATCTTTCCACTCATCTTTTACATATTTTCTCAAATTCTCAAATATGCTTCTTTCTTTTTCATAATTTCCCCCTTTGAATTCAACTGCTTTCAAATATTTTGGAAGATATTTAAACTTTTTTAATAAAGACGCAAGTTCAGCAATTGTACAATTTTCACGAATAGCCTCAAGTGATACTTTGATGTATCGGAAAAACAAAATCCTGCTTTATATTGTTTCAAGTGCAATTCCGCTTGCTAACGCGCGCGGCTCAGAAAATTTCGGCAGTTTTTAATCTGAGCCGCGCGCGTTAGCAAGCGGGAATGTACTTGAAGCAAATATCAAAAAGGCTTTACGAAGACGCACAAAAGTTAGGCTAATCTAAAATTTGCCCGAAGGGCACTATGTTCGAGCTTAAGGGACTGTCTAAATTTTGGGGGGAATCATTCTTTATAGAATTAAAACAGATTAGTTTCATTTTTTTTACTTATTACTTTACCTGAGAAATATCATGATGTTTTCGGCTACCCTTGAATATCTTAATCTATTTTAACAATAAATTGAAATAGTTATACTTGTAATATATTTTACAGAATTAAGAACATAGTGCCCTTCAGGCAAACTTTAGATTAGCCTAACTTTTGTGCGTCTTCGGAAAGCTTGTTTGATATTTGCTTCAAGTACAGTCCCGCTTGCTAACGCGCACGGCTCAGATTAAAAGCTGTCGAAATTTTCAGAGCCGCGCGCGTTAGCAAGCGGAATTGAACTTGAACCAATATAAAGCAGGATTTTGTTTTTCCGATACATTAAATTAACAAAAAAGAAAGCATTTTTTTAATGCAATAAAAACGCAACAATATGTAATTTTTTTAAAAGGAGACAAAAATGAAGAATAGAATTTTTCCCAAAGAATTGATAAAAAAGGCGGGGACGACGAGACTCGAACTCGCGACCTCCGGCGTGACAGGCCGGCGCTCTAACCAAACTGAGCTACGCCCCCAATAGATTGGCGTAAATTATTACCTGGGTCAAATATAGGCGGAACAGGGCTTGAACCTGTGACCCCCGGCTTGTAAGGCCGATGCTCTCCCAACTGAGCTACCCGCCCAAGCAATTAATTATTTTTTTAATATACCAACGAATTATTGATTCGTCAAGTAATTTTTTTAATTTTTTTAATTTTTTTTGAAATGATTCATAATCGTTGATATTACTCGTTTACATAATATTTTCACGTTTGTTTTTCATCTTTTGAACTGATTGAGACAATATCCGCATCAGAAAAGTGTTGTGCAATCAATTCATCAAGTAAATCATTTTCGGATTTTTCTGATTCTGCTCCTGTAAGCTGTGAGCGTTCACGGTCAATTTCATTTTGGAATTTTTTTAAGAAGTTTTGTCCCTCATTGTCCGAAAGAATTGATTTGTCGGCATCCGAGGCCAACAATCCCTCCAATTCCTGTTCTTCTGAAGGTGAGAGATCCAGGCCCTCAGGAGGGCGTTTTGTTGTTTTTAATTTGACTTTTGGTGAGGGGGGATCATTTTCAGAAAAAGAAAGGCCGCGCATTTCTGTCTGGATCGCATCCATTTCAATTTGAATACCTTTTAGCTGATTTGAAAAAGATTTCAGTCGAAATCCCATGATAATAATGATAAATAATAAAACACCATTAATTGACAAGACACCCCACAATAAGAATGTGACAAAGGATATGCGATGATTTGAATTTTCTCTTTCTATTTTTGTTTTGCGTTTTTCCTGTTGAAGTGCGAGGTTGAGATTTTGGATTTCCTCTTGTTGATTGGTCAAGGTTTGCAAGAATCGGAGTGTGGAATCGTTTTGCTTATGGGGCATGGTTTCAGACATATTGGTGTCCATCTGAAATCCAGGGGCATCTTCATTTATCGCCCATAAAAGGGGCGAAGTGATACACAACAAGCATACTGTTAATATTATTCGATACATTGTTTCCTCTCATGTTGGTTGGTCATATATATTTATTAACAAAAGAACGTAATTGAAGTCAAGTTAAGAAATATATAGCAGTATCAATTCCTAATAAGACTTTAATAGATTGCCTGATTTTGTCCACATCTTACCAGCTTACCGGCAATCGAACAATTTGTTTGGATTTATTTTGAAACAGCACATAACCTTTCTGTTTTCCAAACAAATAGAGATCTCTGGTTATTTGAACATCCTTTTTGCAGTATTTTATAATTTCATCAATTTTGCCTTCTTTCCACCATCGCAATGCCTGTAAACCATTGGCACTTTTTGGTTCGCTCAGCGTTATTTCACCCAGATGTCCCAAAGAAAGCCGATAGCCCAAACGACGATGAACATGTTCCAATAAATCCAATGTGGGAAACTGTGAATAATCTGTTTGAACATAGCCAGTCAATACCCGATAATCAAATCGCTTGATATTAAAACCAATGATCAGATCCATCTGGCGCATGACTGAAATGAGGTCTTCAATCTGGTTATCCAGATAGGTTTCGTAAGTATCATTATCCGAATTATACAAAACCGCGCAACTGATGCCCATTTTATTTGCCAGATGCCATCCGCCCACCTCCTGGGCCGAATGTTTTGTTTCAATATCAAGAACCCCATAAAAGAGAGAAACAGGTGTTTGACTCAATACGACTGGTTTTTCTATGATTTTTTGAACAGTCTTTTCAGGGTCAGGCGGCCTGATCTGTTTTTCAGAATCAGATGTCACCTGACTTTTTGGATCAAGCATCACCTGATTATCCGCTGTTTTTTGAGACGCGATTATCTGGTTAACGCGATGGATGGCATCATCCATTTCTCCGGTATCCGGTGAGTTCATTGATTGAATGGTTTCAAGCAGAAAAACAGCACTGCGTTTATCTATGGGGCGATTGCCTGAACCACATTTTGGAGAATGTACACATCTGGGACATCCATTTTCACATTCACATGACTGAATTATTTTTAAGGTATGCAACAGTAAATCTTCAATTTTCTGAAACGCTTGATTTGTCAGACCTGCACCACCGGGCGTACTGTCGTAGATAAAAACAGCGGCATGACCCAGTTGCGTATGAAAGGTTGTGGAAATACCTCCCAGGTCATTTCTATCAGAAAGAACCAGCAATGGAAAAATGCCAATCATTGCATGTTCTATGGCATGAATACCGCCCATGAAATGATAATAATTATCTTCCACCAGTTTTTGGGCATGTTTTGGAATTTGAACCCAAATCCCTTCAGTTTCAAAAATGTAGGGCGGCAGATCCAATGGAAGCATATGAAGCATTCGTCGTGTGCGAATATCCCATTTCTCATATCCAGTTACCTGATCAGTCACTTTGAGACGTCCCAGACTGACAATGGTTCCCCAGACACTTGTCATCCCATCCACACGAATAATATCAGTCGTTTTATTTCCGCGATAGCGGGTGTAATATCCGGTTCGAACAGGAGATACATACACGGATTGTGATGCAATATCCAGATGATCCACCCGGTAAGTTCGCCCGGAATGTAAATATATTGCACCTGGATGCGCTTCTTTCAGGGCGCGATAGCCATCAATTTCCCCACGACTTTTTTTATCTCCTGATGAATATATAATATATCGACTGCCAATACCCCGCAAATTGATATCTCTTTGAGGACGCTTTCTTCCGGTCACATAATATTTGCCATCATCACTGCATAAGAGTTCTCCGGATGCCAAAAGTTTTTCAATAATTGGAATAACAGGTGTTTCGCTGGCATAGGGTTCATCAACATGAAGAGACAATTCTTGCGCTGCACAGATGAAATGACGATCACAAATATCTGGATTGTATGGGTTTATCACCGCAGATTCAGGGTCAGCATTCACAAATTGATGGGGATGACGCATAAAATATTGATCCAACGCATCCTGACCCGCGATGAGAATCATTGCAGCGGTTTGACCTTTTCGTCCGACCCGGCCACTTCGTTGAAGAGATGATGTTATTGTTCCTGGATAACCGGCCAGAATACATAAATCCAGATCGCCGATATCAATACCCAATTCCAATGCACTGGTTGATATCACAGCCAGTAACTCACCAGTGGACAGCTTTTGCTCAATTTCCCGACGTTCCTCAGGTAAGAATCCAGCACGATAGGCACTGATTTTTTGGGCAATGGATTTTGATTGCGCTCCAGCCCACATGGCAATTAATTCGGTCATCTTGCGTGACTGTGTATAAATAATGGTACGCAGTTTCCGATGTAAGGCTGCTTTTAACAACAAAATTGCCATCTGTGAAGGGCTTTGAATGGGATCAATAAAAACCAGATGTCGTCCACCGCGAGGCGCACCTGATTCAAGGATATCTGTGATTTCCAGTCCAGTTAACTTACTGGTCAATTCACCTGGATTGGCAACAGTCGCAGAACAAAAAATAAATGTGGGCTGGCTGCCATAATATTTACAAATGCGTTGAAGCCTTCTAAAAACCTGTGCCATATGAGAGCCCATTACGCCCCGATAGGTATGAACTTCATCAACAACAATATATTCAATTCCAGAAAAAAAGGTCGCCCATTTGTCGTGATAAGGCAATAAGGATAAATGAAGCATTTCGGGATTGGTTATTAACACATTGGGTGGATTATCCCTGATTTTTTTTCGATGATATTGTGGCGTGTCGCCATCATAAACTTTCGCACTGGCTGAAATCTCCGAAGATCTGGCCACAAGTTCGTTAAAATTTTTTAACTGATCCTGAGCCAACGCTTTCAAAGGAAATAAATACAGGGCCCGAATATGGGGATTTTGTTGTATCTTCTCCAGGACAGGCAGGTTGTATATTAAGGTTTTTCCACTGGCTGTGGGCGTTGCACATACAATATGATGACCTGCACGAATATGGTCAATGGCCTGAGCCTGATGTTTATATAATTTTTTGATTCCTGTATGATGCAAAAGATTTTGGATTTCTGATGGCAATGGATGCGTTAATTGTTGATATGTTGCAGATTCTTCATGAAGCAGGGTGTGAAAAACAACTTCACTGGACAGTTGTTTGGCACCTAGGAGGGACTGTATATATTCATTGACATCTGTGGCCATTCATAATGCTCTATTTTTTTTGCCTGATTACTTTGTAAAGGATCAGGGGTTCTTTTCCTGTTTGTTGAGAACGCATGATGGGTATAAAATCGGTTTTTGAATAATGCGTATTAAAGTCAAACCAGTTATCAGGCCATAAGTGTGATTCCCATAAAAAATACGCTGCGTTATATTTATTGATTTCATGAACCAGTTCTGCATAATCGTTACGGCATGATTGAATGATACGATTAAATTGAATCGGACATAACACCCCTTCATAGGAACGATTGGCATAAAAGCAGACTTTCTCACAGTTGATTGATTTATGAAGTGCAGCAATTACAATGGGTTTGTTTGTTTCCATTTGTGCGATAAATTCCCCCATTTGCCGAAAGATATATTTGTCTTTTTCTCTGGGCTTTAAATTTTTTATCAAGCCAAATAATAAAATGAAAATAAATATATAAATCAAGGCATGTGATGGCTTAATACGATATTTAATTAATAAAGATTGTACCTGTTCAATCCCAAAGCCTGAAAATACAGATGTTGCAATGATAATGACCGCAAAGTAGCGGTATTCTATCATCCAGTACTGAATCAGGTGAACATATACAATACAGACACCGGAAATGGCCATAATCACAAAAAACCACAGTCGGGGATCATCCTTTAGTTTTTTGCCAACTCGATAAAAACCCAGAACAAAAAAAACTAAAAAGGGATAAAAAAAAGCCTCACAAGCATTACTGATAAGCGTTCCAAAGGCAACGAAATGTACTTGATGTCTGGCATTTACAATAAAATGATCTGCAAATTCCTGTGGATGTTTGGCCAGCCTTTCTGCCAGAGAATCACGCAGATCATTGTATTTTTTAAATGGCTCAGTAAATTTAGCAGTTACATCGTCCAGGCGATATAGCTGTAACAAAGATGTATCATAAAATAATTCTAAAAAAAGCCCCAAAACAATCAAGCATGCCCCCCCGCCTATACATAAAAGCAATACACGTTTTTTATTACTGGCAAAAATAAACAGGAACAACACCATTGATGGAAAACTGACAACAGCTTCGATTCGTGCCCATGTTGCACAAAAAAAACAAATGATCGTCAATAATAGATATCGCCATTTTTTGTAATCCATGTATTGAACAAATGCCAGTACACCCCATGCCAGAAAAAACCAGCACAAAGGTCCCCTTAAAACATCAGCAGAGCGTTTCACAAAAATCGGCAGCAAGGCAAATATTAATGTAACAAAACCACTTGTTTGTATTGAAAAAAAATGGCGGGATAGTAGAAAAATGGGAATCAGGGTCAAACATCCAAACAAGAAAGACACTGTGATGGCCGCTGTCAGAAAATCTCCGGTTATTGGATAGAACATCGCAATACATCTGGGATAAATAGAAAGATAATCCAAGCCGCAATTGTATAAACTGTCCAGTTCATTGTAATACAATGCGCGTGCCTGATGGACATATAATATGCCATCTGAGTTAATAATATATGTATTTTCGCAGACAAACAGCCGGATTGCTATTCCCAGTGCAATGACCAAAAAAATAAATCTATAAGAGGTAGATATATTTTGGCCCTTACCCATCCAATTTATTGTTGATGAATACACCCTTTAAAATATCTCCAGAGCTATTGATCTTTATCAGTAAACACAAAAAAGAATTGAAACAGTTCAATATGTAAGTAAGAACAAAAAGTCAAGTTAAAAATAAAAGCACCTGAAATGATAATCTTAAATAAATCATTATGATTCAATGTGTTATGTCTCAATATTGTTATCGTCCCTTTCTTATCAAATCCTTACGTTCTATTGGGAATAGTATTTGCAAATCAAATTTCTGGAGGGTTTGAAAAATGATCAAAAAAAGTTTACGTATTTTTGTGATGATCTTCATTGTTTGTATTTTTGCATGCAAAAAAAACATTGTCAGCGATCTGTATTATTTGCCTGATGGCAAACCTTTGTACGAAATTGGTGAAATTAATAATTACCCCATTGTTCTGGTTCATGGTTTTGGCGGTTTTGGAAGAAATGAAATGTTTGGTTATAAATACTGGGGTGGATTTACAGATATTCAGGAAGAATTAAAAAATCATGGGTATCCTGTTTTTTCAGCAGCAATCGGCCCTTTTTCAAGTAACTGGGATCGTGCTTGTGAGCTTTATGCGTATATAAAAGGTGGATATGTGGATTATGGAAAAATGCATTCAAAAAAATTTCACCATCGGAGATATTCAAGATATTACAAAGGTATCTATCCTCAATGGGGTGAAATAAATCCGCTCACTGGTAAACGAAATAAAATTCACTTGGTTGCACATAGCCAGGGAGGACAAACATCACGCGCATTAATCAGCTTGTTGGAAAATGGATTTGAAGAAGAAATAAATAACACCACATCTTATGATATTTCTCCATTATTTACAGGGGGTAAGAATTGGGTTCACAGCCTGACCACCATCTCTACCCCCCACGATGGCATGACTGTTAACTACATGATGAATAAAATATTTCCCTTCGGTCAACGTCTGGTCCGGTTTGGAAGCATGATCAGTCGCCAGGTTGATGGAATCATCTATGATTTTAAAATGGATCAATGGGAGATCGAACGTAAAGAAAATGAAACATTTTGGGAATACGCCAAGAGATTGAGAAGTCATAGTCTCTGGCGTCGGACAACAGATACCAGTGATTTTGATTTGTCGCCTGAAGGTGCTCAAAAATTGAATCAATGGGCACATGCGCAAACAAATGTTTATTATTTTTCATATGCCACAGAAGAAACATTCAAGTCGCCATTTTCAGAAAAACATTATCCTGAATTTACAATGGATCTGGTATGGTTGCCATCAGCAATTTTTATGGGGGGATTTTCTCGTGATGAACCGGATAAAATTCCCATAGATTCAAAATGGTTTCAAAATGATGGCGTGGTGAATACCTGTTCCATGGATGGCCCAACGATTGGATCAAGCGATATCATTCGAAACTTTGATGGCAATCCGAAAAAGGGACAATGGAATTATATGGGAATACTTGGATCATGTGATCATGCAGATATTATTGGTGCCTTGCGTTATGTTGGTGAAAACTGTCCGGATGGTTATCCAAGTTTGTTGGATTTTTATATATACTGGGCCGAATTTTTAAATCGATTGCCTGAATAGTTAAAAATAATTTATTTATTTGTAATATTTCAATAATATTATCATATATGAACAAGCTCAGATTACTGGCTTGATTTACAAACTGCCTATGACATTTATATCGCCCGAAAGCTATTAAAAGGCATTATTCCTGAGGATGATACCCTTGAAAAAGTCATGGTCA
>Ga0272440_1000164_pt1 | contig 54537 bp, 33 predicted proteins | sample SSMMMBAug17_FD_192440 | JGI IMG/M metagenome (GOLD analysis project Ga0272440, IMG submission 192440) | Marine sediment archaeal communities from Little Sippewissett salt marsh, Falmouth, MA, United States - SSM-MMB-Aug17 | ecosystem: Environmental > Aquatic > Marine > Wetlands > Sediment ... | reverse complement strand
ACTACAGTTCTGTAAGTTATGCAAGAAAAAGACTACGCCAAAAATTGGAAAAAAATTCTGATTTAAAGAAACGATTTGACATGGTCGATATCGAATTGTCAAGATTAAAGATTTGACCCCAATTTTCGCGTTTCCACCCCCCACATATTTAAAAACTAGGTGGGGGGGTGGGGGGTGGATTTGCGTAGCTTTAAGAGATAAGATAAAATGTAACTAATTATTAGAATTGGAAATAAAAAAATTATCATTTTATTTCTTATCGAATGACATTGGGGGTGCGAATACAAGGTTAGCGCTACAAAGATTTCAAACAATTGATAAAATTGAGCTTATTCTTATAACCTTTACATACGCCCATGGGGAACTTAATTTTTGAACATTCCTAAATGAATTTATAGAATTCGATCTAACTTTTCAAGCAAATCATCCTTTGTAAATGGTTTATTTAAGAAAGCACTTACACCAGCCTCAGTTGCTTCCAGCAGGGTTGCTTTGCTGCCTTCAGAAGTAATCATGATAATCGGTATATCCTTATAGTTGTCGTCCGACTTAATTTTTTTAATTAATTCGACGCCACTCATTCCTGGCATGTTGTGATCAGTAAGTATTAAACCAAATGATTTTTTTGGTAAAGCGTCCAGAGCCGCTTTACCTGAGGATACTTCTGTTATATTATTTAGACCGATTTCCTTAAGCACATTTGTTAAAATGCGTCTTGCAAATTGAAAATCATCGACAACGAGAACATTCGTCTCTAAATCCATCTCTTACCTCCATTAGTTTTATGGTTACAAATATATTGAAAAACAAAAAAAATAGCAAATTAAATAGTCAAACAGAATAATTAATTTAGGATCAAGAGAATTTCAATTGTAATTTTTTTAATTGATCACTAAAATCACTGTTTCCTTTATCAGAATTTTTGGAAAAATTTTCCCATCCTTTTTCATTATCCTCATCACCTGGTTTTAGAGAAATTTTTCTCTCTTCAATGTTAATTTCCTGAATTTCAACCTTAATTGAATCCCCCTGATTTAACCTTTCAATGCGTGTTGGCTGAGAATGTTTTTTGATTGCTGAAATTGGTAGTAAACCTGTGACACCAGGAATAAGAGAAACAAAGAAGCCAAATTTTTCCTTACGCTCAATCGTGCCCTCAACAACTTGACTCACGCTGAATTTATCATTTATACCAATCCAGGGATCTCCCTCAGCATCTTTCATGCTTAGAGAGATTTTTTTATTCTCCAAATCAATGTTTTTAACAACAACATCAACCTGATCGCCAACACTAACAACATCTTCGGGTTTTAATATTCGCTTAACATAACTCATTTCACTGATATGAACCAGTCCTTCAATGCCAGAAGCAATTTCAATAAAAGCACCAAAATTCATGCACTTCTTAACTGTTCCTTTAAATCGATCGCCAACTTTCACAGGCAGTGTTTGATTCCATGGATCACCATCAACTTGTTTCATTGAAAGGGCCAACTTGTATTGACCTTTCTTTTTTCCTTCATCAATGGATAATATTTTAACCTTAACTTTATCCCCTTCATTGAGAACAGTTTTGATATCTTCAACCCGTGTCCAGGAAATTTCTGAGATATGTACCATGCCTTCTATCCCAGAAAATATTTCAACAAATGCGCCATATGGCATCAGCCGGGTAATTGTGCCTTCTACAATCGAATCAGGGGGATTCTTTTGAAAAAAATCAGTCTGAACAGCTTCCAATTCTTGACTTAATAATTGACGCCTTGACACAACAATATTTTTACCGCCATTTTCATATTTGACAATACTGAACCTATAAGTATTTCCAATATAATCTTCGGGGTTTTTTATAAATTGTGTATCCATTTGAGAGATTGGACAAAAGGCTCTCTTTTGCAACAGTTCAACATAAAATCCACCCTTACATTGTTCTCTGACTTTTCCTTCAACAGGAACTGACATTTGATAGGCATCATACAATTGATTCGCACTTCCCGCACCTGAAAGGGCTTTGGATAGTTTAATCTCATGTTCAGTCATAGATACTACATAAAGATCAATTTTATCTCCTTTTTGATATGGCATTTCCTGATTATCATCAAGCAGCTCATTTTTTTCTACTGAACCATCAATTTTTGTACCTGTGCTGACAAATACAGTATCCATTCCGATGGATAGTATTTCACCGCTAATTTTATCTCCAACGCGGAGATCATTATTTGAATTAGAATCATAAGATTCTAATAAATTTGCGAAATCTTCATCATTCCCTTCGATGGTTTCGTCATTAATGGGGTCTTCGATGGTTTCGTCATTAATGGGGTCTTCGATGGTTTCGTCATTAATGGGGTCTTCGATGGTTTCGTCATTAATGGGGTCTGTCATGTTTAACACTCCTGAATATTTTGTTTGAGCGTATTCTTATTGTGAAAAAATGCACCTCAAAAAAGCTATAATGATCAATAGATTTTTTTTGGATTGTGCACTTTGCTGAACAGGCTCCTTAAATATTATAATATCATAATTATAATTGAATGTCATATATTAATTTTATTAATTATCAATTCGAAAAAACACAACATGATAAAACTTTATAAAATTCTCAATCTTATTGATTTATTAGGGTGCACCACAAAAAAGTTGCACTTTTTTTTTATGATCGTCCAACTTAGTTTTTTCATGGCATAGTTATTGCTTTGAAAGGGCAGAATATATAAGCCCATAGCTGACAGGCTAAGGTAAGTATTGTTGTTACAACAGACTGTGTAGGGAGAACCTTATGTTCGCCTCCGGACAAAAACCTTTATTAAATTTATGTTCGAGAATGAATTAGAAACGATTGCCTCGGACATAGGTTCACAAACGATTTTTGTTCGGAGGGAGAACATAAGGTTTGCCTCTACATTGATTTCTAACATAGTTTGGTATCATTTTTTTTGTTTGAAGTCGAACATAAGATTCGACGAACCAGACATGGATACATAAAATTTAATTTTCTTACATTTTATTTTTCTATTTATTTAAGAAAAGGCAATTTACATGCCAGGAAAAATCAAAGTGGAACGATCATATCTATCTGAACTCCTTTATACTTAATTCACAATTTTGATTACTAAATAAATAGAGTATTCCGAATTGTTAATAGTTCGCACTTGACCAGCTGACACAAATAGGTCCTTTATTTTCAGGGCTTTCCTGATTGTGAAAACACTTTGTCAGCATACTTCTTTTTTAAAGCTGATTTCTTAACTTTCATTGTCGCAGTCATGGGTAAGTTATCAGTGAACCGAAAATATTTCGGATACTTATATTTTGCGACTTTACCTTTTAGGTATGCCAATACATCGTTTTCATTAATGGTGCAATTGGGCGCAGGTATAATAAAAGCCATACCTGTCTCTCCCCATTGGTCATCAGGAACGCCGATAATAGCCGCATTTGAAATTGAAGGATGATTGGATAGTATTTTTTCAACCTCAGCTGGATATACATTCTCACCGCCACTGCGATACATATCTTTTTGTCGATCCACGATGTAAAAGAAACCTTCTTCATCCATATATCCCAGGTCACCAGTGTAAAGATTGCCATTGACAAGTGCCTTGGCAGTCGCATCTGGCAGATTCCAGTATTTGCTCATGACTGTTGGCCCTTTGGCAACGATTTCTCCCACTTCTCCTGGCCGAAGGGGTTGACCATCAGAGCCTTCAATCCAGATTTCAGTAAAAAAACCAGGTTTTCCAATGGAACCTTGTTTGCGTTTGATATCTGCTTTGGGCATCAACATCATGGCAGAATTTTCTGTTTGACCAAATCCTTGTTGCATATATAATCCACGTTTGGAAAGCTCATCAAAAAGGCTGGCTGGTGTACGCTCTCCTCCCCCTACGACACATCTTACAGAACTGACATCTATTTCGTCCAGTTTCCCAGTTTCTAGAATCATACGCCACATCGTGGTGAGCGCAAATACGATGGTTGCTCTATATTTTTCTATATCTTGTGCAAACTCATTGGCATCAAAGGCGCGACGCATAATAATTGTCATACCGGAGTTTAATGCAGGGGTGGCCACAATAAACAACCCACCGGAATGAAATAAAGGCATTTGCGCAACAAGTACATCATCAGGTGTTGCATTGGTATATATACCGACCTGAAAGTTTTTAAAATATGTCTGACAATGAGACAAAACAGCGCCTTTGGGATTACCTGTTACACCAGATGTATACACAATGGCAAGCGGATCATCAATGACAACAGGTACAGGTGGAACAAGGGGCATCTTTGATTGATTTCGAACAAGTTCATTATATTCTGATGCCCAATCCGGACATTTGGGAAGCTCAAATCCAGGTATTGTTCTACTTCCACTGGCACTGAATAAAAATTTGTCTGCTTCTACTTTCAGATGCGTCCGAATGGCTTCCAGATTGAGAAGAAATGAATCATGAAAAACAAGCATTTTTGCGCCACAATCAATTAATTGATACTCCAGTTCTGGGCCCACCAGACGCCAGTTGAGGGGTACAAAAATTGCTCCAATTTTGGCGCATGCAAAATATATTTCAAGAAACTCGATACAATTTAACATGATTACACAAACACGATCACCTTTCTGTATTCCTTTTTTCAAGAGCATGTGACCGCATTGGTTAATACCCTCCAGTAAGCGTTGGTATGAAATGGATTCATCTTCAAAATAAATCGCTGTTTTTTCAGGGTGCATGTTTGCACGTTTTTCAATAATTTGACAGATATCCCATTGAACGTTCATAGTGGTCTCCTTTAAAACTTCGTAAAACTGATCTGTCTTACGATGAATTTTAAAAAAATTTCAAACAATGACATGGTTGGACGATCATAGCTTTGCCGCTCGGACAGGTCAAACAAGTCGGATATGTCCGACTTGTTTGATTTCAACAAAAAGGTAGGTTCATTTGAGATTTTTTTCTAAGCAGCTTTTTGATAATCATCAGCCAAGGATTCAACTCCCGCAGATTTACCCCAGGGCGCTTCCCCTGGACCAACAACCTGCTGAACCTCACCTGTCAGTTCATCCACTGCTATGGTTGACATACATTTAGGACATTGACGCATACTAATTGAGGCATCAATGCGTGCATTGTATAAATATCTGAAATTTCTTGACTCGTCTTCATAATGACAATTGATACATTTCATGATATCCTCCTTTTTAGACCCCCTGGATGGTCCGCTGAATGATATTATCTTGAGTTTTGCGACTGATATCAACAAAATGAGCGCTATAACCTGCCACACGAACGATGACTTCAGAATAGTCATCAGGATCTTTTTGAGCGGCCCGCAAGGTTTTATCTGAAACCATATTGAATTGCACATGATCAATGCCAAGATCAGCCCAAGTTTTGATATAGGCTTTCCATAATTGATATCCTTTTTCACCTGCAGCTTGAGTGGGTGATAAGCGTTGATTCAGCAAAAATGCGCGTCCATCTGTAATATGATCAATTTTCGCACAGGATTTCAAGACAGCAGTAGGGCCTTTTTTGTCCAGACCTGGACCCGGTGAAACGCCACCATCATAAAGGGCATCACCCAAACGTCTGCCATTTGGCAATGCACCAACAATATTGGCGTAATGAATATTGGCACTGACGTTTTCTGGTAGAATGGGCCAGTTATTTCCAGATGGGCATTTGATGACTTTTGAAAAACGCGCAGCCTCACGTAAACATCGCAACATAATATCATCAACATAGTCATCATCATTTCCCCATTTGGGTGCATTACGAACAAAATCCAGACGCATTCGTTCCTGTCCTTCCCAGTTGTTTTGAAGCGCATCAATTAACTGAGCCATTGTGTATTTTTTGTCGTCATAGATCAGTTTTTTAATTGCAGCAAGGCTATCAATATTTTCAACCCAGGTAAAGGCAGTGATCCAGCAATTCCCTCGATCACCTTCTGTACTGACAGCATCCAGGCCAGATTCTATGGCACGCTCGGAAATGCCCGATAAAAATGGTCGGCCAAAAAATTCAGGGTCCTTGCTTCGAGCCAGATTTACAGTGCGAACCAATGTGGAAAACAACCATTCCATTTGTTGAACCCAGGCAGCAAAGAAGTCCTCAAAATCCTTGAATGTTATTGGGTCGCCTGATTTGGGCCCCATTTGCATATTCACAACATAGTCATAACCATTGTGAAGCGTATATTCGATAATTTTTGCACAATTGGCTGTTGCAGATGCCATTCGCATGGGTTGAAAACCATTTTTCGTCGGCGGACATGGTGACATACAGGCTTGATGAAGCCATAATCGGGCTTCTTCTATAGGATGTCCATGCCAATGCATGGCATTGGCAATAAGTATTGGGTCGTTTCGCATACTTGGATACCCCAATCCCTGACGAATACATTCAAAAATTTCGCGCATGACTTCATCAGATACGCGGGGATGCCATCGGAAACCAAAGGTTGGATTTGCCACACGAACCAGTCTTGCCGCTTGAAGCATTGCGATCGTCATATTGTTACAGGCATCAGATCCATCAGGCTTAACACCACCCAATGTCCAAACCCAGGTACCGGTGATTCCCTGAAGTCCTTCACGTGCCCATCTAGGCGCGAATCCGCCCACTTCATATGCACGAATCATGAATTCGCCAATTAAGTCAAGTGCTTCTTCTCGGGTAATATTTTTTTCGATATTCACATCTTTGTCAAAATAGGGGCCATGATAATAATCTGGTCGTGCTGGCCATGCCCCTTCATGGGCTTCGAATCTGGCGAGTATTTGGATGAAATGGTCGTATTGTAATGATTCCTGAAGATTTCTGGGAGGTCTTGCTGGTACTTGTTCACATGTTTGTGCAATTTTTTCAAGATCAGCTTTGCGGTTTTCATCAGTCTCAAAATGTTGTGCAACAATGCGGGCGAGACGAGCATAGCGTTTTGCATAACGAATACATGCTTCAAGAACCAGTTTCATAGCTTCCCAGTTTTGAATTTTATCATAATAGGGAATAATATCAGGACCCGGAACACCAATTGTTTTATCTTCAGCATCCTCAATATTTTTATCGATTTCTTCGATAATTGATTCAAAAGCACGTTTGCCAGTCATGTAGTATTCATAATCTTTACCAGAATAGCCATAGGCTGATGTTGGTGCCCCCCAACCAATTGCACCGCTTAAGAATTTCACTGCATCTTCAGGATCAAGAACTCTGGCAACTTTATCTACTGCTGTTTGACCTGCCCAATATGCATTGATTTCAGAAACTTTTTCAAGGGTCTCAGATTCTGGATCATCATGAATGCCAGGTTCATTGTACAACTCTTCGTTAACAATACTGGCACCATCAACACGCCATAGAATGGTGTGCGGCGCACTGCCCATATATCCGACCAACTGAGCTTTATCTGTAATAAATATTGATATATTGTCCAAAACATGGGCAATAGCTTTGGCACGTCTTAAAATTGCAGGATCAAACTTCCAAAACCGCCACATATCTGTGAAAAGTACTGGATATTCCATATCCACTTTAATACCAGGTGCATAATTGCCACCCAGTGCGCCTTTTTTCCAGACCGCCTTTCTTAAGTAGTCCAGTCGCTTGGATCGCTTTTTTTCTGCAACCCACCACCATTCCTGGCGATCGACCAGCTTCTCAATATCCACAGTTTTTTTCTGAGGTTCACTCATATCAATTCTCCTTTCTCATTCGGGTTATTTTTTTTGAATGAATTTGCATTGGGTTGCATCACGCGCCGCATCAGTGGGTTTTGCAGAATAATATGTCTGTTTGGCATCTGTCACTTTTCTGACACAATCCCCTTTTTGCGGATGTTCATCATAAGGAAAAAATGATTTACAATCCTTACATACTGACATTTTTGCCTCCTTGTTTAATAGGATATAATTAAATTGATCATTAATTTAACTGACTAAATTGTCGTTGTGCTCTTCGATATTCGGGATCTGCGCATTCGGTGCCATCTTTATCAATCATGGCCAATCGGGTAAAATGTGGACAGTTTTTACCATCAGTATTAAAAAAAGTAACCAGCCCTGTTTCCCCATCAGTCAAGATAACTGCTGGATCTGCATGAATATCAGATCCCATTTTTAATTTCTTACACGAACCACGACCATCAGAGGCATAAGCGTTATCTGAAAAAAATCGACATAGACTACATGCTTTTTCAGGGATACTCTCCCGCTGTTGGACAGTTTTTGCTTGTGAGGCCTGACCAAACATGTTATCTTTCATCTGTTTCCACTGGTTTCGTCTTGACATGGCAAATCCCTTTCTTTTTAATATTATTGTTGTGTTAAAAAAATCTTTAAATTATTGATCGCACTATTCTTCTCAAATATGCCCAAAATTGCGCGCAAATTTTTTAAATCAAATTGAATTGTTATTTTATTGTTGAGCAAACCTTATGCCATTAAAATTTTATATTATAATAGTCTGAAAATACTTGTAATATTCCTTTTCTGCCTGATATTCAACAATTTATCAAAAAGACAATTATGTCCCAATGAGACCTAAGGTTAGTTGGATAAATATTTAAAATAATATAAAATAATGACAAAGGAATCGTTTCCGCCCGATTTTGTCCTTTGGATACATATGGGGTTTTAAACATTAAATTAAATCATTGTTATGGATTAATAAATACATTATGAAACACAAAAAAAATATCATGGGCGTTGATATCGGTGCTGTTTCAATTGGAATCGCACTTTTGTCAGAGGACAATGCCGTCCTTCATTATGGTTATCAACCTCATTTTGGAAATGTAGAACGAACGATCAAACAAATGACCAAATCCATTCCAATGGAGACAATAATCGGAATCGCCGCATGTGGCCAGGGTGCTCACATGATCAGGAGCAGTCAAACGTTTGATACCCAAGTTTGCATTATTTCTGCAGGTAAATTTATTTTGCCAAACGCAAAAGAGATACTGGTTATTGGCGGAGAAACCTTTATACGCATTCGTTTTGGTTCAGATGGAGGTTATTTGGGGAGTCGTGAAAGTACTTCTTGTGCTGCCGGAACAGGTTCTTTTTTAGATCAACAAGCAAAGCGGCTTGGATTAAAAAATGCGGCAGAACTTAGCAAACTGGCAGTTAAGAATGATGGTGAACGTCCAAAAATTGCTTCACGATGCGCTGTATTTGCCAAAACTGATCTGATTCATGCACAACAGGAAGGCTATCGCCTTGAACAAATTTGTGATGGATTATGTCATGGCCTTGCAAAAAATATTGTTGATACTGTTTTTGGTGCATCACAGGCAGATCATCCCATTCTTCTTTGTGGTGGTGTTTCCCAAAATCAGGCGGTTCGCTCTCATATTGAAAGTTTGACCAATACATCAATGATCGTACCCAAATATGCATCAGTTTTTGGTGCGATTGGTGCGGCCTGTCTATTCAGAAAAGATGTTGACTCTTATGATAAACAAACCAATGAAGCTAACTATTTCAACAGCAGCAATATCTTTAACTCTGATTATAAACTTAAAAAACATGCCTATCCTCCCCTGACACTTTCAATGTCTGAATATCCCGACTTTTCTAGTCTTTTCCATTTTAATTATCAGATCTCAAAATCACAAAGCGAAGGGATGGACGTTGAAACAGATGTTTATGAACCACTGAATGGAAAAATCAGAGCAGTCATGGGAATTGATATTGGCTCAACAAGTACGAAATCAGCTTTAATGGATGAATCCGGAAAAATGTTAGCTGGCTTTTATACAAGAACAATCGGACGCCCATTGGATGCAATCTTGCGAATATTTGCAGCCATAGATTATTTGGCACAAAATAATAATTTTACATGGGATATTATCTCTGTTGGCACCACAGGTTCTGGCAGAAAATTTGTCGGCCAGATTATTGGTGCAGATTTAATTTTAGATGAAATTACTGCCCATGCACGTGCTGCAATATCATTAAACCCTGAGGTGGATACGATTATTGAAATTGGTGGACAGGATGCCAAGTTTACGACATTACGTAATGGACGTGTTACTTTTTCGACAATGAATACTGTATGTGCCGCTGGAACAGGAAGTTTTATTGAAGAACAGGCAAAAAAACTGGATTGTCCTTTAGAAGAATATGCCAGCCGAACAGAGTTCAAAAAAGCACCGCTTTCCAGTGATCGATGTACAGTTTTCATGGAACGAGACTTAAACTATTATCTTACTGAAGGCTACAGCATTGAGGAAGTCCTGGCATCAGTACTTCATTCGGTTCGCGAAAATTATTTATTAAAGGTTGCCAATGAATCGCGTATTGGTGATATTATTTTTTTTCAGGGAGCTACTGCCAAGAATAAAGCATTGGTCGCTGCCTTTGAACAGCACCTGAAAAAACCAGTCCTGGTTTCAAAATTCTGTCATTTAACAGGGGCTATGGGTACTGGACTCTTTTTATTGGATGAAAATAAAATTAACCATGATCATTACACATCAAAATTTCGTGGTATTTCATTGTATAAATCAACAATTCCTGTAGAATCAGAAATATGTGATTATTGCACCAATCATTGCAAATTATCTGTTGTCACAATTCAAAATGAAAAGATCGCTTATGGTTTTTTGTGTGGTCGTGATTATCAAACGAAAAAATATGTTGGCACTGAATCCAAAGCCTTTCATCTGATAAAACAACGAAAAAAATCCTTGAAAATGCCTGAACATAAACCGGACATGAATGCACAGATTATTGGTATTCCAGCAGCATTGCATCTGGTTGAAGATCTTTTCATGTGGCGATATTTTTTTGAATCTTTAGGTTTTAAAGTCATTACCAGTGAAAAAATGAAGGGATCTGTTGAAAAAGGAAAAATCCTGACATCCGCAGAATTCTGTGTTCCAATAACATCATTACATGGACATGTTGATTATCTTAAGGATCGCTGTGATTTTATTTTTTTACCTTTGTACCTGGAAGAAAAGAATCGCCCTAAGGGAACACGCAGGCATTATTGTTACTACACACAGTTTTCAACATCACTTGTGCAAGGCATTGATCAAAAAATCCCAAAAAAGATACTCGATCCTGTGATTAAGTATTTGTATCCAGATTTCTATTCCCGTATTGCAATATATGAAACAATAAAAAAGATACCGAATCATAAACACAATATATTTGATGTTTACACAGCTTATGAATCAGCATTGAAATGGAAGCATGAAGCACGACACACACTGAAAAATGCATGGATTGAGCATGTCAAAAAAAATGGGAACAATTTAAAAGTCGTACTACTTGGCAGACCTTATACGCTTTTTTCAGATTCATTAAACTGTGGCATTCCTGGCTTGTTCCACAAATATGGAATTGATTGTGCATATCAGGATTTAATCAGTCCGGACCCGGATGCATCATCACATATTACAGAGCTTTTACAGGAAATTCAATGGCGATATGCCGCTGATATATTGAAAATAGCAGAAACAGTTTCTCATATACCTGGTTTGTATCCAGTTCTTATTACATCTTTTAAATGTTCTCCTGATTCTTTTGTTCAAGATTATTTTAAGAAAATAATGGCATCACACGACAAACCCTATCTTGTTCTGGAATTGGATGAACATGGCTCAAATGTTGGATATGAAACGCGAATTGAGGCAGCTATCCGCGCGTTTTCAAATCATTACCAGGAAAACAGTAAAAAGGATTCTCAAAAGTCCATACATTGGCGACCGATGAGTAAACAGAATCTGACCGACAAAATATTGTTTATTCCCCATTGGGATCGTTTGTCAGGGAAATTATTGGAAGCTGTTTTGACAAACGAGGGCCAACAAGTCGTTCTGTTAGAGGAAACCCAGGATTCAATTAAACGAAGTTTAAAAATGAACACAGGACAATGTATTCCCATTAATGCAATTGCCCAATCGTTTATTGATAAGGTCCAAAAAAACTTTTTTCCACCTGAAGATTGTTTATTATGGATGGCAAAATGCTATATTGCTTGTAATATTAGACTCTATCCATATCATATCAAAAGTTTATTAAATGATTATGGACAGGGTATGGAGAAATCGGCTATTTATATCAGTGATTTCTTTTTTGTTGATTTTGGTATACGTGCATCCTTGAATGCAGCTTTTGCTTATATGTTTTCCGGTCTTTTGCGCAAAGCCGCCTGTAAAAAGAGACCCTATGAAATAAACAAAGGTGAAACAGATGCTGTGGTTGAATGGAGTATCAAACTTCTTCAAAATAGCTTTTTAGGAAAAATTGAAAGACGCAAAGCTCTGGCTGCAATCAAGAAACGATTTGATAAAATTCAAACCCAAACAGAAAAACGTTTGAAAGTGGCAATTTTTGGTGATCTTTATTCAAGAGACAATCGAATTATTAATCAAGACTTAATCCGATTTATTGAAAAGCATGGTGGAGAGGTTGTAACAACGCCTTATACTGAATATGCAAAAATGATTGCAAACCCATATTACAGAAAATGGATCAATGAAGGCAGGTTCTTTACTGTTTTAACCAATAAAGCCATGCAAGCCACTTTTTCCAAATTAGAAGGCCTTTACTACAGCTACTTTGAAGATATTCTTGAGGAGCCAATGGCTGTATTTGATGATTCTCCTGAAAAAATATTGGGGCAATATGCTGTAAAAATTGAGCATACAGGAGAATCTTTGGATAATCTGTTAAAGGTACATTATATCAAAAAGCATCATCCTGATGTTGCATTATTCGTTCAAGCCAGTCCTGCTCTGTGTTGTCCATCATTGATTACTGAAGCAATGGTGAAAAAAATTGAACAAGTTACACATGTTCCAGTTGTATCTATTACATATGATGGTACAGGTGGATTTAAAAACAATAAGATTATTCCATATTTAAAATACCCCAGAAGTACTGTTTCAAATTTCTAGCGCGCATTCTTATAGAATTGGATGGTCAGAAATCTTTTTTTTTGCAATAATCGTCTTCGGATTTTTTGGCATTCAAGAGAATTACGATGTCAAGAAAACCAATCTTTTTTTATGTAAACTGGTCAAAATCGCCACTCTGCTTATTTGATCCTTAAAAAATTTTTGGATAATCGGCCCATTCTCTAAAAAAAAATACCGGTCATGGTGCTTTTGATAAATCCAATCCTAAAAACTATATAAGTTATTAAATTGTAACGATGAACTTTTTATGAAAATGTCGTTTTCACCCTTGATATTTCAATCCACTGTTTTTTCATGACAAAAAAAATATTCAATTTTTTTCAAACCCTATTGATTTTTTTGATTATTTCTATTGCAATCAATCTTTTTATATTTTTATAGAGCAAATATCAAAAATTAGTTTTTACAAATTTTGGTACAAAATTTGCAAAAACATAAGGAGAATCTTTGATAACTGTAGCCTCTATTTCCAATATACTGATTTTTATTGAAATTTCGATTAAATAAGTGTAAGGTATTATAAAAACTATGTTTTTTATAAATAATACAATAAAAATTAAAGAAACAAATAGATTATAGATACAGTAATCGAATAATAAAAATGCGTTGAATAGTTTTTTTAGTCGGCATTTAGCAATTACATAATGTAACATAATAATAGGGACATCTAAAAAAAGAACTGATGATATACACAGTTGATAATTTTTATTCTTAGAGCAACAGAATATTAGATTTGCCAGTAAATCGGTTCTTATTCATAAATTACTTAATAAGTAAATAACAAGTAATTATTCTGTAATTTTTATAATTCATTATATGCTTGATTGATCAAGCATATCATTCCAAAGGAAGAAATAAAGATGGGTAAAAAAAGCGTTGGAAATATATTGATCGTTTTATTCATTGTATGTATTCATTCATCCATCCTGGCATCTTCCAATGAAAACTTTCAATTCGAACGACTTTGGCCAGTATTACAACAACCATGGGCTTTTCATTCTCCCTGTGGTATCGAAATGGACGCTTCTGGAAATGTCTATGTTGTGAATATGGCCAATCAAACGATTCACAAATATACTGTGTCAGGTAAGTTCATTACAGGCTGGACAGTCAGTCTGGACGATTCGAATCAATTATCAGCACCTTATGACATGGTTATTGATAAAGATGGTTTTATTTATATAACTGATATTTATAATAATTTTATTAAAAAATTTTCACAATCAGGTACATTTATCCTGCAATGGGGTGGTTTTGGAGATGATTATGGGCAGTTTGATAGACCTTCAGGAATAGCAATGGATCGCATTGGGAGTATATATGTTTCTGATTACAATAATCATCGTATTCAAAAGTTTTCAAAGGATGGAAAATTTCTCAATTCGTATGGGACAATGGGAATAATGGCCGGTGAGTTTAATGGTCCACTGGGTCTTGCAATTGATAAAGATAATCAAATGTTTGTTTGTGATTATGCAAATAATCGCATTCAATCTTTTGATATAAGCAATGAAATCATTACGCCAGTTCATCAATGGGGTGACTATGGAACAGAGAATGGTCAATTCAATGGTCCAAACAGCATTATTGTGAATGAAAACCATGTATACATTACTGATGAAAATAATCATCGCATCCAAAAATTTGATAAAAATGGACAATGGCTGGATTCATGGGGTACTTTTGGGGTTGATGATGGTCAGTTGAGAGAACCAGGTGGGCTTCACGTTTTTAATGATGTCTTGTATGTAACAGATACCTTGAATGATCGTATCCAATTATTTTCAACCGATGGAAAATTTATTACTCGGTGGGGACGTTCTGGGGATCAATTTTTCGAATTTCATGGTGTAGCTGTGGATCGTGATGAAAATATTTTTGCGACAGATCATATTGCCCATTGTATCCGTAAATTTGATCGATCTGGAAAAGCGCTTCACAAATGGGGATGCTATGGCAGTAGTCCTGGACAATTCTGGTATCCGGCTGGAATTGATATATATATGGATACTGTTTTTGTCTCTGATGCAAATGATCGCATTCAAAAATTTTCTTTGGATGGCCGATTTATTGGCGCATGGGGAGGAAGAGGAAGCACACCAGGAAAGTTCAATCGACCTCAGGGAATAGCGGTGGATAAAGAGGGTTTTGTGTATATTGCAGATACGCTCAATCATCGTATTCAGAAGTTTGATATACAAGGCGTGTTCATTCTGGAGTGGGGTTCATATGGAGAAATGAATGGTGAACTTTCAGAGCCATCAGGGGTCGCTGTTGATGATAATGGTCATGTTTTTGTTGTGGATCAGAATAACAATCGCATTCAAAAGTTTGATTCAACAGGTCAATATCTTTCACAATGGGGAACTGAGGGCATTGAAAATTCTGAATTCAGTTATCCCAGTGAAATAAGTCTGGATAGTGATGGCTATGTATACGTGGCTGACACATTTAATGATCGCATTCAAAAGTTTTCATCATCTGGTGAATTCTTAGCAGCCTGGGGTAAACCAGGCTGCAGTCCTGGAGAGTTGGATAGCCCCAGGGCACTGGATATTCTTAAAAATGGTCAGGTTGTTGTTGCAGATACACGAAACAACCGGATACAAATATTTCGAAATGAAAATTTGCCAGTATATCGGGCAATTATTGTAGCAGGTGGTGGTCCCTATGCCGGAAACAATCTTTGGGGTTCAACGCAAATGTGCGCAAATTTCGCCTATCGCGCTATGATATATCAGGGTTTGAACAATGATACCATTCATTATTTATCATCAGATGAAGATCTTGATCTAAATAATAATGGTGTGAAAGATGATATTGATGGTCCGGCAACAATTGATGATCTTCAAAATTCAATTTTATACTGGGCGAAAGGTGCAGATCGATTGGTGCTATACATGATTGATCATGGTGGTGATGGAGTGTTTCGCCTGAATAATGAAAGTATTCTTGCTGCAGAACAACTGGATGCCTGGTTGGATCAGATTCAAGAAGAAACAGGTGTATCTGTAATTTTGATTTATGATGCCTGCAAATCTGGTAGTTTTATCGATGATTTACTTCCACCACAAGATTTGGAGCGCGTTGTGATAACAAGTTCACAATTTGATGAAAATGCTTATTTTGTGTCTCAAGGCGCCATATCTTTTTCAATTTTTTTCTGGACTCAGGTGTTTAATGGAAGCAGTGTGCTGGAATCTTTTTCCATTGCGTCAAAAGCCATGAAAGAACCTGTCAGTTATCAAGTTGCTATGCTTGATGACAATGGCAATGGCGTTGCCAATGAGGTTGATGATGGGCTACTGGCAAAGGACTTGTTTATTGGCAATGGTGTTTTTATATCAGGAGATGCGCCCATAATTCATACAATTTCACCGGATCAGATTATTCAAAATGGCAGTGAGGCCAGAATTTTTGCCGATGGTATTCAGGATCCTGATGGTATTGCAAGAGTCTGGGCAATTATCAGACCGCCGCATTATCAACCCAACCCTTATTATCATCCAATTAAAGATTTGCCTACAATCGAGTTATCATACAAAAGTACTGGAAATTATGAGGCCAATTATTCCGGTTTCCATACAGAGGGTGTATATCAGATTTCAGTTTACGCAATGGACCGCGTAGGAAATACATCCAGTCCAGTCATGACAACTGTTTCTGTTATGCAGCCAATTACCGATAAAGCCATTCTTGTTGCCGGAGCACCCAATGATCATACATCACGTCAAGCCATAGAAAGAAATGCAAAGCTGGCCTATGAAGCACTAATTTTTCAGGGATATACAAGCAAAGATATCACCTTTTTGAGCGCATCTGAGGAGACGCCAAAGGCAAATGCATTTGCCAGTAAAGAAAACTTTGAAGATACAATTGCGAGCACAAACGCCTGTACCAGAGACCTATTATTGTATTTGGTGGGAGATGGTAAACATGAACAATTTCAAATTAATGAAAATGAAACTATTTCAGTCAAGGAAATTGATCAATGGTTGGATCAAATCAAACATAATATACAGGGGTATCTTTCAGTTATTTATGATGCAAATTGTGCAGGCAGTTTCGTAAGCAATCTTACTGAAACATCAAGTCCGCAAAGAATAGTTATTGCATCAACAGGTAAGTCTGGAATAGCCAACAATGGTGCGGATGGTGCGTTGTCTTTTTCATCATTTTTTTGGCAGCGCATTTTTAGTGGTGAAACCACACGAAATGCATTTGTTGGTTCAGTTAATGCATTGGCTTGTGCATTTCCAGGACAGATACCCATGCTTGATGATAATGGCAATGGCATTCCAAATGAAGCGGGAATTGATGGAGAACTGGCAGAAAATCATCGTGTGGGATGCGGTATCATTATGGCAGATGATTTTCCCATTATTGGATCGGTTTCTTCAGCACAATCATTGATAGACACACAATCAGCAAGGCTCTATGTAGATAAAATTAGTAGTACACGAGAAATATTAAAAGTTTGGGCTGTCATCAATCAACCATCAATGGCATATCAACAATTGACGCATCAGTCATCACCTTCAGAAATGATCGAATTGACATTGACAGGAGAACGTTATGCATGTGAATGGGATCAATTCAATCGCTATGGTACGTATCAAATTGCATTTTTTGCTGAAGATATTTTGAATAATGTTTCATTACCAGTAAATACACAGGTTAACCAATTGTCCAAACCTGATATCTATGAACCTGACAATTTGTTTGATCAAGCCAAAATTATTGTTCCAGACAATCAGTTTGCTCAATATCATAATTTCCATGACACTGGTGATTCAGACTGGATACTGTTTTATGGGGTTAAGGATGTGACCTATAGTATTGAGGCTTTTGACTTGGGAAGTCAATGTGATGTTGTTTTGGAAATATATAAAAATGATGGTGAAACACTTATCAAAGGAAAATGGAACTGGAGTGGAACAGGCAGTAATGAATTTATGAGCTGGCAATGTCCTGAAGACAACATTTATTATCTTAAAATCTATAATCATCTGGATACTGGTGGTCTGAATACAGGGTATGCAATCAAAATTTATCGTCCAATTGGTGTATTTCCAGGTTTTATATCTGGTCTAATCAAAGACAACAGAAATAACAATCCTGTGGGCGGAGTCCGCTTAAGAACTGTAAATGGAACAGGATCTGGGCTCAGTGATAAAGATGGTATCTATGTAATTGTTGATGAAGAAGGCATTTATACATTGGAGGCAATTGTTGATGGATTTGAAAAATATAAAACCAATGTTCGTATCTTTCCTTTAGATGAAACGCCTTTGAATATCCAATTAACTCCTCAAGATTCAGATGGTGATCTCATTCCAGATCAAATTGAAGAAATGACAGGAACTGACCCAGAGGATCCAGATTCAGATAAGGATGGTATCCCTGATGGTCTTGAAGATAGTAATCATAATGGCATTTGGGAAAAACATCTTTCTGAATTAGACCCCAGAAAGCCAGATACTGATAATGATGGCATACCTGATGGATGGGAGTTGAACCTGGAATTAATTCCCTTAATTAATGATGCGTTGAATGATAAAGACAATGATGGATATAATAATATTACTGAGTACGAAAATGATACAAATCCAAATTTTCAGGACAGACCGGGATTCAATGGATATAACTACGAAACAGATAGTCGAGTGTATAGCTTGAATGGCAATATTTCTTATAATGGATGTGAATCTGGTACATACTATATCGAAGTATTCGAATCCTCTGATCTGAATGGGTATGTTGGTGGGGAAAAAAAGGTTTCTGGAAAAACAGCTTATTATCTTGATATTGAACCCAGAGATGTACATTATGTCCGCATTTTTATCGATGCTGACCAGGATGAAAAATTTGGCAGTGATGAACCATTTGCATATTATGCACTTCCCATAACGTCTACATCACGCATTCGCAACGTCACACTGATTGCTCAAAATAACTGGTATTTTTCATTATCTGATATCGATAATACTGGAAAACCTGTTTCCGATGTGATCATCATGAATATGCAAAAGGATGATCAATGTATTGGATACGAATCTTCCATCATGACTTTTAATGCACAAACATTTCAAATTCATGGCGAATATATTGAAGAAACCCTTTTTACCCGAGCAAATGTCGGAACACGAAAATCTTATGGAAAAGGGGTTTCTACAGGTTTAGGAATGGTTGGCAATATGGAGATGCCCCAGCATGAAACACCCTTTAGCTTTGTACTTAATCCAAAAGATATTTCAACACCAGATTTAACTGGTTTCTGGTCGATTACGTTGACATATACTGGAAAGGGATGGTTGGATTCTTCTCAAAATGGCCAGCAAACAGAAATGCTCAATTTCCTGTCAGAAAAAACGCAAAGCCAGAACATATATGCAGGTATGATAGATAATGACCAGCAGCTCATTTCGTTATCTGCTGATGGTAATACAATTAAATTTGATATTCAACGATCAAATGGCGATGATGTCATTTATCGATTGACCGGTTCAGGAACCATGAAACAAAACAGGCAAAGCACAACCAATTCCCCGGAAGAGGGCGCCTTGCTGAATAAAGTTATGGGCACATTTTCAGGTAAATCATATGATATCGACGATCCAGATGGCATTGATCTGGGACATTTTTACGCACATTTTACGCCCAATCCGAAAAAGCAAATGATTGTTGGATCTCCCTCACCCATTGTATATTCCAATGCTAAATTTTCACTACCTTTAATGATGGATACCGGTACATCTCCTTTGGGAACCTATTCGGCCACTATTTCCTTTAATAATGATATTTTGGAATTATCTCATATTCAAAATAAAATTCAGGGACTTGAAACCTTGCCACTAGAAGAAATAAACTCAACAGGCATCATCACCATTGGTGACAATCAAAATGGCGCTCGAACATCAGGGACAGGTGGTTTAATTCATCTTGCTGATTTTGAATTCTATGTTACAGGCTTACCAGGTGCTACAGGTGTTTTTATGATTGAAAATGTTAATATTACCGATATCTTTTCACAAACAATAGAAATTTCAAAAATGGGTGGATTTCTTTATATTGGACACGCCCTTGTTAATGCCGGATCAGTCGCACCCATGAAAATATACTATGAGAGCACTGTTGAAATTCCTATTAATATTATGCAGGCATACAATCAATATATTGGAGACTACGATATCACTGTCAAATATGATCAACAATTCTTTGTACCTGTTGCAATCAATAAAGGTGAAAGCCATATAAACATTGGTGATGTTCAATTTAATGTAAATGAAACATCAGGTGAAATCCAGATTCATGGGGGATGGTCTGAAGATTCAGCACCCATGAGTTACGCTGAAGTGGCAAAAATAATTCTTAAAGCAGAGGCTGCAAATGAGGACCAGTTAATATCGAACATTAAACTGGCGGTGAATTCTCTGAACAATACTGATGGCCAGGCCATTGAAAGACATGTTCAAGGGGCTCAATTGGAACTGACTGTCGGTGTTTGTGGTGATGTCAATCAAGATAACATTATTGATATGGCGGATTCTTTCTTGCTATCAAGCTATCTGGTTGGTGATGTTTCTGAGGATGCTCTTTGTCTGGCAGTTGCTGATACCAATGACAATGGTCGCATTGAAATTGGAGATTCTATGTATCTTGTTCAGTATATTCTGAATGAACGAGATTGTATTTGTGAAGATACCATGCGGGAAATTTACAGAAATAAATAGATAGAATGGAGTCGTCTCGAAAACTATTAAATTCGTGTCTTTGAAGCAGAATGTGTTAATGGCCCAGGCCTCTTGATTTTCATGAAGGAGGTCGCATTGGGCGTATATAAAGGTGAGGAGAACTATTATAATTTCGGTTTGTGATTTGTGTGTTTGAGCGAATATTATTATGTTTGCCTTCGAACAAAAACCTTCATCAAGCCTATGTCCGAGGACAACAGGTATTTAAATTGGTTTAGGACATCGGTTTGCTTATGGTTTTTATTCGGAGGCCGAACATCAGGTTCGCCCCTACATTGGTTTCGGACATTGGTTGGAATTCGGTTTTGGTATGAAGCAAACCATTCATTTAAAATTATCAATTTGCTACACTTTCTTTTAACAAACCAAATGATTGAATCTCAGCCAAAAGTGTATCTTCAGTCAGTGGTTTTACCAAATATGAAGTAGCACCACTTTGGTAGAATGCTTCAATAACAGTTTTAGGATCTCCAAGTGCTGTTGTCATAATCACCTTCACTTCATTAACACCTCTGATGTTCAATTGTTTTTCATATTCACGTATGTGTTTTAAGGCTTCTTTGCCATCCATGCGCGGCATCATAATATCCATGCAGATTAAATCATAAGGTTCATTGTCTTCCCATGCTAGACGAAAAGCCTGAACAGCTTCCTCGCCATCGACAACGATATCACAATCGCCATATTTTTTTAAGATATCTTTCATTATTTGGCGACAAACAAAATCATCTTCCACAATTAACGATTTCATAGGAATAATTCCTTTTCTATTTTTGACAGTTCAATGTGTCATTTGTTAAAAAAGTTTGAATTTGTTCCACATATATCAGATATTCTTCTTTTATTGACTGCATAATCCGCCTTGCTTTGTCAAAATCATCCTTTCTTTGAGCCAGCTTGCATCGAAATGCGTTATCAGAAATTGTACGCGCGCCAATATCGGCAGCCAATAGCGTTAACTGATGAAAATACTTGGCGCAGGAGTGATTTTTTTCAAGTTTAAGTCCAACTTCTAATTTTTCGATAAGCAGCTGTCCTTGTTGAATGAAATGATTCATTTTTTCCATTATCATATTCTTATCGTCATTATACTTATTTTTGATAAAATGAATATCAAGATTCATGTTTCTAACTGATTTGATAATTTGCTGTTGTGTGTCAACTAAATTTTGAGAAGGAATCGGAACATATTGAGAAATTTTTTGAATCATCTCTTCTTTGTCTATGGGCTTTGATAGATAATCATCCATACCGGCTTTGCTACAGGACGACTTTTGTTCATCTAAATCAATTGATGTTAAAGCAATAATTGGCGTATGTGTAAGTTTGTCTTCTTTTTTTCGAATCAGTCGTGTCGCCATCATACCATCAATATCAGGCAGATTGGTATCCATAAGAATAAGATCAAATGTATCTTTTTCAAAAGCCGCTACTGCTGATGCACCATCATTAACCATTGTCACATCATATCCTAAGGTATTCAATATATTAAAGCAAACATCCAGGCCCATCAAATGATCTTGTGCAAGTAAAATTTTCGTTTGTTGAATCATATCACCTTGTACTCTTTTATTGTGTTGTTGTGTATCGGTTGACGTTTCTTTTTTATTATCATCATCATATAAATCACTCAATTTGAATAAAAGCACAAAATGGAAAGTACTGCCCTTTTCCGGTTCACTAACAGCCCATATTTTACCGCCCATCATTTTGATTAATTGTTTACAAATACTGAGCCCAAGGCCTAAACCTCCCTTACTTTCATTACGTTCTGTATGTGCTTGAAAAAAAGGTTCAAAAATGCTGTCAATCTTATCCTGAGAAATACCAACCCCCTGATCAATAATTGAAAACAGTAGTTCAATATGTGCATCTGAATGTTGCTTAAGTATAGGAGGTAAATCATTCTTTTGAACTTTGATCGTAATATCACAACACTCAGAAAATTTAACAGCATTTTTTACAAGATTTATTAATACTTGAAACAATCGATCCGGTACTCCATATAAGTATTTGGGGATTTCAGTATCAATATCACAAATCAAATTAATGTTTTTTTCCAGAGCAAGTAGTTTTAGGGGGATAATTGCGGATTCAATGACATCCACCAATCTGAAAGTCTTGTAATTAATTTGGAATTGATTGGTCTTGAGTTTTGAAAAATCGAGAATATCGGTTAACAAGAATTGCATGTGATCTGCCGCATGTTTTGCAAGGGAGATATGTTCATATTGTGATTGATCCAAATCAGCTTTTAAAGCCAGATCCAACATACCAATTATGCCATTCATTGGTGTTCGTATTTCATGGCTTAAATTGGCTATAAATTGACTTTTGGCTTTGTTGGAGGTTTCTAGTTCATTGGCCAGTTCCCGCGCATGAAATACAGCTTCTTTCAGAGAATGATTTGTTTTTTGTAACTGAGCATCCTTATTGTAAGCCAACTGTTCGAGTTGTTGATTCAGCTCTTTTAATTCTTGTTCTGCCAATTTCTGATTATTCAGCTTTTGTTTTAATTGTTCATGCAAAAAATATGTAGATTTGCAATTCTGGAAAGCTCTTAAAGATGCAGTAATCATGAAAAACATCTTATTTAGATCATATTTGGGACAATAAATGTCAATGTCGTATTTCATAAAATAGAATTTCGCTGTTTCAAGATCCAATTTTCCGGTTTGAATAATTATTTTTATCAGTTTGTTGTTAAGGGTTTCACGAATATATTGTACGATCTTAAATCCTGTATCCGACGATTCAAGCATCACATCAAGAATTACGACAGCAATATCAGGATTTTTTTTTAGTATTGTCTTGGCTTCCTCTCCGGAAAAAGCATCCATAAATTCTAAACCAAAACCTTGATACTGATAATTATTCAGATAGTGCTTGATCATCTTATGAATCATTTCCTGATCATCAGTAATGAGAACTTTCCATTTGGTATTTTGTTTTGGTATCATTTGTTCGGGCTTCCTTGGTCAATTGAATAAAATAATTTTTTGTCGCAAAAATCGTTTGACTTCCTTCATATTCCAGTAAGCACTTTTCAATAATTATGTAAGGATGGCATTTTTTCAAGGAATATACTGTGATAAACTATATCAAAAACATTATGAAAATTAAATAGGGGCGTAACCGGGCGTACCCAACAGATGGGGGAACCAGATTAAATTGGTTGATCGTTCAACTACGCAGTTGTTGGATTGCAAGAATAGCGTTGGCCGAAAGCCTATATTCGGTTTTCGTCCAACGCTGAATGGAAAAATGAAGCGAAAGTACGCATTCCAACAATATAAGTAAAGAAGTGGCTTTATTTCATTGGTTTGATCTGCACCCTTCTATTCAGGGAACGGCCTTCTTCAGTTTTGTTGGTCGCAATGGGTATCTCATAGCCATATCCCACATAAGATATACGTGATGCACGCACGCCATGCTGAATCAAGTATCTTGCCACTGCTTTTGCTCGCTTTTCAGAGAGTTTCTGATTGTAATTTCTGCTACCACGATTATCTGTATGTCCTTGAATCTCAGCATTTAAAAAGGGATTCTTCTTTAAAATTTCAACAATTTTATCCAATGATTTATTGTATTGTTTCTTGATAACAGCTTTGTCAAAATCAAAATGAAGATCTTTTATTACCCAACATCCCACACTGTTAACATCAGCAACTAAAGGCGTATTTGAACATCTATCTATGTGATCAGGAACACCATCACCATCTGAATCGCCAATGGCTTTACAACCAAAACGATCAACCTTTGTTCCTTTGGGGGTATCAGGGCAGCGATCAATTGAGTCCTTAACACCATCAGCATCCTGATCCTTATCAGCAGAGCAACCATATTGATCAACTAACGTTCCTGGTGGTGTATTGGGGCATTTATCTTCAAAGTCTGGAACCCCATCCTGATCATTATCCAATGGACATCCCCATTGATCCACTTTTACACCAACAGGCGTATCTGGGCAATGATCTTTGTGATCAAATACCCCATCATTATCCGAATCAATTTGAGGTTGCGGTCTTTTTTTGCCAAGTACAAATGTAAGGCCTAAAATAGCCGACATATTATCATATTCATCATCAAAAGGTAGAACATGACGAACATCACCGCGAAAATGGATTTTATCTGAGAGTTCATAAAAAAAACCAGCACCATAATGTGCAAATGGAGATTCTGTATCAATATAACGTTCATCATCGAGCCACATATATCCACCACCCAAAGCCAGATATGGCACCAGACGATTCTTTGGCCATAAATGGTATAAAAGATCCATATGAGCCCAATATCCATACAAAGAGTCCTCGCATGGATTTATTGAAAGGGGGTTGCAATAGTAAAAATCAAATTCACCGGCTTTACCCATCAGTTCAAGTCCGATATTATCGGAAATATTGTAGGCCAGGCCCAGTGCCAGAATAGGACCACTTTCTATGGGTTGATTGCCTTCAAAAAAGTAGCCGCCAGCCATTGGACTAATATGAAAAGTGCCTTCTTTTACTTCGCACATCGCATTCAGTGGAAGCAACAGTGCAATAATAACCATTCCTGTAAAATATTTGTTTTGAAATATAGTCATGATTCATCCTTTCTTTTATTGAGAATCACACGTAAATGAACGCTGAGACATATTGTTATCTTCATTGGACTCCCAGAGTTTGTTATTGGAATCTGCAACAACAAAAATGTTGTTTATCTGAGTGCCAGTGTTTTCCAGTTTGACAGAGATATCCACCCATTGACCCGGTTTAATGGGCTTATCAAGAATATGTTCTGCCAATAAGCGACCATTTCCAGCCGGATTACCAAGATAAAAAGATACAAGGGTATCAGCTGGTACATGAAGATTTCCACCATTACCAATTCTTGCTGTGATAATAACCTCATCTGGACAATTGCTGGTATCAAAACGAATATATGATGATGAAATATCTTTGCAGCCAAATGGATCTTTCATCTGGTTTTGTCTGAAATTGTTATAGATTTCCCAATTATTAATCGGAGCTTTTGGAATGCGGCCATCTTCATGAATGTTTGTAGTCATATAGGCATGTTGATTCCATATTTTTCTGGTATTGACCCAATAGTCCTTTGCATCCTCATATACGCGAATACCAGCAACATCACCACTGACAGAAGAATTGCATGGAACAATGATTTCAGCACTATTATCATTATCAACATCAGCAATCACAGGCATTTCGATAAATGTGGTTGAACCCGCAATATCCTCATAAAGAACATTTCCATTACGACCATCAAATATTTTTACAGAATAACTGTCTCTGTATACGATTTCTGAAGAACCATTACCATCAAAGTCAAAAGCAGAAGCACTGGTAACAGATGAAGGGTCTCTAATTTCGGCTGTCCAGGCCAAACTACCATTTCCATTGAATAATGAAAATCGTGATGCCCCTGCAACACCTATTTCAAGTTGCCCATCACCATCAACATCAGCAATCATAGGCGGTCCCCCATCACCTCTAAAAGGTCCGCTTGGTGCAATTTGTTTGGGACCCCAGATAATCTCTCCAGTATGTTCGACCAATGCGATTTTACCGCGTCCAACCATTACAATTTCAGGATGGTCATCATTATCAAAGTTTGCAATGGCATTAAAACCTTCTGCTAGTTCATTAATATGCCAGATTATCTTGCCATCAGCTTCATACGCTGTGCGGCCTGCAATGATTTCCATTTGAGAATCCAAATCAATATCAACAACACTTGAATTATTCAATCCATTGTCTTCCTTACCAATCATAAGTGTTTGGCCGGTATTGGATATCAGAAAATTCCCAATGATAATTTCTGCCACACCATTGGCATCCATATCGGCAATGCTTATACTTGCAGGGCTAATCATTTGGCTGGAGCTATAATCCTCACTGATCCATTTTAAAGAGCCATCATTTTCAAATACTGCCAGCCATTTATTGGCAATCTGATCATTGACAACGACCAGAATTTCTACAATACCATCATTGTCAATATCGCCTAATGCCGGGTTGTAATTTGGAAAGGCTTCAAAATGTTTATCATTGTAAGAAAAAGGGCCAATGGAAAAGTGTTCCGAAGCACCATCACCACTGATTGCCCTGATAATGCCTTTTTTTTCATCATTAGTTCCTTCAAATGTGATAAACACAATATCAGGAATATCATTCAAATCAATCACACCATCTTTGTTGTCATCAGTGAGATTGCCGACAATAGGTGTACAAACAACCTGATTGGACATGGGAAAATCATTATGCAAACTCTTTGTCCATTCCCAGGCCAATTGGGGAGAAAAATCATTGGCAGGCGGTCTGCACAAATCACCTTCTTTACTGCTACCTGTATTATTTGATTCATCTCTTTCAGGGATCGTATTCAGTGGATCTATCATAACGAAAATAATATTATCCAAAAAGGAGACCTTTGGTTCGATGAGCGGCTCATCATCTTTATAACCGGCTGTCAAGTTAACAGTAACGACATCATTTCCTTGTGGTTTTTCTTTGACTGTACGAATGGCAAGTTTCGTATCTGTTTCCTCAAATTGATTGTTATGATTGATATCTTCAAAAAGAATAATCTGAAATTCTCCTGGAATGGGTCTTGTCCCGGTATTAATAATATCAACAGAAATGTTGCCTGTAACCAAAAGTGTTTCCGGATCGGTTATAATGCCGCTTAGATCCATCGGGCCAGGCTTCAGGTCAACAGATGCGTTGGCAATTATTTCCATCGTATCAGGATCACTTTCTGCTGTGCCATCATTGACAACAAGTTCGATTACGTAAATCCCCGGAACATCTGGTGTAAATACAGGATTGATTTTATTCACATTGGAAAGTTGTGCCATGCTGCCATCCGGTTTTTCATTGACAGTCCACCTGAATGTAAGTTGTGAACCATCTATATCTGTTGACTTGCTGCCATCCAGTTGAACAGTTTCACCTTCAAATACAGTTGCATCTTCACCCGCATTGGAAATGGGTCTGGAATTTTCTGTATTGATGATGAGCGTGTAAGTATTGCTGTCTTCCTTTCCATCATTGACAACCAATTGCACGATATATTTTCCTGGACGATCTGCAATAAAAGAAGGCTTTGATCCTGTCGCACCAGATAATATAGCATCACTATCAATTGGCTTAAATGATAGTTTCCATTGATATGTGAGCGGATCATTGTCCAGATCTGAAGATTTTGTTGCGTCAATTTGAACTGTTTGATTGACATAGATGGGTTCATTGTATTCACATCTTGCAATGGGTTTGGAGTTGAGAGTTTCATATTCCAAAATAAAAGGAAAACTGCTGCTTATCCCATCGTTGACAACGAGTTTGATAATATATTTCCCTGGTTTATCTGCAATAAAAGTTGGTTTTGCAGAGGTTGGATCAGATAGCATTGCGACACTTCCAGTAGGTTTTTGTTCAAGCGTCCATAAAAAATCCAGATCACCACCACCAATACCGGGTTGAGATTCACTGCCATCAAGTTTAACAACTTGTTTTACAGGTAGAGTTTGCTCAAAACTTGCTTTTGCAGCAGGATTATCATGAACCTGAATTTTCAGTGATACAGGTTCACTATTAGACAAACCATCATTTACAATCAGTTGAACAATGTAATCTCCCATATGATCAGCTGTAAATGTGGGTGTAATGGCATTGGCATCTGATAAGGTTGCATTGCTGTTATCTGGCCGATAAATTAATTTCCATTTGTAGGTCAGTTTATCATGATCAATATCTTCTGAGCTGGAAGCATCAAGCAACACTTTTTCAAAAATGCGGACCGGATCATTGTATGTGGCATGAGCAACAGGACGCGTATTTAATGGAATAAATTCTATTCGATAGGGTTTGCTATTATTGATACCATCATTGACAATGAGTTGAATCACATACAAACCTTTGAGATCAGGAATAAAGTAAGGGGTTACAGTTTTTGGATTGTATAGTTTAACGTTGCTGTTTTCTGGTTTTTCAATGATAGACCACCTATACGTCAGTTTGGTTGCATCTGAACCAGGTATAGATTTACTGCCATCCAATTCAAGTTTTTCTCTCACGCGGACAGCTTTGAGTATTTGAGCGCTAGCAACAGGGTTACCATGAACCTGAATCAGTAATTCCTCTGGTGTGCTATCTACTTTGCCATCATTGACAATCAACTGAATTTTATATTCTCCTTGAACATCTGGTATAAATGATGATGTAATGGCATTGGTATCAGACAATTTGGCAGAGCTGCCATTTGGACGATATTTTAATGTCCACTGGCATGTGAGTGGATCATTGTCAATATCTTCCGAACGTGTTCCATTGAGCAAAACAGGGTCACCAACTCTCATGGAATTATTATCGTAACAGCTTGTGCATGTAACACGAGCAACTGGTTCTGAATTTAATGGGGTAAACGAAACAAAATCGGGTGGACTGGTGTTGAAATCATCTTCAACAACAAGTTGAAATTTATACAGACCAATTTTATCAGGATATAAGTAGGGGTGGACAGTATTTGCATTAAAAAGTTTAGAATTACTTCCTTCCGGTTTTTCTTCCAAAGTCCACTGGTAAGATAATGTTCCCGCATTAAATCCTGGCGTTGAATCGCTGCCATCAAGTTCCAGTTTTTCTGTTAACCGCGCATGTTTGAAAATTTTAGCTTTGGCCACTGGTTGATCGCTAAGCGTTTCAATTTCCTGAATACATGGTTTACTGTCAGTAAAACCATCATTTACAATCAATTGAATGGTATAAATCCCCGGTTTATCAGGTGTAAAAAATGCTTGCGGCTTATCTGAATTAAAAATGTCAGCGTTGCTATCTTCAGGTTTGTTTAATAAGGTCCAAATAAATGATAAAGCACCACCATTCGGACCTGGTTTTGACGCCGTGCCATCCAAATCTATCTTTTGTTTAATCCGAACACGTTTAACAACTTTTATTTTTGAAAGAGGGGCACAATCCTTGCAAGTTACATCCTGTTGATCACCACCACAGGCGACCAGGATGAAACAACCAAAAAACACGAAGAATCGTGTTATTAAAGTGAAATAGGGATAACTTCTCATGGAATAATCCTTTCTATTTGTTAAAAAAAAATGAGAATTACCATGTTTCTTGCATGATAAACTTATATTTGGGGCATGCTAAAAAAGGGGACATTTTTCTTTGCCTTAAAAAGGCCCTTGCCCACGTTGCCCAAGGCCAGCAGTTTAGAACGAAAATTATCCAAAATGGGAACATATTTTTCGAGTATTCCTAATTATATATGCTTTAAAATCTATGTACAACAAATATTGTATGCATAGAAAATAAAAAAAGATCCTCTTATGAACAAGTCAGAACCGCTGACATAACTTAGCAATTGAATAACTTATTATATAACATTTCTTAACAAAAATAGAGAGTTCTGTCAATGAAAAAATTACTGTAAAATCCACCAGGGCCCCCAGGCAAAAAAACCGCAAACGACAAAATGGCTCTCCACAAAAAAATGTAATCGCATATTGGATATAAGGTGTTTCCTTTCGTAGAATTGCAATAGATAGTAAAAAATCAATGCTGAACAACTCACAAAAACAGTTGTAATATGTGCAAATCCAGAAATGTAAACAATAAATCCCCAGAAAAAAAGGCAAATACTTAAAAATCTTAGCATTCGCATTGTTTGGCGTTCACCGAGTATACCGGGCAATGTTTCCTGACCCACAATGCGATTTCCTTGAATGTCTAATAAATCAAAAAAAGCACATCTGGCAAAAACCAGACCTGTACACCACAAAAATACCAACAATGTTTCTGTGGAAATCGTGCCATTGATTGTGATTGCGGGAAGAAGCGAAGTAACAATTCCCCAAGCTATTGCGATAAGAATGGTTTTTGATCCTGGAATATCCTGAATTTTCCTAATTTTATAAGTTTGTATTCCGGTAGGAAAAAGTGTCATCTTATAGGCCATTCCCAGAATGCTCATAGTCAACAGGATGATAAAGGCAATTCTACCCTGTAAATACGCCAATATCAAACCAGACACGCCAGCAGTGAACGCCATTATCAACAAAGGAATGCGATATTTTTCATAAAATGCTGCACGATATGGATAATTATATCGCTCTGCTTTTCGACTAATATAATTGTTTAATGTATGCATGGATAAAACATACAAAAAAGCCATCATAACATGATCAAAGACAGGTGAAATGCCTTGCATGCACATACTGGCAAAAGCCAGGCAGCCAGCACCAAATGAAACAAATAAATTTGTAAATAAAAGGTTTTGCTGAAAAACCTGCCAGGATTTTAACAAACTACCTGATTGAGTTGATGACATGGTTTCCAGGTAATGACAAACCCGATTAATTATCCAGTTAGGCGTTGACGCGCCTGCTGTTATACCCACACGTTGATAGTTGTGAAGTTTTATTTCAGACAATTCTTCTTCGGTTTCAATATGGTATGAAGGAATGTTTTGTTGCTGTACTATTTGGGCGAGACGTTTTGTATTGCCACTATTTTTTCCACCAACGACTACCACGGCATCGGAATGTTTTGCAATTTCTTTGACCTCAACCTGTCGCTTTGATGTTGAATCGCAGATCGTATTAAATATTAAATAATGTGGATGATTCAATTCGATATAAGCCGCCACTTGAGAAAATAAATCGTGATTCTGAGTGGTTTGTGCGACCATTATGGCTTTTGGAAATGTAGGCAATTGTTTCAAATCTGCTTCACTTTGAATAACAAATCCATTGCCTTTGGTATACCCCATAAGACCTTTAACTTCTGAATGATCAACATCACCCAGAATCAGTGTGTTGTAACCAGATTGAGCGTATTTATGAATAATTGTCTGAACTTTAATAACCCTTGGACAGGTGGCATCAATAACATTAAATCCCGCCTGTTCAAGGTACAACTTATCCTGGGGGGGAACACCATGTGCACGAATCAGGACGATACCCTGTCCTTTTTCAGGAACTCTTTCCAGTATAGAAATGTCTTTATTTTTAAGAATTTCTAGAACTTGAGAGTTATGTATCAGCGGGCCATAGGTAAATACAGGTCCTTCTGAGGTATTTGATGCATCCAGAACCATATCCACCGCCCGGCGGACTCCCATACAAAAACCCGCAGTATTGGCGAGTGAAATTTTCATGTTGGTTTTAAAATAACCTGGTGATCGACAAGGGATAATGAATAGATGATGGCTTTTAAAAATTTTTGATCACCAAAAATATTGGTCAATTTGATGCCATCATCAACAGGTTCCACAGTGTCAACTGCTTCCATGATCAATTCTTTTTGATCATTATTATCGTTTATCAGATATGCATTGGCTTCACACATGATATGGCTCCTTATTTAATTTTGATATTCATATTATATTTTGGGTAAATAGTCATTGATTAAATCATCCACCAATCGAGGCAATGGAATTGAAGGTGCACCAACAATTTGAACATTTTCCTGGGAAATGGGTATGATAATTTTTCTGGCCGGGCTGCTTGCGATAGCTTCGGTCATCAAAGGTGTCATTTCTCCCATCATGGCGTGAGCAAGAACAATTGCAATGGTTCCAATAATGACATCAACATGAGCAACTGTTTGAACAATTGCATTTTCTCCAGATGCACCCCGATTGGCACGGGCTTTTAACATTTGTGCTGTGGCAATAGCATTGGTTCCCAGTGCAATAATTTCAATACTTTCACTGTATTGTTGTTTCAATTTTTTGATAATTGTAGCACCAATTCCGCCACCCTGGCCATCAATAACACATATTTTCATCAGACATCTCTCTAATTAATTAAAGCTCCATGTTAAAAAATATGAGTGTAACCAAAATTTCAGGTCAAACCAAAACCAAGCCTACGAGCACAACCAATGTAAGGGCGAACATAAGGTTCTCCCCTACATTTGATTGTACTCATAGGCTTGGTTTTGATTTGACCTGAAATTTTGGTTACACTCAATAAATATGAACAATATAATCCTGTCTAAAAATAAATGCAAGATTTTTCATCTTGCATTTTCGAGTTATCAGAACTATAATGAAAAGATTGTTTAGTCACAGCCGCATGGCAATTTAAGAAAAAAATACTTTACACCAAAGATATGATTTAACCATGACAAATGACAGGACTTTAAAGCGCTTAAGAAACTCAGCTCGTTTTGCCTATATTGGACGATGGGCAATTTATTTTATTGCAATTGGCTTGATAGCGGGCTTGGGCTCAATCATTTTTCACTTATTATGCCAATTGGGAATCCATTTTTTTATGGATATGTTCGCCGGCTATCGTCCCCCATCACCCGCGGGTGAACATCATTTAATAATTCCTACAGATACTCCATTAAACAAATGGTTGCTCTTGATTTTACCGGCTTTAGGAGGCCTTGTAAGCGGTTGGCTGGTTTATACCTTTGCTCCGGAAGCCGAAGGTCATGGCACAGATGCAGCTATTAATGCATATCATCGCAAAGGTGGTTATATTCGTGCTCGTGTTCCATTTATCAAAACCATTGCATCAGCAATAACATTGACAACTGGCGGATCTGGCGGACGTGAAGGCCCCATAGCTCAAATTGGAGCTGGATTTGGTTCGTTTCTGGCCACTCAATTAAAATTATCAAGTCGTGACAGACGTATCATGATGGCAGCGGGAATTGGTGCAGGTGTTGGGAGTATTTTTCGCGCACCTTTAGCAGGCGCATTATTTGCTGCTGAAGTTTTATATCGTGATCCAGAGTTTGAATCTGAAGTTATTCTTCCAGCAGGCCTGTCATCAGTGGTTGCTTACTGTCTATTCTGCCTGACATTTGGTTGGGGCTCGTTATTTGAAGCACCGGATTTTATTTTTCGCAATCCCCTTGAACTTGGTCCATACCTGGTGCTTGCATTGATCTTAGTTGCCATGGGTATATTGTATATAAAAACATTTTATGGCATCACCGCTTTTTTTAAAAGAATTCAAATGCCCAATCATTTTAAACCTGTCCTGGGTGGATTATGCACGGGTATTATTGGTTTTTTTCTTCCTTATACACTTGCTTTTGGTTATGGTTATGCCCAACGTGCTTTATATTGCGATTTGTCTATTCCTTTCTTATTATCCCTGGCCTTTGGCAAAATTCTCACAACATCCTTTTCCATTGGATCAGGCGGAAGTGGTGGTGTATTTGGACCATCAGTGGTCATAGGCGGTGCGACCGGTGGCGCTGTGGGATTAATGTTTCATGCAATTATGCCTGGTGTTGTTTCTCAGCCTGGCGCATTTGTTATTGTCGGGATGGCGGGTTTTTTTACAGCAGTTTCAAATACACCCATCTCCACAATTATTTTTGTCAGTGAAATGACCAATTCCTACCATTTATTGTTACCCAGCCTTTTGGTATGCTCAGTGGCGCATCTGGCATCAAAAAAATGGACAATTTATGAAAAACAGGTTCAAAATATCATGCATTCTCCCGCACATGCTGGGATGTTTTTTGTTGATATTTTACAAGAAATCCATGTTTCAGACCTGAATGACCGGCTCAAACAAGTGACCTGCATACCAGAAGAGATGTTGTTTATTGACTTTAAAAAGTTTTTTGCCACAACCAAACAACATTATTTCCCGGTTCTTGACAAAAATAATCGTCTAAGCGGTATATTTTCCAGTACCGATATTCGGTCAGTTCTCTTTGAGCCTGACATTGAGCATCTTGTTGTCATGAAAGATATTGCCCATACAGACATTATTACAACATCTCCGGCTGACAACCTCAATTCAGTCATGCGCAAGTTAACCATCAGCAACATCGATAGCCTGCCTGTTGTTGATAATAAAGATAAGACAAAACTTTTGGGAATGTTAAATCGTAGAGAAGTTATTGATTTTTATAATCAAAAAGTTGAGGAAATGAAAGCACTTCAAAAATAATCTCAAAATAACGAATTCATTACATAAGGACTGCTTTTTGCAATACAAAATTTTCTTGTATGAATTTTATCAATTTTTAACATTTAACTAATTAATAGAGTGGGATTATCATGCACGAAATACCTGGTTTTGAAATACAAGACAAAATTTTCGAAAGTAACCACACAATCATTTATAAAGCGATTCGCAAAGGTGATGATTTACCTGTGGTCTTAAAAATTCTTCATAGTGAATACCCCTCACCTGAAGAAATAAATCGTTTTCAACATGAATTCAATATTACCAAAAAATTAGAAGATATTAGCGGTGTTATTGATGCCTATCATATTGAAAAATATCAAAATACATTGGTGATGGTTCTTGAGGATTTTCAAGCTCAATCACTTGATCAATATTTATTAAAACAATCTTTGCCATTTGAAGACTGCCTGAATATTGCAATTCATATTTCAGGAGTTATTAATGAAATTCACAAAAAAAACATTATCCATGCCAATATTCATCCGGAAAATATTCTCATCAATGCATCTTCGGATCAAATAAAAATAATTGATTTTGGTTCGGCAGCAGAGGTATCTCGAAAGCATCCTGTTGTCTCAAATGTGGATCTCAAATGGATTCATCTGGCCTATGCATCGCCCGAATTAACCGGACGAATGAATCGTTCTGTAGATTATCGTACAGATTTTTACTCATTTGGAATTACGCTTTACGAGCTCTTATCAGAAAAAAAGCCCTTTTACAGTGAGGATTCTTTAGAATTAATTCATTTTCAAATTGCCAAACAGCCCACACCTCTGCATAAAGTAGATACGCAAATTCCGCGTCCCCTTTCCGATATCGTGATGAAACTATTATCAAAGACCGCTGAAAATCGATATCAAAGTGCAAGCGGTATTCAGTCAGATTTAAAAGAATGCCTGGTTCGGTATCGATCAACCAACACCATTTTACCTTTTGAAATTGCCAAAAATGATGTTCGAAATGTGTTTACACTTCCTCAAAAACTCTATGGACGAGAACTTGAAGTTAAAAACTTACTCCAGGCTTTTGAACGTATTTCAACCTCAGAATCGGGTATGAAAAACACCAGCGAAATGATCATGGTATGCGGCTATTCTGGTATAGGGAAGACATCACTGGTCAATGAAATGCAAAGTTCAATTATTCGTAAACATGGGTATTTTATTTCAGGTAAATTTGATCAACTTCAAAGAAATATTCCTTACAGTGCAGTGGCGGCAGCTTTTTCGGAATTGATGCGGCAAATATTGACTGAAAGTGAGTCAAGCCTTAATCTCTGGCGTAAAAAACTCCTACAGGCTCTGGGTAATAATGCTCAGGTCATTATTGACGTGATACCTGAACTTGAACTAGTGGTTGGGAATCAACCCTCAGTAGCAGAGTTATCCCCTGCGGAAGCTCAAAATCGATTCAATATCTGGTTTAAAAAATTTATCAATGTTTTTGCCAACCCGAAACATCCGCTGGTCATTTTTATGGATGACTTGCAATGGGCTGATGCAGCATCGTTACAATTAATTCATGTAATGATGACCTCTCAAGATCATTCTCTATTGTTTATTGGTGCGTATCGGGATAATGAAGTCGGCGGGGCGCATCCATTGATCTTAACGCTAGATGAAATACGAAAATCGGGTGTATTGGTCAATCAATTGTCATTGGAGCATCTGGAGTTGAATCACATCAATCAGTTGATTTCAGATACGCTCAATTATCTTCAAGAACGAACATCGCACCTATCAGAACTTGTTCTGGCCAAAACCAATGGGAATCCATTTTTTATCAATGAATTTCTAAAGTCTTTGTATGGCGATAATTTATTGGCCTTTGATCAACAAAATGGTGTGTGGGAATGGGATCTTGAAAAAATCCAGGCCCAGGGCATTACTGATAATGTTGTTGAGTTGATGGCAGGTAAAATTCAAAAGCTGGATACCCAAACACAAAAAGTGCTCAAAATGGCATCTAGTATCGGCAATCAATTTGATTTGGAAACCTTAAACATTGTTAATGAAACATCATCAGAAAAGACGCTGGCATTTCTAGAAAGTGCTATTTCTGTCGGACTCATTGTTCAATTAGATAAAACAAAATTGCCAATCAGCTCAGGCCATTCTTCACAGGTAAAGGCATTATTTAAATTCTCTCATGATCGAATTCAACAAGCAGCATACTCCCTCATACCTGAAAATGACAAAAAAGCACTTCATTGGCGCATTGGCAACCTGTTGTTGGAACATATCCCCAAAGATCAGCATGAGCAGCGCATATTTGATATTGTCAATCAGTTAAATTTTGGTGTAGACAGGGCATTGGATACGCATGAACGCACCCACCTGGCTAAGCTGAATCTTATTGCCAGCAAGCGTGCCAAAGCCTCAGCAGCGTACGAACCTGCCTATCGCTATTTAAATATTGGTATTCAATTGTTTGAAAAAAATTGCTGGGAAATGCATTATGACCTGACACTCAATTTATACGTTGAAAGCACTGAAGCCGCTTTTCTCATTGCAAAATTTGAAGAAATGGAACATCTGATAGAAGTCGTAATTAAACATGCTAAAGGCGTTTTGGATAAAGTAAAGGTTTATGAAATACGCATACAGGCATATATGGCGCAAAATCATCCGATGAAGGGAGTGAGCACCGCTTTTGAAATTCTTAAAATGTTGGGTGTTCGTTTGCCAAAAAAGCCAAATAAACTGAAAATCATTGCAGGCTTACTTCGCACACAATTGAATGTCGGTCGCCGAAAAGTAGATAGCCTGTTTGATCTTCCCCCAATGACTGAACCATATAAACTGGCGGCAATGCGAATCATGTCCAGTGTGGCTGCAACTGTATATTTTGCATATCCCCCTTTGTATCCCATACTGGTTTTCAAACAGGTCAATTTGTCTGTTCGCTATGGAAATGCCTTTGTTTCTCCTTTTGTATATGCGACGTATGGTTCAATTATTTGTGGTGTGGTCGGTGATATTGAAACAGGCTATCGACTTGGCAAGATGGCACTTAAACTGCTTGATCAAATAAATGCCAGGGAAATGCGCTCAAAAACCCTATTTGTTGTGAATTGTCTGATCAACCATTGGAAAGAGCACCTGAAAGATACACTTCCAGCCTTTCAACAGGCTTACACCGCAGGAATGGAAGTCGGGGATTTGGAGTTTGCGGCTTTGTCCGGATTCCTGTATTCATACAGTTCATTTTTTATGGGCAAAGATCTGGCAGAACTTCATACAGAAATGGAATCATACAGTGATGCCATTCGTCAATTAAAGCAGGAGACTATTTTAAATTCACAAGAAATCCATCGTCAAGCAGTGCTCAATCTTCTTGGACGATCCTATGACCCCACCAAATTGATCGGTGATGCATTCAATGAAGAGGAAAAACTTCCCAGGCTTTTAGAAGTAAATGATAAAACAGCATTGGGGCATGTATATTTCAATAAAATGCGCTTGTGTTATTTATTTCATCAATATCACCGCGCCATAGAAAATTCAAAACTTGCCGAGCAATATCTTGAAGGCGTTACAGCCACCCATACAGTGGCACAGTATTATTTTTATGACTCCCTGTCAAGAACTGCCATTTATCCTTTTTCTGAAAGGAATGTTCAGAAAAAAATAATCCGACGTGTACAAGCAGATATCAAAAAAATGAAAAAGTGGGCAGAACATGCTCCCATGAACCACTTGCATAAATACCATATCATGCAGGCAGAATTATGCCGCGTCACTGGCCAACATGAAGAAGCCTTAACCAATTACAACAAAGCCATCAGTCTGGCAAAAGACAACCGCTATGTCAATGATGAAGCGCTTGCTAATGAACTGACTGCTCAAATGTGCCTTATTCGCAGTGAATGGGAAAATGCCAGAACCTATATGCACGAATCGCGTCATTGTTATTTACGATGGGGAGCTATTGCCATTGTCAAATTTTTGGAAGATCGTTATTATCAGTTGCTTGAAGGCGGAATGGGGGCTGAAAATGATGATGAAAAAGGTTTTGACATTGTCTCAGTAATGAAAGCATCACAAACCATCTCTGGAGAAATTGTGCTGGATCGCTTGTTGAATAACCTGATGAACATTATGATTGAAAATGCCGGCGCAGATAAAGGTTTTCTCATACTTGAAGATAATGACGAGCTGATTATGGCTGCCCATGCTACCGCTGAAAAGGATCAAAAAATTACTTTGGGCATTCCCCTTAAAGATTGCCAGGAAATTGCACAGGCAATCGTTAATTATGTGGCAAGAACCAATGAGATTGTTGTCTTGAATGATGCTGCTGGCGAGGGCGTTTTTACACAGGATCCATACGTTCAAATCGCACGTCCCAGAGCAGTTGTATGTATGCCCATTCGCCGATCAGAAAAAACCATTGGTCAAATATATATGGAACATGGTCAGGCGTCCGGCTTATTTACTCCTGAACGTATGGAAATGTTAAACCTCCTGGTTGCTCAGGTTGCAATCTCAATTGAAAATGCAAAACTATATAACAGCCTTGAAGAGTCAGAAAAGAAATATCGTTCTTTGTATGAAAATGCATTGGAAGGTATTTACCAAAGTGCTGCTAATGGACGATTGATTGGTGCGAATCCATCTCTGGCAAGAATTATGGGCTATAATACACCCGAAGAAATCATCGCTTCAGATACTCGAATTGACCAAAAATATGTCAATCAGGAAGATTACATGAATCTGATGCAAAAATTGAAAGAATCTGATCAGGTCATTGGATTTGAAACACAGTTTTATCAAAAAGACAATACCATTATTTGGGCATCATTGACAGCGCGAATTGTTCGATCTCCACAAGGAGAAATTCAGGGATACGAAGGTTCACTGGTCGATATCACCGAACGAAAGCAAAAAGAACAGGCCGAACGTGAGAGAGAAGCGGCTGAAGCTGCAAACAAATCCAAAAGTGAATTTCTCGCCAGTATGAGCCATGAAATTCGAACCCCCATGAATGCAATCTTTGGATTTACTGAATTGCTTGAAGATCAAATGGAGAATCCACTACAAAAACAATATCTATCAGCCATTGCATCCAGTGGAAAAACATTGTTAAGTTTAATTAACGATATTTTGGATTTATCAAAAATTGAAGCCGGCAAATTGGAAATACAGATTAATGATATCAACCCACGAACATTATTTACAGAAATAGAACACATTTTTTCCCTAAAGGTGAAAGAAAAGGGCCTGGATTTGATTCTGCACATTGATTCAAGTATCCCCGAAACACTTGCTTTGGATGAAGTTCGCATTCGTCAAATTTTGTTTAATCTGGTGGGAAATGCTGTTAAGTTTACTGATACAGGTTATATTGAAGTTGCCTTATTTCAAGACAAATCAAAAGAAACCGATAAAGGCCTGTATCTCATTTTTAAAGTTGCTGATACTGGTATTGGTATTCCTGAAGCACAAAAAGATTTGATTTTCGATGCATTCAAACAAACTGAAGGGCAGAGCCAGGCCAAATATGGTGGAACAGGACTTGGACTGGCAATCACCAAGCGACTGGTTGAAATGATGGGCGGAGCGATTACAGTTGAAAGTGAGTCTGGTAAGGGCAGCGCATTTTCTTTTTATATTCCTGATGTTCGTCCCGGGCAATCTGTTGATGAACCTTTGGAAACAGAAGATGTTGATATTGAATCAGTGGTTTTTAATAAAGGCATGATTCTCATCGTTGATGATGATTCTGATACACGCAGTCTTTTTAGAGGCTTTCTAAAAAATCAAAACATTGATATTATTGAAGCTGAAAATGGTCAGGAAGGCATAGACATGACGCGTTTGTATCAGGTTGATTTGATTTTGATGGATTTACGTATGCCTGTCATGAATGGGTTTGAAGCGATTAAGATTATCAAATCTGATGATTCCATCAAAAATATTCCCATTGTCATTGTAACAGCTTCTGTAATGAAAGATAGCGAAACGAATATTTTGTCATCAGGATGTGATGGTTATCTTAAAAAACCGGTTCGAAAAAAAGATTTTATCACTGAAATAATGCGATTCATTTCATATTCTACAGCACATGAATTATCCACACAGCCGAAAGAAACAGGAGTGGATAAAACAACATCAGAACCGATAGATATTAATCCAGATCTAAAAGAGAGGTTGCCTGAATTGATTCATGCTTTTGAGTCTTACTATTTGTTGGAATGGGAAAATATGTGCAAGCAATTTATTATTGATGAAATAGAAGATTTTTCGGAAAAAATGAAACAGGTTGGTGAAGAATATCAGTTTAATCTTCTGCTGTCCTGGGCAGAAGAATTGAATATGCAAACCCAACAATTTGATATGGCAAAGATTCCAGGAACATTAAAGCGTTTTCCTGGGATACTTGAGAAGATTAAAGAATATTAATACGCGATGTTCAATTTTTCGAAAAATGAAAGTATAGCGTGTTCAAACCAATGTAGGGGGCGAACCTTATGTTCGCCCTCCGACCAAAAACTGGTATCAAATCTATGAACTAAAATCATTATATCCCCAAACGACTTTATAATGCAGTGTTCCATGTCGCCCTTTCAGGGCCAAAAAAACTTTATGCACCATTACCCAGGGCGGTGCCCTGGGCTGGTATTTAACGCCCTTTCAGATCTAAGAAGCCAAAGCATGTTAAATAATTAACTACGATCTACCCGAAAATTTATGATCGCTTACTTATATAGTCTCTGTCAACAAGGGGTTTGAATACGCACATCATGCCATCAAGCTGCTATAAGAGAATCTATTCATCCGGGCGTATGTCCAAGTTAGGGGAAAATGTTGCCTCAAGAAAAACCGAAACCCAACCAATGTCCGAAACCATTGTGTTCGCCATTCGAACTAAAACCAAAAACGAACCGATATCCAAAAAACAATGTATATGGGTTCATGATTTACCTTCGCCATCGGACATTGGTTTGATTTCGGTTTCTATTACAAAGAAAGCAAAATACAAAAATTTATTTGCAAATTTGAGACAGATGATAATTCTTTACAAGAAATGAAAAAATGGTTGATTGGTTTAAAAAAAATATGGTAACACTGAGTTTGTAATAGCATCTACGTCAACATATCACGACCAATAGTTCATGTTCTTAATGGGGAATTTGATCCCATTATCATCAATCCAGCACATGCAGGTAATTCTAAAAAAAAGCTGATAAATTTGATGCAGCCTTACTTGCAAATCATGGGTTGACTGGCATTTGGGAAAAATCATTCATTCCATCGAATATTCAACATGAACTTACAATATTAAGTCGCCGGTATATGAAAGCAAAACAAGGTATAGTTTTCATTTGTGCGTATGAGATTTTGTATCATTGAGACTATATAAAATAAAAATGTCAAAAAAAAAATGGAGGAATAACTATGCGCAATCAATATCAAATGCCAGCACCCACTTTTTCAACCTTTATCGCATCATTGAGCTCATCAGCAATGGTGCAACTTGGTGAAATTGCTGAACCAACAACCGGTCAAAATCAAAAAAACATGCCAATGGCAAAGCATACCATTGATATTATCGCCTTGCTTCAAGAAAAAACCAAAGGCAATCTGACAAATGAGGAAAATAAGCTCATACAAAATGTGTTAACAGATTTAAGGATGCGTTATATTGGCGCAATTAATAAATAAAATGCAATGGAATATGAACTTATCAGCCCGGCAAAAATTAATTTGTTTTTAAGAATTGTTGAGAAACAATCGGATGGATATCATCAATTGGTTTCTCTAATGTGTCCGGTGAGTCTACATGATAGGATCAGCATTCAATTTCATACGAAACAAATGAGAATAAGATGTACTGATCCACAAGTACCGAGCAATGACAAAAATCTGGCATTTATGGCTGCCAAACAGTTCTTTCAGGCTACCTCATATCGAGACTGCGTGAATATCGATATACAGAAAAGAATTCCTGTTGGCGCAGGATTAGGAGGAGGTTCTAGTAATGCAGCAACTGTTTTGTTGGCCTTGAATCAGTGGTATCGAAAGCCGCTAAAGTCAGAAAAACTGAGAAAGATTGCATTATCTTTAGGTGCAGATGTACCCTTTTTTATAGATAATTCAGTCTCACTTGTAAGTGGTATTGGCGAATGTATAGACCCTCTTAAACTGGACATTCAATATCCATTAATTATTATTTATCCCGGTTTTTCGGTTTCAACAGCATGGGCTTTTAAAAATTTCAAATTTAGCTTGACAAAAGAAAAATTAGTCGATATAAGAACAAATTTAATATCACGCTATAAAAAACATGATGTGGACTGGTTGAATGATATTCATAATGATCTTGAGTTAAGCACGTGTAATAAATATCCAATATTATTTTATATTAAAGAACAGCTTAAGCGTATCGGTGCAGTAAAATCTGTGATGAGTGGAAGCGGATCTTCAATTATTGGGATTTTTACAGATAAAATTACACAACAAAAAGCGCTAAAAAAGTTAAGCCAACAAAAAACGTGGCAAATCTTTGCATGTCATGTAAAATAAATTTCATAATTAAAGCTGATTGACAAGATAAATTGTTGATTAAAGCAAGTAATTACCAGATTTTTCTTGCTGGGGCGTCGTCAAGTGGTAAGACACAGGATTTTGGTTCCTGCATTCGGAGGTTCGAATCCTCCCGTCCCAGCCATTTTATTTAACAATTGTGTATGAATAACAATTGCAAGTTTTGTAATCAAAATGCCAGCAAACCTACATTTGGAAAATTAGTTGCTGGCTTTTTTTGAATATGATGCTTGCAATTTTTATTTTATAGTCAGTAAAAAGCTGACTGATGAGAATCAATTATGTTTGAACCATACTATATGAATGATCTGTTTATATTTAGTGGAAATGCACACCCAGCTTTGGCTGAAAAAGTTTGTGAATATCTGCGATTACCAATGGGCGATGCGAAAGTAAAAAAATTTAGTGATGGCGAAATTCAAGTTGAAATTAATGAAAATGTACGCTCTAAGGATATATTTGTTATTCAGCCAACATGTTCACCGGTCAATAATAATTTGATGGAACTATTACTATTGGCTGATGCCTTACGTCGTTCAGCAGCAAAACGAATTATTGCAGTAGTTCCATATTATGGTTATGCCAGACAGGATAAGAAAGTCGCACCGCGTGTACCGATCAGTGCCAAATTGGTAGCGGATATGCTGGAAGTCTCTGGGGTGACACGACTGATTACAACAGATTTGCATGCAGGGCAAATTCAAGGTTTTTTTAATATCCCGGTGGACAATTTATTTGCAGCGCCTGTATTATTAGAGCATATACGTTCTTCATTTTCTGGGAAGATCGTTGTGGTTTCACCAGATGCAGGCGGTGTAGAACGTGCAAGAGCTTTTGCAAAACGTTTATCCGCAGATTTAGCAATTGTAGATAAACGTCGCGATGCCCCAAATCAGGCTACTGCAATGGCGGTTATCGGTGATGTAAAAGACAAAACAGCAATTGTTCTTGATGACATGATTGACACCGCTGGAACCATAACTGAGGCCGCCGCCGCCTTGACAAGGATGGGCGCGAATGAAGTGTACGTATGTTGTACACACCCTGTACTTTCTGGACCGGCTATTGAAAGAATAGAATCATCTGAAATCAAAAGTGTCGTATGCACAGATACAATCCCACTGAATGAAAATATCAACAGTGATAAATTCACTGTACTTTCGCTTGCTGAATTGATTGGAGAAGCAATTATTCGTAGTCACCGTGGTGGGTCGTTAAGTTCTTTATTTGTTTAATATTATTTTTTTCAACATTTGTTAAATTATAAATCAATGTTGATTTCGTACAGGCTTTTCGCATGTTGCCTGCGCGATTGATTATTACGAGGAGGATTTTTCTTTGGAATTCATAGATTTAAAAGCAATGAAGCGAACAACTACAGGTAAAGGTGCTGCTCGTCAGTTGAGACGATCAAACCAGATCCCGGCAGTATTATATGGAAAAGGTATTGAACCCCAGCTGCTACAACTATCAGGTAAAGATTTGGATACGATGTTCAGAAAACATGGTCGCGCAAGATTATTTTTTAACCTGACAATTGAAGGTGAAAGTACAAGTCGTAAAGCATTTCTTAAGGAACTTCAGGTTGATACAGTTTCAGGTAGATACAATCACATGGATTTACATCAGGTTTCTATGGATCAGACCCTTCGCATGACGATACCGGTTGTGACCACTGGCCATTCCCAAGGTGTTGAAATGGGTGGGTTGATTCAAATTATTCGTCGTGAGCTTGAGGTATTTTGCTTGCCTCAAGACATACCAGATTCTATTGAAGTTGATGTTACAGAACTGAATATTGGTGAGTCGGTCCATGTTTCAGAACTTTCTTTACCCGATGGGATAACTGTTCCTTATGATGTTGATTTTACAGTTATAACAGTTGTACAGCCAAAGGAATATGAAACTGATGAAGAGGAAGTAGAAACTGATGAAGAAGCAGAAGAAGGTGCTGAAAGCACAACAACTGAAAGCACAGACAAAGAAAAATAAGGTAACATCGTGTCGTTGTCAAACAATGGAATTTGGATGATTGCTGGTTTGGGCAATCCTGGAGATGATTATAAAAACTCACGACACAACATTGGATTTCGGGTAATTGATGGCCTCTCTGAGGACTTAAATATTTTATCTGCCAAAACCAAAATGACAGCGACGATTGCAGATATCAACTGGGAAGGGTATCGACTTTTTCTTATCAAACCATTAGGATATATGAACCGATCAGGTTCTGTATTATATGAAGTTGCCAGGTACTTTCACATTGATATTTCTCATTTGATTGTTATTCATGATGATGTAGATATTCAATTGGGGAATATCAAAATAAAACAGAAAGGAGGGCACGGCGGTCATAATGGCATTCGATCTGTAATCGAATCATTTAGAAGTGATGAATTTTACAGGATTAGGATTGGCATTGGAAGACCTTCATTAGAAGGTACAATGACCAATCATGTTTTGGGAAATTTTCACTCTGATGAGAAAGAACAGGTCAACATTGTCATAGAAACCGCTTTACGTTCAATTAAAACAATTCTTCTCAAGGGAATTTCACAGGCTATGAACCAATTTAACAATAAACAGATTTTAGAATAAACGAGGAGGAAAGATGCAATTTATTTTGTCAAACATTCCTTTAACATGCACATTTGTGGGTGTAGCAGGTGTTGTATTTGCCATTATTATAGCAACAATGGTAAAAGCAGCACCGACCGGTAACGAAAAAATGCAGGAAATTGCTGATGCTGTCAAAGAAGGCGCAATTGCTTATTTGAATCGTCAGTTAAAAAGTATGGGTATAACAGGTATTCTTATTTTTGCGATTATTTATTATACCTTGGGCGCATATACAGCAATTGGCTTTTTAGTTGGTGCTGTGGCATCATTCTTTGCAGGATATATTGGTATGCGCGTATCGGTTATCGCAAATATTCGTGTTGCAGAAGCTGCAAAACGCGGTTTGGCAGCGGGCCTGGATATGGCTTTTAAAGGCGGCTCTGTAACAGGTATGATGGTTGCCAGTCTGGCATTAACATCAGTTGCAGGCTATTATGCATATATAAAAACATTGCCAGGTATTGAAAATCCTGTCATTCCATTGGTTGCATTGGGCTTTGGTGGAAGTCTGATTTCCATTTTTGCACGATTGGGTGGTGGAATATTCACAAAAGGGGCTGATGTGGGAGCTGACCTTGTTGGTAAGGTTGAAGCTGGAATACCTGAAGATGATCCACGAAATCCAGCAGTAATCGCTGATAACGTTGGTGACAATGTTGGTGACTGTGCTGGTATGGCAGCAGACTTGTTTGAAACTTATGCAGTTACAGCAGTTGCAGCAATGCTTTTGGGACATCTTTTGTTCCCAAAAACTGAGATCCCTACAGTTTTACCACTTGCACTCGGCGCAATTTCTGTTATTGCATCAGCTATCGCGGTTTTCTTTGTTCGTTTGGGCGATAGTGAATACATTATGGGTGCTTTATATAAAGGAATGTTTGGTGCAGCCATACTTTCAGGTATTGTCTTCTATTATGCCATCAAAAAAATGTTTGTGGGCGTTGAAGGTCTAGATGCTATGGCGATATATTATTCCACACTTATAGGCCTGGTACTTACAGTTCTAATTGTGATAATTACAGAATATTATACAGGCATTTATGGACCAGTGAAACATGTGGCTCAAGCATCAGTGACAGGTCATGCAACCAATATTATTGCTGGTCTGGGTGTAAGCATGCAGTCGACAGGAGCACCGGTGATTGTTATTTGTATCAGCATTATGATGGCACATAACTTTGCTGGCTTGTATGGTATTGCTATGGCTGCAATGGCAATGTTGTCCATGACTGGAATGGTCATTGCTGTTGATGCATATGGCCCCATTACTGATAATGCAGGTGGTATAGCTGAAATGGCTGATATGGATGAGAGTGTTCGTGCTGTTACTGATCCATTGGATGCTGTTGGAAATACCACTAAAGCGGTAACCAAAGGTTATGCCATTGGTTCTGCTGGTCTGGCAGCACTGGTTTTATTTGCCGCATACACACAAGAATTTGCTATTCATGGAAAAGATGCCAACATTACATTTGATTTGAGCAATGTTGATGTTATTATTGGTTTGTTTATTGGTGGTTTGTTACCTTATCTTTTTGCATCAATTGCAATGAATGCTGTTGGTAAAGCAGGCGGTGCTGTTGTTGAAGAAGTTCGACGCCAATTCCGCGAAATTCCGGGCATTATGGAATACAAAGCAAAACCAGATTACTCAGCTTGTGTTGATATTGTAACCAAATTTGCATTGAAAGAAATGCTTATTCCGGCTTTATTACCGGTTATTGCTCCAATTGTTGTGGGTATGTTCCTTGGAAAAGTGGCTTTAGGCGGTCTTTTAATTGGAAGTATTGTAACTGGTATTTTTGTTGCAATTTCAATGACTACCGGTGGTGCAGCATGGGATAATGCAAAGAAATACATTGAAGATGGTCATTTGGGCGGAAAGGGCAGCGATGCTCACAAAGCTGCAGTTACAGGTGACACTGTCGGCGATCCTTACAAAGATACCGCAGGCCCTGCAATTAACCCAATGATTAAAATATTGAACGTTGTTGCTCTGCTTATGGTCCCATTCCTGGTATAATTTGGGATGATTTTTTTCCCCTTTAGAGAAGAATTTTAGAAAAAAGAGGGATTGGCTAAAGGTCAATCCCTCTTTTGTTTTTCGGTATTATTTTTCTTTGTTCAACGATTATTTTGAATACTTTCGTTAATTCCATTGATTTATTATTTATTAAATGATATATTCAAATTAATTAAAAAATTAAGCCCTCCCATTTTAAATGGAAATAACCTTCATATATATAAAAAAGTGATTATGCAGGAAAAAGAAGAACATAGTGCCAATAAATCAGTAGAGGAACCCGCTCCAAATTTTGAGATCGGTGATCTTGCAGTGTACCCTGCCCATGGTGTTGGACGAATTAAAGCTATTGAAAGCCGTGAAGTCGATGGTGGCACCCAGAGTTTTTACATTATGAAAATATTGGAAAATGATATGGTCATCATGATTCCTGTTCAAAATGTATCATCTGTTGGATTGCGAACGATTCTTTCTGTAAATGACATCCCGAAAATATATAGTATCATGCAGGAGCGAGATTTACCACAAGATAATCAAACCTGGAATCGTCGATATCGTGAATATATGGAAAAGATAAAAACAGGCTCCTTGTATGAAGTAGCTGGCGTATATCGTGATTTGTTTTTGTTGAGGTTAACGAAAGAATTATCTTTTGGTGAACGAAAATTATTTGATACAGCGCAATGTCTTCTTGTCAAAGAATTATCCATCGCCAAACATTGTGAGGAAAAAACTATTCTGAATGAAATAAATGAATTGTTTGAACCAATTTCCTCTGATGATAATTCAGAAACAAAACCTCTGACCTCTGAAGACAAATTAAAGTCAAGCGAAGCAGAAGCTAATGAGAGTGGACGAACAACCTCCTCTGAATCAAAAAAACAATCCGGTTCCCAGGCAACAGGTTGATTTGCAGACCGATAAGATTTACGTTGTACAACAAGATGACCATATACGTCTTGATAAGTATATTGCCTTATCAATTCCCAAATATACACGATCTTACATATTACGTCTGATTAAATCAGACTGTGTTCATGTCAATCAACAGTTAAAAAAACCAGGTTATTTGGTACGAGCAGGTGACCAGATAAGTATTTCGATACCTGAATATGAAACTCAAACTGCATTACCTGAAGCTATTCCGCTGGACATTTTGTATGAAGATAATGATATTCTCATTATTAACAAACAGGCGGGTTTAGTGATTCATCCTGCCCCAGGCCATGCAAATGGAACCCTCGTAAATGCATTACTAAACTATAATTCAGTACAGTTTTCAAAAGTTGATAGATATGGAATTGTTCATCGACTGGATCGGGATACTTCCGGTTGTCTCATGGTAGCCAAGAACAGGAATGCCCAGACATATTTGAATAACGCATTTAAAGAAAGAACCATTGAAAAAAGATATTGTGCCCTGGTAAATGGTCAAATGCAAAAAGAGCAAGGCATTATAGATTTTCCAATTGGTCGTCACCCCACACACCGAAAAAAAATGTCCATTCATGCCCGACATCATCGAAATGCTGAAACGCATTGGAGCGTATCCTGTAAATTTGATTATTTTACGCTTTTGAATGTGCTTTTAAAAACCGGTCGAACACATCAAATTCGTGTTCATCTTGCTGCAATTAACCATCCCATAGTTGGCGATCCGCTTTATGGCAAAAATAGGAACTTGCATAATCAAGAATCAATAGTGCAAGCCCATTTAAAACAAATCAATCGGCAAATGCTTCATGCAAAGCTGTTGGGTTTTACGCATCCTAAAACAAAACAATTTATGCGCATCGCCGCACCCATGCCAGATGATATGGCACAAATTGTTGAAATTCTACTAGATAAAGGCCCCCAAATTTTTTCAATTTGACATATCAGATATTTACATGATAGTTACGATACATAAGGTTGTTTTTCATTACTGTCGGGTATTCAAGCTAACTAACCAGCAGCAATAAAAATAACTACATTAATATCAAATCACAATATTATACAATTTATTTGTCAAATATGGTTGTTCATATGAAAAAAACCATGATCATAATTAATGAAACGGGGCTCCATACACGCGCTGCACTTCAAATCGTTGAAATTGCACAAAGGGCAAAACATGGGGTTTGGGTTTGTAAAGAAGATCAACGCGCAGATGCGAGTAGTGTTATTGACTTGTTGACATTGTATTGTCCTAAGGGATCTGAAATAACGCTTGAAACAGATCATTCTCATGACAACCATATTTTTTATGAAATTGTGTCAAGGATTGAAAATGGATTCGGAGAAAAATAATTCATTGAATGAATCTCAAGAAATAATTATCAAAGGGATTGGGGGATCTCCAGGCATTTGTATTGGCAAAGCATATATTGTTGACCGAGAAGGTGTTGATGTTGTCCTGCAATATTATTTGTTTGACAGCGATCTGGATGCTGAAATTGAACGATTTAAACAAGCTGTTGCGCGCGCAACAATGGAAATGGATGATATTATTAATTCTGTACCTGCTGAATTTCATGAACAATTGTACATTCTTGAAACTCACAAAGTATTGTTAAAAGATAAGAATATTTATGACAAAACCTGCAAAATGATCGAAACGAATAAAATTAATGCTGAATGGGCGTTGAAAAAAGTATCAACCAAAATAACAAAAATGTTTAATGATATGCCTGATGCTTTTTTTCGAGAACGTGGCGCAGATATCTCGCATGTAAGTGATCGGATCATGCGAAACCTGATGGGAAACAAACCTCATGAACAGATCCACAATATTAATAAACGTGTAATACTAATTGCCAGGGATTTATCACCGGCAGAAACCAGCCAGATACAGTTACATAAAGTTCAGGGTTTTGTTACTGAATTGGGTGGAAAAACATCACACACAAGTATCATTGCAAGAACGCTTCAAGTTCCTGCTGTACTGGGATTGCCAGGTGCGACAGAAGTTATTACAAGTGACAGTATCATTATTGTTGATGGAATTAAAGGTGTTGTCATCCTGAATCCCAAAGAAGAATCTCTCATTGAATACGAAGAAAAGAAAAATCTTTTTGAGTTGCGCAGAACATACATGATGCGTCATAGTTCAAAGCCTGCACTTACACCCAATGGGGTGCAGAAAAAAGTAATGGGAAATATTGAACTACTCGAAGAAGTTGTCTCGGTCTTGGATCATGGCGCTGATGGAATTGGTTTATATCGAACAGAATTTTTATATATGGCAAGTAATACCCTTCCAACTGAAGATCAGCTATTTGAAAATTATCGGGAAGTAATTGATTTGATGAGTCCTATGCCAGTAACGATCAGAACATTGGATATCAATGGGGATAAAAAAGCAAATGTCTTTAAAAACTATGCTGAGACAAATCCTGTCCTTGGACTTCGTGCCATACGTTACTGTCTCAAGTGGCCCGACTTTTTTAAAACTCAACTGAGAGCTATTCTGCGAGCAGCAGAATATGGTCACGTGCGTTTGATGTTTCCAATGATTTCAGGAATTGAGGAAATTATTGCAGCGAAAAAAATTCTGGATGAAACAAAAAAAGAGCTATCAAATGATAATATTCCATTTAATGATAATATTGAAGTGGGAATCATGATAGAAGTGCCATCAGCCGCTATTTTATCAGACTTAATGGCGGATTATGTAGACTTTTTTAGTATTGGTACCAACGATTTAATTCAATACTCACTGGCGATTGATCGAGGGAATCATGATGTTGCTCACTTGTTTCAGCCATTGCATCCAGCGATTATTCGATTGGTCAAAACAGTTTCAGAAGCAGCACATCATAAAAATGTTAAACTCTTTATGTGCGGTGAAATGGCAGCAGATCCTTTTCATGTCCCTATTTTGCTTGCTCTTGGTATTGATGAATTCAGTATGAATCCGCCTTCCATTCCAGCGGTAAAAAGCATTATTCGTCAAATCTCTACAGAGAACATGGCACCTTTTTTGGAAAAGGTACTGAAACAGCAGTCGCCCGATGGCATCATTCAAATTGTACAAGAAACATATGGTGAATTTTTCAAAGAAACAATTCGTTAAAAAACCGATTTCAATGCTTAAATATAGTCACCACGTTGAAATTTAAAGTATTCTACAGATGCTGCTACTTGAATATTATTGACCAGTTGAGACAAGCTGTTTTCTTTCATCTCATTTAACACATTTTCCTTATTTAATCGATCCGCTGCTTGTTTCATATTGAATAAAGTCGGTTCAATATCTTTTAGTGTTTTATTTGGATTACTTAGGTTTAGCGCATAATTTTCAAATAAATCTAGAACCGAACCCACTTTTTCAACAAATTCTTTTTCCGGAGATGTCATATTGACAAAGGGTATTGGCTGAACCTCTTGAATATTCCCAGAAGGCTTTACATGAGATTTATCTGATATTGATTTCTCGGAAAAGGATTCCAGGTAATCTTGAAATTCTTTTACTTGTGTCTGCGTTGAATTTTGCCGGGATGTTTTTGCCGACTGTGTCAATGTATTTATGTTTTGTATATCCATCTACTCACCTCCTTGCCCCTGTATTTCTTTTGTTATCAAGGGACTTGCAGGGTTAATACGATATTAAATTTGTTTTTATTAGAAATTTAATAAATTATTTTTGCAAGGAGTGGGCCAGTGTGGCTAATCTATTTTTTCAAATTTTTCAAAACATTTTTTGCTAATGCCAGATCATAAACATAGGAAGGGTCAAACCCTCCACTTTTTTTGGCATCATACATTTTGATTGCTTCCTGTATGGCTTCGTATGGCACCCAGCCATGTTTCTCCCATAAATCGGGTTCTGATGATTTCCATAGCCGAAATTCGATTGTTTTTTCAGATTCACGAACATACATTCGTACCTGTTTGTTTTCTGCATAAGGATAGTAATAAACGCCTTGTTTGTCTTTCATCGTCAACTCCTGACTTTTTTCTTATGGCATTAATTTTGCTAAACAACAAAACAGTAATAAAATCAATTGAGTGCCCACAAAAACTGGATATTTTCATAGAAATTTGGGCATTGAAAAGGCGTTACCACAACTGAAGATGCGGACGCCAGTCATTCACAAAGGGGACTTAATTTTTAGGTATTCCTTATATCAATTTTTAAAGGAGTAATCAATGAATGAATGTTCATCAACAAACAATAAAGCCCAATTTAAGGTCAATACAAAAAATATAACGCTTCGGACTGCCGATGGTTCCACATTGAGTGGTAAGATCAATATTGGTGAAAAGGAAAGGGTTTCTGATGTTTTTACAAAAACCGATAATCCATTTGTTGTATTATTTGATGCGGCAAGTGCGCATGGATGCGGACGTGTATTTTTTATTAATAAATCACATATAGTTTGGGTAGAGCCAGAAGATTAAGAACCTGCAATCAGGCATTCATTCAAACGATTAATATTAGATGATAAAGTAAAGTTTACTTTAAAAGCTGAGCTAGAGCTAGATGAAAACTTAGAAAAAAGAGATGTGTATGAATCTATTCTTAACGCTGACATGATTTATAAAACACTCAATAGTACAAACCCTTACACAGGTAAAAAATAAAAAATTATCATCAAAGGCCCAACCTATGATAATATTTTAGTATACACAAAAGGTAAAATTTATAATAATCAACTGTACATTTTAAATTCGTCGAAAAGAGCATTATGAAAAAAAATAACTTAAAAGAATGCCCAATATGTTATGAACAATTAGAAAAGCATAAAACTCTAAAGCATCCAGTTAAAGGTATAATTCATAATTTACCTCATCATGCATGCTCCAAGTGTGGAGAAATTTTTTTAGATGGTGAAAGTTTTGATATTGTCCACTTTCATGGGCATAAACAAAGAGCTGTGGCTTAATTTCATTTAAAAGAATTGCAATTGGTTGTTTGGAATCTGCCAATCGTCAGGTCTGTCATAAATTTAGCAGGTAGCGAGAACATTATTAAACATAATTAAAAGGTTTAGTACCAATTGTTTCGTAGCCGGTTATATCTCGAAGTACTCGGTAGTAGTAGCGTTATCAAAATTGTCACCTGCTAAAAGGCTGCTTGTTAACAATCAAAAGTAAATTTTAGTATAATTGTTTGTGTTGAGGTAATTGGCTTGGCTGTCACCAATTTTGCAGTTATATAGAGGCACTTCACTTTTCAAATTCAACTATTCATTTCTTAGTTCAAAAATCACCATATTTTTACAATATCACATACTTTTTTATATGTTTTTATTGAAATATAGTCCATTTTGAATATTTCTAATTAAATAATCTAACTGACAATTTTTGTATTTCATGTTAGATTTAAATCTACATCTTAATTATGTCCAAATTTCAATGTATGCATCGAATATAGTATAAAACTGTATATTATATTATTGAACTAAATCGCTAACGTTAGAAACCTTGCCTTCTCGAAAATTTTTTTCACCCCCCAAGTAATCATTTCAACTAACAACGATTTGATACAACATACCACTTAAATTATTGTTTTTTAACCTTCCTTACATAACCATTATCCGATAGAATCAAATAAGTAAGTTTGTTTTTTTTCTTTTTATCTAGTAGCCTGTCTCATAAATTCCTGTTCTCATAATGGAAAACTGAAATGACCTGAAATATTGTTAAATATCACCTAAAAATATTATTATTATAAAACCAAATTATAATTAACCCGTTGAAAATATA
>Ga0272440_1000163_pt1 | contig 55079 bp, 35 predicted proteins | sample SSMMMBAug17_FD_192440 | JGI IMG/M metagenome (GOLD analysis project Ga0272440, IMG submission 192440) | Marine sediment archaeal communities from Little Sippewissett salt marsh, Falmouth, MA, United States - SSM-MMB-Aug17 | ecosystem: Environmental > Aquatic > Marine > Wetlands > Sediment ... | reverse complement strand
AAATCAGCAACGTTTAGATGAGTTTTTAATGCCACTGAATATCATTCCATATGATGAACACGCTGCAAAAATATATGGAAAAATTCGTGCGCAATTAGAAAAAAAAGGTCAAGTAATTGGTCCGCTATATGAGCGCGACCCAATCCAGCTCATGATCGATCAAAAAATCAAAAATCTCAAAGCCCAACAGATTGAACTGAATCTCATTCGATGGGAAAATTATATTAAGTATTCTCCACAATCCTTTGGATATTTTTTTCTTCAATAATACACACAAAATAATTAATAATTAGAATGCGACCCCTCTATACCAACATATTAAATCCCAAACAGTCCTCATAAAGCCTGTAAAATTGTCCGCTCAAAAATTATAAATATACAAAAACAAACTCTTATGATATATATCCCATAATTAATTCCTGACAATAACGCCAGGAATATTCAAATTCAAGTGAATGAAAAGGAAAAAAATTATGGAATCAAATTTACGTGTAGTAATTATTGGTGGAGTTGCCTGTGGCCCAAAAACAGCAGCCAGACTACGCAGGCTTCATCCAAATGCAGAAATAACCTTGGTGGAAAAAGATAACATTGTATCATATGGAGCATGTGGCCTTCCATATTATGTAGAGGGGCTTTTTTCATCAATCAATACCTTAGTTGAAACACCGGTTGGTGTGGCTCGGACGCCTGCTTTTTTTGATAAAGCAAAAGGCTTTAAGGTGCTCACACGAACTGAAGCGATAAAGGTGGATCGTCATAGAAAATATGTAGAAATTCGAAACCTGGATACCAATGAAACCACACGTCTGCCTTATGATAAACTGGTTCTGGCAACAGGGGGGATTGCTTTTAGCCCTCCAATCCCAGGTATTGATTTGGATAATGTCTGGTTTATGACCCATCCCAATCATGCTGAAAGTCTGGTAAAAGATATTCAAGAAAAGGGGTTTAAAACAGCTGCAATGGTTGGTGCGGGATTTATTGGGATTGAAATGGCTGAAGCTTTAATTCATCGCGGTCTTTCAGTCCATCTGATTGAAATGGCAGATCAAATTATGCCAGGTGTTTTGGATCATGACATTGCCACATTTGCATCAAAACATTTGAAACAAAAAGGCGTCAAACTGTTACTGGGTGAGCGTGTGACTGGTATTTTGGGTGAGTCAGTTGCCACAGGTGTTCAAACAGATCAACAAAGCATTGATGCAGAAGCGGTCATTATTGCAGTGGGAACCCGACCCAATGATGCATTGGCAAGAGATGCAGGGCTGGAATGTATGTCACGTGGAGGGATTGTTATCAATTCTTACTGTCAAACCAGTGATCCCCACATTTATGCAGGCGGCGATTGTGCTGTCAATGCATATATCGATCGATTAATTGGCAATCCAATGTATGTTCCACTGGGATCTACAGCAAATAAGCATGGGCGAGTTATTGCCAACCACATTGCCGGCAATGCAGTTCCTTTTGGCGGAATTACTGGAACAGGTATTGTAAAGGCTTTTGATTTCAATATTTCACGAACCGGGATGTCTGAACGTCAGGCCGCTGATTTAAATCTCGATTTCGAAACAACGTATTGGTCTGGCCCGGATCGCCCTCACTACATGCCTGGATCAAAGCCATTATTAATTAAAATGATTGCATGCAAAAGGACCCGAAAACTTCTTGGGGTTCAAGCCGCAGGTATGGGTGATGTTGCCCGAAGAATTGATACTGCGGCAGCGGTTATTCGGTTTGGTGGTACTTTGGATGAACTTGCAGATATTGATTTCGCCTACGCGCCACCTTTTTCACCCCCCATTGATCCTTTGGCAACATGTGCGCATTTGTTGTTGAATAAGCTTGATGGCATTGCCAAGGGGATCTCTGCCTACAAGGCCAAAGAACGTATTGAAAAGGATGACGTTGTTTTATTGGATGTTCGCACCCCGGGTGAAGTTGAAACCATGCAATTGCCTTATTCTTTTACACATATTCCTTTGGGTGCATTACGTGAAAAAGCAGAATCCCTGCCAAAAGATAAAGATATTCTGACGTTCTGCAAAGTCAGTATGCGTGGGTATGAAGCCCAACGAATTCTGAATGCGTTGGGGTTTGACCGAGTTTATTATATTGAAGGGGGAATTATTGGTTGGCCTTTTGACGTGAAATTTTTATCATAATTTGACAAATTGCTTTCAAGCAAATGAGCGCGTCCAATAGATCAGAGCGGAGATCTACAAGCACGTATACGCCGGAGAACAATTAAAAAAAACTTTGGCTATTTAGAAACGCTTGAATTATTTTCGAATAATTGGACGCGTCATCTTTTCTGGAACGACCGCCTGATCGAACGCTTCAGCAGTCATTAATCCCATGTCAATGGCTGCTTGTTTTAGGGTGATATTTTCATTGTATGCTTTTTTGGCGACACTGGCAGCGTTATCATATCCAATGATTGGATTTAATGCTGTAACCAGCATTAATGATTGTTCCAAATGTTCTTGGATCATAGTCTTATTTGCTTCAATTCCTTGAACACACTTTTCATCAAAGGACTTGCAGGCATCTGTCAATAACTGGATTGATTTTAGCAGATTATAAATTATTAAAGGTTTATAAACATTTAATTCAAAATTACCTGACATACCACCGATATTAATTGCAGTATCATTGCCAATAACTTGGGCACACACCATTGTCATGGATTCACATTGTGTTGGATTCACTTTGCCGGGCATGATTGAACTTCCAGGTTCATTGGCCGGTAATAACAATTCTCCGATCCCACATCGTGGACCTGATCCCAACCATCGAATATCATTTGAAATTTTATTCAAGGACCCTGCCAATGTTTTTAATGCACCGCTTGCAAAAACAATGGCATCATGCGCAGCCAAGCTTTCAAATTTATTGGGCGCATTTTTAAAAGGCATTTCTGTCATATCGGCAATATATTGAACTGAGCGTTCAGCAAACTGAGGATGCGTATTCAAACCAGTTCCCACAGCAGTTGCTCCTATCGCAAGATCCATCAATCCACTCAACGCACTCTTTAGGCGAATCAAGTTATTATCCAATTGCTGTACATAACCTGAAAATTCCTGTCCTAAGGTCAATGGCACAGCATCCATTAGGTGGGTTCGTCCAATTTTTGTAATGGGTTCGAATTCTTGCGCTTTTTGGGACAACGAATGTCGAAGCTGATTGATCGCTGGAATCAATGCATGCTCCAGTTGTTCGCTTGCAGCGATATGCATGGCCGTTGGAAAGGTATCGTTTGAAGATTGTGAGCGGTTGACATCATCGTTGGGATGGATGGGATATTTTTTTCCCAATGGCTGGCCGGCTATTTCATTGGCACGATTGGCAATAACTTCGTTGGTGTTCATGTTGGTTTGGGTCCCACTGCCTGTTTGCCAGACGACCAATGGAAAATGATCATCAAGTTTACCAGAAATAACTTCATTAGCAGCTTGCTCAATTAAAGTCGCCTTTTCATTTTCAATCATATTTAACGATTCATTGGCTTGAGCGGCCGCTTTTTTCAATATTCCCATCGCACGAATAAAAACCCGAGGAAAACGTTCACAACTGATCTTGAAATTAATTAAGGAACGTGCTGTTTGAGCACCATAATAGCGATCTGATGGCACTTTGATTTCGCCCATACTATCGCTTTCAATACGATACGTTGTTTTATTATTTTCTAAGTTTTCCATTTGGATTTACCTGATGTCAACATAAGGTCGAACTGTTGGTCGCCTTATGTTGGTTGTTGTTCACAAAAGTAAAATATCGAAACGTTTAAGCGCTTTGTAACTGATTGATACGTTTTGACAGATGAGCAATCTTTCTGCTTGCTGCATTCTTGTGAATGACACCCTTTTTTGAGGCCTTGTCTATGACAGATTGAGCTGCTTTAAAAGCGGTTATAGCGACATCATGGGTTTTATCTTCAATCGCTGAAATCACTTTTTTTATATTGTTTTTAACTTGCGTTTTGGTTGTCTTGTTTCGAGCTTGCCGAACAGCATTTTGCCTGGCCCGCTTTAATGCTGATTTATGATTTGCCAATTTCTGATTCTCCTTTATATGGATTTATGGAATTCTTTAAAAAGAATATTGAATTCACATACACCCTATGCTTCAATATTTACATCCGAGCTTTTGATGCATGCAATTCGTTTATTAAAAAATTAATGAATATATCTTATTGAAAGAAACTTGTCAATAGTTTTTGACAAATGGATTCAATAAATTGAAATCCGGCACATAATGATGGGGTGACGTTTCTAAATCTTGATATAAAACCCACTCAAACCCCAGTGAATTTGCCATATCGATGACATCATTATATTCTTTTTGTGTAATGAATCGTGATAACTCTGGAAATTGCGCGGCTTGATACAAAGGATTATATTGCGCCATGAGAGATACGCCAATTTTCGGAGATAATTCCAATGCCAGGAAACATAGGGATTCCCACGAACCCGATAATCCATTGGGCAAAATCAGATGTCGTACCCACAAGCCGGATATAATTGTATCGATATCATCCAACTTAGGATTGCCTACCTGTCGATACATTTCTGAAATGGCATCGCGCGATATCTCAACATAATCTGAAACACCAGAATACCGATAAGCATTGTCATTATTTGAATATCGAATATCTGGTAAATATACATCAATAAGCCCTTCCCATTTTTTCAGTTGTTCAATGTCATCGTAAGCAGAGCTATTATAAATAATCGGCGTATTGAGTCCCAAGCGGTTTGCTTTTTTGACTGCTTTACGAATCCAGGGGGATTGATGGCTGGGTGACACAAGTCCAATGAAGGCACAATTTTGTTCCTGAAATAAAAACATTCTGTCAATAAAAGTGGATTCGTGAATTGCCTGCCCTTTATGGGTCTGGCTGATTTGATAATTCTGACAATAAATACATGACATATTGCATGACGTAAAAAAAAAATTGCCAACACCCTCCTTGGAAAATATTGGTTCTTCACCATAATGCCTCTGAGCTGATGACAGAATGATTCCAGATGGAATTCCACAAAAACCATTTTTTTTTGACAAGATAATCGGGCATTTTCGCGGGCAAATATTGCACAAATGTTGATCACTAGGGGGATTCATGAGTGGTCTTTTGAAAAAGTGCGATGAGTTCCTTGGAAGCAGTCTGTAAGTCATCGTTGATAATTCTATATTGGTATATATTTTCAAATGCCATTTCCTTTCTGGCATTTGTTAATCGCTTTTTAATCACATCAGGTGCATCGGTTCCGCGGCTCTCCAGTCTTTCTTTTAAAATATCCATTGATGGGGGTTTGATAAAAATGGTAATGGCATCTGGAAACTTTTCAATCATTTGCTTCATGCCCTGAACATCAATTTCGAGCAAGACATCCTTTCCGGTTTCAAGATAAGACTCAATCAGTTCCCGGGATGTCCCATAATAGTTATCATGAACACATGCCCACTCTGCCCACCGATTTTCCTGAATGCCTTCTTCAAAATCTTGCCTTGAAATAAAATTGTAATCAATGCCATTGGATTCATTTTTTCTGGGTTGCCGGGTCGTAAATGAAACAGAGTATTGAATTTCTGGATAATATTGACGTAGTTTTTGGCATAATGTTGATTTTCCAGCACCTGATGGTGCGGATATGATAAAAAGCCTTCCTTTCATAATTCTCCTAATTGCTATAGATCTTTATCTGTATATTTTAGAGAGCTCTCATTCCCTCTACTGGTTTCGTATCTTTGTGAAATTGTTTCGGGTTGAATCGCTGATAGTATCAAATGATTGCTGTCTGTCACAACCATCGAACGTGTTTTTCGTCCATGGGTCGCATCAATGAGGCGTCTTTCATCACGAGCCTCATCTTTCAATCGTTTCATTGGCGCTGTATTGGGTGAAAGAATTGAGACGACACGATCACAAACCACAGTATTTCCAAATCCTAAATTTAAAAGACTTTGTTCCATTTTTTAACCCCTAATATATTGCAAGAATTATACGATAACTTACTCTTTTCGCTTTTTACGAATTCACAACTATTCAATATTTTGAATTTGTTCTCTGATTTTTTCATGCTCAGATTTTAAATTGACAATCATCTTAGAAATTTCAACGCAACCTGATTTTGAACCAATCGTATTAAATTCTCGTCCAATTTCTTGAAGCAAAAAATTAAGTTTTCTGCCAACTGGCTCATTTTCATTCATAAAGGATTTGAATTGTTGAATATGGCTTTCTATGCGCGTAATTTCTTCAGAAATATCACTTCTGTCAGCAAGAATAGCAGCTTCCTGAGCAATCCGAACCGGATCGATCTCGATCAGGTCATGGGTCAAGTTGGCGATACGTTCTTTGAGTTTTTGATAATAATAATCCTTTTGTTTTTTGGCAAGGTCGGAAATCTTGTTTAAATAATGAAGGATATCATTTAAGCGTTGATCAATATCCAGGAAAAGCGCTTTACCCTCAGCCTTACGCATAACACATATTTCATCAAGTGCATTTTGAAGACACTCTAACAGCAACGGCTCCACCACTTCTAAATCGTTCTCTTTCTCAAGGGGTTTGATAATATTACCGGCCTTCATGATATCTCTCAATCCAATGGTATGTTTTAACTGAAAATGATCGATAACCTGTTTGAGCACTTGAATATATTCAGTGGCACGATCTAAATTGGCTTCAAAACGATCTTGAGATTCCATATTTTCATGGATGGATATCATCGTTTCAATTCGTCCACGATGCAGACATTTCTTGATCATCTTTTTTATCTGATCTTCAAACGTAAAATAGGTCGGTGCCAAACGAAGTATAGTATCCAAATTTTTACTATTTAAACTTCGTATTTCTACAACGACTTGAATGGTATCTGTACTCTTTTCTGCCCTTGCAAAAGCAGTCATACTGTTAAACATGGCGGTCCACTCTTTGCTAAATATTGTTTACGAACATTGTTTAAAAAATTTTTTACATTATCCGCAGCATAATCCGGATACGTCCAGGGCAATTTGTTAAATTGTCCTTTCTGATAAATTAGTGTTAAGTCCGCATAAATGCCTTTGTCTAAGTAAATACGATGGGTATAGTTTTTTCCAGTTGCCAGTACAAATCTTTCCGGAACAATATATCCCGGGTCTATATTGATATTTCGTTTGTTGTTATCACTAAACTGTAACTCGATTTGATTTGTAAACAATTTAATATCCGGTAATTGAACTGGATCTATCAGATCTGTAAATGAAACCATACGACGATATAAAGGCATCCCCATTTCTTTTTCATAATAGGTCGTATAGTCAAAATTAAACCATCTGCTCACCATGGCAATGTGACCAAATTGTTCTTTTACGCAACAAACAATCTTTTCAAAAAGAGACCTGTCTTTCATAAACATACCCACGACAAGGCAGGCCGGATTTGATTGTTGGGGAATGCTCATTTTGATATGGGTTTTGCTTCATCAATTAGCATAATGGGAATATCATCTTTTATCTCATACATAAGTTGACATTGATAACAAAGCAGGGCACTTTGTAAGTCATTTAATTTCAAATCCCCTTTACATTTGGGGCAGACCAGAATATCCAATAATTTCTTGTTTAAAGACATTGTTTGCCTCCTTTTCAACAACCTGTTAATTCTAACTTGTTTATCACTTTTCATATTTTAATGTCAAGATTTCTTAGGAATGGTCGCAAAATAAAATCCCCATTTATAAATGCGTGACTGTTCAATAATTGAATATCAAGCATATGCGTAGCCAAGAGTGCATTCTTTTTTTTGAACCATGATTACACTGAAAAAAAGTCCGAGACAAACACTTTTACTTATTTTTTATTTCAAACAGGAGCATTCGAGAAGCCATATGATTCAGTTGACGATGAAGATTTAGAAAATCGTTATAATCATTAGTATCAATCAAAATGGGCGCAATATCAATAAATTGTTGAATATTTAGCCCCTGGGACAAGCCATAATGTTTTTTGACTGTTTGCATGGAAATCAGACAATCGGGTGCAAATGCTTGCCTTATATTTTTGGGGGCAATGACGCTGTGAAAATTATTTGGGGTAATAATATCAACTAAAACGACTTTTCGGCTAAAATATGGCCTGTAAAGAGGATGGGATCGTTTGTCTTTACGAACGCCTGCCAGTCCCATAGAAAACCCGGGTATTTCAAGATAGACATAGTTTCTGTCTTTTACAGCATATGAATTGACCTTTACGCTAAATTGTTCTGTTGAAGGATAATGATGAATGTCGGTTTTGTATATGGATGAAGCTTTGGCAGCCTGACTTATTTTTGCCATCTGTTGTTGATGATATCGATCTTTCTTTTCAGGTGGCATTTCAGCAATTTTTTGGCTAAATTGTGCATCTGACATGCCATAATACTTGCATGATTGTGTTATTGTTGCTGCACCGGTAGCCTCTAATGTAATTGTGTATTTTTCAATTTGTTTACTTTGAGATATTTGCTTTTGAGGCATTAATTTCGAAATTGTACCATCAGGTAAAACGAAAACATTCCTTCCTGAATACCGGGTGACGCCTAATTCAGCATATTGATCTGTATCATTAAGATAGATCCTTTGATTGTCTACTTTTACTTGTACAAGAACATCTTGAAACCATTTGGGTGATGGATTGTTTTTAAGTGCATTCGTAAAAATGGGTGCTGAATTTGTACTGGAGACCATTACAAATTCAGGTGAAAAACCAGCACTTCGTAACATGGAATAAAAAACAATGGCTCGATCCATCGCATGGCCATAACCATCCAGAAGCGTCCTATCTGCGTGGGACAACTGTTGAACATCAATACCATCCATTCCGATTGGAATTAACCGGATATGAACAACAACAAAGTCTCGAATCGCTTTAATTTTTTCCAATGGGGTTTGCATATTCTGGATCAGTTCTTTTGTTTTTTTTCGTGTCAGATCCTGGGAAAGGCTTGCCAAAATCATTCGTGCATAAAGGTGTTGTGCATAGTTCTGCCATGTCTCAGTCGTTACTGTAATCACCGGATTAAATGTGTACCAGGGCGGGAGAAATTGTTCGGGTTTTACAGGAAGTATTTTTTCTGCTGAATATTGATATTTCATTGTATGAGAATCTTGCTCATGATCTTCTTGAATATCAATGCTCCTTGTTTCTTCATACAGCTTGCCAATTCCTTGGGGATGTTTTTGGAAATTGATTTGCATATCTTTAGGAAAAGAAAAAATCAGGTTCTTTTTTGATATTGGTACACGATATCGAAAATATGCGTTGATACAGTTTACCGGATATTCAGACAATTGATGGTGTCCAGGTTTCATCGGCCATACGACAAGATTTGAAAAAAAAGGTCTGTTCTTGACTTTTCGATTGATTGTGTAAGTAATGACACTATTAATATCGACGCCAGGAAAACTGACAACCAAGGTTTTAGCTGCCGGATAGCGAGGGGCATCGCCTGCCCAATGAGCATCCATTATGTTCAGCTCATCAGGGTTTAAATTGGTAATACTTCCATCTTTATGTGTTACTGAGGCGTCTTGAATGTGGATTTTCTCCCACGGGGGATGATAGGAAAGTTTAAGATCACTGAACCTTTTTTTTCCAGCATAGGAAAGTATTTTCAAGCTTAGTTTTCGACTTTCTGTCCATTGATTTTCTGTTTGAATATCATAATGAACTGTCTCACTCAATACAACAGCATCCGGTTTACAGGTGGAATACCATTCTTCTTCTGGACCAGATAATGATTGAAAAGAACCAAAAATGGGCATTTTTTTATTGTTTTGCTCGATAATTTCTAGGGTTTTCAGAATGTTGTGATATTCATCAGGAAGGTATTCCGGTTTTTCGAGTTGAAAAACATAATCACCGGTTAAATGATTGCTTTTTACAGACATTGTTTTTTTATAAATGACCCCCTCAGTATGAGTGGGTAAAAAGTCCGGAACCCGAATCAATTGGCCGACACTTTTATTCAGTTTCAAGTCCAGATGTTCTTTTACACCGCATGCATAATGGGTTTTTAATGGATATTTACGTTTTTTTAATCCCATTTTGCCAATTAAGTGACGAACGATACCCACTTGAGTTCCTACTTGAAAGACAGGTAGCATCACTGTGTCATTTTCTTGAATACGAAAGTCTGGTGCATTAAACTGAATATTAATTGTCAGCGGATGATCTGCATTTCCCAGATCTTTTGGTAGAATTGTAAACTTATCCAGTGTCGCACCAGGAGCGATATTTTTGACGAGATTCTCCAAAAAGGTTTTTCGTTCCTCAAAGGAGATTTGGGAAAAATAACCCCGGTATGCATTATCATTAATGCCTTCAAATTGTAGGTTACATTGTGCTGACAAATGTCCCAGATCATTTAATTGTCCAGTGGTCTGGATAATCATCATATTATCAATCGCTTTTGCAACCGGACTGGTCCGCAAAGGATCTCCATTGGGTCGGGCAACGAGATAGCTCTGATCATTCAAATAGGTTGGAAATAACTCACGTGTGTTTTCATCGGTGGGGTCCATTAAAATATATTCACCATTCTCAGTTAATCCACAACTGACAGCATGGTTAAAGAATGGCTGTGGCACCTCAGAATCTTTTTTCGGACCATTCATAATTAAAACAGGGTATGCCTCAAAATGAGCCAATCGTAACATGGAAACAAGTAAAGCCGCTTTATCTCGACAAACTCCAGCGCGACGCTCAAAAGTCATTTTTACTGGATGAGGTTCATATCCCGGAGCTTCTTTTTCAACTGTCAGTCCTAAATATCGAATTTTTTGGGACACCCAGTAAAATATTTTTTCAATTTTTTCCATAGGTGTTGGTGTATCTTGAATTAACTGCTGAACGATTTCTTCCATTTTTGGACTTGTATCATGAATCGGTTTTTTGCATAACTCCCAGTACCATTGAGAAATTTCTTTCCAATCTTTCACAGTGCTGACAAGCAAACGTTGAACCTGACTGTACACTGGAGGCATATCAGGTTCTGGAAATACCTGAGGAACGTTTTGTGCCGTCCATTGATAAGTGATGTACTGATCATCTCTAGATTCTTGAAAACTCATTGTTCCTGGCACTTCGTTTTTAATAATTATTTTTTCCAAAGGCCTTTCAATGGGAGCGCAGACCTCATATACTTTTCGAATAATCGGTTGCACACTTTCCATAGGAATATAGTCCCCCCAGGTATCAGGTGTGCGGACTTTGGTAAAGTTATCCATCAATTCGGAATAAAGAATATCTCCAATTTCAAGCTTTGGAATACTGACCCGCAGAATTTTTTGATTTGGATTGTAAATATTATTTTTCATTTGACCATGTTCAATGGTGATTCGACTATTTCTTTCTATATTTACAGGAACAATGGACCCATCAGAACGAATTATTTCAATTTTTTTAAAAGAAGTTGTATTATAAGGTATTGTAAAATAAGATGAAATTGTTTGAAATTGCCTTCTGCCCTTTTCAGATAGAATCTTAACCGCATGCGCGTTCCATTCCTCATAAGTGCCATCAGGGTTGTATGAAATCCAGTGCTTTTGATCCAAATTGATATAATCCGCATTGGGATATTCTTGTGGAGTTATTTTCTGACTCATTTGCTGAATGTAATTGAAATCAAGAATACGTTGTTCGGAAAAATGATGAGGGCAAACACTGTATGCAGATGCGCACCAGATAAATATGAGCTGAAGTGCGATTGTTATCATTTTGGGTTGTATAAATTTTTTGTTCATAAACACCTCCAATTGTTCTGTCACAATATTATTTATATTTTTGTTTTAAGGAATACTCGGAAAATAAGCTCCTCATTATTCAATATTTGTTGATTCGTTTCTGAACCATGATGACACTGAAGAAGATGCATTTAACGTGTCTTTATTTCTTCATATTCATCTTTTTCTGTGTCATCATGGTTCAAAAAAGAATGAACTGTTGGCAACGTATATGCTTGATGTTTCATTCTTGAACAGTCAAACATTATAAATGGGGAATTTATTTTCAGAGCTTATCTTTATCTTTAATTGACAAAATCTGCTTCAAAATACGTTCCTCATCTTGAAGCTCTTTTGATGCAATGTTCGCCCAATGGCTATATGGATCTTTTTCTATGGCACATTTTAAATATTTGGTACTGTTTTGGGTTTGAATCAATGCACGTTTTAAAAATCCATTATTAGAATTTTTTATCCGAAAACCGCTCCTCAAATTGAGATCTCGATATTTTCTACTTAACCTGGATTTATGCACATAAGATTCCGCAATATAACGACTAAATGCATAATCATGAATAATTCGATCATAGTGCTCATGAGCCTTTTTTCGTTTGTTTAGCTCTGTATAACATTTTGCTGTGATCAAAAAACAGTGAATAATGTCTTGATGGTCATATTGATCTTTCTGATCAATCACAGGCTTGATTGTATGAATGGCCTTTTGAAAGGAAATATCGGCTTCCTTTAATGCCATTTGTTTTTTCTGTTGCATTCCCTGGTTATATAAAGAATTTCCATTAAGAAACATGCGAACAGGTAAGTTTCTATTGATGGCACCCATGATGCTAAATCCTACACCAGACAACATGAGTATCCAAAACAAAGCTGGTCGGCAACACTCAATTGGCTTTTTTAAACGTCGCACGATGGATTTCATTATTTGTGTCATTGGATTATTTTTCCAAACCACTGCTAACAACAAGGCTAAAATTGTAAAGCCTGTGATGAACCATCCCAAAATTTCCCATATACATCGTGAATATGTCAATATGACTTCATTTGAACGTGGAATAACCATCATGAAATGAGGACTGACAGGATACACGCCATGTGCACCAGATACTTTCCAATTGGGAAAATATGAAACCCGAATTAAATGAGGCACTCCCACTGCAGATGTGCGAAATTTAACTTTAAAATGCGAAAGATGACTTTCCATCTCAGTGTTACATGGGTATTTGTTTATAAGAAAAGAAGGTTTAACAGTCAAGACATCAGTTTGAGCTTGAAAAATTGCTCTGTCTTCCGGATGCTTGACATAACTTGATGGCACAAAAAAGATTTTTGAATTCTCGACACTCTTGAACCATTGATGATAGAATCCCTCCAACCAGCCGGCACCTGTGTATAGTACAGGTGGATAGGTTAATGTAGAAATATAGCCCGGCGAATCCTCTTTTAATCGGAATACTGTAAAATGGCCAATATCTTTTTCATGTATGAATTGAGGAGACTGATGAAAGATTTCTTTTACCTGTGGGGAGAGCAGGATGAGTTGAGATATATTGTAGAGATGCATATGAATTGTCAATAACTCGGGGTTAATTTGTGATAATATATAGGGGGTAGGCGTCTTGATTTCTTTGGAAAACTCTGTTTGTAAAAAAGCCAGGAATTTTGAGGCCAGTGAAGACGAATAATGAATTCCTTCAAGTGTTTGTCGTTCAGAATACAAGTATAGAGATTCAAACACTCGATCTCCACCATATGGGCCATATCGGCTACATTTTTCATAACCCACCCGAGGCGCATTTAAAGAATTGTTGGCCTGCAGGTAAGTGGATAGCTCTTTGAGATCGTCAATTCCCCGCGTATGTTCCATACCCTTGAACGTATCTGTATACCAGTTTTGAACATTTTTTTCATTCAACACAACGATTGCATAAACACAGATTAAAATAAAAACAAGTGACATGAATTGTATGCCCAAAGACAAAAACGATAAATAGTGTCCCACATAAAATGAAAAAATAAGTATGATTATGATAAGTAGTATTGGCGGCAAAAAACGAATATCAGGTACTTTTAAAAAATGTGCACAACAATACATGATGATACATACGCCAATTAACCATAAGACAACGCCTGTATCTTTGGCATCCGCACAAAATTGCTGACAGGCTGTTTTACCCATTGGTGTAACAAGAACAATGAAAATGATCCAGGCAGTAAAGACTGTGAGGAAAAACCATCCGGTGATTCTTGATAATGAAATGATATCAGCCTGGGAGCCAATTATGCAGAATAAACCATAATTTACAAAGGTTAAAGTGGCAATCACACAAAGTATGCCAAAAGCAATCCGAATGTTGTAAAAGATTGTAGAAGAATGATGATCAAGATTGTTTTTCAAAGGAATGTTTTGAAAAGCAATCATTGGCATAAGAAGAACCCCGAGTATTGCAGAAGAGAACAGGAAAAGTTTGATAGAAACAAAACTTTGCCAGATCATATAAACAGGCACAGTATATAGGTTTCTCCAGGCAATCAGGGGTAAGATCCAAAAGGCCATAAGACCAAATCCAATGGCACATACCTGAACAAGATATTTCGTTCGCTTTTTGGTAAAAAAACCATATAAAATAACTGAAATAGCAGGAATAAAAACAAACAAATGCGATAAACCAATCAATCCCAAAGTCAAGCCATTGATGATGACACGTTTCTTATTGGAAAACCCCTTTATCATTGAGCCCATAAAAAAGGGCAGTAATGAAAAAGCAAACATGTAACAGAATTCACCTGCCAGAGTGGATAAAATGTTTCCGCCAAACATGGTATAGGTTTCATTAAATAGAAATAGAAGTGTTGCACATGCACCAATGATCGGGGCTGGAAATCGAAAAGCCATCAATCGTAATCCCAGATAAACCGAAACTGGAAGAAAATACCAGCCAAAAGCCATCGCAATTTTTAGACCTGATGTTAGCGGAAATCCGAGATATGAAATGAATACTGCCAATAAAAAAGGTGGAATAAAATAGAAATTAAAGTTGGGATATCCGCAAAAATTGGCCATATCCCATCCATAAAGTCGGACGTTCGGAATCAGCTGTTCTTTTAAATGATTCGCAACTTGATACCAGCTAATACTATCTCCACCGGACAGCATCGTATCCCAAAAAACCAGTCGTACATCTAAAAATGAAGCGATAAATAAGATGATCATTAATAAAGTACAAACATCAAGAATGCGTTGAATTTTGATCGGATAATGATTCATTCGGATTATTTGTTTAATGCTCTCAGCACATCAACTGCTTTTTTTGCGGCATGGTTCCAGGTCCATTGTGTATGAATATCATGTGATGCCTTTTGCCCAACTGCTTTTGCTTCCGCTTGATTTCTAAAGACATACTGCATTGTGTCACTCAAGTGCAAAAAATCAGGCTCAGCCCACTGACCATAGTATGTGGTATTACTTTTTTCCTGCCATCCCAAGGGGCATTCAATATTTACCAGTTTGTAATCAATTAAGAAGGCATTTTCTTGGGTCGCAAATTCAGTTAACCCGCTGTAGCCTGTTACGATGACAGGAAGTCCACAGGCCATTGCCTCGATAATGGGTAATCCCCATCCTTCAGCACGTGTGGGCATGACAAAGGCATCACAGCTGCGATACAGTGCCGCAAGTTCACTATGTCGTGCAAATGGGCCGATACAAATAATTTTTTCAGGATGTCTTATACCCAGTTCCTGCATATAAGCGTTGAAATTAAACTCCTTTTTATATTTTTGCGATGCCAAAATCAAGCGCACATTCGGGTTGTCTTTAAAAGCATAGTCAAACGTAACAATCATTTCGGGTGTGGCCTTTCTTTCCTCAAGTTTGCCAACATAAAGGAATTTAAAGGCTTTTATGTCAGTCAGCTCTTTAAATTGAGTTCCTTTACAATTAAATACCTGCCCATTGACACCTTCAGGTATGACCTGAATGGACTGAGAATCAATACCATGATTGATCAAAATTTGTTTAAACCATTGACTGGGTGTCCACAAAAAATCTGTATGAGAAAAAGAACTCATCCAATCATCTGGAATGGATGTAGATTCCCATACAACATATCCAATCTTTAATCCTGGGCAGGATGCCAGCATATCCAGTTGATGAATAGGACAAATGGCAATGTTGAATACCGATTTTGATTTTGGAACAATTTCAAGGTTCAAGTATTCAATGGAACAGGCCAGGCGCTTTGGGAGTTGGATATCTGATTCCAAAACAGGCAGATACCGATCAATTGCATCAAAGAAAAAACGTGTATGAATATGACAGCCGGTTAAGCCCTCAAAATAACCTATGGCATGGAGATAAATGGCGTCATCCGGTAGGTCTACTGTTAATTCATTTTTTTTGAAGGATTCGGAGGTCAGTTTGTTGATCATTGACTTCAACAACGCCTGGTCATTCAATAATTCAGATGCTCTAAACAATGTCATTGATCGATACCATTCTGATTGTTTTGTATGCAGATACCAGTACCAGTTGTGCAATTTTTGAATAACCATGTAAACTGGCTTTGACATGGCGCCAGCCAAATGACCGACGATATTGTCAAATGAAAAAATGATATCCATTTGTGCGATGGCTGATGCGAAATCGTGGGAATCATCTAGAAATGCTGATAAATCTATCAAATTGTCAGGGATATCAATTGTTTCAATTGATAAAAGGGGATTGTGTCCGATATGAAAAAATGAGATATCATCCAAGTCAAATATGGGCAGAAGCTGTAAAATAATTTGTAGATATTTGCTGATATCGGCAATCTCAGAAAACCATGAAACTCCAATTTTCATTTTTTGTGCACGAGATTGTATAAATCTTTCCAGGGGAATGAATTTGATATTGGGTTGAAGATAAGGTTGATCATGCGGTATGGCCTCTTTGGGAATATTCAATAAATAGGGCAGGCTTTCCAAGGAAGCCTGGATATCAAACGCGGAAACAGACTCACTGTCTTGATTATTCGGAAAATAAAATATTCGGTCGACACTCAAGGTGTTCATTGCCAGTCGATACATACCGGGAGTGCTTTCAAGAACGACAGTGCCACCCAGTTCTTTTAACAAAGGCGCAAAGCGCAGATACATGATAAACGATTGACCCTGAAATTCAGAATAGAGCAGCAATGTTTTGTTCGGAAAAGGTTTTCCATCCCAGTGCGGAATATCATATTGACGACGTTCTGGTATAATATCACACTGGCGACGATATTCATACCACTGAAGTCCTTCATCCCAGTGACCTTTCAGCAATAAAAGGTGCCCTGTATCATAATTTATTCTTGCATCGGTGAAATCACGCAACTGTTGAGCCTGGCGGTAACAAATGATTGCTTTATCAAAGTGCCCACACTGAATATATTGTTTGGCAAGATGCGTCCATAAATGAACATTTTGTGTCTGTCTACGACATGCACGCTGTCCATATAAGATGGCATTGTGTCTATGTCCTTGTTTGGAAAACAAGCCTGAAAGATTGTTTTCAGCCTCCCAGGATATGGGATATCTTGAAATTACTTTTTGAAACGACACCCTGGCCAAAAGATCGTTCTTTGCATGGAAATGCTGTAATCCTTCATTAAAACACGCTTTTGTCCATGAATTGGGTGTATGGGAAATCATCTCATGAATGGCTTGAATGACCTGTTCAATAACGTTTTGCCAATCATGATCTTTATCAGTTTTTCTAAAAATATGACAGGTCGGATACCAGGGACTATCAGATTGATCCAAAAACCAGCGCCAGTCGGGTTGTGGTGGAATTAAAAGCCATACAGGAATGCCTAACGCGCCGGCAAGATGAGCCACTGATGTATCTACTGAAATCAGTAAATCCATCTGACATAAACCCAGGGCTGTATCATAAAAATCGTTGAAATATTTTGATAAATCCACAACCTGTGTTTCATATTCTTTTATTGCTTTGGTATGAAGCCCTTTTTGAAAACTAAACCATCGAATGCCCTTCATTGAGAACAACCGGGCCATTGTTGACAATGGAATGGAACGATTGTGATCATTTTTATTTTCAGGATTGCCTCCCCACACAATGCCTATACGTAACAAACCATTTGCCTGTTTTTCAATCATTTCATTAAGTGGAGTATCTTGTTCCAAGATATCAGGAAATACATAGGGAATATTGCAGGGGATCGTTTGGAGACTGGTTTGCAATAGATAGGGCAGGCTTAAAAGAGAACAATGAAGATCAAATTGAGGTAATTTTTCTCCCTGACCAATCACGTGATCCACACCTGGAATTGTTTTAAATAATCGAACCTGCTCTGTCCTGGCCCCAAAAAACAGATATTTGACTTTACCAGCAATCATTGTCAGAAATCGACAAAAATGAAAGTTATCACCAAAGCCCTGTTCACTATAAACAAACAATGATTTATCTAATGCTGGTTTGCCATCCCAAAGTGGCTGATTAAACAAATCTCCAGTAAATGGCCCCCGACGTAAACGCCATTCATATTCCTTAAATCCATTGAGATAGTCACCCTGGATCAACAATGTGAAGCTTAAATGAAAATGTGCATTCTTGTAATCTGGCTTTATTGCAATGCAATGTTTGAAATATTTAAACGCCTGATCATATTGGTGCTTACGATAATACAAATTCCCAATATTATAAAATGTACCTGCAAGCATTGGATTGATCGTAATCGCTTTTTTAAAGGCTGCCATAGATTGATCAAATTGATGATCCTTTTCAAAACATTCACCCATATTGTTGTAAGCTTCAGCAAATGACTGTTTACATGAGATTGCCTTTTGAAATTTTTCTATCGCCAAATGAAAGTTTTTCTGATCCTTCAATGTATTGCCCCAATTATACCAGGCATTGGCATAATTGGAATCAATCTGAGTCGCTCGGGCAAAACAGGATTCTGCTTTTTGATAATGGGCGGATTGATTGTACAATATGCCCATATTGTTATAGGCAATGGCATGATTGGGTTGAAGACTTATGACCTGCTCATAAGTCTGTATTGCCAGGTCAAATTGTTTTTGATCTGTATATTGAATGGCCTGATTAAAAATCGTTACTATCGTTTGATTATTTGTCATTTATTTAAAAGTTCTGATATGATAGAATCATTTGAGTTACACATTATCATTCAATTCAATGCGAATGCTGCTCGCTGAATACAAACTGCCAATATGGTCATTGCTTGCTCAATCTCCGCCACCGATGGAAAGGATGGCGCGATTCGAATATTGCGATTGCGCGGATCTTTTTGATATGGATACGTCGCACCTGCGGGTGTAAACATCACGCCAACCTGTTTGGCCATATCTACGACCTGCTTTGCACATCCTTCTGGCGTATTAATGCTGACAAAGTATCCGCCATTTGGTTGAGTCCACTTTGCAATGTCAAGGGGTCCCAATTCCTTTGTTAGTGTCGTTTGGACAGCTTCAAATTTGGGCTTTAAAATGCGTGCATGCTTTTGCATTAACCGATGAATACCATCAAGATCTTTAAAAAATGTGACATGACGTAACTGGTTCACTTTATCTGGACCAATGCTTTGAAATATAATCTGTGAGCGAAGCCAGTCGATATTATTCTTACTGGCCGCCATTGCAGCGACCCCTGCTCCTGCAAATGTAATTTTTGCAGTAGAACCAAACATATACACACGATCTGGATTGCCTGCTCGTTTACAAGCGTCCAAAACATGCATTAGTTGATCAGGAGTGTCTGTGTGATCATGCACAGCGTAGGCATTGTCCCAAAAAATTCTAAAATCAGATGCGCTTGTTTTCATATTGGCCAATCGCTCCACGACATCATCAGTGTAGGTGACACCAGTAGGATTACTATATTTAGGGACACACCAAATACCTTTTATTGATTCATCGTCATCTACCAGAGATTCGATTTCATCCATGTTCAATCCATCATCGGTCATTTCAACTGGAATCATCTCAATGTTCAAATAATTACAAATTGAAAAATGCCGATCATATCCAGGTGCCGGACAAATAAACTTGACTTTATCCAAAGTGCACCAGGGAGGACTGTCTTTCATCACACCTTTGACCATCGCCCGCATAAAGGTATCATGCATCAGAGTGAGACTCGAATTTCCGGCGACAATGATTTCATCTGTTGAAACTCCAAGATATGCCCCAAACAATTGTTTGGCTTCAGGGATACCATCAACACCGCCATAATTGCGAGAATCTGTGCCATTATTTGTGCGATAATGCTTTTCATTCACGCAGGTTAACAAATCCATGGATAAATCCAGCTGTTCTGTCGATGGCACCCCGCGTGTCATATTCAACGATAAATTTTGCGATCGAAACGATTCATATCGTTGGTCAATCGTTTGTTTTAATTGTTTTTTTTCCTGTTCGGAAAGTCGGTTAAATGGATTCATATTTACTTCCTCAAATAATAATCCTGATACCACGCAACAAACTTTTGAATGCCTGTTTTGATATCGGTTTCAGGTTGAAAGCCAACAGCTTCATAAAGATCATCAATATTTGCATATGTTGCAGGAACATCCCCGGCTTGGATTTCCATAAAATTCTTTTCAGCTTTTTTACCAATGGTAGATTCCAAAACTTCAATAAAATGCATCAATTCTATGGGTGAATTATTGCCAATATTGTAGATACGATAAGGCGCATATGAAGTTCCGGGGTCAGGCTGATCACCTCGCCATTGGTTATTCGGCTCTGGAATTTTGTCAATAATTCGAACAACTCCTTCAACAATGTCATCAACATATGTAAAATCACGTTTCATTTTGCCATGATTGAAAATTTGAATCGGCTCGCCTTTGTATATCGCTCGTGTAAACAGAAACAATGCCATGTCTGGACGTCCCCAGGGGCCGTATACAGTAAAAAATCGAAGACCGGTACAGGGCAAATTATAGATATTACAGTATGCATGTGCAATGAGTTCATTGGACTTTTTTGTGGCGGCATACAAAGAAATGGGATGATCCACATTATCGTGCACAGAAAAAGGCATGTTTGTATTGGCGCCATAAACAGAACTGGATGATGCATAGACCATATGTTGAACCTGTTTTTTTCTGGCACACTCTAATAAATTGACAAATCCAACCAAATTCGCCTGAACATAAGCATTAGGGTTGGTTAAAGAATATCGAACACCTGCCTGGGCAGCCAGGTTCACCACAGTATGAATATCATTAGACTCAAAGAGTTTTTCAAGTGCGGCCGCATCTGCCAGATCAATTTGATAAAATGTAAAAGCGTCATTATCATTGATCTGAGCCAGTCGGTCTTTTTTCAAACCAACGTCATAATAGTCATTGAGATTGTCAATGCCAATGACTTGTTGATTACTATGAAGAAGCCGCCGGCATAAATGAAAGCCGATAAATCCGGCTGCACCGGTTACAAGGATTTGATTTGACATTTTTTTTTCCTGTATGCATCAAAAGAATTTTTAAGAATCATCGTTTTTATGCGAAACGATGATTCTAAGGTTTACTTTGGATTAAACTCTATACGTCGATTCAAGTACCGATTTTTGGATGATTCATTCTTTATCACAGGTTTTTCAGACCCATATCCCATAAATGTTAAGCGATAGGTTTTGATCCCATTTTTTATCAAAAATTTCATAACTGACATTGCCCGGTAACTGGACAACCTTTTATTAAGTCCTTCAGGGCCGGTCTTGTCTGTATGTCCCTGGATTTCAATTCGCAAATCTGGATGCTGTTTCATGATATCAACAACTTCCTTCAAGCTGTTTTTATGAGAAGCATCGAGTTCCCATTTGCCGGAAGCAAATTGAAGGTCTGAGATAACCCAGCATCCACGAGAGTTAATGCTCGCCCCTGGAGGGGTATCTATACAATCATCGTTAATATCCAAAATTCCATCTTGATCCTGATCTGGTTTTTTACAGCCATCTGGATTGACTATTGCCCAGGAAGGGGTATCTAAACATTGATCCTCTTTGTCTAAGACACCATCATTATCCCGATCTTTGGGTGGACAGCCATTGGATTCAACAGTCGTACCCGAAGGGGTTCCAGGACATTCATCCCTGTCATCAGAAATGTTATCACCATCTGTGTCAGGTGAACATCCGGTTGAATCAACAACATTGCCTTCAGGGGTTTTTGGGCATGAATCAAATTGATCCTTAATACCATCTCCATCCCGATCCCAATTCTTATAAGGCGGGTCAAAAATAATTTTATGAACAAAATTGTGCATGCAATCGTTGTCTAACAGACAATCGCCACATTGCACAAAGCCGCTCACGCTTTGATCTGCCATTTTATGGACCAGACGCTTTCCCCAGGAAGAGTCTCCAATTAAAATGGGATAAATGCCAATCTTAGCGCCAAATTCATGGTACAGATTTTGTGCCGCTTGAATTGGAGAAGCATCAAAGGTGTTCCCATCTGTAATAATGACCACAGCAATGTTATCATCAATTGAAGACAACTCTTCCTTGCATAGATTCAAACTATTGGCGAGGGCACTATCACTTGGCGCAAAACGATTGTCAATAATGGCACTGCTCACATCTTGACGATCATGATCAGCAAAAGGAAATACAACCTCAACTGAATTATCGTCTTGACAAGGACAAGTTGAAAGTTTGTAAATAATCGTTCTTAAAGGGATTTCAGGAAGCGCATTATTGAGCCCTTCTAAAATCAGTCTTGCATGCTGAATTTTGGAAAGTCCATCGTAGGGGTTGTTCATCGTTAAAGAACTGTCAAATATGATAACCAGATTTTGTGTCACTGGCGGCGTTTTTGGAGGAATCAGCGGAGAAACAGTTGACGGATCATAGGATTCAACTTTGGGCTCAAAGAAGGATAGCGGAGGATCGACCAATCTGTCCGGTTTTTTTAGTATGGGCCCGCTTTTACTAAAAAAACAGCCTGAAAGAATCAGACTTGTGAATAGAATTAAGAAAATCATCATAATTTTTTTTTTCATTTCGTCTCCTGCTTTTTGCAAAGTAATGATATTGTTTATCTGTTATCTTAAGAAAAAATTTTTGTGCTCATAACATAATGCTCTTTTTTTTGTGAGCAATGTTGTAAGCAATGAATAAAGCGTTTATCGGGTAATTATTAGGAAAGCTATAATAATAAGAGCTTTCCTTAACAATAATCAAAAAATAAGTTCCTCATTTAATAATTGCTCATTTTGTTTTTGAACCATGATTACACTGAAGAAGATGAATATGATGAATTAAAAGTGTTTTTTTCATCTTATTCATCTTCTTCAGTGTAATCATGGTTCAAAAAACAGAATGAACAGTTTGGTACGCATATGCCTGGTGTTTAATTAAAGAGTCAAGCATTTTGAAAAGGGGAATTTATTTTTTGAGCATTCCTTAGCAATATATATTTTACAACGATTTGTCAATATTTACTTGGATCTATCATTAAACTACGATGTTTTTATAGGATTGGACAAAACGATCAAAGCGATCTGAAACAATGGATTCCCGCATACATTTCATGATTTGAATGTAATAATTTATGTTATGAATAGAGTTCAATCGATATGCCAATAATTCTCGAGAACGATATAAATGATGTAAATAAGCCCGCGAAAAATGCACGCAGGTATAGCATCGACATTCATCGTCAATGGGGCCCTTGTCATATCGATATGCAGCATTTTTAATATTTATTGTTCCTTTTGATGTAAACAACTGGCCATTCCTGGCATTACGTGTGGGCATGACACAATCGAACATATCGCAGCCAGATGAAACTAATTGAACCAAATTTTCAGGGGTGCCTACCCCCATGATGTAACGTGGTTTATTTTTTGGTAATAAATCAAGACAATAGCCACCAATGTCATACATTAATTCAACCGGTTCACCGACACTTAATCCACCAATGGCGTAGCCTGGAAAATCAAGTTCAGTTAGCTCATGGATCGATTTTTTACGATATTCTTGATTCATTCCGCCTTGCACAATAGCAAAAAGCATATTCTCTGATTCTGTTTGATGCCAGGCTTCCAAACATTCTTTGGCCCATTGATAGGTGTGTTCCATTGCAGAGACGATTTGTTCGTTGTTACATGGATAGGGAACAACATCATCCAGACACATCATAATGTCTGCCCCCAGGCAGTTCTGAATATCAATAACAGTTTTGGGGGTGAGCATATGACGTGAACCATCAATATGGGATTGAAAAATGACACCTTCATCAGTGACATTTCTCAATTTTGCAAGTGAAAAAACTTGAAATCCCCCGCTATCTGTCAAAACAGGTCCATGCCATTGCATGAAATTATGAAGGCCGCCAAATAAGTTGATAACCTCACAACCCGGTCTCAAGTAAAGATGGTAAGTGTTGCCCAACAATATTTGTACGTTCAAATTCATCAGATCACCAGGACATAATGACTTGACAGTTCCGGCAGTTCCCACTGGCATAAAGACTGGCGTTTGAATATCACCATGAGCTGTTTTAAGTGTACCGGCTCTTGCCCCTGTTTTTGAACATATTTTGTCAATAATAAACATGTGTTAGAGTCTTTATCTTTTAACGTCAATTATTTTTCGAACAATATGAAGCGAACCAATTAAGTTGCTGGTTTTATTTGATGACTTGTCCATGCATTCATTATTGAATGAACCAGGGTAGCCAGCGGAATTGCAAAGAACAATCCCAAAATGCCAAATAATCCACCAAATACCAACACAGCAACAATGATAGCAACCGGATGGAGATTGACCACTTCTGATAACAACAATGGCACAAGCAAATTACCATCAAGCACTTGAATAATTGATAATGCCAGCATAACATAAGCAAATTCTGAAGACCATCCCCATTGAAAATATGCAATCAAAGCCACAGGCACAAACATGACTGTGGCGCCAATGTATGGAACGATCACTGAAAGCCCGACAAAAAAGGCCAGCAACATTGAAAACTGAAGCCCAAATAGAATAAATGTTATGTATGTAACACTCCAGACAATGCATATTTCATAAATTTTTCCTCGAATATAGTTGCCTGTCTGGATATTCACTTCTTGCCATACGCGATAAGCCAGCTCACTTTCTTCAGGCAATAACTCTGTAAACCACAAAATCAATTTGTGTTTATCTTTTAAAAAGAAAAATACCAAAAGCGGTACCAGAACCAGATAAACTAAAATATTGATCGCGCCCCGCACTGATGCCAGGGATAAAGAAAAAAGTTGCTGAATTAAGTTGGTCAGTTCATCACCCAGGCTTTCGATCACTTGTTTGATTTGTTGCTCTGATAAAATATCCGGGTATTTTTCCGGCAATCGCATCAGTTCTGTTTGTCCAGTGGCAATCATAGATGGCAATTGTTGAAGAAATTGTCCGACCTGCTGAGAAAGTAAAGGCAATAAAACGACTGTCAAAATTAATAAAATGGTCATAAATACCGCAAAAACAACCCCAACAGCAATAATTCTTGGAATTTTTAGCCGCTCTATCATATTAACGAATCCTTCCAAAAGATACGCAATGATAATAGCGCAAAAAACTGGGGCCAGCATATCCCCAAGGGTAAATATTAACATTGATCCGATGACAATAAGTACGCCTAAAATCACAATTTGAGGATCTGAAAAATGCTTGTTTAACCATTGAGTGAAAAGTTTAAACATTTTTTTAATTCCTATAAATTTTTTTCGACAAATGGTACTAGCAATATAGCATAGATTCACATGAAACTCAATAATGAATCATAAATGTTGTTGCCAAATATTTTATTTTGCGGTACAATTATTTTTTATGATTTATGATAACATTCGAATCAACCCAGGAATTCAATGCTAATCATGAAATTCTGGTTTCTTCCCTATTGATTTCCTGAATTTATATAAGGAGGCATATGAACGAAAACCAAATTACAATAAATGGCAAAAATTTTGAGTTCACCCCCGGAGAAACAATTCTCGAGGTGGCCCGGCGCAATAACATCAATATTCCGACCTTATGTTATTTAAAAGGCGCAACCCCCACAGGTGCATGTCGAATGTGTGTTGTTGAGATTGAAGGAGCCCGATCCCTTATGACAGCATGCACGGTTCCAGCTGGAAAAAATATGGTGGTTCATACCGAGTCAGAATTAGTTGTCAAGTCCAGAAAATTGACCCTTCAATTATTGCTCTCATCTGGGAATCATAACTGCGCCATTCGAAACTCCGATACCTCAGATTGGACACAGTTTCAACTTCAGGTACAGGACTACGATGGCACAGATAAATTATGTCCGGTTTGGGGAGATTGTACACTTCAAGACCTGGCTTATCAATACCAGGTGACCGGTGATCGTTTTCCCAAAGCGAAAGTCTCTTCAACAATGGAAGATGTCAATCCTTTTATTGTGCGAGATTTTTCTCGATGTATACTGTGCGGACGATGCGTTCAGGCCTGTAATGATATTCAAGTTAACCAAGCAATCCAGTTTGGTTATCGTGGTGCTGAAATGAAAGTTGTTGCAGGAAATGATTTGGCCCTTAAAGATTCCGATTGCGTTTTCTGCGGTGAATGTATTCAAGTTTGCCCGGTGGGGGCACTGGTGGAAAAAAATTCGCGATACAAGGTGCGTCAGTGGGATACACAAAAAGTAAAAACAACCTGTGCTTACTGTGGTGTTGGATGTCAGATGAATCTTCATGTGCAGGATAACACAGTTGTTAAAGTAACTGGCGCTGAAGAAACCGGCCCAAATTATGGCAGTCTTTGTGTAAAAGGTCGATTTGGTTTTAATTTCATAAATAGCCCTGATCGTTTGACCGACCCCTTAATCAAAGAGAATGGCAAATTCCGGAAAGCTTCATGGGATGAGGCCTTAGATCTTGTCGCAGAACGTCTGGGTGCCATAAAGAAAGAATCGGGTTCGGACAGTATTGGCGTGTTAACCTCTGCACGTATCAGCAATGAAGATAACTATGCCGTACATAAATTTGCGCGCGCTGCCTTGAAAACGAATAACATTGATCATTGTGCCCGTCTCTGACATTCCTCAACTGTGGCCGGTCTGGCCGCTGCGTTTGGAAGTGGTGCAATGACAAATCCCATTGCTGATATCGAAAAAGCAGACGTTATCTTAATTACCGGATCAAATACAACTGAAAACCATCCGGTGTTATCGTCTAATGTTAAACGTGCGGTGAAATCAGGAAATACGCAACTACTGGTTGTTGATCCCAAACGAATTAAAATCGCACAATATGCAAACATGTATCTTCAGCCCAGATTGGGAACTGATGTTGCCTGGATCAATGGCTTAATGCATGTCATTATTTCAGAATCCTTGTACGATAAAAGCTTTGTTGAATCTCGCACTGAAGGATTTGAAGAGTGCAAACAGATGGTTGAAAAATTTACACCGGAATTTGTAGAACAAATCACTGGCATTGCGAAAGATGATATTGTCCGAGCTGCACGATTGTATGCCAGCGCAAAATCAGCCAGTATTCTTTATTGCATGGGGATTACGCAACATATTTCTGGAACAGACAATGTTAAATCTCTGGCCAATCTGGCTATGCTTTGTGGCAATATGGGAATTGAAGGTGGCGGTGTCAACCCTCTTCGCGGGCAAAATAATGTTCAAGGTGCTTGTGATTTAGGCGGCTTGCCCAATGTTTTTACTGCATATCAACAAGTGACCAATGAAGCCATACGAAAGAAACTTGAGTTTGCATGGAAAGTTCCCAATTTACCGGATACGCCCGGTTTGACTGTGACACAAATGCTTCCCAAAGCACATAGTGGTGAATTAAAAGCCATGTATATTATTGGTGAAAATCCAATGGTTTCTGACCCTGATTTGAACCATGCTGAAGCCTGTTTATCTCATCTTGATTTTCTAATTGTACAGGATATTTTCATGACCGAAACAGCCCAGTTGGCCGATGTTGTATTGCCCTCTGCCTGTTATGCTGAAAAAAATGGCACATTCACCAATACAGAACGAAAAGTCCAACGCATTCGGAAAGCTGTTGATTCCCCAGGACAGGCACGTGATGATTGGTGGATTACCTGTCAAATTGGTTCACGCATGGGCATTGAAATGTCATATGAAAACAGTGAGCAAATCTTTGAAGAAATTCGCACAGTAACACCTTCATATGCAGGGATATCCTATGAAAGAATTCAATTTGATGGTCTCCATTGGCCTTGTCCTTCAAAGGATCATCCGGGAACTCCAATGTTACATGTAGGTAAATTCCCTCGTGGCAAAGGGGTGTTCCATGCGATTGACTATATTCCACCCGCTGAACAAGTTGATGATGAATATCCGGTATACTTAACAACCGGCCGACTGCTATATCACTATCATACTGGTACCATGACCATGAAGTCAGATGATATTAACACATGTGCACCAGAATGTTTTGTGGAAATATCACCACAAAGTGCCAGTCAATATGGTATTTCTGAAGGTCAAATGATAAAAGTGTCATCTCGTCGTGGGGAAATTACTGCGAAAGCACGATTGTCTTCCACAATACAGCCTGATGTTGTATTCATTCCCTTTCATTATGGACAGGCAGCAGCAAACAAGCTCACAAATGCAGCACTGGACCCGGTATCTAAAATTCCTGAATTGAAAGTATGTGCTGTTCGGCTGGAAGCAGCTTAGTTATTATAATTTGGTAAACATGCGACTCAACACATCTCAGATTGAGTCGTATGTTTTTACCTGAACAGGACACATTCCAAAAAAGGGGGCATTTTCCTTCGCCCTGAAAGAGCGTAACATACAGCCTATGGGGTTTGGTCATAGATGTTCGTTTCTGGTTATTGTTCTGAGGGCGAACATAAGGTTCGCCCCTACATCGGTTTGACCTGCAATTTTGGTTACACTCATAATATTTCAAGCTTTCAGCGTTTAAATACTCATAAATTAAAAAAAATTGCCCGAAGGGCATTAAGTTCGAGAGATCCTAATGACAGCTCTGAAAATAAGTCTCTCATTATTCAATATTTGTTGATTCATTTCTGAACCATGATGACACTGAAGATGATGAATAAGATGAAATCAAAACCCTTTAAATTCATCTTATTCATCTCCTTCAGTGTTATCATGGTTCAGAAAAAGAATGAGCTGTTGGCTAGTATATGCTAGATATTTAATTCTTGAAAAGTCAAACATTATAATGGGGAGCTTATTTTCAGAGCTTACCTAATAAGTTTAATTTCAGGCTCTGGAGGTATTTCATTGATCAATCGCTCTGAATTAAAATTGTTGTTGCTGACAGCATATCAGACACCCAACCCACATATCTCAAAATATGCGAAACACGTTTTACAATCATCCTTGCAATGGACAGAACTGTTTTTATTGGCAAAACGTTGGCAGATTCGTCCACATTTGTATCATTTTATTAAAGCACATCATTTACAATCCTGTATTCCTGATTTACACTTGAAAAGCCTTCATGAAGACTACCAGCGACAAGCAATGCAGACAATTTTTCTTAAACGACAAATCCAAGATATCAATCACCATTTTACAAAACAAAATATTCATTATTGTCTGATCAAGGGTGCTGAACTGATACAAACTATCTATAAAGACACACCGGTTCGCTCCATGTCTGATATTGACTTACTCTGTTATCCCAAAGATATTAATGCCATCACAAAAATATTGACAAATTTGGGCTACTTTCAGAAAACCATGCATCAAAGCCATGAACTTCAAGCGATTGCTACATATCGCAAACACTATCCCGCATTTTTTCACAATCACCGCCATACCATTGAAGTGCATTTCAACTTATTCCCAGATGCGACAAATCAGAGTGATTTAACTCCAATACTATGGGCTCATGCAAGAGCTGTTGACAACACCAGTCAGTTTCGTTTGGATGTCAATCACCATTTATTGTATCTGTGCCATCACCTTACATACCATATTCAATCGCCTCGTGAAGGCCTGGTTTTGTATTGGTTTTTTGATATTTATCAATGGATAAAGGAATATCATCAATCAACCATTCAGTGTCCACTTTTTCTTTGCTTGAATCCAAAGGACAGGGACAACATAGAATTTGTTTACAATATAATTGAAAACCAATGGACGCAACCGGAAAGATTGGATCAAAATTTCATTCATACTGACACAGATCTTGAAAAAATCTTGAACAAACATTTAAAAGAAAAATCTGTTCATAAAATAAAAAGAGTGATATCTTATTACCAAAATGTATGGTTTGACAAACATCCTCAATGGTCATATTGTGAAAGACTCTTATATTGGTTACGATTGATATTTCCTCAGCGTTCCTATCTTAAGGATCGTTATCAAGTTCAACAAAAATGGATGTTACCATTGTATTGTCTTGTGCATCCTTTTTTGGTGATACGAAGAGCGATCAAACGCCTGATTCAGAATAAAAATCTATGAAACATGTTTACAAAATACTGAACAAAACAATTGCAGTATACAGTGATAACCGGCTGTTTATGGAAGAATTTCATAGAGACTATCAGTGGTTCAATCAATCTCCAGAAAACACACGACACAGCGATATACAGGTTGATTTCCATGATAACTTTTTGCAGATTAATCATAAAAAAATTGATATATCAAATCATCCAACTCCCATGCATTTTGCTTTTCAACTTGTGGTTTCAGAAATAATGTCCCGATTGGATCATTATTATTTAATTCACGCAGGTGTTGTGAAGATGGACGATTGTCTGATTATTCTGTCTGGTCCACCGGGGATAGGAAAAAGTACCCTTGTCCAAAACCTGATCAACAAAGGTTTTGAATTCTTTTCTGATGATTGCGCTCCCCTTCACAAACAATCGGGAATGATATATCCTTTTCCGAGATCAATGTGGATAGTGGATCAACAACGCACAACTTCCATTCGATCCAAAAAAGCCATTCCTGTTAAATACGATTCTCAGTTATACACACCACTTAAACCCTCTATAATTATCTGTTTAATTGATGATACTGCTGCCAAGCTTCCCATTCAATTAAATCTTAGCTTAAAATCAACAGATAATCCATTGATCAATGAATTAAAACAATTGCCAGGGATGACATGTATCAGGAGAGATCCACGATATCCAGAATATCGCATTGAATATCAAACATCAGAGTTTCTCAGCAATTCCATTCAGGCAATATGTCATACACACAAACAGCATATGTGGACAATTTATCGCGTACCGCCGATTCGAAAATGCTTTGAACGTCAGGCGATACTTAAAAAGGTTTCTGTGCATCAGGCAGCTGCTGAAATTATTTCTGAAATAAAAATGTTTGAATCCTGTTTGAGTCCATTAGACGATAAATCACCGATGCTATCATTCGTCAATATCAGCAGACATATTCAAAATGCGGATTGTTATTTCATGACAGCAGGTAATCTATTATCTGAAAGAAATTTGATTGATCGAGTATTAAATGAGTATCATCAAAAACAGAAAAAAATAGAGCTTTGATTTAAGTCTCTTAAAAAAATTAGAGGAAAAGTGAAATGGATTCACATAGGCAGAAAGTGGAAATTTGATCTGGCTCAAAAAAAGATCAATGATTTCAAAGGATAGGCAGATAATTGCCTGCCCCACAACATCATCATTATTTATAGCAAATTGATGACGAAAAAATATACCTAACTTTACCTAACTAATTAAAAAGTTAGGTGTTTTATACCTAACCTAACCAACCTAAACTAATAATAAAAAAAATTTAACAGGTTGGTTAGGCAATTAATATCTAATAACTCTTCGCATATAGTTTTTTAGAAATTATTTTCTTATGTCATTGTGACTTGAAAACAAAACAGGTCAAATAATGTGGGAATTATTGGTTCAAATAATGTGAGGCGTAGCAATTTGGCATAGAAATTGAAACACTATATTCTCTTTAATATATTTTTACTAAAAAAGGGTATCCTTCTCATTCCAGTTAACAAGTTATCTTATGTAGAGATGCTCGCCTGTGGGTTTCTGATTAGAGAAAGAGCTAACTGATATTCAGTAACTGATATTAAGGAATGCTCAAAAAATAAACACCCATTTCAAAATGATTGAATTAAACATTAAGCATATATGGACCAAAATGCTCATTCTGTTTTTTGAACCATGATTACACTGAAGAAGATGAAATAAAGACACTTTAAATTCATCTTCTTCATCTTCTTCAGTGTAATCATGGTTCAGAAACGAATCAACAAATATTAAATAATGAGGAACTTATTTTCAGAGCTTTCCAAAGTAACTGATATTAAGTATAGTATAAGCGTTTTTTAATATAAACCTTCATAGAAGTAAATGTATACAATACTGATTATTGACGATGACCTTGATTACCAATATCTTCTGGCAAGATTACTTGAACTTCAAGGATTCAAAGTGTATGAGACAAGCAATCCATTGGATGCCATGCCTGTTATCCAGAAGGAGAATATTGACCTCATTGCAATGGAGCTGAAAAACACATATCTCAATGGGTCTCATTTAATGGACTGGTTGAATGAAGCCAATTTGAATATTCCCATATTGATTATCACTGCGATAAACTATAAAGAAGCTCAGGTAATGGCAAAGGAACTCAAATCAAAATATATACTGCAAAAACCTTCATATAAAAGTAAAATTATGGACAAAATCAACAAAATACTAAAACAATAAACCGGTTTATGGATCACTTTATTCTTCATATTTTTCCCCAGGCAAGCCTTGCCAGCTCTGTGGCAACTACTGTATGGATTGGCGTCTGCGTTGTGGTCTTTTTTAACATGCGATTCGGATGGACCCTATCCGGGCTGGTTATTCCCGGTTACCTGGTGCCATTATTAATTATTAAACCTTTATCTGCAATCGTTGTTTTGTTTGAAGGCGTTGTCACCTATTTTCTGGTCCTGTATCTTTTTGAATACTTGTCTCTCACTGGCATCTGGTCGCCTGTTTTTGGTCGAGACCGGTTCTTTGCGCTTCTGGTATTCAGCGTGATGATCCGAATTGTTTTTGATGGCTTTTTACTTCCAGCCTTTGGAGAATATATTAATCAGACATTTTCCTTAAATCTTGACTATCGAAATCATCTTCACAGCTTTGGATTAATCATTGTTGCCCTTATTGCCAATCAGTTCTGGAAGCCTGGATTTTTTAGAGGCATCTTGCCCCTTGGGGTCATGATTGGCATCACCTACATTATTGTCAGATATGGTTTGATCGAATACACCAATTTTTCAATCAGTAATCTGGGGTATCTGTATGAGGATATTGCATCATCCATGATTGCCAGTCCAAAAGCATACATCATTTTACTGACAACTGCATTTTTGGCATCACATATGAATTTAAACTATGGATGGGAGTACAGTGGCATATTGATTCCATCTCTCATTGCATTGCTGTGGTATCAACCATCCAAAATAGCAGTAACCCTTGTTGAAACAACATTCATTTTCATAACTGCCAGTTTGCTGTTAAAACTGCCGCTGTTGAAAAAAACGACCATTGAGGGTGCCCGAAAAATTTTTATATTTTTTAATATCAGTTATGCCTATAAGTTTATGCTGGCGTATCTGATTTTGTATTTTGCACCAGACAACAAAATTACAGATTATTATGGATTTGGGTATTTACTGTCCAGCCTGTTGGCAATCAAAATGCATGATAAGGAAATATTTGCAAGAATTTTTCGAGTCACCATTCAAACCTCTCTGTATGCCATTGTTCTTTCATGTTTGCTTGGATTTGGATTAACCCTTTTGCCCAATTTTTGGGCATCGAAGGTTTCTACAAATGATACCATATCGCATCATGCTCCTCATGACGATGATCACAACCTGCTCGAAATCATTCAATTGGAAAAGCAAAAACGTTATCAGAAAAGACTAACTCAAAAAGATATTATCCCCCTTGCAAAGGAAATGGATCTTTTTTCTCAAAGTATTCGTCACCTGCTTGGCTATATTGCCACACAAAATGCCCATGATTTCAGTCAGGCCCACATGATTTTATCTCAACTGAACTACCGGATTGACCTTATTGAAGATACCTGGCTTGTTCTTCGCGATAAAGATGCTGCCAGATGCTGGGGAACTTATATTTTTAATATTAAAAAGAAAAGGGGACTTGTGATCGAAGTGCCAATGCCTTTATTAGAAAATAATCTGATGGAAGCTGGCATGGCATTATTCCAGGCAATGGACGGCAGAGCAATGGCCATTTCAGGAATGGCACAAAAAGAACTGCTCAAGCAAAAAACACCCTCTGTTTTGTTAACACCCATGTCTTTATTTCAGGTATTTCATAATGATGTCGGATCTCGTAATATTTTGCAGGTGAACGCAATCAATGATCAGAATATTCAAATAATTGTTAAACATATTCCTGATGAACATTTTCGTCATCAAAATACCTTGACAGGTGCTTTATGGGTAAAATCCTCCCTTCCTCCGGACTTAAATATGGTGACCTTAAAATCTTTTTGTCGTGATTTTTTATTGATCTGGCAGTCTTACCCTGAAACCAATATTCAGCGGCAGACAACCTATAATGGATTTGCTGAGCTGTTTCTGAGACATTCGGATATCAATTATTTACTTCATAAAACCATTCTTGAAAAGGACCCATTACCTGTTCTCAATCGTGATCAAGGCATTGAAGGATATCTTCATGACTTCCTGATACAGGGGAAACATATTGCAACAAAAGGGTCTGAAAAATACAAGATGCCTGAAATAAAGGAATTACTTTTTTTTGATGAAGAAATCGTGACCCCCATTGTCCAAACCATTCAGCATGAATTTAGAGAAAACAAATTGACGCAAGCCGGTTTAATTAGGCTCAAATCCGTATCAAAAATAGCAAAAATTTATAATTATCAATTACTTCAATATCATCATTTACCCGGTAATGCACAATATTTGATTTTATGCGAAAAAAACAATCCTGATAAAAGAAAATACTGGGGAACCTTTGTTTTTCGAACAGGAAATAGCCATCCTTTTCTGGTACAAATACCGCGTCCCATTCATGATCTGAATGTCTTAAAATTTGGCGTATCTCTGTTTGAACGTATGAATGCACAATATTTGCTGATAGCTGGCGCACATAAAAATGCGAATTTGAATGGTTGTTCGGATATCGTTCGACGTCAAAACAGGCAGAATATGTTTAATTTGGTGAATCAAGTCATTCTTCGAGAGATCATGAATGACCCAATGATGATTATTCAAGCGCGTGCCTTTGGTTATTCCGATGATCAACCTTCAGTGGATTCCGATATGGTTGTTTCCTTTGCAAGCGGGCATATTGTTAAGAATCATTTTACCCATCTGGAAAACAATTTATTTCAGATCCTGAAAAAAGATCGCTTTACCTGGCGGTTGATCGATGGAAGTAAATCGACAGCAGGTTTTGAGGTGGGAGCCAATCCGCAATCATCATATTTAAGGCATTCTGCCAATAAGGAATTTACAATCCTGTGGCTCAGTCCCAAAACAAGGTCTTATCATCGACAGCAACAGGACAATTATGCACAGCAGGCACAGATTAAAGCCCTGGGAATTCCGATTGTTAAAGATTATTTTCTTAGCTTCCTCACCCAAAATACAGTATGGTCGAATAAAGAATATGATCTTCAACAATTACAGAAAAAGCTGCAATCCTATATCAATTGCCAGGATATATTAATTCTAAAGGATATCAAACAACGAAATCAGAAGTATCAACTAAAATATTTCCTGGATTTAAAAACTGAGCAGGCGTTTTTATTGATATATGCCAGCAGAAAAAGGCTTGTGGGAGTGATGAACCTCTTGCCCAAAGATTTTCGATCTTCGTTTGTCATTGACACGATGGATCAGAAAGAAAAAATAATTCAACGATTCATTGAAACGCGAGGATTCAAGCTGACAAAAAGGAAATCATCATGAAATATGGGGTCACATTATTTATGATTCTTCTTGTTGGATACTTTGCATACAAGCCGAATGAGCATTTACCCGGGTTTCACTTATTGCAAAAAATGGAGACCGCATCTAAAAATATCAACGAGCTCCTGTCACAATCCAAAGTCAGCCTGTGTTATCAGATCGATCTGGACAAATGGACCCCATTCACCCTCGACGAAAGGTATCGACGAATACGTGTACTATCCAATGCGAGCTTTAAAGCTGATTTTTATCCTGAACAAGAACAACGTTTCTGGTACAGACTTCATTATCAAATACTGGATAAAGATCAGCAAGTTTTAAAAGACCAGAAGTATTATCATCATACAGGATTGACACGGTATCTTGATCCTGAAACGCAATCGACTGTCGATACACGATTTTATAATGATCAATCATTAAAGCCTGGGGATATCAGCAGTATTGTGATGAATCTGGATCTTAACATGAATGCATACTATATACGATTCAAGCTGGCAGAAAAAGATATCAATATGCAGGAAGTGATCGTGAGAGTTTATCAGGAAGAAAAAACATCCCCTCAAAAGCTGGGATATTTATGGAACCGCTTGAGTCATGATGATAAAAAAGCATTGGCCAAAGGAAATGTATATCCCCATCATCTGATGGTAGACCAGGAGATCCATCATGTACTGTATAAAAAATGGAGACCTTTGGGGCCAACAGGCGTTGAAGGAAGAGATTATCATATCAGGCGGCTTTACATTGTAAAAGAGATTGATGGAGAACGTATCTCCCCAAAAAAAATATTACCCGAGGGATTTCTTTTGGATGTTTTTCATCATGGTATCGTTTCTTTGCCTCAAAAACAAAGCCGGGTTCAGTTTCAGTTTCTTATTGCTGATGAACAGAATGATCTGGCAGAAAAAAAAATTCAGTTCAAATGGTATGGAACAAAGCCCGGGCAAACCAATTCATATTATCATACTTTTAATGGGGGACGCTTTGCTATAGAAAAGTCATTCCCAGATGGGTTGATTGATATCAGTGTTTCTCATCCAATGATATTAAAGGTCTTTCATCTAAAAAATAATCAGCCAATTGATATCACGCCTGATCCATTAAAAATAAACACCTTTGTTTCTGATAAAGACATGCCTGTTATATATTCCATTCATAACAGTCATGCGCCATTGACCCCTTATCGCTTTGATTTCCGATGTTTTATCCAGGATACTGTAAAAACAAAATTTGTGTCATATGAATTATTGAACAAACATCATCAGATAGTTAAAACAGGAAAGCTTTCATTAAATACCACAAAATCGTTTTATGATCGGGTGGCCGATGATATCAGCGATATTTTTTTATCTGAGCCGGCCCGATATTTTTTTGCATTAGAACGCCATATTAAAAAAATTAAATTTAAATCAGATCAAAAAGTATTGATCAGTGCCTATAATCGTCCCTATCGTATGCCCAAAAAAACCCGAATTCCGGAAGATTATCATCAATATAATCTAAAAAACCCAGACAGACAACCCTCCTGGTTCGCATTTCATCCCATTGATCGTCAATCATATTTAGAAAATGGCCGCATCCAACCTGTGACAATTCAATTCAGACCACCTGAATCAAAAGATGAATTCATAGCTGGAAAATACAAATGGGAGATGTTTTTTCCAGAATCAAAATGGCGCGGGCGTTATCTGCTTTTGGATTGGGACAACAATAAACCTTATCGCCAGGAATTATTAAATACCATTTATCAAAAAATTCCTTCCGGCAAAGCGTTTACTATTGATTTTAAAAAACCGGCAAAAGGCCTGCAAGTGATTTCTCCAGATCTTTTGTTTATTAGAAAAGAATTTGATAGAAAACTATTAACGATACATATTGATGGCATGCCAATAAAAAAATACGACTTAACCGGTACAAGGGGAGAAATTCATTTACCGCCATTATCTGCTGAAAAACATGTGTTTGAAACCAATCCCATGAAAGAAACATCCTTATATATCAATGGCGCCGGGCCTGGCAAAAAGAATATCATGAAACGCCTTTCAAAACGAATTGATTCAAAGGGTTTGGTATTTAAATACAATAAAATCAGTACAGAAGAAGAAATGCTCATGTTTCATTTTTTTTCAGATTACAGGCAATCTAGCCCCACTAAAATTGCTGTAAAAGTAAAAGGGCATCAGCCCCCAACATTAAAACCATTAAATGACTGGTCATTATGTAACCGACGATATATTGTTACCCCCAATCGTTCCAGCAAATCACCTGTTCTTTTTACCAAAAATACCTTTGTTGGGCAGGGAGAATCCTTTTTTTTACCATTGGGAAGTGATCTTCCCCCGGGTACATATACTGTGACAATCAAATTAAATCGAAATCACAGTGGGTATATAATTTTTTCAAGAATGACATTGGGTATTTTTGAGAAAGCGACGTTTTTTCGTGTAGAAGGTATTGTGAATGATGAGGTGTTGGAATAGGGAGCGGATAATCAGCTAAGATTCCGATTATTCTATAACCCAGGGCCTTGCCCGGCCTTGACCTGGATTGATATGTAACGCCCATTCAGAGCTAAGAAAAATGCCCCCTTTTTTAGAATGCGCCTGTGTAATCATGGTTCAGAAACGAGAAGGAACAATGCTTCCCCCATCTTTTGGATGCGCCCGTCGCTTATTTATAGATTCTATTCAAGCAGGCTTTTTACCCTTTGAGCTGATCGTCACCAGATCAGCATCAGAAAAATGTTGCTCAATTAATTCATCAAGCATATCATTTTCGGACTTTTCTGTTTCTGGTGTATTTGATTGCTTAAGCTGCGCGCGCTCTCGATCAATCTCATCTTTAAACTGATTAAAGAAGTGTTGACCTTCGTTGTCAGAAATAATTGTATTATCATGCTCTGATGTCAGTAAGCCCTCCAACTCTTGTTCTTCTGAGGGGGACAAATCAAAATTTACTGAAGGTGTTTTTTGTTTTTGGAATATACTTGCCTGAGATCTTTGATCATTGTCAGGTAAAGGAATATTTTTAACTTCTGTTTGAATGGCATCCAATTCAATTTGAAACGCTTTCATTTGACTGGAAAATGATCTCAGCCGAAAGCCCATGATAATAAATATAAACAACAAAACACCATTGATTGCCAAAACCCCCCATAACAAAAAAGATAAAAACGAAATCCGATGTTCTAAGTTCTCTCGTTCAATTTTAGATTGACGTTTTTCTTTCTGAATCGCAAGGTTAAGATTCTGTATTTCTTCTTGCTGATTGGTAAGTGCTTGCAAGAATCGAAGGGTTGAATCGTTTTGCTTTGGGGAATTGTTGTCAGACATATTCGTGTCCATCAAATTGGTATCCATTTGAAATCCCGATGTATCATCATTTATGGCCCATACGAGGGATGAAGATATAAACATTAACCATATTGTTATCGTTATCCGATACATTAAATCCTCCTTATTTAATGGTTATGTGGATGAGTTTTCATTGGGTTCGAATCAATGAAACAGCAAAAAAACCATCCATAGTGTGAATGTCTGGGCGAAAAAAATAATACCCTTTTTTGTCAATAAAGGGCTCAAGAATATTATTGTTATTTGTATCTATAATAAAGTTTTTATGTTGAGACAAGAATTTTTCAACGATGTGAGATGTTTCATCGGGTTCTAACGAACAGACACTATAAACCAATTGTCCGCCTGGCTTAACATGTTTTGCGGTGGTTTGAAGCACTTTTGCTTGATTTTTTGCATTCTGAATAATATGCGTCTTTGTTTTTTTCCATTTCATATCAGGATGACGTCGAATAACTCCCAGCCCTGAGCAAGGGGCATCAACCAAAACGCGATCATATAATCGATCATTCATTCTTTTTTTCCAACGATGTTGGGATGTTGAAACGATTGTTACACCTAAGCGTTTCATTTCATCTGTGAGAACCCGAAGTTTCTCTTTTGATCGATCCACAGCGACAATTGTGCCAAGATTATTCATGCACTGTGCTAAATGTCCGGTCTTTCCACCTCGACCTGCGCAGGCATCCAGGATTAATTCACCAGGTTTTGGAGAAATTATCATTCCAACAAGTTGCGCTGCTTCATCCTGTACCTGATACAGCCCCCTTTCAAAAAGTTCTGTATTTCCAATTGCATATTTAAGATTTGATATACAGATGCCATCCTTTGAATGGACTGTCCTGGCAATATTTTTTGCATCAGATGCCAGTTGATGGATTAATTGAGAACGCTCGATTTTCAATGTATTTGTACGAAGGATAATTGGTGGCACTGTATTTCCAGCATTACATAAATCTTTGGTGACACGAACCCCCCATTGATTCACCCAACGTTGTATTAACCATCGGGGATATGCGTATTTTACAGACAAAAAATCAACTGGTTGCGTGGTTTCATCAGGCCAATGAATTTTATCATTTGAGCGAATGGCCTCTCGTAAAATTCCATTGACAAATCGTGCCAGGTATTTTGCAGAAAATATATGCACAAGCGCCACTGATGAACTCACAGCCGCATGCTGAGGAATCCGATCCATAAAAAATAATTGAAAAAGTCCCATACGCAATGTGTTTAAAATAGGCAGAGAAATTTTGGAAATTGAAATATGTGATACATGGCTGATAATGTGATCCAGATAAGATCTCCATCGGATAACACCATAAATAAGAAAATGAATTAAGGCACGGTCTCGTTGTTCAAATAATGAAATTTGATCAAAAACATTCATCATCAGCGTATCTAAAAGAATATCTTCATAATGAAATGCATTTAACGTATAAAGGACCAACCCCCTCGGATTTTTATGCATGTTTGATTTAATTTGTTTTTGAATGGTTTTTATATCCAATGCCAGTTCCCCTTGTTCGCTATAAATTCATCTGAATGCAATCCCGAATAATTGTTTGGAAGGAGAACATAAAGTTCGCCCCTACATTGGTTTTGCTAATAGGCTTGGTTTCGGTTTGACCTGCAATCTTGGTTACACTCAATTAATTATTCGGCATCCTTCTTATTCCAGTTATCACGTTTAATGGGGAACTTAGGAGAGCTCTGAAAATAAGTTCCCCATTATTTAATATTTGTTGATTCGTTTCTGAACCATGATGACACTGAAGAAGATGAATAAGATGAAATAAAGAAACTTTAAATTCATCTTATTCATCTTTTTCAGTGTCATCATGGTTCAAAAAACAGAATGAGCATTTTGGCCCATATATGCTTAATGAGTTTGTAATTTAATCATTTTGAAATGGGAATTTTATTTTTCGAGCATTCCTTAGTATAAGAGCATTCCTTAAAAAAAATCCGACTTTTTTGGGAATGCGCCCTTTCTGAACCATGATTTCACTGAAGAATATGCATAAGATGAGCAAAAGTGTCTTGATTTCATCGTATTCATCTGCTTCAATGAAATCATGGTTCAGAAAAAGAATGAACTGTTGGAAACGTATATGCTTGATGTTTAATGCTTGAACAGTCAAACAAAATAAATGGGGAATTTATTTTCCGAGCTTTCCTAAGGAATGCTCGGAAAATAAGGTCCTCATTATTCACTATTTGTTAATTTGTTTCTGAACCATGATGACACTGAAGAAGATGAATAAGATGAAATAAAGACATTGTAAATTCATCTTCTTCAGTGTCATCATGGTTCAAAAAACTGAATGAACATTTATTTAATGGGGAGCTTATTTTCAGAACGTTCCTTAATTTATTTGAATTCAGATTTATGTATCTATTTTAATTTCCGAATCTGTTAAATAACATGCCGGATCTGGCGCCCAAATATCCCCTGTAACCGCTTCTGCACGTACTCTAAAATTTCCACCACAGATTTCAAGCCATTGGCATTTTGCGCATCGTCCTTTAACATGCTTTTTTTTCTCTTTAAGTTGATTGAGCAATGGATCAGGATTGTCTGTCCATAATTGACTAAAAGGGACTTGTTTTACATTACCAAAGAATTTGTGACGCCAGAATTGATCTGCGTGAACATCACCATTCCAGCTGACACAACCTATCCCACGACCCGAATTATTGCCTTCATTCATTTTTAAAAGTTCTAATACATCCTTGGCACGCTCAGGATCTTCTTTTAATAAACGTAAGTAAACATATGGGCCGTCGGCGTGATTATCAACAGTGAGCACTTCTTTTGACTTTCCCTGCTCATGCAATTGTTTGGTTCTGTCCATAATATAATCAACGACTCTGCGCGTTTCCTCATGTGATAAATCCTGTTCACGTAGCTTTGACCCACGTCCTGCATATACTAGATGATAAAAACAAATGCGTGGAACATCCATTTTTTCAACGATATTAAATATCGCAGGAATTTCTTTGGCATTTAATTCATTGATTGTAAATCGAAATCCAACCTTGATTCCTACATTTTGGCAGTTCTCAACCCCTTTCATTGCAGCCTTGAATGCTCCTTGAACACCCCGAAAATAATCATTTACAGATTCTGTCCCATCAAGGCTGATCCCCACATAAGAAAGGCCAATGTCTTTCAATCGTTTGGCAGTATCTTTTTTGATCAGAGTGCCATTTGTAGAGATCACTGCGCGCATTCCTTTTGACACTGCATATTCGGCGAGATCAGGCAAATCTTTGCGAACCAAAGGTTCACCACCTGAAAATAGCACAACAGGTACACCAAAATCTGCCAGGTCATCTAGCAAATGTTTACCTTGTTCAGTACTTAGCTCGTCAACCTCTTTGTTTTGAGTGGCATGGGCATAGCAGTGAATACATTTGAGATTACATCCTCGGGTAACATTCCATACCACTACCGGTCGTTTATCTTTTGAAAATTGAAGCAGGTGTGATGGCATTGCTTCAGAAGAACGTCCATAGCGAAGCGCATCAGATGATTCCACTGTGCCACAGTACAATTTTGAGATACCAATCATTCTTCTATTTCCTTCAACGCATTTTTTACAAGATTTTCCAAATACATTTGCGGATCAATCAGGGCCTGTTTTGAGAGTACAAATGAAGATTGATTCGTTCGTTCACGAATTAATTTCAAACCATACTCCAGGTGTTTGCTTAACCATTCATGAAAATTTTCAATTTTTAGGACTTCATTTAATTGCTTAGCTATTAAATAATCCTGAGCCTCACCATCCAATTTGATTTCAATATTGTGTGCTTTCTTAAAATCGGTTTCAATTTTTGTGACATTTTTAAAGGCTTCTTGAATACGCAAAAAAGATGTTTCCAAATCCATAATGTTTTTGCAACAAAATTCTGATACAAAATCAATCCGATGATCAGTAATCTCAAGGTTGAACTGATTTGACAGGCGCTTGCGATTCTTTTCAATAAAATTTTTCATATTTAAAAATTCTTCATCCGCCACATGGTTGTATTGTTCTATCCATCGGGAATTATGGGGATCTGCCAAAAGTTCGTCAAGCATAGTTTGGGGTGATTTAATAACAGATTCTGTAATCGCCACTTTTTGTATATCAGTGGAAGGGAGTTTTGTTTCAAAAGGAAGAAGAACTTCTTCTATTGCACTGACCAGACCTCGCGCTCCGGTCTTTTGTTCATAGGCTTTTTCAGCCATCATCCGCAACGCTTTATCCGAGAATTTCACACGAATATTATACGCCATAAAATCCATCTTTTTTCCAAGAATGGTTGGATTGTTGGGATTACTAAGGATTGTAAACAAATCATTGACTGATAAGGGATCTAGCACTGCATTTACAGGCAAACGACCGACAAATTCGGATTCAAAGCCATATTCAATCAAATCTTCAGACTTGACTTGTTGTAAGATAAAGGCATCTTCTTCAGGAGAGTTTAACTTGGCCCCAAATCCAATTTTTTGAGCAGCCACTCTTTTCTTAATAATATCTTTGATATCTGCAAAAGCGCCACTCATAATAAACAGAATATTACGTGTGTTGAGAGCGCGTTTTTTACGTTTTCCAGTTTTCCGATAGCTTTCAAATTCTTCCATCATGCCAATAGGGTCGTGACTTGATTTAAGATCAATATCGGTTTCTTCCATTGGTTTTAGCAATGCGCGTTGAACACCTGCTCGTGAAATATCATGACCATAAGTGTTATTACTGGATGCAATCTTGTCAATTTCGTCAATGTATACAATGCCATACTGCGCCAATTCAAGGTTATGATCTGCCTCACGAATCAAATCCCTGATCAAATCCTCAACATCAGCTCCCACATAACCGGCTTCAGTAAATTTAGTGGCATCACCTTTAACAAATGGCACGCCAAGCTTGTTTGCAATCAATTTAATAAGATAAGTTTTACCAACGCCTGTAGGTCCTAACATCAAAACATTGTTCTTGATTCGCCCAACAGTTTCACTCACCTTGTCTTCATTATTACGCTGATATTGAATTCTGTTGAAATGCGTGCAAATTTTTGTGGCAAGAATTGCTTTGGCTTTATCCTGGCGAACGATGTATTGATCCAAATAGGACACCAACTCTTCAGGTTTTAGATTAAAATTAATCTCAAAGTTGTCGTCCTCAGGTGGGGGGCTAACTGTTTCATCTTCATCTGGAAAAATGGCAGCCGTTGGTATTATTTTTACACGAGAACCAAATTTTTGGCTTAAGAACTTGGTTAATTCTTTTGCCAGTTCATCTGGTTTTGGGATACGTTCATTTTTAATTGATTTCATTTTTTTCCTCCTGATAAATAAAATATGGAAGATATTGTCGTACTTCGAAGTATACTTTCGTCATAGAGTAAAGCGGATATTCATCTTTTTTAAAGATTCATTTTTCTCACGTCTCATAATGTAAGGAAAGCTCAGTGAACGATTATCTATTTTCGGCTAGATCGTGGAAAATATTTTTGTAATTCGTCTGGTTGGTCGAACCTTATTGTTCGCCTTCAAATAACGAATACAAAAAAATGGACAACAATCATCCAAAATTTTTGATCGCTGACTTACTTTTGTTATGAACGCTTTCTCCCAATACCAAAAGTCATTTTTTACTTCATCTGAATAAATATCTTTTTTCGAATGCGCCCACTGATTGTTGAATGATTAAACATCAAACATATGCTGATCAAACTATTATTTTCATTTTATTTACGTAATCATGTTGGTAAACGTAGACATAATTGCCACTTTGATTCTGTCGATGGCAATGATTATTTGTATTTTATGATCCTTTGCTGGATGCATTCAAATGATATCTAATATCTTAGGAATGCTCGGAAAATAAGTTACTCATTATTCAATATTTGTTGATTCGTTTTTGAACCATGATTACACTGAAGAAGATGAATTTAAAGTGTTTTTATTTCATCTTATTCATCTTCTTCAGTGTAATCTAGGTTCAAAAAACAGAATGAACATTTATTTAATGGGGAACTTATTTTCAGAACGTTCCTTAATAGTAATTCAACACAGTAAGTTCGTCAAGCCAAAAAGATTTCATTAGATTTCTCATTTATCGCTGCCTTAACTTCACCAACAATATAAAGAGAGCCTGTCACACAAATAATATCCGAATCGTCTGCATTGCGAACAGTTTCAAAGTAGGCTTTAGAAGCATCAGGGATGATCTTGACATCTGGCAAATGTTCTTGAATATAATCTCTCAAAATTTCAGGTTTAATACTGCGATCAATTTTAGTTTGTGTTACGACAACCGAACTCGACAGTTTGAGCAATTTATTCAGCATACTTTCATAAGGTTTGTCATCTAACACAGATACGATCAATGTGATTGAGCGATCTTTTAAAATACTTTTTAAATATTTGGACAGGAGTTGAACTGCAACATTGTTATGAGCACCATCAAGTATAACAAGTGGTTTAAGAGAAACAATTTCCATACGCCCGGGCCATTTGACAGTTGTCAGCCCATTATTCACATGATTCCAGCTTCCTTTATTGCCTGCAATTAATTCATACGCACAAAGGGCCAGGCCCGCATTTCTTATTTGATGATCTCCATGTAAAGCACAATTTAAGTGATTCCATTCAAAATGCATACCTGAGTATGAAAAGTTATTTTTTCGTTTACGAATTTTTATTTGCTTATTCAATTGATAAACAGGTGCGGAATTTCGTTTAGCAATATCAGCGATAACTTCAAAAGCGCTTTTGTTTTGAACATCAGTAATAACAGGCACACAGGGCTTAATAATTCCTCCCTTTTCAAAGGCAATATCTTTAATGTTTGTGCCAAGATATGCCTGATGTTCCAACCCAACATTTGTAATAATTGTTAATTTGGGGGTTAACATGTTGGTTGCGTCCAGACGACCTCCCATGCCTGTTTCAATTACCGCAATATCAACTTTTTGCTCAGAAAATGCACTAAAAGCCATTGCTGTGGTATATTCAAAGAATGTTAGCTCTCGATCTGGCTTTTGAACTTGTTTGACTTTTTGATACAACTCGACGACCTGATCATTATCAATCGGTTCTCCATTAATCACAATTCGTTCATTGAATGTCACCAAATGAGGTGAGGTGTAAAGGCCCACACGAAAACCATGACTTTGTAATATATTGGCGATTATTGCACACACCGACCCTTTACCATTGGTACCAGCAATATGGATGGTTTCATAATTTTGATGCGGATTGTCAAGTTCTGAAAGAATATGCTGAATGGTTTCAAGACCCAGCTTGATACCAAAACGTCTCAAGGCATACATTTCATTTAAGCATTGATTGTAAGTCATTGATTGTTCCTTAGTTTTACTTCTCTGTTTTATATTGATATTTATCAGAAATTTTTTGTTAAAAGATCCAATTTATCACATATTTCAAAAAATATCAAATCATTATTTGTTCAATTAATGGAAAATATAGCTACCCTATATTTCTATTCAAGGAACGTCCCCTACATAGAGATTTCAATTCAAGAATAATATTGTTGGCATAACTCATGCAGCTAAAATGTTTTTGTACGTTATCCTCGAATGATCGCCATTCATTTGATATAAAGTCTTTGGTTTAGGAGTATGGCAAACAAGTATTCTCATAAATCGCAATGGATATTGTTTGAAAAAGATAACTTAATCAAATTTTTTTTAGGTATCTTTTTAATATGCATATCATCATGCAGCAAGTTACCAGAACCAACCTGGACTGCCAGGTATGGACATTTCGATCTCAGACAATGGAATCCAAAAATTCATGGCATAATAGAGCTTTCTGGAGAGTGGGAGTTTTATTGGAGACAATTATTATCACCTGCCGATTTTGAACATGAGGTCAACAATAAAGACTTTTTTTATTTGCCTGGATTATGGAATCATTATCAGCCAGAAAAACGAAGGTTCAATGGTGATGGCTTTGCTACATTTCGATTACATCTGCATCTTCCGGACCCAAAAAAGGAACTGTTATTCAAAATTCCCGAAATGCCAACAGCATACAAATTCTGGGTGAATCAGGACGTGATTTCTCAAAATGGAATAGTTGCAAATACAGCCCTTAAAATGAGCCCCTGGTTCTCCCCAGAAGTCATTCATTATCCACTTGAAGATCAACATCAACTTACTTTGACACTTCAAATATCCAATTTTTTTCATAAAGATGGCGGGATGTGGCAGGGGATTGAATTGGGAACAACAAATGATTTTCATAAAATGAAAACGTTTCCTATGTTTCTGGACATATTCTCATGCGGTTGTTTAATGATTATGGCCTTTCATCATATCGGCCTTTTTATTGTTCGGAAGACTGAGAACTCGCCCCTCTTTTTTGGTTTATGTTGTTTGTTTTTGGGATTACGAAGCCTAATGCTTGGACAACGTATTTTTTACCTGCTGTTTCCAGACCTCTCCTGGGCATCACATCAAAAAATAGAATTCATCATGTTTTACTTAAGTTTGCCGGCATTTTGTTCCTTTTTTTTCGGGCTGTTTCCAGGATATTCAAATAAGAAGTTGATTCAAATTATTTGGTGGATTTCACTGGCTTTTGTCAGTTCTGCTGTATGTTTACCAGTGAAAATTTTTACTCAAGCAGCAATTGCATTTCAGATCATTACTGTTCTCAGTTCTTTATATATTTTTTGGTCTTCCATAAAGGCTTATCAAGACAAACAAACCGGAAGTTTGGTGTTTATTGCGGGTTTTTTGGTTATTTTGTTTTCTATTATCAATGATATTTTAGCTGTTCATATGATCATTCAATCTCATTTCCTGATTCATTATGCAATTATCGTTTTTGTGATGTTCCAGGCCTTTTCTTTATCCAAAAAATATTCTGCAGCCTATACCAAAATCGAAGAAATGACTGAAACTCTTACTGAAAAAAACAAGGCGTTGATTCGTGTGGATCAACTGAAAGATGAATTTTTAGCCAATACATCACATGAATTAAAAACACCTTTACATGGCATTATTGGTATATCAAACTCATTGACAGAGGGGATAGCCGGAGAATTGACGCCAGCGCAAGCCAATTATCTATCTATGATTAATTTATGCAGTAAACGCCTGTTATACCTTATTAATGATTTGCTTGACTTTTCACGAATCAAACGAAATGATTTAAAACTAAATATGCAACCCACTGATATCAAATGTATTATCGATATGCTGATCCATCTGATTCAACCCATGATCCAAGATCGTTCTGTTCAACTAAAATGTCAGTTGCCTGTCAATTTACCGCTGGTGCAAGGGGATGAATTTCGAATTCAACAAATCATTTTTAACTTGTTGGGCAATGCCGCTAAATATACATATCAGGGTGAAATCATCATTCAAGTCATTCAAGAGCCATTTCATTTGAAAATTGCTGTCAAAGATACTGGCCCAGGTATTCCATTGGAAGATCAAGAAAAAATATTCAATGCCTTTGAACAACGCCCGGATGGTTCTGAAAATTCATTCGGGGGAACAGGTTTGGGGCTTTCAATCAGTCAACGTCTCGCAGAATTACATGGAACCAAAATTTGTGTAGAAAGCACCCTTGGAAAAGGATCTTGCTTTTCATTTAAACTTCCAATTGTTTTTTCCGATGCATCCAATCAATGCAAATATACAGAAATCTCAAGACGCTATGAGCCAGTTATTTCGATTCAGCCAAAGGAAATATTGTTTCGTGACGATTTACCCCAGAATGTTGACAATACAACCAATCTTTTCTTTCAAGGCGCATCGGTGCTTGCTGTTGATGATGACCCAATCAATCGTCAATTGATTTATGACTATTTAATTGTTGAAAGTTTTAATGTGCATATTGCTGTGGATGGTTTTGATGCACTGGATTCAGTCCAAGAAGATATGCCAGATATTGTTTTGTTGGATATTATGATGCCTGGAATGAATGGGTTTGAATGCTGCAAGCAAATACGTCAAAAATACGATATGTTAACCTTACCCATCATCATACTCAGTGCCAAAAGCCAGGCCAATGATATTGTCACAGGCCTTAACTGTGGTGCCAATGACTACCTGGTCAAACCCTTTCATAAATCCGAACTGATCGCCCGCATTCAAAATAATTTGCAGGCCAAACAATCCATCGAAAATATTAAAGAGGCACGACGACTCAAGGAAGAAATTCAATATCGCAAAGAAGTTGAGAAAAAATTGGAGACCGCTTACAGACGTTTAACTCGTATGCTGGATTGTTCTGATGATGCCATATTAATGTTTGATAATTCTGGGAATCTGCTATTTTTCAATCAATGCGCAGAGCAACTCTTTGACTTTCAATCACGAGATTTGGTGACAATGGGTGTGAAAAACTTGATGGATCAAAAATTCAACGATATTTTTAATGGGCTGGTTTGTCAACAAGTCGGTCAGGATATAAACAAAGTTATTTCAGATGTTTCTGTCAAATTCAGTCAGGGCGACATTCCTCGAACTGTTTTTTTGTCTGGTTTTACAATCCCTCCGAACCAATATTTTTCAGCAATTATCAAAGATCCAGACAAAGAAAGTTCAGAGCTATTCCCACAGAAAACCCGCTCACTTGAAGCTGTGGTCAAGAACATTTCAGAAGTCTATGGTAAGGAAACACTCAAACAGATAAAGGACCTTCGTGAAATGAATCCAGGTTTGGATGCTGCCAATGACACGCTTCCAGACAAAGAACAATTTAGATGGCTCATTGTTCAAGCCATGAGTATGGCTGTTCAAAACTGGGAAAACGCCACTGGAAAAAACAAAGTTGACCTGGCAGATCAGAGTAAACTCTGGAAATCTTACCTTGATGGCAGTACGTGGAAAACAAGAACCTTGGATAAATATCTTAATGTCAAATCATTGCCCAAAAAGCCTCGATGGCGCCAGGTGGTTCGCACAATTCATTTTGTGTTAAAGCAGTGTCAACTATCCCAGGAAAACCAAGATGAATTAAAACAATTCATTGATAAGATTGAAAAAATTGTTCAATTAAAATCATATTAATCACCAGATAAACTATCAATTGTCAGTAACATATGAATTCATGAATTCATCTTGAAATGCATTTTAACCTGTTTTGACCTTCTATATAAAAATGCAGTTATTTTATTAAATAATCAATAAAAAAAAGAGCTTAGTCTTTTTGTTAACCTGTTTTGACCTTATCCAGGTTTGCAATGATATCGATACCACATTATTCTTTTTTTCAACAAAAACATAATTTTCGTTGCATTGTGCAAGAAAATAAAACAAACAAAAAAAAGGAGAAAAAAATGAAAAAAACAATTATTTCAAGCATGATTCTTTTGGCAAGTGTGATGGTGTTTTCAAGCATTTCATTGGCAGGTGGTGATGGTTCACCTGATGGAAACCCAAGCCCATTTACAACATCTGTTTTTAACAATTTAGACTATGGTTTGTATTGGTTTGGAGACAATTATAAAAATCAAAAGGCAGAAAATAGTAAATATAATCGTTATTTTAGTGAATCTGCGCCAACAGTGATTTATGTTCATGGGTGGCAAAACAAAACCACCAAACGAATGTCTCGAGAATGTTTCAATTATAAAGCCAATGGTGCACCAGATATGTATTTCGCTCAGGCCTGGATAGACGATGGCTGGAATGTGGGTGTATTTTACTGGAATCAAATGGCTGATGAAGGTGAAGTTAAAGATGCTGAAGCCAAAATCTGGACAACCAATGGTCCCAGACAAATGCGATGGCGACGATCAGATGGTTCATATCGAAACGATGGTCCCAGTGAGAGTGCATCTTATCTGTTTTTCCAGGCATATCGGGATGCCATGAGAAACTACAGAGGGGATGAAATTAGAATAGTGGGTCATTCATTGGGTAACCAGATGGCAGTTTGTATGACACAACACGTTAAAGAGGCTATCCATACCGGTCAAATTTCATCACGTTTGTTGCCAGACAGAGTTGCACTTTTAGATCCATACTATTCAAGAGGCGACAAAGATTTTCTTAATGGTAAATGGACCGGTGAGGTTGCCCGAGGTTATGTTTCCGGATTGATTGACGATGGCGTGTTGTTTGAACTTTATCGAACATCTGGCGCCAGCAGCACTGGATTTATTGGCGATACAAATTCTGGATTAACAGATATGACTGCATTTACAGAATTAAAACCCTGGTACTTTGGATGGCTTGCTCTTGCCAATAAGCATATTGCAGCAGTCTGGCATTATTTTTGGTCTTACTCTTTTTCACCCCCATCCATCAAAAAATCACATGATGATGCTGCTTCAGCAATCACTGCAGATGAACGTATTGCAGAGTTGATGCAATCCTCTCAAAAATTGGTTCATGATCAAGGTGCCTGGACCAAAACACCAGAGGATGATCGCATGAAATATGTGAACAAGTAATGTGACTCAACTCCTTGAAATGTGATATCTTTATCACATTTCAAGGAAAAAACTGCTTTTTTGTTCATTTGAAACGGGTATGAAGGAAGTAAGGAATGCTCGAAAAAGTTATTCCCCATTTTAAAATACCTGACTCAAAAAATAAACATTAAGGAACGTTCTGAAAATAAGTTCCCCATTTAATTAATGTTCATTCAGTTTTTTGAACCATGATTACACTGAAGAAGATGAAGAAGATGAAATAAAGACACTTTTAATTCATCTTTTTCATCTTCTTCAGTGTAATCATGGTTCAGAAACGCATCAACAAATATTGAATAATGAGGAACTTATTTTCCGAGCATTCCTAAGCATATGCGTGCCAAAATGTTCGTATTCGTTTTTTGAACCATGATTACACTATAAAAAGATGAATATGATGAATTTAAAGTGTTTTTATTTCATGTTTTTCATCTTCTTCAGTGTAATCATGGTTCAAAAAACGAATACGAACATTTATTAAATGGGGAACTTTTTTTCAGAGCTTTCCTTACTTATACGTTATTACATTTCAAAAATCGTTTTTTTCATGGCATGGGTGATTCGTGTTAAATCTGAAGAATCAATGATATAAGGAGGCATGGTATATAATAACCGACCAAAAGGCCGCAACCACACACCAAGATCTACAAACTTCTGTTGAATCACAGCCATGTTAACAGGCGCTTCTAGTTCCACAACTCCAATGGCACCCAGCACCCTGACATCAGAGACATGAGAACAATCTAAAAGATCTATTAGCTCTTGTTTTAACTGGGATTCAATATTTTTGATTCTTTGCTCCCATGGGGAAGATAGCAGCAATTGGATACTCTCTAATGCCACAGCACAGGCGATTGGGTTTGCCATAAAGGTGGGCCCATGCATAAATACACCCGGATGTCCCCTTGAAATTTGATCACTTACTTTTCTCGTGGTTAATGTTGCAGCCATCGTCATATATCCCCCTGTCAGCGCCTTTCCCAGACATATAATATCAGGCGAAATATTGGCGTGTTCACAGGCAAACAATTTGCCTGTCCTCCCAAAACCTGTTGCAATTTCATCAGCAATTAGCAAAACACCAAAAGAATCACACAAAGCGCGAATTTTTTTAAGATATTCGGGTGAATAAAATCGCATTCCTCCAGCCCCTTGAACAACAGGTTCCAAAATGACTGCTGCAACTGATTGATAATTGTTTTTTAGAATGGCTTGCATACTTTCCATATCATCCGGGTTAAAGGCTGTATAATCGCAGGTCGGCGCATCAGCAAAAAATTGAGCCGGAAGAATCGTTTGAAATATTTCATGCATGCCGGTGATCGGGTCGCACACTGACATGGCTCCAAAAGAATCACCATGATAACCTGACCGGATGGTAACCAATTTTTTCTTTTCCGGAAATCCCCTGGCAAACCAATATTGAATGGCCATTTTGATCGCCACTTCCACTGAAATGGAACCAGAGTCACATAGGAAGACTGTTTCCAGTGGAGCTGGTGAAATGTCTACTAACATTTGAGAAATCTCAATAGCAGGCAAATGAGTCAAACCGCCAAACATGACATGTGACATACGCTCCAATTGTTTTTTTATGGCATTGTTTAATCTTGGATGATTATAGCCATGTATTACCGACCACCATGATGACATCCCATCAATTAGTTCTCTACCATCAGACAGTTTCAACCTCACCCCGGATGCTGAAACTACAGGATATACAGGGAGCGGGTTGATCATTCCTGTGTATGGATGCCAGATATGATTTTTATCAAAGGCTAAATGAGTTTTGTTTGGACCGATCATTTTGTTATTCCTCTATCAGGTTGAATTTTTTTGTAGCGTTTTTACACCATTTCATTATATTGTCAAATCATATGATTATAATCTTGAGTTTCACAAAAAAATGTGTAAACTTAAATCATAATTGTTTATTCATCAAGAATGAAAAAAAGCATATCAAAATCGATGGTATCAGATGGTTCACAACAAAATAAATGATATTTTGGGTGTCGGCAATTTGGGTGGCACCCTATTAATTTTCAGAGCATCCCTTATTGACTATGTCCTTGAAAAAATGGCCTCAATAAAATGAAAACAAAAGACATTAAAAAAGATCGTCATATCCTTGAGCAAAGCCTGAATCATAACAACCATACCCCTCTGGTTCAGGAATACTGGAAAATGATATTTTTCACTGCTCGAAAAGTGTTAATGAATAAACACGTCCCTTTTTGTGAGCAAGATCTGGAAAATCTAAGAAATGAGGTTTTTGTTCAATTATTGGATAAAAACTGCAAAAAATTACGTCAATATAAGGAAGAATTGGGGCAAGGGTTGACTGCCTGGGTCAAACTCGTTGCAGTTCATACCACTATTAATTATATTGAACGAAAAGATCCAGCCAGTATTGGCAATCAATATGCGCGCGTTCCATTGGAAAATATACAGGAAAGAATGGGCTACAACTCGGAAAAGCAATTGGATGCCCGCCTGGCTCTTCAAGAAATCTTAGATGCCATGAAACAATTACCCCCCCGCTATCAACTTGTACTTAAACTCCATTATTTTGATGGGGTATCCATAGAAAAAGTGGCTGAAACCATTCAACTTCCAGTAAAAAGAACGCATACAGTGTTGCATCGGGCGCGTGAAAAACTAAAAAAAGTGATTGGGTAGATCCTGTCGATCATATAATAATGAATAGAATTATTTTTGTTGCGTCTGAAATGGATTCAATTGATCCACGAAGTCTTTTGATTTCGTTGAAAAATCCATTCCAAGATCCATATATAATTTAAATTGCTCTTCCATTTGCTGGCGATAGGTAATAAAGGATTCAAGGGTTTTTGCAAAATAATTTTCAAAAAATTCATGCATGACAGTTTCACCGGCCTGAATAAATAAATGCAGTAAACGAATGGGAATAAGATTGCGATTCTTTTTGGCCAGATCCATTACAATTTGCGTTAAGGTCAATGCTGTCACATCTTCATTAAGTTTGACATCCCAAATTTCAATTTCATAACCCTTTTTAATCGTCTCGGCTATTTCTGGTAATGTTACGTATTTGCTTGTTGAAGTATCGTATATTCTTCGATTGGGGTATTTTTTATATTTTTTTTTCTTTTGGTTGTTTGTTTCGTTAATCATTATAGATTGATTTCCTATTTCCTCGACAGTCATAAGTTCTATCCTATCGAATTTTTGTTTTTCCGATACATGCACATATGGACCAAAATGCTCATTCAGTTTTTTGAACCATGATTACACTGAATAAGATGAATAAGATGAAATAAAGACACTTTAAACTCATCTTATTCATTTTCTTCAGTGTAATCATGGTTCAGAAACGAATCAACAAATATTGAATAATGAGGAACTTGTTTTCAGAACTTTCCTTAGGAATACTCGAAAAATAAGTTCCCCATTTACTTATGTGCCAGCCCGATGTAGGGGCGAACCTTGTGTTCGCCCTCGAACGAATAACGCTTTCGTTCCTATGTACGATGGGCGAACATAAGGTTCGC